>ERZ887942.2688-NODE-2688-length-10871-cov-4.332840_pt1 | contig 10871 bp, 9 predicted proteins | sample MGYA00521099_ERZ887942 | MGnify/ENA primary metagenome ERZ887942 (study PRJEB32303, sample SAMEA104408605) | aquatic metagenome | biome: Brackish water; feature: Pelagic; material: water | place: Baltic Sea | collected 2014-06-07T06:48:00 | depth 16,251 m ... | reverse complement strand
ACGTAACGAGGCCAAGGGTAACCACCATTGCTGCAGTAACCCAAGAAGAGTGTGTGAGGCAACGCGGCACGGTCGCGGAGGTATTCTTGGAACAAGTGAAAGGGCTCTCCTGGCATGCTCACGATACCGATCTCGCCATTGATGAGAAGCGCCGACACACCCAAGGTGACCGAGTTCTGCGCGATAAAACGGTGGTCGACCTCGATGATCTTCGACCGAACATCAAGGCTATCTGAGCGTCCTTTGACCGCCTTCATGCGCTCCAGAATGGTGAGGACCTTGTCGCCTAACAACGTTCCCATGGTCTTTACGAACGCGAAATCTTCTTGCGGTTCTTTCGACCTCGGAATCATCAAGGGATTGATGTCACCCGCGCCTCCCTGGAGAAAGACGCACTTAGCATCGTTGCCAACGCCATCCTCGATCATGGCACGCAAGACGCCCGGGTAACCCGCCGAGATCTTGCTGTTTCGCGGTCCCAGCACCACCGGATGACAGGCGTAGGAAACCAACACCAGCCGCACAGCCTCCGTAGCGTCGGTGAGGCGCATGACGGTAACGGTCGGGTCGACAGGGCCGTGAGGAATGCGTTCTGGATTATCGAAATGCGTGACGGCATGGCCTTCCGGTTGCCTAACCAATCGGTTGTAACCTAACTGTAGTTCACCAGTGGACACCGCGAAGTGGGCTGGAAACAAGTTCTTCTGCGCCTCGGCGACTGCGGCGAGAATGCGTTCCTCGACCGTGCGACGCCAGGGCTTTTCCGGCGAAGGGAAGTCGTCCTGCCTCATGCTGGGACCAGCATGCGTGTGGGTATTCGCCAACAAGAAATGGTCGATTCCCAACGCACGCACTTCTTTGTGTAGCCAAGGAGAGTTGAAGATACACAAGTCGCAAACCGCCACCGCGATCGATTGCTCGGCCGTTTTCAGAATCACGATCTGCGCAATGACAGGATCGTGAATGCCGTCCGTGACTGGCGCGTTGCTGTAGCCTGTCGTCTGCCCGCCCAGTGGAGGCGTGATGTCTACTTGCGCGAAGCCCGCACTGATCTCTGCAGACTCGGCGACGGATACTGACAGAACGACGGTCAGCCATAGTAGGATTCTCTTTGGTAACTGGTTCATGGTTTGGTTGTTAGGGTTTCTCGTTTCCGATCGCGTGCAGGAAGGCTTTCCCCTTGAGAAAGAGCCTTCCGTCTGCCACGGCTGCGGCTGCTCTTGAGGAGTCGCCCAAATCGGATTCCGCCAGGATCTTCAATTCTGGACCTGCCTGAATCACCATGGTCTTCCCAGCCGAGGCGAAGTAGATGCGGCCATCTGCTGTGGCGATCGGGCTTACGGCTGGGTCCACGCCGGGAAAACGTGTTCGGAATAGCTCCTTGTCACTAGTGATCCTGACACAACGTAAGATCCCAGGAGAGTTGAGCCGAAAGACGAGATCGCCAAAGGCGATGGGCGAAGAGAGTCCTTCAGACATCGGACCGATCCGCCATTTCAGATGCGTGTCCGTGACATCGCCACGACCGCTTGGATCCACGACCACTCCCGGGTGCCCACCACGCCCACCGATTGCGTAGACAAGACCATCGGCAACGACAGGCGACGACACTGGCCAGATGGACCGGTCCCATTTACAGAACCAAACGATCTCGCCATTCTCCGGATCGATGCCCTGCAAACTATGGGTCGCCGTCACTAGCAATTGCCTCTTTCCGTCAATGTCTGCGAGCACTGGCGTCATGTGACCGAACTCCGTTTCCGGTCGCTTCTTTTCCCAACGCACCTTGCCTGTTGCCGCGTCCAGCGCGATGATCGTGGAAGCTGGCGCTTTCTTGTCTAACAAGAGAATCACCGTGTCTTTGTAAACCACAGGACTCGTCGAGAGAGCGACGTCGAACTTGTCGTGATCGGCAATGGTGTGCGACCATAGCAGTTGCCCACTGAAATCGAGTGCGTGGAGAATCGACGAGCCGAAGAGCGCAAAGACACGCCCATCTGCGGCGGCCGGAGTCGGCGAAGCGTAGCCACCACGAAGGTCTGTTAGAACCCATGGCCCTGCCGGCACCTTCACATCCCAGAGTGCATTTCCAGTGGCTGCTTCATAACTGGCGATGCGGTGCTCGGGTGCTTGAGAAGCCTTATCCACACCTGCTGGCCAATGGCAGGTCGTGACGAACACCTTGCCATCGACAACAACTGGGCTGGACTGATTGTGATCAGCGTCTCCACGGTGGATCGTCGGAGGCAACGGCACCTTCCAAAGAACATTCTTGTCTCCTTCACCGCCCCATTCTAACGGAAGCCCCGTTTCAACCGATCGCCCCATGCCAGTCGGCCCACGGTAGCCCGGCCAATCCTCGGCGAACATCGATGACGTTGAGAATCCATTGATCGCGAGAACGACCAACAGACGTGGTAAGAGTAGATGAAATCTCATAGGTTTCGTGGCTATACTGACAAATCAATACTTCGCCAGGGCACCATCTCCGCCGAGACCTAGCGCCTTGGTGATCTCGCCTGCCTTGTCTAGCATGAATCCAACCTCACTCGCCACGGCAATCATCTTCCAGCCTTCGTCGAGACGACGCTGGGCCTGCGCGGCATCGGCAACGTGGATCCCAGGGGCGACGCCGTGGGCCAAGGCACTTGTGTAGACTTTCTTGAGCGCTGCGTTGAACGTCGGGTCTTCACTATCAAAGGCAGGGGCGAATCCCATCGAGGCATGAAGATCGTTCGGCCCAATGAAGACGGCATCAATGCCAGGCACGCTCAAGATGTCGTCGATATTCTCGATGGCATCCACGTGCTCGGCCATGAGCACGATGAGAATCTCGTCATTGGCCTTAGCATAATAGGTCCCAGCATCAGTCGCGAAATTGGCGGCGTGCAGTTGCCCGCCAACGCTTCGCTCGCCCTGCGGCCGATAACGCGCGGCCTTGACCACGGCCTCGGCTTCGGCGCGACTGTTCACCATGGGCACCACGATTCCCCAAGCTCCCGTGTCGAGCACCCGCTTGATATTCTCAACACTATTGTAAGGCACCCTAGCAAGTGGCACACAATCAGACGCGGCAATGATAGGGAAACAAAGGGCCGCTGTCTCGATGGTCGCGTGAGAATGCTCGAGTTCGACCGTGAGCCACTCGAAGCCGGTAGAACTCATGAGCTTGGCGAAGATGGGATCGGGAAGCGCCAGCCAGGTGCCTACACTGGATTCCCCTGACCTGAGTTTAGCGCGAACGCTGTTGGTTTTCATGAGAGCATGCGCAGGTTGGGAGATTGGAAAACGTCAGGATTCACGACCCAGCGCGGTCGACGCCCGGCACGGACATCGAGAATGGCATCGGTCGCCGCATTGCTCACGCGGGCACCGCTGTCATAGCCTAACGAAGCCAGATGCGGCGTGAGCAAGAGATTGGGGACCTCATGAAAGGGATGATCCGTAGGCAGAGGTTCGACCGCGAAGACATCAAGAGCAGCCCCAGCGATCCATTGTTCCCGCAGCGCTTTGGCAAGCGCCGCTTCCTCGATGACCCCGCCGCGCGCGGTATTAATCAGATACGCTCCAGGCTTCATGGCGCGCAACTCGGGCTCGCCGATCAGCCCACGCGTCTCCGGTGTGAGGGCGGAATGCAGCGAAACGAAGTCGCTTTCGGCTAACAATTGTTCGAGAGGGACAAACTCGATCCCTAACTGCTTGGCTTCTTCTGAGGGTGCGGGATCACTGCCTAACAAGCGCATTTCAAACCCACGTGCACGTTTGGCGACGGCTTGTCCAATGCCACCACAGCCAACCAAGCCAAGCGTCTTGCCGAGCATGTCCGGTCCCCACGCGGCGTCCCAACGTTTCTCTCGAAGTGAAACGCTGCCTTCTGGAATCTGCCGCGCGATGGCTAACAACAGCGCCATCGCGTAGTCAGCGACGGCTTCGTTTAAGAGTCCCGGCGTGTTTGCCACGACGATCCCTTGGTCAGCGGCCGCCGCAAGGTCCACCGCATCGATGCCCACTCCCCAACGTGAGATAATCTTCAACGTTGCCGCCTCCTTGGAAGCTAGCACCGTCGCATTGAAAGGGTCCATTCCCGCGACCACCGCATCGATCCCGACCAACTGTGGCAGCAATTCGGCTTCAGTCAGTGGCCCATACTTCGGCGGATGAATGACTTGGCATCCTTCTTCTTGCAGGCGCCGAAGTGCCTCGCCACCAACGGCTTCGACACTTGGCGCATGCGCGGTGATGAGTACTTTCCAGGACATTTCGCGCGAGCCTAGGGATCGCCCCGTTCCCGAGCAAGACAATGCTTCGCACCCATCCTTTCGACTTCCACAATCCCGCTGGCCAATCGATAATCACGCCATGGGACATCGACAGACGACGAATCACCGTGCCGGGAAGGCATCATACCACCAGATCGGCCTCGTGCGCGGGCAGTACGGGGACCTGCCACGCCACGAGTGGATTGCCTTTCTCAAGGAAGCTGGATTCGATGGCTACGAAGAAGGCAGCTGGCTGGTCGACTTGGATCGTTGTGGCGATGATGCTAGCGCAGAAGCGTTCGCTGAAGAATGGCTCGCTGATCTGAAAGCGGCCGGGCTGGAGATCTTCGCGCTCTCGGTGCATTTGCAAGGGCAAGCGCTGGGCGACGAACCCAGCGCCAAGACCCTGCCATTCATCGGCGGAGCCGCGACCGAAGCCTACAGCGCCTGGCGCGCTGCGGGAAACGAACCGCCGCGCACCGACCCCTTCTTCGTTCCTGAAGAAGTCGGCCGCTTGTTGCATGCCGAAGCAGAGAGGCAGATGTTAGCCGCTGTCCGACTGGCCAAAGCGCTAGGCGAGAAGCAGTCACGGAAAGTCCCTCTGACCGGGTTTGTTGGGTCGCCAGCGCGTTGCTGGAGTCATTGGTTTGCCTTCCCTCCCCTGCCCTCAGAAATCGCCGACCACCCGATTCCAAATGTTCACCGTGTGAGTCTGGAACTTCTTGGCGAACGATTCGGAAGCTTCTTCAAAGCTTGTCAGAGTGCCAGCGTCACCTTTGATCTCGAATGCCATCCTGGCGAGTGCGCCATGGGCGACCTCGAATCGGCCAACGATTATCTCACGTTTCTCGATGCCGCTGGTTTCGCGGATGTGATCGGATTCAATTTCGATTGCTCGCACCTTGAGTGGCAAGGCGTCTCTGGCATTGACTTCATCCGTGAGTTTGCCGAGCGCATCCATTCAGTGCACTTGAAAGGCGTCTGGGTGGCCGACGGCTACACGCGCGCCGGTCGGCTCGGCGGTCATCGCCCCATGGGGCACCCGGCGAACGGCTGGAACTTCACCACGGCAGCAAGCGCCCGAGACGCGGTGAAGACGGAGGAAATCATCGTCGAATTGAATCGCATCGGTTACGACGGCGCATTGAACATCGAGTGGGAAGACAACGACGTCGACCGCTTCGCCGGAGCCACCGCCGCGTTGAGAAATGTGAGAACTTGCGATCTGCCGCCTAGCGAAATGAAGCACGACGACATGCTAGCACAGTAAAAGGATATGACTTGAAGATACGTACTAGGCAAATGATAGAAATCAGTGGAGGTCTACGTCTCAGCAGCGTAGAGTCTCTGATCGCTGATGATTCGGATCGCTACCGGAGCGCTGTCAATTCACCGTCACAGTGGCAACCGATGCGGTCCTTCTCAACCATCCTTTCGCACCATTCAATCACCTTACTCGGCGGATAGCTGCCTTTTTTCATCAGAGCTTTGATGACAATGTTCAAGCACTTCTCGATATCATAGGACATCAGACCTTCATCGCTCATCTCCACTTGATAACTTCCCTCCTTCATGAGTTCTAACGAGAGGTCCATGGCCACACTGAGATTCCCCGAATCGATCAATTTCTTAAAGTTGCGCTCTATAGCTTCGTAGGCCCCATAGTCGTAGTCGAAGTTTCGGTTGATCTGCCGTTCGTCAAAGTCGGTGGCGTCAGAGATGGCTAGTCGGGTGGATTCTGCGAGATCATCAGCTGGCATCCTCACATCAACTTCAGACTCCAACCAGCGCATCACGCTAGAGTCGTCTTCGGCAAGATCCACTATCAGATCGATCAATTCCGCCTTCTTGCATTTCGCTAGCGCTATTGCCAATCGCTGGCCAGCTGATTGGGTTTGCCTTACGCGCTTCTTTGCTTTCTTTCTTGGTTTGGGAGGCATGTCGAGTTTGATTGACTTGTCGGATCGATGAGGATGTTTACTTTGAAAGCAACCCTTGCCGACGCAAGGCACCTGTCAGCATTCGAAGCGTGGGATGTTTCTTGTTAAGCTGACTGGCGAAACTGCATGCCATCTTCTCCCCCTTCTTGCCACCGACGGCTTCGCGAATCTCACACAGCAACTGCGCCGCTTGTTGGTAGTTTCTAACACTGCGTGTGGCCACATGCTTCTCGACCTCAGCAAGATACTGCTTGGGCGACTCCGCTATATCAGCCATGCGCTTGACGAGGGCCTCTTCTTTGCGCGTCCTCTCACGTTTCTGCTTCTCTTTGCTCAGGGTCTCAGCAAGCTCCAGCAGCTCTGAATAAGTGCGGGTGCCTTCAACGGTAGACTGTTGAGATTTTCCGATACCTGAATCGCGAAACGCCTTTAGACCACTAGCTTTCATCGCGGTGAACTCACCCATTGACGCAATAGCGCCGGATCAATCGTTCCTAGCCATTCTGTCATGGCGGCCCGTTGATCGGGCATGGGAGCATGTGTGGGCGATCTCTTCGCTGCGGCTGCCACTATCATTGGATCGAGATCGAAGAACTCTAACATGGCATTGATCGAATCAGGCACTCTCCCTAGCTCTGCTGGGACGGGCGGTTCGATTGCCGATTCCGGATCAAGTGCACCGTAATGGCAAGCGCACAACCAGCCCAAGTAGAGCGGGCGCAGGTCCCCGTCGATCAACTGCTGTCTAACCTCTACCAAGCGCTCAACGTGCTCATCCACCTCCCACAACTCATCCGCACTACCTCCATCCATCTGTGGCGAAATCGTCAGGATCCCGCCAAGCCCCTTAGGATCTTTCTTCCACACGACGGTGTCGTCGTCGACATACCGCGAGAACTCGCTCATCGAGATGGGCAGACCCTGCGGCAATCGGAGGGCCAATTCGCGGATTCCGAAATTGGCGTAGTGAAGATGAATATCATACCCGTTCCGAAGCATCATCGTAGAGTCGCCTCTGAAATCGCCAAAGTTGTAGGTATTTTCAAAAGACCACTGGGTGATCTTCGCCCGCGATGACTGTTTCCTCATCCTTTGAAGCTGTGCTTCGGTCAAAGGACTATCAATCGCACGGAAACTTACATGCTGAAATTCGCTCATTTGAAACGCGCGTTCACAAATCCAGAAGATGCCGACCAGATGGAGGTCTGGCAAATCATTCTGGCTCTCCTGTCGCCACCCTTGGCTTCGAGCCGACGAGGACGTCGACGTTCCCAGGACACGCTTACAACTTTCGAAAGAGAAAAGTCACGGATTTCGGCCACCGTTCACGCATGGAGAACAAACCCATGAAACACACGATCCTGATTTGTCTGGCCATGAGCCTGCTGCTACCTGGGGAATCCCAGGGCCAAGCGGTGGCCCCAACAGAAGCGCCTAGTGCGCGTGAAGCTGAGGCAGGCCGAGAACGTCAGCGACAACAGCGCCGCGGGAGGCGACGTTCCAATCAGAATGATGCTTTCTATAAGTTAGGCGCGGACTCGAAGGCGCAGGAAGGCGTGCCGCAGGGGAAGTTTAGCGAAGCGAAAGTCATCCCTAGCCATGTGTTTCCTGGCACACAACATACTTACTGGGTCTATGTCCCGGCGCAGTATGATCCCTCGCAGCCAGCGGCGGTCATGGTCTTCAATGACGGCCAAGCCATGATGGCAGAACCCGGTGATGTGCAAGGGCATCGGGTGTTGGACAACTTGATCTATCGGCGAGAGATCCCGGTGATGCTCGGTGTGTTCATCAATCCTGGCAGACGCCCAGATCAGCCGGAGCCGACACCACGTGATTGGGGCGACCGCACAACAAATCGCACCAACGAGTACAATCCGCCTAACGAGAACTATGGGCGAGTCATCGTCGAAGAGTTGATGCCTGCCTTGCAGAAAGAGTACAACATTTCTACCAATCCCGATCAGCACGGCATCATGGGGTCGAGTTCCGGTGGTTGCGCAGCCTTTGCCACGGCGTGGTTTCGGCCAAACCATTTCCGCAAGGTCATCACCTTCGTGGGCAGCTACACGGACATTCGTGGGGAACACATCTACCCAGAACTTGTCGCGGCCGCAGAGAAGAAGCCGATTCGCATCTTCCTGCAAGACGGGCGCAATGACAATCGTCGTACCGACAATCCTAACAAAGACTGGTTCTTGCAGAATGTCAGACTGAAAGACGCCTTGGAAGCCAAGGGCTACGATCTGAACTACACTTGGGGCATTGGCAATCACGGTCAGAAACAGGGCGGCGCGATCTTTCCGTCCATGATGCGCTGGCTCTGGCGAGATCACCCCGTTTCCACGGATCCCAATAACCACGTCGACCGTTCGTTCCGGAAACCCACGGCAGAAGCTTCCTCCGCTGTCACTTTGCAGCCATTCGTGGACAAGCATGAACTCGCTGGCGCGGTGGCTCTGGTTGCGACCAAGGATAAGGTGCTTTCAATCGAGGCCGTTGGCTTCTCCAACGTCGGCGAAGCAAAGGCCATGAAGACCGACGCGATGTTCTGGATTGCCTCCCAGTCCAAGGGCATGACCGCTGCTGCCGTGATGATGCTAGTCGACGAAGGCAAGATCGCGCTCGATGATCCGGTGGAGAAGTATTTGCCAGAGTTTCGTGGGCAAAGGCTCGCCGTGAAGCAGGACAATGGCGACGTCTTGCTACAGAAGCCTAGTCATCCGATCACGATCCGGGAAGTGCTCAGTCACGTGAGCGGCTTGCCCTTCCAATCCGATATCGAGAAGCCCACGCTTGATGCCCTGCCACTGGCCGCCGCCGTGCGCAGCTACGCCATGACGCCACTCCAGACTGAGCCGGGAACGCACTATCAATACTCCAATGCGGGCATCAACACCGCCGCACGCATTCTCGAAGTCGTCAGCGGACTCGCCTACGAAGACTTCATGCAACAGCGCCTCTTCGACCCACTCGAGATGACGGACACCACCTTCTGGCCGAACAAAGAGCAAGTGGCACGCTTGGCAAAATCCTATCGCCCTGACAAAGCCAAGACCAACCTCGAAGAGTTTCCCTTCTCTCAACTCACCTATCCCCTAACCGATCGCTCACGCCGGTTTCCCATGCCGGCTGGCGGACTCTTCTCCACCGCTCGGGACACGGTGCGTTTCTGTCAAATGCTACTCAATGGCGGTGAACTTGATGGCAAACGCTACCTCAGCGAAGCCGCCACCACCGAACTCACCAAGCGCCAGACACCGACTTCTGTGAAAGAAAGCTACGGCCTCGGGCTGACCGTCAGCCCTAACGGCTTCGGCCACGGCGGCGCGCATGCGACGAACATGGAAATGCGTCCTGACAAAGGCTTAGCTTTCATTTGGATGGTGCAACACGGGGGCTTCCCCGGTGAAGGCGGAAACGCTCAAGGCGTGTTCAAAGACTGGGCCATGAAGCGCTTTGGGGAGTAGAAAGTGGCCGGGACTTCAGTCCCGGAGCCGTTTCGAGAATGGTTGCGGACCTAATACGCCACTTACGCATGACAATCGGCCCATATCTGGCCTCTCTACTACAGAGCTGAGGATTCCGATCCTATCATTGCCACCACAAAGGACGCTGCTTCGACATCGATGCTTTGATCGGAGCCAAGCATATTGCACCAACTCACGTTCGTTGGGCTTTGCTAGAGTTCATTCACTTTAGTTGCTGCTCGCTGGCGCGTCAGAGGGTGGCTCGCCAACACTGTCGTCGGTCTGAGCTTTGGCAGGGCGTGGCGGGACATACTGATAATCCGTAGCAATGCTCTCTAGTGGAATGAAGTCCTCCATCCGAACGACGTCGGCCACGTCGGTGATCCTTCGGGTCAGCCAGATTCTGATCTGATGGAGCTGCGAGCGTTCGACGGTGAAAAACACCGAGACGCGGTCTTTCTCGGAGCGATCTTCCCGCAATCGGGTGCGTAAACTGGGCCTGCCATCGTCGCCTTCGAGGCTCAGCTCGACATAGTTGAGCTGACTGGGTTTCTCAAAGGCGGCCCATCTCCCCTTGGGACTGAACGTGACGGTCACCCCCACATGATCTGGTCCTGCAGCGCGATGGCGGATCTCAAGGCCGTGTTCTTTGGCCTCGTTCTTGGAAAGGTAGCCGAAAGAGATCATGCCGTGGGCGGTAGAAGTGAGAACGCAGACCGCGAATGTAATCAGGAAACGGTAGCTCATACAAAGAAGACGCCGTGAGTGACTGATCCTTAGAAGATTTTCACTCACCATGTGGCGGGACCTTGGAATCCCGCCCACTGTTTCGCATGTTGACACCAGTCATCTCCCTCCCGAAAGAAGAGGGCTATCTCGGCAGGGAATGATTAAGACTGATGTTAGCGTCACTCCTGAGACGCGGAATCGCTTCGCCAACAGGTCACCCATATTGGGGACATGCCAGTTTCATACGTTTCAAGGCGTTTCAGCGCGCCCGTCTTCTGATCCACACGGTAGGCATCGAGTTTGTTCTCCAACTCGCTCGCGGCGAAGAGAAAGTTTCCTGTGACGTCGATACAAAACGAACGCGGGAAACGGTGCGTGCCATAGTGGCCAACGACACTTAGTTTCCCCGATTGCGGGTTGATTTCAAACGCCGCCAAGGTGTCGCCGTAAGGCATGCCCGCATCGAGTTTCCG
>ERZ887942.2684-NODE-2684-length-10877-cov-6.475051_pt1 | contig 10877 bp, 13 predicted proteins | sample MGYA00521099_ERZ887942 | MGnify/ENA primary metagenome ERZ887942 (study PRJEB32303, sample SAMEA104408605) | aquatic metagenome | biome: Brackish water; feature: Pelagic; material: water | place: Baltic Sea | collected 2014-06-07T06:48:00 | depth 16,251 m ... | reverse complement strand
AATTGAATTTATGAATATTTTATCATTTTAAGGGCCGCCCTTTTTTATCATTTTCAATGAAGCCTCTTTTTATCAACGTGCTCGCAACGATGGGAATTGCCGCAGTCACTGCCGCGATCATTCTGATCATCGCCGCAAGTGCGCCACCTGAAGAGGTAGCGACTGGAAGCGTGATATCGAATATTCCCCAAGGAACCCCAATTCAGGCAAAAACTAAAGCCGGTCCATTGGACTCTTTGGTATCAGCTTTTCGAAAACGGTTGCTGTCGACGGCAAATGAAGAAGCGGCACGGATTTCTGCAACTCCGGAGAATTCAACCAAAGACAATTCCGGCACTCCAAAGCCCGCAAAAGTCAAGAAGCCGCGATCAAAACCGGAAAATAGCTTTAGAGAATACAGCCCCTCGGTAGCGACTTCGCATATTGCGAGCGCGGCAAATCGAAGCGGGGGCCGAGGCTCACGCGGAAAGTCGGGGTCCGATTCGACATCAACGAATAAAATACGCAGCTTTATGGGTAGCTCTGGTGGAGGTGGCGGTGGTGGAGGTAGCGGCGGGCTGAGTTACGAAGAGAAACTGGCCAAATCGCTCGGAGAAAGCCTTACACCCGAAGAAATCGATGAATTGATCGCCAATCAGGAAGGTCGGGATCAGAAAAAATAAAAAATTTACCCTCTCGAAATCCAACACGAATTCGAACCAATCCCCAAAATACAATCCATGAAATCTTCCGCATTCAAATCCACTAGACAAGGAGGTTTCAGCCTCGTTGAAATGTTAGTGGTGATCGCCGTGTTCGGAATCATTGCCGCGATCGCACTCCCGAATATTTCAAGAATTAATAGCACAGCAAATAAAACGACCGCTAAATGGAATGCCCAAACTATCGCGTTGCTCTCAAGCTCAGCAAATGCTGCAGGGGCGTGGCATGTGATTCCCGAAAGCCTTGGCGGTGGCGTGGAGATGTCGGTGGATGTGCTCGTTAAGGGCGTCAAATCTCCTGACCTTTTAGAAATGACTCTTAAGATCGAGCTCGGTAGCAAGCAGATCAAGGAGGCTGACGAATTTCTCGAGATCGCGAATATCGGAGACGAGTACGCGCTTCAATACACGTCGTGATCAATCTGCTGGTATTTCCATTACGGAATGGGTAACATTCCAGTATGATTTCAAGTCGACGCCAATTTCTCGCACGAACCGGTTCAGCATTTTCAGCAGCAACTATAAGCTCCTCATTTATAACCTCTTGCGGAGATGGTGGCAATCTAATTCTGGAGGCGGGCAGCAACGATAGCTTCAGGATTTCACTGGCTCAATGGTCACAGCATATCGCGCTGAAAGCGGGCACTCTGGACAATCTTGACTGGCCAGCCTACGTAAAGACCAATTTTCAGATCGAAGCACTTGAATGGGTGAATCAGTTTTTTTCTGACAAAAACCCGACCTTGGGCAATCAGCCGAAAGGCCAGGCCTACCTCGCAGATATGAAAAAACGCTGTGATGACAATGGGATCAGGAGCCTGCTCATCATGTGTGACGGAGTGGGGCGATTGGGAGATCCGGACGACACCAAACGAAACAATGCCGTGGAAGGACACTACGCATGGCTCGAAGCAGCGAAGCATCTCGGCTGCCACAGTATTCGAGTCAATGCAGCGTCGGATGCAGAATTAAGCCCCGAAAACCAGGGCGATTTGTGCGTTCAGGGGCTGGGTCAGCTCTCTGAAAAAGCCAGTGAATACGGATTGAATGTTATCGTGGAAAACCACGGCGGCCTTTCTTCACATGGCGGATGGCTGGCAAATGTGTTGAAAACCGTGGGACGTGACAACTGTGGTGCCCTCCCCGATTTTGGAAATTTCTTCGTGGTGAAAAACCGCGGGAACGCTGATAAATACGCAGTGGAGAAAGCGAATTTCGAAGGCGATCCTGAACTTGTTGAAAGCGAAAAAGGTCTGGAATACGATCGTTATAAAGGAACCCGGGAATTGATGCCCTACGCGAAAGGCGTCAGTGCGAAGGCCCACGATTTTGATGAAAATGGCAACGAAGTTCACACCGACTTCGTGAAAATGATGACGATCGTGAAAGATTCCGGTTACGAAGGCTACATCGGAGTCGAATACGAAGGCAAAGAGATTGGTGAAGACGAAGGGATCCTAAAAACAAAGGCCCTGATCGAAGAATCGATCGCTGCCCTTGCCTAATTGATAGCGCGACTTGAAATTATAGCCGCCTGCATCCTTATATTGCCCCCCACCATCGCGATCGGTCTGGCGCTTTACGGGGACGCAGTGACTCCGAATAATGTCGCAGCCTCTGAACTCACTAAGGAAGAGCGGGGTATTTTGGGGGGAATTGTTAGGATTTAAAATCGACTTGCGTCACATCGAAGTACTCCCTTTTGCCTTTGCCCCGTGGAAGTAGCATCTACCACGCGACTTGATAGGTCACGTTCCACGGCTTATTGCCAATGCCTTTGCACTCCGGGCATGGCATTTTTCCATCGGGATCCCGTAACCCAACAGGAAGTGTGGTCGTGACCCGTTGAAACCCACGGCAATTCTGGCACCGGCGATCTTCCTTCCGCTTTACACTGTATACGTTTCCGTTTTTCAAGCTATCGACAAAAATATCTTTAGAGAATTTTGCGGGCCCGTCATTCAAAACCTCGTCGGAAATCGTCGCCACATATTTAGGCATCGTCTTAACTTCCGTCACTCGACGGCGCGTAACCGTTTCTTCAACTTCATTGGAGGAGATGCTCCCGCCGCCGCCCGTGTCGATTGGAATTCCGAAGAAACTGACTCCACCGCCACTTGATTTCTCCAGAGTCGGCTCCGGTGAATTGTTTTTCGCACGCTCCACGATCTCCCGCGTCACTTTTGTTTCGTGTTGACCGTTCGCCTGGATTTTCAACACGGGCGTGAGATCCCCCCCTTTAAATTTTTTATCTCCGGCAATCGCGACGACTGATGGCTCACCATTGTAGGCAGCCAAATACATCGGAGCTCCATTTTCAGTTTCTTTCAGCACTTTGAGAATTCGAACCTGCTTTCCCTGATAAGCGACCTTCTGAGCCGTTGACTCCTTTTCGATGTTGGCATTGTATTCCTTCCCCACCTCAGCATAGAGATCCATCAACAACTCACGAGACTCAGCAGCCCCCCGTGCTCCGACTTTGCTAACCCGGAAGACTTCAGTGGTATCCTGAGTGTCATTTTTCTTTGACTGGGCAATGGCAAATGTAGCAACCAAAAAGCAAAGGATAAGCGGAAATAGGTTTTTCATGATCGATTCTGGATATGAAGCGTAGCACTAAACCAGCCATCTAGACAGAAAAGCCTTCATACGATCGACCCCTATCAATTCAACGAATGAACCCTGTTTGAAGTTCTCCCGAAACGGTATACACGGTGTCTTTGGTCTGAAACTATTAAGATCAAATCTTCATGTCAAATACAGGAAAAACCTACCCAGAAGAGATTCGCAGAGATGCCGTTGAGTAGCTTTGGAGCAGCGGCCGTCCAGTCAGCCATGTTGCGCGTGAACTCGGAGTCAACGTCAACAGTTTGCGTGCGTGGCGTAATCGTATCCTCGGCCAGAGCGTCAGCCGAGTTCCACCTGATGTATTTGTTATTGAACTACGACCCGCCAATCAGGTCGAGAATGAGTCATTTGAGTCGCAAAAAAATCGAGGTATACAAATCATTAAGATCCCAGCATTTGCTTGTATGCAACGCGGTCAATCAGTCAGTAACCCCACTGACAGATTTAGATTAAGATAGCCCTATCAGATCCACTTACTTTGAATAAGACCTTTAGTCTTTGCCACCGCTGCTCATCTGGCTGGAGATCGTTCCAATGACTATTTTCAGTGCCTCGCTAAACTTGAATATCAATTCTCCGGAGGAGATGCTTGACGTGGGTCCGAAGGACTTTCCTCCAAAATTCGTTCGACCTCAGCCTCCGCGCGAGGATCTGCCGCGTATTCGCTCGGCCGACTCGGTGCGGCTGCTGGTACTGGCTGGCTCGAAACGGGGAAAGGCAACGGTTTCGCTGCGGCGATTGGAGTCACCTGCGCTGATGGTGCCGGAACCACCTGTGTTGTTGGCGCCACCTGAGTCGTTGGATCATAGAGCGTCGGAATTGGCGGCAATGAATCTTGACGTTTTTGAGTCCAATCATTTGGCTTTGGAAAAGAAGAAACAACCGGCGCAGGAGCGGCAGCCTTTATCGCTGGCGCCTGACGTGGAGTTTCTCCAGTTACAACCGTTCCATCAGATGAAACCGAGCGATAGACACCGTTGCTTTTCTTACCGTGTTTGGAAGCAGCGTTCTCAGCTGGCTTCTGTGGATAAGAACGTGCAGCATCCGCAGCCCCTTTTGGCGGCCGATTCAATGCAGAAACTCCCAGAGCGGACGACGGAACCGGCGCATACTGTCCCGGCTTTGCCTTAGAGGGCTTTGCTGGTGCAATCCGACGTGGTGGAGCAACCGTTCCCGGCGCTTGATCAATAATTTTTCCGCTGGAACTCACAGCGCGGAATGCATTTTGTGAAGAAGCTGGAGCTGCAGGCGTTGTCGCAGCTGGCTGGCTTTCATCTACGGGAGTCACTGCAGACTTTTTCCATTTGAAGACTTTTCCGAGAAATCCATCTTGTGTATAGCCGTTTCCTCCCAGTGTAAGCAAGGAAAGAGCGACTAAAGGAAGAGAGAGAGTTTTTCCAGCAATCATGCAGGTTTAAAAAGGGTGAAGATCTTGACCACGGGCCGCTCAGTCAAGAGTTTCACGGTTTTCTAACAGTTATCCACAAAACAGTCAATAATGATTCGCAAAAAACAGGTGAGCCTCAGGACTGATAATCAAGGTTTCCAAACTAACGGCTTCCGTGGTCTCAATCTAGCCCATAGCCTCCGTTTGGAAAATACGATAATCAGTCGACACCATAAAAAACGACCCGCACATCTCTGCACGGGCCGTTCTAAAGTGTTCAGGGAGAGAACTCCCTGAGAATACTGTAAACAGAATTACTTTTTCGCAGCAATGTCCGCAATCGCATTCTTGTCTTCAGTCCATGAACCGAAGTCAGCGCCTGCATCCACCCACTTGGCGAACAGCGCCTGCTGCGTCTTTGTCCACTGATCGGCCTTGCCTTCTGGCGGGAAGTGCATTTCATCATCAATTGGAAGAAGCGTCACCTGCAAAATTCGGCTTTTCTTGGAGTCGCCGGGAACGATGAACTTTTCACCTTCTTCACCTTCGGACTCCATGAGGCCTACTTTTGTGGTCATCACATGGCCTCCCTTAGGCTTGCGCTTACGACCACGCTCATCTTCGTGCTCCGGAAGGTGGCACTTAACGCAGCTTTTTTTTACCATCGGGTAAATTTCTTTCTCAAAATCGATTTTATCCTGAGCATTGACGGAAGTTATTCCACCAAGCGCGAGGCCAACAATTGCCAGTTTTGTAATATTACGCATAAGGTTTTCGGTTTGGGTTGTTCAAACACGTTTACAAAAGTAAGACGAACGAAATTTAGAATCAACACACGATTGGGCGATTTTTAGCGGATTCCTTTACATTTGCATTCAACGACCCAACAGGAATTTAAGACCGGCGATACCGCATGCCAAACCCCACCAATTCGCGACGACGTTTTTGTTGAAATACATGATGTTAACTCTTACGCGATTTGGTAGGGTTGATCCATCAAATGAACCCTGTTGGATCTTTAAAAGAACCCGCTCGCATCGCCTTCATTGGCGCGGGCGACATCTCCCTGCTTCACGCCGAAGCGATCCGAAACCACATTTCATCGGCTGAGCTTGCCGGGCTCTGGTCGATTGATGACGCGCTCAATCAGGAAAAAGCAGCCCTGTTCGACTGCAAAATCTACGAATCTGCCGAAGCACTCGTCAACGATCCGACCATCGACGCCGTTTTCATTCTGACAAACCTCGAAAGCCACACCGAAAACGCCACTCTGGCGATGAATGCAGGGAAACACGTCCTCATCGAAAAGCCGGTCGCACCAACCGTTGCGGAACTTGAACAGCTCAAAGGTTGCGCTGAACAGAACGGTGTCATTCTCTGTCCGGGCCACAATTACATTCATGAACCCGCTCTCGCCCGCACTCGAGAGCTGATCGACGGCGGGAAACTGGGCGATCTCGCAGCGATTTACATTCACTATCACATCAATCATCCCGAGGAAGTCGCCAAACGTTATCCCGGCGTCATTCGGCATATTCTGACGCATCATAGCTACCTGCTGCTTTATCTTGCCGGAGCCAACAACCCGCCCGAAGCCGTTTCCGCGATGAAATCTGTCATTCACTATGATGAATTCGAGGGCGAAGATTTGGCCATGGTGAACATTCGGTTGAAATCCGGTGCCCTCGCCCATTTCTGCGCCGACTTCGCTGCCGACGATCATTCCGCTGATCCGTGGACATTTCTCATCAAAGTCATTGGAACCGAAGGCGCAACCCGTTTCAGCTATCGCGATTGGGTCGAAAACAAGCCCGGCGTGGTCCACAGCCATACGTGGTCAGCCTACGAATATCACATCCGCGAAGAAATCCGCCATTTTGTCGAAAAATCCCTCCGCCTCGGCGAAGCGCCGCTTTCCACGATCAACGACGCCATCACCTGCCAAAAGATCATCGAAGCTGCCGAGCGTTCCGTTGCTGAGCGACGCGAAATTGATTTGTCATAACCTGCGCTTTTCTGGCAAAATCAATCCATGCGCATTTTTTCAGGCCGAGTCAAACACGTCGGCCTGCGATCAAAGAAAACCATTCTGCCCTTCGATCACGCCTACAAACAAAGCATGGTTGGCGAATTGAGAAACGAAGACGTTTGGGTTCCTGCTGATTAAAAAAAACGAACGTATCCTATTGATTCATCGAACCAACCCTATTCGATCGAAAAACGTGCCACAGTTTCATTCAAAGTGCGGGAGTCTTAAATTACAACTCGGCTGAGTTTTTGGAATGAGTTTTCTCGCGAACTTCGTTTAGTTTTCGAATGATATGGCATTACGAACTCCCAAATCATCCCTCCCCTCAAATCCAGATTTTGAGACAATCAAAGACAACGCCGCGCTGCTTTTCGGTTGCGCCGTTGTAATGTGGATTTTGGAATTAGTTGACTTTTTTCTGGGCGGTTTTCTGGATCAATTCGGTATCAAACCCCGAGTGATTAGCGGTCTCGCCGGAACGATCACTTCGCCATGGCTCCACCTGGGATTTCCCCATCTGATTTCAAACACGATACCGTTTTTAGTTCTCGGCGGCCTCGTGCTTTTGGGCGGACGACGCATCTTTTGCAGCGTCTCGATTTTCATCGCGCTGATCGGCGGCGGGGTGCTGTGGCTCATTGGCCCGAGCAACACGAATCACGTCGGCGCGAGCGCTGTGGTCTTCGGCTATCTCGGATTTTTGCTCAGTCGTGGAATCTTCGAACGCTCGGTTTTCTGGACGCTAATCTCTTTCGGAATTCTCGTTTTTTACGGTTACATGATTCTCGGTGTCCTCCCCGGCCAACCGGGAATCTCCTGGCAGGGACACCTCTTCGGCTTCGGAGCAGGAATCCTAGCTGCGTGGCTCATGTTTCCCCTTGGCGGGACTTTGTATAAACCGAAAAAACAAACCGGTTTCACTGACTCAATTTAGCCCGCAGTGCTTTAGCAGCCTCGCCGTCGATAACGAATGATCTCGCGAGCGAGTTTCCAAATGTCGTGAAATTTTTAAACGTCCATACCACTTCTTTCTCCGGTGTCACCTCGATAAGCTGAGGATTCTCCGGACCTGCATGGCAGTTTCCAATGATCAAATTTCCGCTCTCAAGCTCGTAAACATTCGTAATCCAAGCAAGGGTAATTCCCTCCAAATCATTCTGTTTGAGGTGCCAGACGATCTCTTTTTCCGGAGTCACTTCGAGGACGCTGTGACCGTTTCCGGTTCCAATCAGCGTGTTTCCATTCTTCCGACGAATTGCTGAAAAACAACGCCCACCCCATGCTTCAGGGCCGTGTCCATTTTCTGGCTTACGCCCAAAAAGCGGGATATCATAATGCCAAACAACTTTACCGTTCGCGTCATATTCTTTCACGCACTGATCGTTTTCGTGAGCGACTAGATAATGCCCGTTTTTTAATTTCCGAACCTGCCGCGTATCGGAATGCGCGCTCGTGGATGTGACATCCAACGGGAATTGACTAAGTAACTTTCCGTCTTTGTCGACTTCAATGATTCGGCTGCGACCAGACTCGGCAATCATCATTCCCCCATCGGCGTTAGGCTGAAGCGCGTGAACTTCGATTCGTTTCGGATCGTTCGCCATTTTATTCCTCGCTGCGGCATCGTAAACACTCACCACTTTTTTGTCCAGGCTGACTTCGACAATCCGGTTCCATCCACCTGCCTGTGTCAGAAAATTCCCGTTCGACAACAGATACAGCTCATGCGCGGGCCCCTTCCGATCCCAGCTCCACAGCACTTTATTTCCATCATTTGGATCGACGATTGAAAGCGGTTTATTTCCTTCTACCCCGATCACGAGCCGGTGTTCGTCGGCAAAAATTGAGGAAGCGATTGCAGCGAGAGCGATGAAAAAAAGGGTGCGTTTCATAAAAATTTCAGACTTAAAAAAACAGAATGCCATCGTCCCGACAAGCTTCGTTTCGCCGCAATGAAACGATTTGAATTGCCGAATCAGCGACCATTGGCTATGATGGAGTTATGAGAAATACGGTGCTGCTTACGTTGGCGACCTTGGTCGGATGGATGGGAATTGAAACGGATAGCCAAGCTCAGAACCGGCCGCCGGCAAAAAAGAAATCGCTCTCGAAAGCAATCGTTTCCGGGATAGAACTGGAGGAATCTTCACTCACCGCAGTCGTCGAATATCTTCGGGTGAAAGCTGCTTCCGCGAATGCCAGTCCGGAAAATTTTATCCTCTACGATCCTAAAGGAACGATCGCGGAACGCGCTCCTGAGATTTCTCTAAAACTCACTAACATTCCGATTTCCGATGTGGTGAAGTATGTCTGCAATCTCAGCGAAACTACATTCATCGTTGATCGAGATGCCGTCATTATCGGCGATAAAACTGACTTGGTCGAACTCAAGGCACGGAGAAAGGGTTCGCCGGGCGTTCCGGGACGGAATCCGCAAATCCTGAAACTTTCTCAAACCAGACTGCCGGAATTCGATTTTAGCGAAGTTGATTTCGCGACGGCGATTGATTATTTCAGGACGAAAGCCAATGAGACGAACCAAAAAGTGCCGGTGAATTTTTGGATCAAAGAAAACGCAGAGAGAAATATTGGGGGGCGCCTCATCACTCTGAAACTCTCCAATGTCAGCCTACTCGATGCAGTGCGCTACACCTCAGAATTGGCGCGATGCACGATGCGCTACGATTCTATCGCCATGGTGTTGGGAGACCCGGAAACGATTCGTGACATCCCTAAGTTCAGGCCGCTTCCAGGCAACCAAATGTATAAGCGACTCGGAAACGCGATCATCACCGATGTGGAATTAACAGACGCACCGCTGGCGGACGTCATTGAATTCGTAAAATACCACACTCGTGATCAGGCGGGATTTCCCGATGGTGTGAACATCATTCAACAAACGGCAACAGAGAAAACGGTGACCCTAAAACTCGCCAAAGCCCGCGCTCTCGACATCTTGGTTTACGCAAACGAAGCGACAAACACGACCTTTAAAATTGAGGGCATAGCAATTGTGGTCAAAGACCAGCCCCCGAAAAAGAAACCGGCTGCGGCACCTGCTCCCGCTCCGCCCCGATAAATTCGGAATTTGGGACAGCGATTCCGGACGTGCCAATCACTTCGTGTTATCGAGGACTTCCGTTGAGTCGAAGGTTCGTTTCGCTGAAGCTTCCCAACCGCCCTTATAGACAGCCGTGCCTTTTGCTTCAATGATCGTCATTTCAATTCCGTAAAAATCGGCTTTGTAATACGTATTGATATACTGGGTGTCCCCTCTCACGGTTACCGAACGTCCGTTAGTATCATTGTATCCCGCCATATCGAAGACAATGGGGTTGGTGAAGTTTGGATTTTTAAGGGAGAATTTATCTTTGACGATGACCAATTCGTCAAGCTCTGCCATTTTATATTCAACACTTACATTGAGCTCGCTGAATTCACGATCAGCTCGCTCGATTGTGATTCAGGGAAACTTAACGGTTTGCCGCAAAAATCCGCGCTTCCCGCCACCTTCTGTGCCGGTGCTTTTCTTTTCAAACCCAAGGACTTCGGCTTTCAGCGACAATTGAGCTGGAACCGATCGATCCACGGACATAAAAATGGATTCCTCCAGGGCGGGTCTCTTTCCCTCTTTTTCTGCCGCAATCGCCATGCCGTTAATCACGTCTCGCGACGACGATTGAGGCCCACGATTTGCCGCTTTTTCTGCAGCTGCTTTCGTATATTTTTGATCAGCCTCGCTAAACTGGTCAATCGCTACTTCGAACACCTTTCCGTTTTTTATCCGGATCGAAACATTTCCATCCGCAGACGAAACAAATTCAGCTTTGATTTTTTTCCCTGCAGAGTTGGTCCAAACCCGCATTTCAGCCATTACAGTCAGATTAATCAACCCAGGCAAAACCACTGCGAAAACCCCTCCATTTTTGTATCCGTTACTTCTCATATCAAAACCATACTTTCTTGCTTTGTGAAACCTGTCAAACCCGATGCCGTTAATCAGTTGCAATTGAACACGAAGCAACAGGGTTCGTTCATCGATCAGATACGGTTCGTTCGAGAAAATGAAGTTTTTCGCCATCTACGCGATTCAGCGGTTGAGATTACCTGAAAATCGAAAACCGTGCTCGCA
>ERZ887942.2679-NODE-2679-length-10883-cov-6.591614_pt1 | contig 10883 bp, 6 predicted proteins | sample MGYA00521099_ERZ887942 | MGnify/ENA primary metagenome ERZ887942 (study PRJEB32303, sample SAMEA104408605) | aquatic metagenome | biome: Brackish water; feature: Pelagic; material: water | place: Baltic Sea | collected 2014-06-07T06:48:00 | depth 16,251 m ... | reverse complement strand
TCTTCCTCTTCCTCTTCCTCTTCCTCTTCCTCTTCCTCTTCCTCTTCCTCTTCCACTTCGTCTTCCTCCTCTTCGTTTTCATCTTCAGAGACAGTGTCTGAGAATAGCGAGTCGCTTTCACTGACACGCCCTCCCCCACCCTCCATGCCCTTCACGGATTTTTTGTTCTCGCGAATAATATCATCGTAAGCTTTGTCGCAGGTCTTATCGTTGCCTTTGTCCTCACCCATCGGCATAAGATTTCTGTCCGCTTCGTACTTGTCGGCGATCTTCTCGATCTCCGTGTGGATGCGATTGGTGATCATGGCATGAATGTCCGTGTTCCAGTTGTACGGACGCATATGTTTGGGGTGGAAGTATTTATCCGCGTTGCTCTTGGCGATGCTGTTGAATTTCTCCACAAAGTTAGGAACAAGCATCGCCTGTCGCACGAGCCTCGACAGGCGCCGGCGAATACTCTCAGCGGAGCTAATGTGACTCTTCAGCGTTTTTGAGTACTCTGCTGTGTTATTTACACAGGTGTTCTCCTCCGGGTGTTTTTCGAGGTCACTGGCGACACACCGACTGAGTCGCCGATTGTCATCAAATTTCATGAACGCACACTCGTTTTGCGTTGACGTGGAGTCACTCTTGGGGATTGCATCGCAATTCGCAATGGTAGTCCACTTCGCGAGCTGTTCAAAGTTGTCGAGTTGAGCGGAAAGGCGACGCGCCTTTTGTAGCGTCGCCTCTCGAGCGGAACGGTCAGTTGGTAAATTCTTCACGCTGCCTTTGGGTACACATCGCACCGGCACGTTGTTCGGGTACGTTCCTGAGCTGCTCCACACGTTATCGTGCGGTTTGCCTTTCGCGCTCTTCTCCGATGGGCACTTTTGCGTCAGCGGATCGCATCCGACCCATTTGGGGTTGGCCGTCTCGCACCGTTCTACATACATCTTTGCCGAGGGTCCGGCCGAAGCACTCTCTACGTTGTCATCGTACGTGGCACGCGGTTTCGGTGCTAGTTTTGACACCTCAACGTTCTTGCGATACTGAGCTATTTTCTGACGGAGGTCATCTGGATCGAAGTGCGAGAGGTATTCGCGTGTTTTCTGCTTGTCACCCTTGGAAACAACTGCGACAATGTCCTCTATATTTTTTTCGACGGCGAATGGTGCGATTTCAGCGCCTCTGTTTTCATCAACGCGAGATGACATGCCTATTTTATCATATCAACAGAAAAAAAACGAAAATTCGCTGACATGCGACCGTAAAGAAGCGCGTATGTTCGTAGTACAATAGCACTCGGCAGACTATCCATCAAAACATCTGCATTGAAGTGAACCCAACACCATGAGAACCGCACCCACCCCATGTCCCGTGTGCTACGCGGATACGAACGACGATCAGCCCATTCTCACACTACCATGCGCGCATCGACTCTGCGTTTCTTGTCTCTTTCAGCTTCGAAAGCTCACGTGCCCCTTCTGTCGTCAGCAGCTGTTCAGACACGCCACGCAGTCCGTTCAGTACACGTACGTGATTCACGAGTCCTCTACCGACGACGACGTGACGGACGGTCTGAGCACATTCTCTTTCTACGAGACATATACCGACGAGGAACCCGATCAAGAGTCAAGCTCCGGGACGGGTACCATTACGACCATCGGCGTAGACTCTGACGACGACTCGGACGAAGAGCTCCCACTCGAGGAGCTGATCTTCGACGACGACACGTGGGATTGACATCCAGTAAATGGTATTCGCCATCGCCGCGTCTTATTTTTTTTCCAATCCGCCATGGTCCTTCGATCCGCCACGTGCGAGTCTACGCATGCGGACATCCTTGAATGCGATCATTATTTACATTTGACATGCGGGTTGTGTTTTATATGATTATAAATCAGATATTTCCAAGGCGCTCAGTCATCGGCTTGGCGCTTAAATGCCATAGCGCGGTATACACGGAGTCGTTTCCAATACATTTTCTCAAAAAGTGAGTATTTGTCTACAAAATCGTAGACGATGGGACTCTTCTTATCTGGGTGGGATCGCAGGATTCTTCCCGCGCTTTGTTCAATGTTCGAACGGGGTGTCGCAAAGACGAGCGTGTCCAAGCGCGGGATATCGAGCCCCTCGGAGCACATCTGATACGTAGCGAGGACGACTTGACAGCGCACAGATGTGCGTCTCGTAGCCTCGTCCATCCCCCCTTTGAACTGCCCTATTGTGACGCTCGTCCGACGAGGACAGTGCGCCCACGTCCACGTCTCGTCGACACCAGCGTCCGCCGATCGCACAAATGTCGCAAAGTCGACCGCGGCCCCATCCGAAGCTGACGGGTCTGTAAACGCTTTCTTAAACACGCACTCGTCATCCGCGACGGGAACGTAGACGGTACACGTCTCGGTGTCTATGCGCAAGCGGGTCATGAGCATCATCTCTAGTCGGTCCAGATGATCTACGCGCTCCGAAATGACAATCACATGTCGACCGTTCGTCAGAGCCGACACGATAGAAGTGACAATCATCCTGTTCCGTGTGTCGTCCTCGACCAGTCTGGTGATCATGCGCGCAATCAGTAGCATGCCACCCCGTCCCACGATATCCTTCCGATTCGACGGAAGTTCGGGGGTGTACTCGATTGGATGGTAGTATGCGCCGGGATACTGGGCCTTGAGCGCGTATGCGACCGGTCCGAGCAACCATGGTAGCGCGTATCCGAGCTCGTCGGTGCGTTTCGGCGTCGCCGACAGTCCCAGCACACAGCGAGTGTCAATTCGAAACATGGATTCGGACATCATTCGCGCGCAGATGTGGTGCGCTTCGTCCACTACTAGCAGGCCATACTGCAGCAGCGATGCATGGTACGTCTTCTTGCACACGGACTGGATCATGCCAATCACCACGTCGTAGTCGCGACCGTCGTATAGCTCGGCCAGCTCGATCGCCATTTTGGGCTTGAGACCACGGGCAACGAGCTGGTCGGCGAGTGGAGCATCAGATGCGTATGGGATGCCGCCAAGTACGCGATCGATGGCTCGTGTTTTGTGAGTAAAGAGCGATGTTACGTGACCAGAGCCGTGGGTCGTGTCATATGCGCGAAGACGGGCTTCCAACTCTTCGCGTTTTCCTGACCGATGAAGACCCAGCTCTTGGAGACGGGTCTTGAGAGCGACCACGGTAGGGGGCACAAGCTCGGGTGTCAGCCCCTCGCCAGTGTCGAAGAGTCCAGTCAGTAGAAGGTCGTCTCGAGTGACATGGTCAATCTGCTTACCCATCACACGCACCCTGTCACCCTGCAGCGAGCCCACCTTCGCCGTAGGACAGAACTGCGCAATGCGCTCCTTCCACTGGTCCATCAGACATTGCGTGTGCACAAGGACCATGGTTTTTTGTCCCAGTTCGCAGAGGATGCGAATGGCCAATACCGTTTTTCCCGTTCCGCAAGGAAGCACCAGCATGGCTCCGTGGTGCGCGTGCAGCGACTGCATCGTGTGCGTCAGGATGTCTTGCTGACGGGTGGTTAGTTTTCCCTCGAATGCGTGAGGAGCGCCTCTTGAAGGGCGGGTGGGTGGCGTCGTCTCGCTGTCGAGTGCAAAAAACGCACGTGCGTAGAAGCGTGGGATTTGCATCAACCCTGGGTTACCCGGACACTCTCGGAAAAGAGCGTACGAGGGCGTGGGTCCCAGAGCCACGGTGGACTCCTTTGGACTGAGGGTGAGTGCCTGACGATGCGCGTCGGTCAACATGTCCGCCTCGACGGCAAAGGCCGATCCTTTTCGCTGCACACGGACGCCGCCGGCCCTTTGAGGGGTGGTGGTGCATAAGAGGTCGGCCGCCACGCGCGTCGTAATGTTGAGTTCATCGCTGCTGCCGAGGGTACATTGGCGCTTGGGCGAGTGCGAGATCAACCGGAGGCCCCGCTGACTGGCGATCATGCCCACTGTGTGATGGGCTATTAACTTGGGTTGTGGACGCACGTAGCAGCGTGGGAAGTTCCTGGTTATAATTGCGACACGGGGACGCGTCGCAAATGGGGGCAGAATATCTGCGTCTATGGTGAAGCAAAAAAAATGACATCCACATCGGTCTCAAAGACACAAGCGCTCTTGAATATCGCCAAGCGCCAGACATCCACCATCGAGATACCCGCTGGTTACAACTGCTCCTCGACGAGCGTGTACCCACTGCGCACCGGTGCGCAGACCAAACCCGCGTACCACTGCGTCCCTGTCGACGGTGCCCCGTGCGCGGCGTATGTGCATACCATCGAGTTCCCGAACTACCCCGACATGTTCCCGTTGCCACTGCCGTCCACTAGCGATGCGGGGGCATTGGAGAAGGTCATCTATCCGACGACCGCCATTTCCACACTCACGTGCATGCACACAGTGCCCAGCGAGACACATGTGGTGGAAACGAGCGTTCCGTTTGCCATTGGCGACTCACCTCTGCCATTGTCAATGCAGTCCATGGTGACCGAGCCATCGTCGCCCAGCGTGGCTACCACGACCGCCGCTCGCGCGGCCGTGTGCGAGGAAGTCGTCGCGAGCATCCCCGTGAGTCTGAGTGATCTGAGCGCCTTTCCCACGAGCGAGGATGTCCAGGCCCTTTACGAGCGGGTGAATCAGTACAGCATGCTCAGTCCACAGCCATCCACATCGCCCTCAAACGTGTCTTCGGGATACCCCAAATGGATCTCCGTCGATGGCGTGCCACAGACCTCGGGGATTGCATTAGTGCTAAAATCGACAGGCAAACGCGTAGCCCAGTTCCACCAGGGCGCCAACGCAGCATTTCCGTGTGGGTTTCCCAGGTACACCACGCCCGTTACCTCTGACCGCAAGGAGCATTGCACCCAGTGCGTCGATGCAAATAACGTTTGCGCTGACTACACTTACTCTGCTGGTCCGGTGGTCAACGGCACTCCCACTGCAGACCCCACAGCGACCAATCCTGTATGCCCGCCGGGTACCTTTTCCGCCATTGCGACCATACCGTGCTCTGAGATGCAGGATACGACCGGCACCCCCTTCTCCGAGATTGTCGATCCCACCGTCCTGAGCGTATGGGACTGCACGCCTTATTTCACCGACGGGTCTTTTCACTATGCGTGCAACGCTCAGCTCTCTAGTGAGAACAGCAGCCTAGAGGCTTCGGATTTCGAGGTGCAGGCATATCAGAAAGTGAGCTGCGACAATCCCGCCTTTGCGTCGTGCGTCACGGGGCTTGTCGATACTCTTCAGAAAAACCTGTCGGATGCCAACCGCACTACCCAGCGTCGCACACTTGAGGAGCTGCGCTATGACATCCCCCCCACGATGTCCAGTGACACGCTGCTGGACCGGTTGCAGAACTCGTACACCAACTGGACGATGGAACCCGGATGCTACACGCACAATGGCGAGATGCTGGTCAAAGCGAACAACGACGCGTGTGCACCAAGGTGCTCCGCGGCTGGTAAATACACGTGCGGTGGTAAGAGCTATCCCACTTTATTGGACGCGATCCAAGATCCCACATGCGCGTCGAGCGGCGAAACTCCCTGCATCCCGTACGCGTGTCCCGGGGCAACGATCACCGAGTGTGACAAGAATTCGAAGATGTACTGGGTCACGTCGCCCGAACTCGAGGGGAGACTCGCCCAACTCAACACGTTCCGGTCGCCTTCGGATTGGACGCTGGGCGAGCAGCGCATTTCCGCACATGGTAACGTCCAATTCTCCGCACTTGCCCATGCGCCGTTGAATACAACAGGGACCGGGAACGTCGCATCGGTGAGTCACCTGCTAACCCACGGCATCGTCGCCAACACCTGCCATGCCAGTCAGATCGAAGCCAACCAGGTGGACCGGTACTCGGTCGTCATTAGCGATCCGGAGAGCGTTGCTGCGGTGACCAACCGCATCTTCGCACTGACCAACACGGGATGTGTCCACGCACAGTCTGGCAACCTCGTGGGATCACCATGGAACATTGGAACGGCAAAGATGGTGGCGGATCAGCACCAACTGGAAAATTCCGCGTTTGGTTTGCAAATGGGCTATGACCCCTCGGTGGGTTGCAGCGCGGCTCCGAGCGCACAAAACCCCAACATCGACGGGGTCGCATGGGCGGACGTACTTGGACAGCTATGCGCCGACAGCGTAATCACCTGCGAGACGGGGTGTGCGTATCCGCTGTATGCGTTCGAAGAGGGGCATATCCTATCGTCTGACGAGCTTACGACGGCGTGTGGCTGCGCCGCATCGGACGACACATGCGCCCTTTGCATCGGTGGCAAAAAATCTGCGACGGCATCGGGTGAGTTCGCTTGCGCGGCTGCTAAGGACGATGCTCAGTCTCACGACCTACCGTTGCCGTCCATCACGCAACCGACGCACATCTGGCAGACGTCCAGTGCCTTTCATAAGGGCACACGGCTCCCCGTTGGTGTATCTCAGTCCGATGTTAATGGCACACTCCCACGCGTCGACTGGTCGTGCGCCACGGCGTCAGGGAACACCGCGTGCGCTTTCGATAAGGGATTGACAGACACATGCACCCTAGGCACATATCAGCAAACGGGGAGTGCCAGGGGAGGGTGTTACATTGACGATATACGATTCGACATGATCGCGGTGCCGCCATGTGAGCAGTTGCCGAGTGCGGGGGAGTGTGCTTCGTGCCGGTCGGGGTCGACACCGAGCGTTTCGAATGAACATTATTCGCCCACCGACGCGGAGATGGAGAGCTTGTGCGCATCGGGTGGCATTTGTCTTTACGGCAACATGATCATGCCATACATGTACCAGTACTACGAACCAGGGGGATTCAATCTGGGCGCTTTCGAGACCTCTCTCGCCAAAGCCGTCAACACGTTCCCCAGTATGGACAACCCGGGCATGGACGCTGTGTCATACGATGCCTACAAAATATGTAGCCTGCTACCCGCTGAGGGCATTGGAGATAAGTCCGAAGCCATGTGCAAAAAGGTTGGTGGTACGTGGTACGATGGGTCGGTACATGAGATCGCATATAAGCCTAATGGATCATACGAAGTCAACGCCGGGTGTGACAATCACATCATGGACTGGAAGTGCACGATTGTCGACAAGCAACAAGTCGAGTGCACGACGGGGTCACTCAGCCAGTCAGCGGTGAGTATTGATCTCGAGTCCGACACATCCAACACTTCGCAGACCACCGCCACGTTGGTACCGGCTGCATCTGATGCCAGCGACACCACGGCCTTTCATGCATACACGCATACGTCCAAATATCAGAACGGGCAGTACCAAGATCTCTACGGACTCGACCGATTTCATACGCGGGTGGCGCAGTACGCCGGGGGTGCGTTGGGGACGTGCGTTGACATGTCGCCATTGGGCACGCAGTACATTTCCGCATGCGACCCTTCTCGGGGTGCGCAACTCTCCAACGCCCTCGGGTATATGTACGGTTAATCTGCACAATTGGTTGACTGTTGGTGTCGAAAAAAAGAACATGTTTGTATAAGTAAAAAATCATGCAGGATGTATACCCTCGTGCGAAATTAGCGGGTTTGGTCATCAGCACGATGGCCATATGCACCACACTAAAGGAAGTCTATACACAGCGCAATCTTCGCGATCCGCGCGAGGAGTCCAAACAGCGAGTGCTGCGGATCGTGTCAGACACCGCGTCGTACTCGCGCACTTGCGAAACAGATATTGTCGTGGACGATAAGACTAATAAAATGAGCAGCATGATTATTTCCTTGTGCAACAACAAGATTGGTGATAGAGATAGTATCGATTGGAAGAAGCTCAAGCCCTTCAACGACACACTTCGTAGACTACACGTGCGTAAAAACGACTTTTCGGCATTGAACATGGACAGTATCAACAATCTCACTGCGCTGGAGGAATTCAATCTCGCAGAGAATCAGTATCTGCAGAGCATAGACGGCCTTCCGACCGTACCCACTCTGCAAACGATTCGCGTCGTTCGGAACGGAGATATCGATCAAAATGAGAAAATGATAATCGACGATATGAGCATGTCAACGCTCATTAATCTCGTGAACCTGCAGGTGTGCAACTGCAAGCTTCCCGGCACGGGCATACCTATTGATGTGTTTAACTTTCCGTCGCTTCAGACGCTGGACATTTCGAACAATGAAGGCGGTTTGACGAACATCGGCGCAGCAAACTGGTCCAATAGTCTCCGGCATATTTCCCTCGAATCCACGCAGCTGACGGGGAATCTGTCATCGACGATCTTTAATTCTGCGACGCACGTCTACCTGTCCGGCAATCAGATCACTGGCACAATAACTATGGTGCGTGATTCAAAAACAAAGGTGCTGATGGCGTCGAACAATGCAATCTCTATGCTCGAAATTCAAGACACGTCGGTGAATACGGTGAATGTGTCGTCGCAGAGTGGAAAGCTAACGCTAAAATTGAAAACCATGTCTGTAATAGACACGTTGGACATCAGCCGAAACGAACTCTGCATCGATACCATGCAGAGTGTGACGTGCAAGCGATTGATCATGAGCCATCTGAATTTAAATCGAGGTCTCATGATACCCAACTTTGATTTGCTGGTGTTATGGGGAAGTCAGTTAAGCATGACCAACGTACAAACGGTGCTCTCTCCACAGACGCTGGACCTAATAAAGCAAGCGTTGACATCTAGATCGGTGGTGCCTGTGGCATATAAAATTGCCCACGTTTTGGTGAGACAACCACTTGCCATGATCCTTTGGCTGCTAGCCATTGGACAAAACAACGTGACAACTTTGACGATGGAGGGGGCATACCGAAACACGGGTACTGTTGTAAATGCTGTTCCTATTTTACGCAAAGAAGCTATGCGTGTTATTCTAGCCATGCACCGACAGCCAGACAATATCGTCGTCGACCCTGCGTCACGTTCGGGACTTAGACAGTGGTTTGACGTGAATAATGAAAGCGAGTTCACTTTTCTGAACAACTAATCTGGCTGTTCTGGCGTAGTGTTTTTTTTTTTGCATACACACCCCGCGATGTTCATAAAGCCAAAGGCTGCACGACACATGACTGTCATTAAGTATGGCGTGTTCGAAGCACAGAAAGGACAAATAGATAGCAAGCAGGTGAACCTCCTCGGTGATCTTAACATCTTTTATTCCAAAGAAGTCATGTCAACGGTCCTCGTCCCCATCATTACGCAAAAAGACAGCCTCTCTCTTCGTGTGCTCGACTGGTTGGTCACCAACTACGCGAAGAAGAACTCGATTGTGTATAGGCATCGCAATGCGAGTGCAGACTCGGGCGATCCCGGATACTGCTTGATCAACGTGTATTCTCAGTACAAGAGCTGGTTGCGCAACTACCGTCGGCGCAACTTTGATCCGTTTCGCAGGCGCAATCGCATCCATTTCACACACGAGGGGGAGCGGTACGAGACAACCGTGGGACAGCTCAATTTCATTCGCTGGTCACACATGTACGGAGTGCTGGAATACACGCGCACGCATTTGGAGGTCATAGAGACGGATATGAATAAGTGTTTGAACGACGTGCGCGAGCAAAAGACGATGGATAAACGTCAGAACGTCCATCGGAAGCGCAAGGAACTTTCCAATCACCCCATCAAAAAGTGCTTCGTGTACCACGTCGAAGGCACATCACCCAAGCGGGTCAGACCGAGCGTGTCTTGATTATCACGGCCTTGAGCACAGCCAAAAAGGCAACCGAGCATGCGCAGATGCAGTAGCCTGTAGCGCCCATGTCCGCGCCAGCACTAGCACTGGCTACGTCGAGGGCGTAGGCGAGTTTTCCGATCATGTCAACGGAGCGCGACATTTCGTCCCGAAATATACCCACGAGCGACTGAACAAGGGCATCGGCGTTATGGTGTTTCGCGATGGCATCTATGAGGAGCCTTGTCCATGCAATTGCTTCGTGTTGAATGGCGAATGCCGGTTGATCGCACATTCTATTTCCAAGAAACCCAGCGAAGAAGATGTCGCGTAATGGTGGGGTATCTATCGGGACGATAAATTTCAGTGTCATTTGCAGCACGGTAACGGGTGTGTCCACGTCCATGGAGGTGTATGCTAGTACGACAGCGGCCATTGCGTCTGCTGCTGACGAGCAGACGTCGGTGGCAGTGTGTGGATCTCTGAGGGACGACGGTGCAGGCAGTAGCGGCAGAGCGGTGCCGATCTCTCCCCCCCTAGCGTACATGACCAAGCTCGTGTACCAGCGCACGTGCACAATGGGCAGCTTCACGGTGGGTGGAATCCACCAGCTCTCGAGGTTGTGATTGGCATCGCATAGCATGGTCTTCACACATTTGCCAATATCCCCTTGTGTTGACGACACGTACTCGTTATTATTGCGGTAGTTATATGCCACCCATGCGGACGCCATTGAAAGTATCGTAACGGGTCCGATGATGAGTGACGTCATGTTTTGTTTTTTTTAAATAACCCATGATTAAAAAAGAAACGTATCACTTCTCAAACATGGAGGACTTTCCGCCTATTCATGTCCAGGAGGCCATGGTCACGGTGGGTACGACCGTGCAGGACTGTAAAAACAAGAACGCGATGCTTTCTGCATATCGCCGCGCGGTGAGATCAGTACGCGAGGGCGATTCGCATTATACGCTCGAGGAGATCAACGTGGCCAAACGAACGCTGTTAACGTGGATCGGTAACCATCGATCTATCGTGCCGCGTCAACCCACTGAGTCAGATGCGCATCCAACGACTGACCCTGTGCATGCACAATCCAACGTGCAACTGAAACCACCAGGGAGTAAGACCATAACGCTCACGCACAGCGACGGTCGTGTGATTCAGCAAGAGTTCACGCCAGATCGCAGCAGTGCATCCGATTACCATCGTCTCTGTCGTCATTCCGCCCATCCCGCCCATCACGCCC
>ERZ887942.2676-NODE-2676-length-10891-cov-14.903285_pt1 | contig 10891 bp, 8 predicted proteins | sample MGYA00521099_ERZ887942 | MGnify/ENA primary metagenome ERZ887942 (study PRJEB32303, sample SAMEA104408605) | aquatic metagenome | biome: Brackish water; feature: Pelagic; material: water | place: Baltic Sea | collected 2014-06-07T06:48:00 | depth 16,251 m ... | reverse complement strand
TGAGTAATGGCGGGTGATTCCTTGCTCATGCAGGTCGCGTTTGGATAGGATGCGGGGGATGCGACGGATTTCCAGGTTTCGCCATTGTCGAGGGATTGGAGGAAATGGGTACCGTCCTTTCCAGGGTAGTGACGGATCTCTGTGTTGCCGACCCGGATGAGCCCGCGTCCGGCATCGGCGGGTGGCGTGGCGACAATGCGGGGAGGTGAAATATGGGATGCCAGAGTTTTGACTGCTTGGGTTCCTTTCCAGCCCATTGCTTGAGACTGCATTTCCCGGTGGGCGGAAGTGAGTTGGGCTTTGAGCCGCGAGAATCGTTGCGGTTCTTTGTGCGAAAGGTCGGTTTGTTGGGTCGGGTCGGAGATGATGTTGAAGAGTTGGAAGCGAACGAGCCTCCCGTTTTTTACTTTCGTGAGGTGGGCTTCTTTCCAGCTCGAGCGTTTGAGTTGGGTTTCCGGGGCGTAGAATCCGCAGATGACATAGTCGCCGATTCTCATGACGGCATTGGGGTTCGGAGCGGAGATGAAGTTGGTATTGTAGTGATGCCACTGGCGGGGCTCTCTTCGATCGAGGTTCTTTCCGAGGAGGAGGGGGAGATGGCTTTGGCCATCGAGTTCCAGATGATCAGGGACATGTGTGTTGGTGATCTCGCAAATGGTGGGAAGCCAATCAATGGCTCCGGCGGGATTTTTGATGATCGTATTTGGCGTGATGGACTCCGGCCATTAGGCCAGACCCGGGGTGTGGATGGAGCCATCCCAGAGACCGTATTTGTGACCGCGGTAGGGGGTGGCGGTTCCGTAGTTGCGATCTCTTTTTCCTTCTCCAAGCTTCGCGGGTCCGTGATCGGAGGTGAAAAGGATGAGGGTGTTTTTCTCGAGATCGAGTTCCTTGAGGGTGCGGTGAATTTTGCCAATCTCGGCATCACTATTGGTGACAGAGGCAAAGTAGATTGCTTCGTTTTTATTTTGAGTGGTTTTACCGAGATAACGACGAGTGATTTCTTCGGGCGCATCGACATACCAATGAGGTTCGTAGAAGTGGACGAACTGAATGAAAGGTTTGTCGGGATTGCGCTCTTTGATGAGCCAGTGGACGGCTTCGGATCCGATGATGTTGGCAGCGAGGCCGTTCTTGGTTCCTTCCATTTTCCCGCTGCGAATCCATCCGGGTTTATTGCGGATTTTGGCGTTGTCATCCGAGCAGAACCAGTAGTCGAATCCGTAGTGTTCCATATCCGGGATGTCCTTGTTGCCTGTCTTGTCTCGTTGCATCTGCACTTCGATGAGGGAGTTGTGCCACTTGCCGACGATGGCGGTTTGGTAGCCGTTTTTTCGAAGAAGTTGCGGGATCGTGATTTCGGATTTTGGGAGGTGGGTCAGGTTGCCAGAACTTCCACCGATGAAGCTGTAAATCCCGTGGCGGTGCGGCATTCGTCCGGTCATGGTCGCGGCGCGGGAAGGAGAGCAGACCTGGGCGGGGGAATAGAAGTGAGTGAAAATGGCGCCGCCTTTGGCGAGTTTGTCAAGATGAGGAGTCTTGATCTTTGGGTGACCGGTGAATCCGAGGTCGCCGTAACCCAAATCGTCGGCGACGATGGCGATGATGTTTGTTTGTTCTCGAGCCAGGATGGGAAGGATCGCGAGGATCAGAAGGTTGAAGATGATGAGCGTTGTTTTGATGGGTTAATGCTAGATTGATTCAGCTTGAAAACGAGGACTCTGAATGAGTGGTTTGCTGCATAGTCCAGTAGTGGTTCTTGTGTTTTGCCCTCTCTATGGACTAGGGGTTAAGGGTGCCTATTTTAAGATTCTTTATTCTGGTGTCATTGACATGTTCATTGGTCAAGGGGCGACCGAATGTCTTGTTCATTGTCTCAGAAGATAACAGCGAGCACATCGGGTGCTATGGCGAGAAGAGGGTGCAAACTCCGGCATTGGATGGATTGGCCAAGTCGGGAGTTCGTTATACGCGGGCCTATGTTCCTTATTCAGTTTGCAGTCCGTCGCGGGCGATATTTTTGACCGGGCTGTATACGCGACAAACGGGACATATTGGATTGGCAACGCACAAGTTTGCGATGTGGCGTGATTTTAAGACAATGCCGGCCTATTTTCAGGAAGCCGGTTATTATACCGGTTTTCTGGGTAAGACACATGTGAATCCGGAACGGCTGGTGGAGGATCACATCGATCATCGGGCGATCAGAAATTCGAATTTCGGAAAGACGATCGGCATTGAGGAATACGCCAAGCAGGCGAAGGCGGTGATGAGGAAGGCGAAGGAGGCAAAGAAACCATTTCATTTAATCATCAACTATGCTGATGCACACCGAAATTTTGTGGGGAAGTCAAAAAACGGGTTTCCATCGGTTCTAGTGACGGAGCCAGTGGAGCCGTTCCCGTGGATCGGGTCGGACAGTCCGGGATTGCGAAAGGAGATCATGAATTATTTCAATTGCATGAATCGACTTGATGAGGGAATCGGAATGGTCTTGAAGGAGATGGATGATCTGGGGGTGCGGGAGAACACTCTCATTGTTTACATTGCTGACCACGGAGCTGATTTTCCGAGGGCGAAGGGGAGTATTTATGAGAGTGGCTCCCGGATTCCGATGATTGTGAATTACCCGAAGATCTTCTCAGCCGGGACGGTGGAAAAGGGAATGGTTTCAACGATCGATATTTTGCCGACCATGATGGAGCTTTGTAAAATGGACATTCCGGATGAACTTCCCGGGCGGAGTTTGTTGGCGCTGGATCGGAATGAGCGAGAAGGTCGAAAGTATATTCAGACTTTCACGACCGGGTCGTCGCCCAATCTGCTCTATTTGCAATTTGGGATTCGGGACGAGCGCTACAAGTTAATCTACAATCCCTACCGGCACGTGAACCACCTCGCGGTGTCTCGTTATGTGAACAGCAAGCTGCCCGATGATGAGAAAGTAGACGCGTTTGTGCGTCCGCCTGAGTGGGAATTGTATGATTTGGACAAAGATCCGTATGAATGGGAGAATCTGGCTGAGCGGAAGGACCTCCGGGAAAAGAGAAAAGAATTGTTGGAGGCGATGGAGAGTTTTCAAAGGGAGATTGGTGATCCGTTTCTGAAGAAGGAGAATCGTGATCGTTTTCAGGAGGAGCAACTGAAGCACCGGGTGAAAATGGCCTATCGCAAGCAGAAGGGGTTTCGTTGGCCGCATTTGGAGATGTTCGAGAAAAAGAACGGGGAGAAAAAATGAAACGCGTTAGAAAATTATTGGATTTGATTTGGCAGGGTGGGGGGGGGATGCCCCGGCTCACTCTCGCAGGATGGAGGTGATTTCATTAACTCCCTCAATAATTGAGATCGTTTGATTCACGTTCACCTCAATGAATGTTTGTTTCGTTCCGGAAGTTGGCCATTCAATTTCAAGTCGCTTGATTTTACGGGCTTGGCCCAGGCCGATATTTTTTTGCAAGGGGTTCGCGCCAAAGGTGCCGCCGCTGTTGATGTGGCGATAAATCGAACGGGTCTTGTTCCCTTCCTCAAGATCAATACGTATGCGGGCGCCGATGGCAGATCGGTTCGTCTTCGTGCCGACAAGCTTGATGGCAATCCAGTTACTACCAAACCCCGGGTTCTCCCATAAGGCGTTGAAGTAGTTGTCGCCCTTTACGGCACCACCCATTTCTTCAAAGACATCCTGGTCACCATCTTGATCGAGATCCGCGAAAGCGATGCCGTGTCCTTTTTGGAGGTGCCCAAATCCGCCGGCCATGGTGACATCGTCAAAGCCCTTGCCTGCGCGGCTGAGATACATTCTGTTAGGCATGATTTCATCGTATTCAGGCCAACCGGTGCCGAGATAGAAATCAAGATAACCGTCTCCGTTGAGGTCGCCAAAGTTCGCCCCCATTGGTGAGCTTGGCGCGGTAATGTTCATTTCCTCCGCGATATCTTGAAATCCGTTTCCGGTATTTTTGTAGAGCTTCGCTTTCTCGATATCGATGTCGTATTTCAGGGCATGGGCCGCGACGTCATCCATCTTTGCGGCGTATGAAGTGACGTAGAGATCGAGTTGACCGTCGTTATCAAAATCCCAAAACCAGCAAGGGAAGCTTACCGTGGGCCCTGCAACACCGAGCTTTTCGGCGAGGTCCGTAAAAGTGCCATCGCCGTTATTGTGGTAGAGCCTGTTCTTTGCTCCGAAATTCGAGACATAGAGGTCCGGGTGGCTGTCGTGATCATAATCGCCCCAGACCACGGCCTTGGCGAAACGATCGTTGGTCACACCGGCTTCCCGCGCGACGTCGGTAAACGTTTCGTCGCCATTGTTGCGGAAGAGTTGACTTGGTGGGTCGTGGTTCTGGCGTTCATTGCCGATATAAAGGTCGAGGTCGCCGTCTAAATCATAATCAGCCCACGATGCCGTTTGCGTGGGTTGGTTGATCCCAGCGAGCCCTGCGCGCAGGGTGATATCGGTAAAAGTGCCATCGCCGTTGTTACGCAACAATGAGTTTGGATGCCTGCCATTGCTTTTAAACCAGGCACCGCGAGGGACAAAGATATCGAGCCACCCGTCATTGTTGAAGTCGGCCTGCATGATGTTTAAGCCGCCGATGATTCCCGTCAGATTGGCAGCTTCGGTCTGATCGGAAAAAATTCCTGCTCCTTTGTTTTCGTAGAACCTCAGTTGACCTCCGGTCGTTGCTTCGGAAGGTCCGAGGGGATCTCGAGGAACACCTGGATCCGAATCAGAGACGACGACATCAAAGTCTCCATCATTGTCGAAATCATCAATGATCACTCCTCCTGCACAGCTGAAGGTGTCCAGCCCGAGTTGCTTCGAAACATTCTTGAAGCGAGGGAACTGAACGGTTGATTTAAAATAGGCGGGATCCAGCCGGTATTGAATAGGGACGCCCGCGGGGTATTCTCCCAAGGTCATGGATGCGATGTTGAGCAACCAGCGAGCCCGAACATTACTTTCAGATTTTCGAGGAGTGGCTTGGATCACTTCGGTGAAATAGTTGACGGCCTTACTCGATCCCTCTCGCTTAGTATGAATGCCACCATCCTTGATTGGTAGAATGCAACTGTCCGGCGTGTTTTGGGCGCAGCAGTTCTCGGTTTCAGCAAGGCGAAGACTGGCCACCCCAAGCCAGTAAAGAACGTCACTCCGTCTGACTCCTGATTTGGAATCATCTTCTACGACGCCAAGTGCCTGTTCCATGTGTTGAATTGCTTGTCTCACATTGCCAAGATTCAATTCGGCAAGCCCGAGCGAAAGTAAGAGATCTGCCGCGGCCTTGTCTTGGGCCCGCTCTACTTGGCCGAGGAGTTGTTTCTGACGACGATCCCCAAAATACTCATTGTCGGATTGGGATCTCTCCGCGATATCCGCCAGCTGCTCGATCATGGCTTGGTGTGATTGTTGGGGCGTCAGGCTTGAGTTGTCCTGTTCATTTTTGTCGCTTTGGGATTTACAGCCACCGAGTGAAATGATCCCGGTCAAAGGTACGCAGAAGAGCCAATGAGACCTATTTATTTTTCTCACGAACTTCATGGGTTGCTCCCGCCGGGATGTTTTGAATCGTTTGTGTTTTGCCCGATGGCCAAACGACCTCCAATTTTTTGATCGATTGGGAGGCTCCCAAGCCAAGGTGCATTTTGTTGGAATTCTGAGCAGCCATTCCCGTCCCGCAGAGATGTTCGCGATAGATCACTAGTCCGCTTTCCAGAGTCGCGGTGATCTTGGTTCCGTAGCCATCCCGATTGGAGGAAGCGGGGGAAGGCGTGTTCTCTGTGTTGCTGCCGATCAATCTCAGAGTCACCTGATTGCTTGTCTGGGTCATCAAATTTCCAATCTCGTTGCGGAGTAGTTGAAGTTGGGGGGCATTGGCGCTGGCGACGGCGACATCCAGCCAACCGTCCCGGTCGTAGTCCAGATAGGCAAAGGAGCGCCCGTCGGTAATGAGGTCGAGCCCGGAGATTGCCGAAACAGCCAGGAAGGATTTTCCGTCACGGTTGAGGTAGAGATTGTCTCTTTCGTTTCCGCTGAAGGAGTTTGATGTTCTTTTGCCGTCCTTATCAGTGTCGTAGAAGTTGAGCTTCCCGGATGACTCCCATTCTTTCGAATGAACGAAGTTGCGATCCTTGTTTGGGTCCGTGCGCACGACCGTGCGCCAGAAGCAACTTCAGAGATCGACCTCTGATGCGACTGATTTCGGAGCGGTGTAGAATCCATTTGGGACATAGAGATCGAGCCAGGCGTCGTTGTTGACATCGATAAATTGGCCTCCGAAGGCCCAGCCACCCTGATGCACGGGGAAGGCGTTACTTTCTCCGGCAAGTTGGTGAAATTTCCCTCCCTCTTGTTTGAAGAGGAGGTTTCCTCTCGCAGAGAAGTGGAGTCGGTCGTCGACGTTGTCGAAGCGGGACAGGACGCGCTTGCCAGCTTTGGAATACATGTTGGTGACGAAAAGATCGGGGAGGAGATCGTTATCGAAATCACCCCAGGAGGCACCCATTCCAAAGCCTTTCATGGTGTCGCCGGAGAGTTCTTTGGAGAGATCAGTGAAGCGCGGCACCCCGTTTTCATCGACGCCTTCGTTTCTTAGAAGAGCGTCGGGAGCGAAGTCATTGCAAACATAGAGATCGGCATCGCCGTCCTTATCGTAGTCAGTCCATGAGCCTTGGTAGGAGTTATGATACTGATCGATTGAGGGATGGGGCGGGGCGGTTTCGAAGCTGCGCTTACCACGATTCAGAAGCAGGTAGTTGCGGGGGCCGGCCTGGTCGTAGTAGCGGTGTCCTCCCGCGAGGGCAGCATGAAAGGATGAGTGACTGTCAGCCGGGAGAAACCTGTTGATCCATTCCGAGTTACCCTGTGCAGCGGTGCCGCTTGGTCCATAGGTGCAGAGGTAGATGTCGAGAAGACCATCGTTGTTACAATCTGCCACTGAGACGGAAGTCACCAGATAGGGCAATTCTGTGGGGCTTGCTTTGTAGGATCCATTCTCGTTCCAGAAAATTTGGCTTCGCTCAAGGCTGCGTCCCAGGATGAGATCGGGGTCTCCATCATTGTCGAGATCAGCAAAGATGGCCGAGGTGCAGCAGGCTCTGACATTGAGTCCATAAGCTTGGGCTTGTTCGGTGAAATTGAGTCCTCTTTCGTTGATCCAGAGTTGGCAGGGTGCCCAGAGTGAGGTGATGAAAAGATCGTCCCAACCGTCCTGGTTGATATCCACCACTGAGACCGCAGGGTGTTGGTAGCCTGATTCCGGTTGAAAATAGGGGCCATATCCGCCAGGCGGCAGGATGATCTCATTCTTAATGATGAATTCAGTGAGCATTTCCTCATGGAGACTTCGGGTGGCCAACTGGTAGTCTGTTGAGCTGAAGAGATCCGTCATGTGGTTTCTGAACATCAGTTCCTTGCTGCGCATCATCCCCAGGCTTTTTGTATGCCAGGTTTTGATCTTCCAAGTGTCGTCGACGTGAATCCAATCGACGGCAATCTTAGCCTTAAGGCCTAGTGCGGACTGATTTGAGCTGGTCCCCTTGGCGTCGAACTTGAGAATCGATTTGAGGAGTTTTCCGTCGGTTGATTCTCCGGAGATGAAGCCAAAGGATGCGTGAGTGACTTTGTCGAAGCGATTACGGACCTCGGTCCAGATACCTGGGTTTTTGGCTTCTTCGACTGAGAGAGTTTGGGGCTCGGCCATGTGCCATTTGTTTTCAGAAATCCCATGAGGGCGGGCTTTCTCCTCCTGCCCGGGTCCCGGCGGGAGAGGATTAATGGATTCGACTTCGGTGGCGAAGAGAGATCGGGTCTTGGGGCTGATGATCTCTCCACTCTTGAAAGCATCAGCGATCTGCGAAGCGAGAGTTGTGATCTTAAGAACGGCTTCTTCATCGCGGACGAGCTCCTGAATGGCCTTGTTTTGTTCATCCTTGGCGACTTTTTCCTCGTTTCGGCATTGGGTAGTGAAGAGGACGAGCGAAGCCAGAGAGCAAAGTAGGATCGCTCGATTGATGGATTTATTTTTCGAGAGCATGAAAATGAACCTGTTTTCCACGACCCAATGATAGGGAGGCAGGTCCAGCGGTAAAGAACACAGGCTGGGATACGGGTAGTGGAACGGTGAAAAAAAGTCCGCTTCCCTTGAGGAGGAAGCGGACATGAATGATCGTTTGATCAGATCAAAGGAAACTCGTCTACTTGCGGCGACGAGCCATGAGAGCAAGACCAGCAAGTCCGAGAAGGAGTGAGGACGAAGGCTCGGGAACGGCGACGGTGTCGAAGTTTGCTTCAAAGTGCTGATCCCAACCGCTGTTTGCACCGTTTCCGCGGAGTGAATCACCGCCGGTGTAGAGCTCGCCGGTATCGAGGGCGTAATTGGTTCCCACTAAGCTTGAAGTATCAGCAATAGTAACTTCGGTGGCGCTGGTTGACGGTACGAAGATGTAGGAAGTGGCCGCGTCAAATGCATCGTTCCCCGCAAACGTCCAAGCCATGGTTGCGTCATTCGTAACGGTGGAGAGGTCGAGAGTCGAAGTAGAGACGGCGGTGAATCCACCGATTCCGGTGATTGCTCCTCCACCATCGGTGGTGAAGGTCGTGTAGGCGTGCAGATAAACGGAGCCGGTTGGGGCCGCACCTTCGATATTGTCAGCGGCCTGATAGGAAAAGTTCTGAAGATACAGGGTTCCGTGAGGGCCTGCCGGGGCAGCACCAATGTCGGGAGTGACAAATTGCCCCCACATGGGGCCTGCTTGGTTGCCGTCTCTGGCGCCGGTGACAGTGCCGTAGGAGGTGACAACAGAAGCCGCATTGGCGGCAAGGCTTGTCGCAGCAAGAGCTGCAATTGCGTGTTTTAATTTCATGATTTCAATCGGTTTGAAGAGGGCTCGACTTGGAGCAGCCTAGGGATAATGGACGAAAGGGGTTAATTAGGCTGGGCAATTACTATGGTTTTAATTGCAAACCAGTTTGCGGGCTGATTTCCAGGCTTGGAGGACGAAATGAGTGGAAGGGGGCGTCGCTTTCTCTCGCTACTGCTTGGCGACGGTTCCTCCGGCGATGTATTCGGGGATGAGGAGTTTTTGGGGGGAAGTTGTAGTTTTCCCTTGGGCGATGGGGAGGATGTGGCGGACGACAGTGCGGGCGAGCTGAGCGGGGTCGGAGAAATAATGGCTGGGCTTGGGGAGGAGGTGCTCGAACCAAGGTTCGGAAGTGATGGTGATGAGAGAGAGGTCCCGTGGGATGGAGAGTTGTTGTTGGGCCATCCAGGAAATGATGGAGAGGGTGTGCCGGGACCGGGTGGCGACGATGGCGGTGGGCGGATCTTCAAGACGAAGGATACGGGCGAGGGTGAGCGCGACATTTTCAGCACTCCCTTTCTCGATGATGGGGATGATGGTGTTGGTATTAGAAGAGGCTTGGCGGAGGCCTCTTTCGGTGGCGACCAGTCCCGCCAATTTTGAGTCCGGCATGAGGAGGCCGATCCGTTGATGGCCCTGGCGTTTTAAGAGTGTTCCGGCGTGATAGGCGGCGGCTTCCCAGTCTTCATCGATGAAAGGGATCGTGATGCCCGGGGAGGGATAGCCGCGGATGAGAGCGGGGATTTTTTGTTGATTGAACCATTGTTGGATGGTGCCGGGACACTGATAGAGGATCCATGCGTCGGCGTCGGTATCGCTGAGGAGGTTCTCGAGTTTACGAGCGGGATTCTTGAGGTGGAAGAGACCGGGGGTGAGAAGCTGGAGGCGGTAGCCCCGTTGGTGGAGGAAGTCGCGGAGGGAGTCGAATTCGACGAGCATCCAGGGTGGTAGCTGGGCGAGGCTTTTGGGTGAGAGGAAGGCAATGCGTTTGGTGGCGGTGCGGCATTTTCCGGCAGTGGTGAGAATGCGGCGGCGTTTGCCCTGTTCGTTGTGGGAGATGATGCCGTCGGCTTCGAGAAAGGTGAGGGCGGCGCGAAGGGTGTCGCGTCCAATTTGGAGCTGGGAAGCAAGGGTGCGTTCGCCGGGGAGGAGACCCTGCAAGTCGCCGGAGGAGATCATTTCTCGAATGATCCGGGCCGCCTGGGCGGGAAGAGACTGGCGATTTGGGATCCGTGACATGACTTGAGGCTAACTGGTTGGGGGACCAGACCAAGAGATTTGAAGGTCGGATTTTTCTTCTGTGGAACTATTTCGGGCGGGTGAAAAGGCGGGGGCGGTGGCAAAGGATGGGGTGAGTGGACCTGAGGCAGACCATCGAACCGGGTCGGTTTTATGGCGCCTCTCGAGAGTGGTATGTGAATAAGACCAGATAAAGCAAGGTGCAGCGGGCGGGGTTCACGGTATTATGGATGGCAATGAAACGTTTCGTTTGTGCGGTGTTGTGGGCTGGGACATTTGCGAGTTGGGGAGAGGGATTTGAGGAGAGCAAGGCGGGAGCTTTTGAATCGCTGGCGAATGAGGTGGGCGAATGGTCGGCACCTGCCGGGGATGTGGAGGTTCACCGGGGTCATGCCAAAAGCGGTCAGCATTCGCTGAGGATCTTTGGTGGAGAAAAGCGGGTGGTGGAAGTCGTCTTGAAAGGGGATGCTCAAGAAGAGAGGCATTTGTCGTTCTGGGCAGAGCGTTGGACAAGCCGGGGGCCGTTTGAATTTCGAATTGAAGGAGAACGTGAGGGGAAGTGGCAGGAGCTCTATACGGGGGACAAGGTGATTCGGGTGGGTGGTTTTTTGACATATGTGGAGGTGGCTTTGCCGAGAGGAACGAAGAAGTTGAGATTCCGGACGACGAGCCCCGGGAAGAGCGGGGTGATGTTGGATGATCTTCTGGTGGAGAAGGTGCAACCAATGGTGGTGGAGAAGGTGACGACGGTGCAGCCGGTGATTCCGGTGTTGATTCGGAAGAAGGA
>ERZ887942.2674-NODE-2674-length-10895-cov-7.450923_pt1 | contig 10895 bp, 4 predicted proteins | sample MGYA00521099_ERZ887942 | MGnify/ENA primary metagenome ERZ887942 (study PRJEB32303, sample SAMEA104408605) | aquatic metagenome | biome: Brackish water; feature: Pelagic; material: water | place: Baltic Sea | collected 2014-06-07T06:48:00 | depth 16,251 m ... | reverse complement strand
CTGCACCATCGTACGCCCCAGCATCCAGCACCGTATCGTAGTGACTGCCAAACAACAGCGCCTTGGCCGTCTCATTCGCAGCTGCGACCCGACCCCGCACATTGGCCAGACCGTCCACCCAGGACGACAACCCGGCCTGATGCATCCACCTGGCGATCGGACGTGCGGGAAGCGCGAGTGCGCCCGTGCGTGCGTGAGCGCCGAGTCTGGCGTGCAAAGCGCGGGCGACGTGCAAAGCACGTCGAGGTCACTACCCACCGTTGCAGGGCGAGGGCCGCCCGACGATGGGCCGGGGAGAGAAACGTGCGAGCCAGGTGAGATGGATGATCCGATATTGCGCCCAGGGCGGCGAGCATCTCGTTTGGCTCTGTGTGGAGAATGTCTGGAGGAGGAGGGTGGAGAACGAGCGGAGCGCGCAGCGCGAGTGAGCACGTCGAATCGGGGCGCGCGAAGCGCGAGCGCACGTCGGTCTAGGTCAACACCCACGGTGGAGCACGGCCGGATCGAGGTCAAGGGTTTCGAGTTCAGCCTGGGATTCAGTGGTCCCGGGCTCCGCCGTCGACGTCGCGAGGCTCCCCGCGCCTTGGCATACCCTTTGGAGGCCGCACCATGCCAGCAGGAGAACCAAGACGGCGTCGGAGAACACCCGACGAAGACGCATTCTGGCTTGGAAAAAACGCCCAAAGCGAATTTAAAACTGCATCGCCGTGTAGATAGATAGATACGTGTGGGGACCGGCGTGGTGGCCTGTCTGTGCGCAAAGGCTGTGAGGGGAAGCTGCGTGTTGCTGCCTCAACTCGAGGTGTTGTTGTCGGGCCAGGATTCGAACGATCAAACGCGGCGCGTTCGAACATGAAGAAGCGAGCCCCCGTCGTCGACCAGGCCGCGTTGATGGCCGCCCAGAGCCAGTCGTTCATCGAGGGACAGCGTGTGTGGGTCCCCAACACCTCCTCATCGCCGTCGCCGTCGCCGTCGCCGTCGTCCTCGACGTGGAGTTGCGGGACCATCGTGGGCGTGTCGCGTAGCGCAGACGAGGTGGTGACGTTGACGGTGAAACTAGAGGGGGAGACGCAGGATGCGACGACTGTGTCCGTGCCAGCAATGCAGTGCTTTCTGCAGAACGAGACCGACCCGGACGACCTGACGAAGAGCGACTACCTGCACGAGCCGGGCATTCTGCACACCCTTCGGGCTCGGTTTGACCTGGATAGCATTTACACGTATTCGGGTCAGATTCTGATCGCGTTGAACCCCTTCAAGCCGTTGAAGCACTTGTACGGACCAAGGATGATGACGGCGTTCAAGGGAGGCGGACTGGAGGACCTTTCGCCACATTGCTATGCGGTGGCCGAGGCGGCGTATGCCCAGATGATGATCGAGGGGCACCGGCAGGCGGTGCTGATTTCGGGAGAGTCTGGGGCGGGCAAGACGGTGACCGCGAGGTTGTGCATGGCCTACCTCGCGGAGCGGAGCGGGCAGGGTGCGGCGATGGCGATGCCGATCGAGCAGCAAGTGCTCGAGTCGAACCCGCTGCTCGAGGCGTTTGGGAATGCCAAGACGGTCCGGAATGATAATTCGAGTCGGTTCGGCAAGTACATCGAGATGGATTTCAGTCTGGAAGGAAGGCTGAACGGGGCGCACGTTTCGACGTACCTCCTGGAGCGCTCGCGGGTGGTGAGCGTTTCCGCCGACGAGCGGTCGTTTCACATATTCTATCAGCTGCTGGCGGGGTGTCCGGAGGGGCTGCGGGAGCGGCTGTTCTTGCCGGGAGTGAATGTGGGGGCGTCGTCGGCGTCGTCGGCGTCGTCGGCGTCGTCGGCGTCGTCGTTTGCGTATCTGGCGCAGAGCAGCGTGACGACGCTGGCGGGCACGGACGATCGGGCAGCGTTCGAGGAGACGGTCGCCGCGATGAAGGTCATTGGGATCGACGAGGGGCAGATCGAGGCGGTGCTCGAGGTTGTCGCGGCCGTGTTGCACCTGGGAAACATCAGGTTCGAGGGTGCGATGGACGCGAAAGCGGACGAGGCGGTGGTGTGTTCGGATGAGACGAGTCTGCGGAGCTTGCAGCATGTGGCGACGCTGCTCGGGACGAGTCCTGAGGAGCTGCGGCGGGCGTTGATGAGCAGGAAGATCACGATCGGCGGGGAGGTGATCGTGAAGGAGTTCAACGTGCTCGAAAGCATCGAGAGCAGGGACAGTTTATCGAAGGCCTTGTACGGGCGGCTTTTTGACTGGATCGTGGCGGCTGTGAACGAGAAGATCGGCCGCGTGGGCGGCGGCGGTCGCTCGCCACGGTGGGTACTGATCTCGATCCTCATCTCGATCTCGATCTTGACCGACGATCGGCGGCGCTCGCAAGCGCTGGCTCGCTCTTCGCACGCCCCGACCTTCTCTCACTCGCGCCACGCGCTTCGCTCGTTCGCCAGGACGATCGGCATCCTAGATATCTATGGGTTCGAGTCGTTCGAGACCAACTCGTTCGAGCAGCTGTGCATCAACCTCGCCAACGAAAAGCTCCAGCAGAGCTTCAACGAGCACGTGTTCAAAGAGGAGCAGAAGGTGTACGTGGAGGAGGGCATCGATTGGAGCTGGGTGGACTTTGTCGACAACCAAGACGTGCTCGATCTGCTCGAGGGCGGGACGGGGACGGCTGTCGGGGCCGGAGCGGGCGGGGGAACGAATGGCGTGCTGCCGCCAAAGGTCGGCGTGTTCCCTTTATTGGACGAGGCTTGCAGACTGCCACGAGCCACGAACAAGGACCTGGCCCTGACGATCCGCGAGAAACTGCAGAATCATCCACGGTTCTCGGCGCCAAAGAGGGTGGGTATTGACCCTATTGACCTCCACCGACCGACGTGCGCTCACACGCCCCGACGCTCTCACTCGCGCTACGCGCTTCGCTCGTTCGCCAGGATCCGTCGACGTTCTGCATCTCGCATTACGCCGGGGAGGTGCGGTACGACACGTCCGCGTCGATGCTGGAACGGAACCGGGATTACACCATCTCGGAGCACGAGACTTTGTTGGCCGGATCCAGTCGTTGGATGCCGCGGGCCCTCGGAGAGATAGCCGCGGCCCGCGCGCACGACGGGAAGGACGAGCAGCGCTCCGGCTTCAGGCTGTCGACGATCGGTTCGACCTTCTGCAAGCAGCTCAACGTGCTCGCAGGAAAGCTGGCGCAGGTGGAGCCGCATTACATCCGCTGCATCAAGCCCAACGAGCTCTCCGTACCAGGCTCCCTGGAGCCTTCGTACGTGATGGACCAACTGCGAGCCGGCGGCGTCCTCGAGGCGGTCCGGATCGCCTGCGCCGGCTTCCCGACGAGAAAGGATTTCGCCCCGTTTGCTCGGCGGTACATCATGCTCGCCGACAGGGAGGACCTGGCAAAGGGCGGCAAGTTCCCGCTGACGGAGGGCGGTGCGATCGACTGGCTGTCGCTGAGCCTCGAGCAGGAGGCCGGCGTCGTGGATAGGATCATGCGCGCGACCGGACTCGAAGGCTGGCAGCTCGGGCGCTCGAAGCTGTTCCTCCGAACGGGCCACCTCGCCTCCCTCGAGGCGGCAAGAGGACTCGTCCTCACGGACGCGGTCGTCCGGATCCAGACGTCCTGGAGGGCGTACGCGGCTCGCTTCCGATACCAGCGACTTGTGCGAGAACAGAAGGCCGCGTTATACATCCAGGCGTTCTGGCGAATGCGGCGGCTACGCGATCAGTACGAGGCGGCTCGCAAGCTGCAGCGCGAGGCCGCGGCCGCGACGCGCATCCAGGCCGTCTGGCGCATGGCCTCCGCCCGACGATCCTTCGTCGCGCAGTGCTCCTTCCTCGAAGAGTTGGCCCGGCAGGAGGCTGCGGCGGCGGAAGCCGCGGCCATCGAGGCCGAGCGGGAGGCCGAGCGGGAGGCAGCACGGCTCGCGGCGGTCGAGGCCGAAGAGGCTCGTCTCGCGGCGGCCTCGCGACGAGCGTCGGCGCTCGAGACCGAAAACGAGGCGTTGCGTGCCGAGGTGGCGTCTCTGAAGTCGACGATCGCCGACCTCGAGTGCAAGCTCGCCGAGTCCGTGTCGGCGTCGATGGAGGCGACCCAGGCGTCGGAAGAGACAAGGGCGTCGGCGATGCAAGATCTTCACGACAAGATGGAGCAGCTCAATGTGCGCCATGCTGACGAGATCAACGTGCTGCGCGAGTCTCTGTCGAACTCGACGTCCGCCTCGAAATGCCGGGAGGAGGAGCTGGATCGCGCGATCGCCGACAAAGACGCCGAGATTGCACGACTCGTCGAGCGGCTCGAGCAGCTCGAACAGCTTGAGGGCGAGCTGACGAGCTTCCGCGCGCAGGCGGACGGCCGCGCGGAGGAGCTTCGGCTGCAGCAGGAAGCCGCAGCCGAGGCATCGAGGCAGGTCGCCCGGCTGGAGGAGCGCCTCGAGGCCGAGAAGAGCGCATCGTCGCAGAGCACGACCACCATCCGAGCATTGAGGAACGACAATGCCGTCATGTCGTCGCGCATTGACGCGCTCCTTCAGCAGCTCGAGCGAGCCGAGGTCGACATCGCGCAGTTGCGACTGCACCAGCATCACCAGCAGCAGGCCGTCGCCGCCGCCCACCTCTCGCTGTCCAGGGACGTCTCGAGGTCAGCCAGCTTGGACATCGAGCGTCCTGCGTATGCGCTGAACTCAGGCCCGATCGAGCACGCGGCAGAGCCGGCGCTCCCGTCGCTCGACGACGACAAGGCCGCCTTGGTCGACCTCGTCGTGCGCCACCTGGTCAAACAGCCGTCGGCCGTCGTCAGCCTTCGAGAGGACGTGCCGCTGCCGTTGAACGGTTGGCGTCTCCGAAACGTCTTCCGGCACCTGTGCGACGATCCGCGGTGGAACGCCGCGGAGATCTTGGTCGCCGCAGCCGCCATCGCACGCGAGATCCCGAGCGACACCTTCTCGGCCTGCCTGTCATCCCTCAACCTCGTCATCGCCGCGTCTGCGCTGCTCAAGGTCGACGCCGTCGGCCAGTCGCATACCCAGCGTGATGCGAGTATCAAGCTGCTCGAGACCCCGCACCTTTGGGTCTCGCTGGCGCAGTTTGTCACCGACAAGGTCCCGATACAAGTCGGCTCGCTGCTCAAGGAGGACGCCCGCAAGTCGGCGCGAATCCGCGGATCCAAAGCAGCCGAACTCGATCCCGCCTCGACGCAAACGATCGAAGGGCGCCTCGAGTGCATGGGCAGCTCGTCCAAGGACTGGATGAGGCTGATCGCGTCGCTCGACACGCTCGTCTTCATGCTCCTCGACGCGTGCATGCCGGCTTCAACCGCAAAGGCAATCCTCTGGGCCACGTTGCGATACATCGACGGCACGATCCTCAACGCGCTCTTGATGCGCCGAGAGCTCTGCTCGGTGAGCAGCGCCAAGGCCATCCTCACCGCCCTGGCCATCATCCAGGACTACATGGCCACGTACCGCATCGTCACCATATCGACGACGGAGTTCCGCGAGGCGTTCCAGCGAACGCTGCAAGCCTGCTGCTTTTTGACCGAGTGGTGGGAAGACGCGGTCCGCCAGGCGCGTGGCGGCATGCAGATGGGCGGAAACTCGGCTCTCGCCAAGTGCTCGGCCCTCGCGCTCCTGCAGCTCAGGCGAATCGCCGAGCAGCGGCACGACGACTGGTTGCCCTCGTTCGGACCGAACACGGAAACGACCATCCTGCTGCAGGCGCTCAAGTCGATGGAAGCGGAGGAGGTCGACAGTGGGGAGGCCGAGATGGGGGAGGTCGAGGAGGCCACGGCGACGGCGACGGCGACACCGCAGAAGCGACGCCTCTTCGCTCCCATCCCGTCCGAGGTCATGCCGTCGCCGATGTCTGAGGTTGCAGAAGACGACGAGAAGGACCAGATCCTGGTCGACTGTCAGGTGGAATTCGCGCTCTACCGACGGAGGACCACCAAGAGGATGCTGCGTGAGACGTCGATGGCGTTCTGGGGAGGCGACGGGAGCGGCGGCCTCTCCGCGATCGACGCCTGTTGCGGCGCGGCCCGCGTTGGCGCAGGGCTTCCAACCGAGTTGACGGACCTCTGCGGTGCTTGATGACGACGATGGTGATGGTGATGGTGATGTAAGCGACGGAGAGGAGGAAGTCGGTTGGAGAGAGAGCCCCCAACAACCTCCAGACAGACAGAACCAATTGGTCTGAACTCTTCTTGAAGGTCCACACGCATAAACACCCTAACAATGGACACGTAGACACCGTAGACGGACGCAGAGACGAGGAACGGGCGAAATCAGGATGGGACTCACTCGACGAGCAAACAAGTGCAGCAAGCTCGTGCTTGACACGCTGACGCTTCCGCACCTCCATCACGACGCGTGCGGATGTGAGAGGGTCTTCCACGACGACCACTTCGATTACCTGGACTCTTCCACGGGCGAACTCCACCACCCAATTTCGCCGTGTTGTCCCGGACACTCGGAGGACGCCAAGGGCGGGATGCTGTTCGTGTCGCACGGGCCGATTGCCGCGATGATATCGTCGGTGGCACAAGCGTGCCTTGGGGCCAACTGTACCCTCGGCTGTTGCAAGCCGGCGAGCCCGGCCGGCGGCGTCGGCGACGAGCACAGCGAGCGGCGGGGCCTCCTGGACGGCGCGGGGAGACCGAGCAGCTCGCATATCGACGACGACGCGTTGATAACAACGAAAATATACTGCGCCGGCATTTGTTGTCCGATGGAGGTGCCGGTGATCGAAAACTGCCTGAAAAAGCTGCACGGCGTGCGGCACGTGGAGGTGGCGGTCGTGACGAAGACCGTCACGGTGCGGCACGAGGAGAGCGAGACGTCGGCGGCGGCCATGGTCGCTGCGCTGAACGAGGCAAGAATGGAGGCATCGCTGACGTTCCCGAGGGAGCAGGTGCATGGGGCGCGGTCGTGGTTGCCGCCGTGGCACGTGTGGCTGTCTGCCATCCTGCTGTGCATCTCGTTCTTCCACTACCTGAGCGGCCCACTCAACGCCCCATGGCTGGAATACTTCAAGTACGTCGCCCTCGGGGCGGTGGCCATCCCCCTGCCGGGGATCGTCCTCAAGGCGCTGGGCGCGCTCCGCCACGGCATCCTCGACATCCACTTCCTGATGACGCTCGCCGTGGCGGGAGCCATCGCGATCGCCGAGTATACAGAGGCAGGGACCGTGGTCGTGCTGTTTTCCGTCGCGGACTTTCTGGAATCCAGGTGCACCGGCCAGGCGCGGGACGCAATCTCGTCGGTGCTGTCCCTGCGGCCAGAGACGGCCGTCCTGGCCGACTCTGGCCTGGAAGTCGAGGCGTCGGCCGTCCCCGTCGGCTCCAATGTGCTGATCAGGGCCGGGGAGAAGTCGCCCCTCGACGGCGTCGTGGTGACGGGCATCTCTGCGTTTGACGAGAGCATGCTGACGGGCGAGAGCGTGCCGGTCCTCAAGTCGTCCGGGGACCACGTCAAGGCCGGCACCATGAACACGGGCAATAGCACGGTCGTCATCAAGACGGAGACGTCCGCCGACGATACCTTTGTGGCGGGCATGGCCAGGCTCGTCGAGCAGGCCACGTCGCGCCAGAGCCCCTCGGAGGCGGCCGTCGCCAAGTTTGCCAAGATCTACACGCCGATCGTCATCGTCGCATGCCTGCTGATCGCGTTCGTACCGTGGTCGAATCCGAACGCCGACCGGGAACGGTGGGTCTACCTGGCGCTCGAGGTGCTGGTCATCGCCTGCCCGTGCGCGCTCGTGCTGTCGACGCCCGTGACGGTCGTCTCGGCCCTGGCTCGTGCCGCCCAGTCTGGCGTGCTGATCAAGGGCGGTATCATCCTCGAGGACCTGGCGTCGATCCGCGTCGTCTCGTTCGATAAGACGGGCACGCTGACAAAGGGCACGTTCATGATTGCCGAGTCGGAGGGCATCCGGATGGCCGAGCGTTCAGCCTACGACGTCCGTACCATGCTCAAGCTGCTCGGCAGCCTGGAGCGAGGCAGCAGCCACCCCTTTGCTGCAGCCATCTCTGGCAAGGCGGCGTCGATGGGCATCACGTGCGACCTTCCCGTCCTGTCCACGCAGTCCATCCCGGGCTCTGGCATGGTCGGCGAGGTCAAGACCGCGGTCAAACACACCGCGGTCAAACATACCGTGGTCGAAACCGACTGCGGTGATACGAAGGCCACCGCCACGGACGCCAAGGGCGCCCCCAAGGGCGCCCCCACGGACGACCCGCCGTCCCCCGTGGTCACCGTCAAGGCCGGGACGGCCGCGTTTATCGCCGTCGACCTCGACCCCGCCCAGCAAAAGGCGCTCGAAGAGGCCTCTGCGAGCTACAAGAAGATGGGCCTGACCACCTGCTTCATCAGCATCGACGACGACTTTGTCTGCAGCATCTCTGCCAGGGACGTCATCCGCGAGGACGCCCGCGACTCGGTCGCGGCCCTCAAACACCTCGGCATCACCCCCGTCATGCTGACGGGCGACAACAAATCCGTCGCCGTGGCCATCGGCAACGAGGCCGGCATCGACGAGGCCCACATCCACGCCGAACTCATGCCGCAGGACAAGCTCTCCCTCGTGTCGACATACCGGGAAGACATCGTCATCGACACGCTCCCCTGCTGCCGAGGACGAGGAGGAAGAAACCGACGACAAAACGCCGACCACCCCGACCACCCCGACCACCCCGACCACTTCGACCACCCCGCCGGTGCCCTTACCGTCATCCTCCAGGCCGCCAAGGACGTCGTCCTCTGCAGCTCGTGCCGTAACCGCCGCCGCGGTTTCGGCCACCTCCAAGGCCACCTCCACGGCGTCGCCCACGTCGGCGACGGCGTCAACGACGCACCCGCCCTGGCCGCCGCGACGGTCGGCATCGCCATGGGCGCCGCCGGCGCCGCCGCCGCCCTCGAAGCCGGCGACGTCGCCCTCTTCACCAACGACCTACGCATGATTGCAGCCCTCCACAGGCTCTCCATCTCCGCGAGACGCACCATCGCCTTCAACATCAGCTTCTCAGTCGCCACCAAGGCCATCGTCCTCGCACTGGCCTTCGCCAACCTCTTCACCCTCTGGGCAGCAGTCCTCGTCGACGTCGGCACCGCCCTCTTTGTCACGTTGATGGGACTCCGCATGCTCCGATACGACTTCAAGCTCGGACTCAGCGGACCCCGCATCTGCATCGGCGAGGCAGCAGCAGGGGGAGGAGGCGGCGGTTGCTGTGCTGGTACAGGATGCTGCGGTGGAGGCGAGAAGGAGAAACGGGGAGGGACGACCGAGTTGGCCAATCGAGGTGGTCGTCACACTGGCTGCTGTTCGCACGACCACGACCACGACCACGACCACGGTCACGGTCACGGTCACGATCACGGTCACGATCACGGTCACGGTCACGGTCACGGTCACCACCACCACCACCACCACCACCACGACCATGCCGAACACGTGGAGCATGGCTGTGGTGGATGCAAGGGCGGGGGCGGGGGCGACTGCGGCCACGAGCACAGTCACCACCACGAGCACAGTCACCACCACGACCACCACGCCCACCACACGTCACCCAAACCACACCAAAACCGCCTGTAACGATGTATACCTTCCTTCCTACGCGACCCACCGCCAGTGCGACCCACCGCGTTCGCCAGCTATCCTGATGAGGAGCGCGTGCCATTCTCTGCAAACCCCCCTGCTCACCTCGGAGACCTAAAACGTACCTCAAACGTATTCGCCGACATATACCCGAAACATAGCACGTACTAAGCTTCTCTGTAGCGCGCACCCGGTCTCGAACGGAGACTTTGGAGGCGTACACAGTCTCGAGTTCTCACGGAACATCATCAACCCGTCGACTCGCTCGCCACGCGGTCATAAACGCCGCGTTGTCTTCCCATTACGCCTGTCTATAGGAATACGAGCCACCCCTGTCCTAGCCCGCAGTGCGATCATCCGTCGTGCGTGCGAATTCCGAATCATCAGGGAATAAGAAATTCTCGACACGGGACATTCCGACATGTTCAACCTCTCGCGCCGGTTCACCACGTCTGATCGGTCTAACCGTGCCGGTCACGACGGTCGTTCTGACGCCCACGATGATGCGCGGTACGGGGCTTGGGCTGAGGATCCTCATTCGGTGACGGAGGATTCGGATGTGCCTGGTCGACACATAGCGAGCGCGAAGAACCCGCGTGTCACCCCGCGTTCGTTGTCCTCGACCATCTCCTTCTCGGACTTTTCGATGCACGTTCACGACGATGCCCACGACGATACCCACGGTATCGACCACCATCTTTCGCAGCTGAAGCCGGTGGCGACAAAGCCAGTGGCCATCCCGCTGCATTCGTCGCTCAACTCGTCGATGAATTCCGCGGCGACGAGGAATTCCATCGATAACGCAGAGCTCGGTATGATAACGCAGGGCTCGGGGATGGCGGCGACGAAGTCGCTCCGGATTCAGACGAAATCGAGTGGGGGAAATCGAGTGTCGGGATCGACGGCACAGCAGTTGAGCTCGCCGGTGTCGAAGTCGCTGGGGATTCCGTCGGTGGCGAGTATCTTTGGGACGCCAAAGGTCGGCTTGAGCGGGCATGCTGCTGGGAATGCGTCGGCGACGCCGAGGAGTTCTCTGGATTTGTATGACGGGACCATGTCGAGTGCGCCGACGCCGACGCGTACGAGCGCGGATGAGGGGGCGAGTGTGCCGGTGACGCCGAGGAGTCCGGGCGGGTCGAAGAGCCCGGGCGGGTCGAGGCGGCGGGGGGATCGGATTCAGGGGCTGGATTCGTTCGAGTGGTTGGAGTTGGTGCGTGGGTCGAGTCTGTAGGGGTCGGGGTCGGGTTCTGTTCCCATGATGTATACTATTTTATTGTTTGCGGGCTGTTGCTGCTGGGATGCAGCCTTGTTCTTCTTCTGAA
>ERZ887942.2673-NODE-2673-length-10897-cov-6.272367_pt1 | contig 10897 bp, 10 predicted proteins | sample MGYA00521099_ERZ887942 | MGnify/ENA primary metagenome ERZ887942 (study PRJEB32303, sample SAMEA104408605) | aquatic metagenome | biome: Brackish water; feature: Pelagic; material: water | place: Baltic Sea | collected 2014-06-07T06:48:00 | depth 16,251 m ... | reverse complement strand
TGATTCGCGCGTATCTGATTCGCGCGTATCTGATTCGCGCGTATCTGATGGGCGAAAACAAAAATGGCACTCTTCCGCTTCGTTTTGAAGTCGCTGACACAGGAATCGGCATCAGTGAGGAAGTGCTCGATCGTCTCTTTTTGCCATTCTCCCAAGCCGACGCTTCAACGACCCGGCACTATGGCGGTACTGGACTAGGTCTCGCCATTTCGAAAAATCTTGCTGAACTGATGGGGGGTGAGCTTTCCATTAAAAGCACTGTGAGTGAGGGAACTACCTTCGTTTTTACGGTAAATGTTGGCGCGGCCCGCGAAGGGAACGGGCGTGAATCGGCCCGCTGTCTGAAACCAGATCGTCCGGGCGAAGGCCGCAAGGGAGCGATTACTGAAGCCGGACTGAATATTCTCCTCGTAGAAGACAATGAAGTGAATCAAAAGGTCGCTCGGCTCACGCTCGAGAAATTCGGATGCGACGTCATCATTGCTGACAATGGAGCCATAGCCGTCGATCTGGCAAACGGTTCCAAAGAGTTCGATCTGATTTGCATGGATAACCAAATGCCCGTGATGGACGGGCTTGAAGCCACTCGCCGGATTCGGAGTTCTTCTGGATTAAATAACGATACCTACATATTGGCCATGACCGGATTGGCCTTTGATGAAGACCGCGAACTGTGCCGGATTGCCGGAATGAACGATATCATTACCAAACCGATCGAATACGAGCTTTTACAAGCCGCTATCGGGAAAGTCGCTGAGCAGAAAAATTCAAAAGTGGAATTGCCTGCATAATTCTTCACGAGGCAATACTATCGGTTCGGCGAACCAACTCTATTAGATCGTTGGAACTCTCCTTCGGTGAGGTCGTGCGTATGACCAATTCACCGCGATTTCGCCGCTGGACATCAGGGCGAGTTTTGGGGCATGTTTGGTTTGTATGAAATCCTCGAACTCAATTTTGCAGCCGTCATCCCGTCGCCACTTTTTGCAAACCTCTGCTGCCGCTGTTGCGGGGGCCTCGCTCGCAGGTCAGGGCATTGTTGGAAATGCGGCGGAAAGCGCAGATTACCCTCTGAAAGGGAAGCTCTTTAAAACACTAAAAATTGGAATGGTTCGGTTGGAGGACAAAGAAGCAACATTAACGGATCGTTTCAAAGCAGCGAAAGCAGCCGGCTTCGGAGCGATTGAACTGGGCAGCCCTGGAAACGATGTCGATGAAGTGAAGCGGGCGATTGATGAGTCGGGGCTTCCCGTCGACGGATCTGTTTGTGGGGCTCATTGGAGCGTGCGACACACTGATCCTGATCCTGCGGTGCGCGCAGAAGCCCTGAAAAACCTCACCGGCGCGCTGCGTGAAACCAAAGCGGTCGGCGGACACACGGTGTTGTTGGTTGTCGGAAAGGGAGCGGACGGCCCCGAGGAAGAAATTTGGAAACGCTCCGTGGAAAACATCAAAAAAGCGCTTCCCCTTGCGGCTGAGTTAGGCGTAGCGATTGCGATCGAAAACGTGTGGAATCAGTTTTGCTACGATCATGATGGTGACGCGACTCAGACGGCAGATAAGTTTGTGAAATACGTCGACGAGTTCAATTCACCGTTTGTTGGCATGCAGTTCGATATCGGAAACCACTGGAAATACGGCTCGATGGGTGATTGGATTCGCCAGCTGAACAAGCGGGTCATCAAACTCGACGTGAAAGGATTTTCCCGGACTGAAAGTAAGTTCAAGAAAATCGGCGAAGGTGATCTCGATTTTGCCGATGTTCGCAAGGCACTGGCGGAGATCAATTTCCACGGCTGGTGCGCTGCCGAAGTCGGTGGAGGTGGTCCTGAGCGGCTCGCGGAAGTTTCTGCGAATATGGACAAAGCATTTGGTCTGGCGTAATTTCTGCCCATGGCCGCCCACTCCAACCCGAACGCCGCCCCGCAGTCAGATGCTGATTCTGCAACCAAGGTTGCGGCGGGTTGTGGAATCGGATGTTTGATCACCGCGATCGTCGTGGTGCTTGTAGTTGTGGGAGGCTTTTTCTTTGTCACCAATTGGCTGAAAGGAAAGGCGGAGGAACTTACCGATGATGCTCCGATTGCGATCGAAGCGCCCGATGGAACCGATGCCGAGATTGATGCAGTGATTCTAAAATTCGACAGCTTTCGTGAGGCGTTGGCTACCGGAAAATCAGCCCAACCCTTCAGCCTGACAACTGAGGAAGCGAACTTGCTGATATACAACCACCCCGATCTGACTGAGATGGTCGGAAAGGTGAAGTTTGAGTTCATTGACGACAAGGTAGCAGTCGACGGAAGCGTGCCGCTTGATGGAATTAATAAGTTGGTCGAAGGCAGGTTCTTAAACGGGCGCGCCTTGATGAAATTTGCATTTGTTGAAGGCCGGCTCACCCTCGATCTTGAATCCGTCGAAGCGAACGGTACGAAAGTTCCTGAAGTGTTCATGAAGGGATTTCGCGACTCTTTAAGTCAGGAGAACATCGCGTCAGGTCCGGAGTTTGACGCGATGAAAAAGATCATTGGTTCAATTTATATCGAAGAAGGAGTCTTGAAAGTTGTGCCAAAACCGATTGGCGATCGCACCGCTCCGTGATTCATTTTGCCTCGACACAATTAAATTTTACGGCAACACTGCCGCCTCAAATTTTTAAGAAAACCAACCCCTAATTTATCATGCCACACGCAGAAACGAACGGAATCCAAATGTATTACGAAGAGCTCGGAGAAGGTGATCCGTTGATCCTGATCATGGGCATCACCGCCCGTGGTGCGAACTGGGAAGCTCACGCTGCTGACTGGAGTTCTGATTACCGCTGCATCATGCCGGACAACCGCGGCGTTGGCCTCTCTGACAAGCCGGCCGGTGATTACACATCCGAAATGATGGCGGATGACTACGCTGGTCTGATGGATGCGCTCGGCATTGAAAAAGCACAGATCGTTGGTGTTTCGATGGGATCGATCATTGCCCAGCAGCTCTGCCTTCGTCATCCCGAAAAAGTCCAGAGCGCCGTCCTGATGTGCCCTTGGGCCGAGTGCGATCGCTACGCGACTTCGACTTTCAATCACATGGAGTATTGCAAAGCGCACCTCGATAACCGCCAGTTTTTGGAGTGGATTCAGCTTCTAATTTTCACCAAGCCGTTTTGGGATAATGACGAGTGCCACGCAGGAATGTTGGAAGGCCGCGACGGATTTGATACCGATCCTGTTCCCCAGCCGCTCCACGGTTTGAAAGGCCAGTCCGCAGCTTGTAAAAGCCACAGCGTGGTTGATCAGCTGGGAAATATCTCGGCTCCTTGTCTCGTGATCAGCGGAAAAGACGACATTTTCACCCCACTCTGGATGGGCGAGCAGGTTGCTGCCGGCATTCCGAATTGCGACACGCATTTCTACGACGGGGCAGGGCACGCGTTTCACTGGGAAGTCCTCGAAGACTTCAATCCACGCGTGAAAACGTGGTTGGATGAACACTGATTTTGATAGCCGCAAAAAGGCACAGAAGCCGCAAAAACGGGGGCTGATATTTTTTACGAATCAATAGGGTAAGTTCGATGAACAGACCCTGTTGGATAGTGGGATGATGCGACTGAGGAATTCCACATTCAGTCGCGATTGGCCTGAAGCTTTTTTGTTTCCGCAGCGGTATGCTGCAAGCGCGCAAATCGGTTGCGGACTTTCCGTTCGATGAGGTCTGCAGCCCGTTCCATTCCGCCTGCCGAATAACGTCCGAGCTGAATGTCTTCGAGGCGTTGGGCGTCGGTTTGCATTTCTGCTGCCTCCGCTTCACTGCTTGGTGGACTCAGTAGCGAAGTTAGTTCCTGCTCGACTTCTCGAGTCAGAATTTCAACACGAGCGACAAACACACGATCAATTTCTGTGGGAACCGGGCTGATTTGTAGTGGCACCATTTCGTCAGCAGTTTGTTGAGGCAGAATGGCCAGAATGCGGGTGCCCGGTTCGGTGAACCAAAGATTGTCCCACGTATTCACCATCGCGGTGGCCTCGTCTTTCGTCAGCCCCTCGGAATGGAGACTTTCGATCATGGCTGCCCGTAAATCGTCTGCAACTTGGTGGGTGGCGCCGGATGGTTTTGGAAAAGTGATTGACCGATGGTTCAGCCTTTTGGTCTTATCGTATTTGACGATTTCAAGTTGGTCGAGTGATACCCACGAAGTCTGGCCGTCGCTGATTTGGAGAGCGAACAATTTGGGAACTGCCGACTTGCCGTAATTATACAAAGTGAAGTTACCGGGACCATTTCCCTGTCTCGCGCTAATTTGGGAGAAGTTTGGTCGGCCAGCACCGCGATAGAAAATAAAATGATCGATGGGGTCGACTGGCTCGGCCTTCTGTTCAGACGCCTTCTCCGCCAGTGGCAGAACCTGAAGCATTCCTGCTTTGATTCGCGCGATCTCTTCTTTTTCTTCTTCATTCCCGATTGGCAGAGGAGTGTTTCGAAACAACCAAGCCTCAGGAACTTCACGAGCAGCTGCGTAATGTCGCCCTTTAAGACCGTCTGCCTTCGGGATCTTCGCTTTTTCCGGTGAATTCGGCGGCAACAATGATCCATGCCACATTGTAGGTCCGCTGAAATTACGATTTACTGCTGGAGGAAAAATCTCGGTGATGCGGCCATTCAAAAATTTTGCGGTGACCGTAACGTCCATTTCCTTTTCGGGATAGAAATACAAAACCGGAGTTTCCATGCGGACGGTGTCCATTCCGCCAGTTTGAGTCGTTCCGCTTTTTCCACTTAACCTGATTCGTTGTTGTTTCACGAACGGAGGCAGATCTACCAGTTTGTTTGGGGCTTGATACCAGTCGATCGCCTGACCGCTGGAGCCCTGAAGAACGGAGAATGTTCCCCATTCGTGAACTTTGAGTGCACTTGGTTTCGTGTCGTTTTTTAAGGCGCTGCCGATGGCCGGCATTGTCTTTGATCTCGCTGAAATGGGATGCCAATGCTGCACTGTAAGATTGTCTTTTGCGCTGCCGAATGACCACAGTTCAACGCGATCGTCGTCGTATCTAATTTCGGTGACTCCATCTTTCACGACCGCTTTGCCCTTCGCTGTTCGTTTTGGTTCGGTGACTGTTACTTTTCCATCAGCCGCGATGTCGACGGTTTGCTCAATACCGTTTGTAAAAGTGACTATCCATTCACCCAACGGAAGGGGGTTACAGTAACGTCGTCAGCCGATTGAACCGGCGAGATGTAGATGAAGAAACTGGCTAAGCTTACCATCATTGCGGATGCGGATTGGCGAAGTGAAGTAGTCCTCATGATAAGTATGTTAGCATTCTTTTCGAACGAGTTGTCAGAAGGACGTAAAAATATTCGCCGAATTTGAGGGGATTCGTTTTTTTCTCTGACAATGCGTTTCAACTCTTACGCAAAAACTCACGGCGGTACTTCAGCGGTGTGATTCCCGTCACCTTCTTGAAGCGCTTCGTGAAGTGGCTTTGATCGTAATATCCGGTCGAGGCTGAGATTTCAGCGACCGATTCTTGAGTCGTCGCGAGAAGGCGTTGAGCCTCCTGAATTCGGAGTGACTGCACATATTCCATTGGCGACAAACGCAAGAGCTCGCGGAAGCGGCGATTGAAATGTGGAATGCTGAGCCCGGCAATTGCGGCGAGTTTTTCAGCATCGATTTCGTCGATAAAATTCGATTCTAAAAACTCGATGACGCGTTGCAGCTCACGGAAGTGTTGGCGCTGATCTTCCGGCGTCGCAATCGGGTGCATCAGTCCTGCGAGTCCCATGATTTCTCCCTTTGAATCGAACAACGGAGCTTTTGACGAAACAAACCAACGTGGCGTTCCCCGAATGTGAGGGACGAGCCAGACTTCATTCCAGATGTGTTTTTCGCTTTCAAAAACAGTGCGGTCATTGGCTTCGTAGGCCTCGGCAAGGAGGTCAGGAAAATAGTCGCGCGCAGCTTTGCCGACGAGATCGTCTTCACGGACAAGATCGTAAGTCACGAGATGAAAGCGATTGCACATCACGTAGCGACTTTGCCGATCTTTCACAAAAAAACAGGCTTTCGGCTCCGCCGCCATCAGCTCGAGCGCAGGTCTGAGCGATGGATTGTGGCTGAAGAATTCGGCCTGAAATTGTTGAGCGGATGTCAAGGACGACACAGTGGCTGAAAACCGATTGAATTCAAAATAACTTAGAAAATTTCTAAGGGAAACTCTGGCGCTGTGTCATAAACAGTTATGAGAGTATGTGTGATCTTTTTTCTGCTTCTAGTCGTGGCTGGTTCTTGTTTTGGCATGATCAGCTTGGGAACGCTCGACAAGGAAAGAGCAGCCAAAATGGGCATCGTGATGAAGTCACGGCCAAATGGCGATGCCGGAACCAAGGTCTGGCTTGAGTTCAAGCAGAAAGATGCATTCAAAAATTTCACCTACGCTGAATTGCGGATGAAAGACGATGATGGGAATCACCAGCTTTCTGCGATGCTTCGCGTGAATCCCGTTCACCACAAACAAACTGCCGACATCACGTCTGTCGTTTTTTCCGCCGACCCAACTCAGCTGAAAAATTGTGAGTTCTGGGTGGTCTGTAACAATGCCATGGAAGGCGTTGGGTACATTTTGAAAGTGTCCGACTTTTTGGATTTGGAAGCGTTGAAGTGAATGCCGATCACTCTTCGGTCGGCGGTGGCTAGACGTCGTTGGGGGAGTTTTGGATTGAGCAATCTCAGATCACCGCGGTAACAAAACGGAGATTAATTCGTAGAAAAGGGCGTCAACCCGTTCAATCTACTATGTCGATCTACATCCCCGCCGAAAATCTCAGTAAGCTGGAAGTCAATGATAAAATGACTTCTGAGCAAGCCAGTGAAACGTTTAAAATTCATTCGACTCGCGGAACTGCGTTGGCTGAAAATGAGGTAACGATGGGGTTTGCCAAGCGAGTCATTGGAGCCCAAACAGCCAAACTAGAGGCCGACGCAGCGACATTGAAGGCGGCAGTTTTTGGAGGAGCTAATCAAAATATAGCTGCGCAAAAGGACATTTTACATTTTGCCCACAGTGTCATCACTGAGGAAGTTGCAGAAAAGAACGAAAAATCAGAACAAGAAGACGTCGCTGAGAAAAAACCCAATGGCGCTGCAGTCAATTCCGACGACCGCAAGCAGAAGACTCCAGTTGCGAACGTGAAGATGGGTGGGCACCGCAACTGATTCGGGGCTCACTTTTTATCCGGCACTTCCCAACGAAATGTCTCGCCTTCTAAAATGAGATGCTTGTGCTTGTTTAGTTTAAACGCAGGTTTGGCGAACTTTTTCGGCGCGCGTTTTTGGTAAAGAGTTTTCACGTCGTCGAACTCAGGCTTCATCGCGAGGTTGGTCCATTCGTTGGGATCTTTGCGGACATCGTAGAGCTCCTCGGTTTCGTCGGCGTAACGAATGTAGCGATACTGCCGATCGATGATCGCGTAGGCACCTGGCTCCATATTGGGAAGGTAAACTTTCTGATGCTTTGCGGTTGAAGGATCGGTCAGCATTCCTGCGAGCGAGCGGCCTTCAAGCTTATGCGGCGTTGTTGGTAGACCGCACTGCTCAAGAAGCGTCGGATACATGTCGATCAGGCTGACGGTGGTGTTTGTTTTTTTGCCTTCAGCAATACCCGGCCCAGCCCAAATAAAGGGGACGTTCGAAGTTCGTTCCCACAGCGTGTGTTTTCCCCAATCACCTTTTTCACCGTGGTGATAGCCGTGATCTGACCAGAGAACGACGATCGTATTTTCCGCGTAGGGACTGGCATCAAGCGCATCGAGAACGCGGCCGATCATTGCGTCGGCGTAACTGATGCAGGCAAGGTAGCCATGTATCGCATCGTCAACTGCGTCCAGTTCTTCCAACCCTTTGTGATGCAGATTCTTTCGATTCGTTTTCTGTTTTTTGATCTTCTCAGGCAAATCATCGAGGTCATCTTCTTTATACGGCGGTAGTTCGATTGTTGCGGGATCGTAGAGGTCAAAATATTTCTGCGGGCAGTAATTTGGGAAGTGAGGAGCGTAAAGACCCACCGCTAAAAAAAAGGGGGCCTCGTGCTTTTCTTTCAATTTTTGCACGGCCCAATTCGTCCGCATCGTATCGGCTAGTTCTTCTTCTTTCTCATTCGGGACAGCGCCCCATTCGAGAAATAATCCGCCTGTCACTTTTTTACCTTTGTTGTAGATGCTATTCGGAAAAGGATCGGGGAAGGGGACTTCGTCGCTCCACGAATCGAGCGGCCAACCGTTTTCGCGCTGGCTTTGGTTCCGAAGATAGAACTCCGTCCAACCGCGCTGATCGATCGCGCCTTCGGGATGATGGAAAAGTTTGCCACCGCCAAAAGTCTGGTAGCCACCTTCGGCAAAGCTCACCTGAAGCGGTCGAATTTCTGGATGGTCGTAGAAATAATTCGCGGTGGTGTAACAACCGGTCGTCGAAGCAAATTGCCCAGTAAAAATTGCCGCGCGTGATGGTGCACAGAAAACTCCAGCGGTGTGGGCATTTGTAAAATTAACGCCTCGAGCCGCGAGCCGGTCAATGTTTGGAGTCAGCGCACGCGGCGTCGTTTCGAGGCAACCAATCCAATCATTCATATCATCGACTGCGAGGAAGAGGACGTTTGGTTTTTCAGCAGCGTAAAGACTACCTAAAAGCAGTAGGCAAAGTGAGAGAAGGTGTTTCATGATGTTTTGGCTTCTACGAAGCAATAGGGTTGGTTCGCCGAACGGATAGGGTTGGTTCGAAAATGTTATTCAGCGCTTGCTGGCGGCTTCGATTTGTTTTGCAGCGAGCAGCGCCCGGAATTCTTTGAGTCGCTCGATTTGGTCTTCGCGTTTTGCTAAATTTTGTTTTTCTTCGGGATCTTTCGTTAGGTTGTAAAGCTCTTCACCATTGGGCCATTTTCCATAGCGCCAGCGCTGATTGCGAAGCGCGTAGCCGAGGTTTGGGCCGCGTGAGACGACACTGTAAGCAACTTTTTTCTGACCCGAGCGCTCGGGATGTTTGAGCAAGGGGACGAGCGAGGTGCCTTGTAAATGATCGGGTGCCTTGAGATTGGCGAGTTCGGCAAAGGTCGGATAGATGTCGATCAACTCGACCATCGCTTGAGATGTCGAAGCCGGTTTTGTGATACCCGGGGCGCGAACGATGAAGGGAACTTTGGCTCCGATATCGAAGAGCGTCACTTTACCCCAGAGGAAATGATCGCCGAGGTGATAGCCGTGATCGGATGTGAAAATGACGATGGTGTTTTCTTTGAGGTCTTTGGCTTCAAGTGAATCCAGAACCAGTGCGATTTGAGCATCAATGAAAGAAATGCAGGCGTGGTAAGCTTGCAGGTATTGGCGGCGCAGTTTGTCGTCTTCTTTCCCGAGTTCAAATCCAAAGGCTTCATAGCGTTTGGAAATCGCAGTCGATGGAATCGAATTCCACAAATTGGCACGGTCGGATTGATAAACTATTTCGTCGAGCGGGTATTGATCGAAATATTTATCCGGTGCGAGAAACGGAACGTGCGGCTTTTGAATTCCGCAGGCAATGAAAAACGGTTTGTCTCCGCTGGCATCATTTTGAATCCAATCTGCAACTTGCCGCGCGTTTTTTCCGTCTTTGTGTTGTGCATCGGCTAGGCCGCTGCGTCCATAGCCGGGTGGCGTTTGCGCGTCGAGTTTACTCTTCGCTGCCTTTTCAGTTTCCTTCCACAACTTGCGATTTTTACGATCTTCAGTCGAACCGTGTTCGGCTTCGAATTTTGTTCGAGCTGCGGTTACGACGGGAAGTTCATCATTTTCGAAGCGGGTAAATTCACTCCAAGCGACCTCGCCATGTTCGTGCCGAGGCGAGTGAAACACTTTGCCAACGCTAGCAGTCCAGTAGCCGTTTTTTTTGAAAAACTGCGGCATGGAAATCGTGTCGGGCCGAGTCTTTCTGATGTCGGCAGTGTTGTCGATTACCCCGCTCGACTCTGGATACAGCCCGTTTAAAAACGAAGCTCGCGAGGGGCCGCAAACGGGATACTGGCAAAATGCGCGATTAAATGTCATCGACTCGGACGCAAACTTTGCGAGTGTCGGTGTGCTGATTGGGTTGTAGCCGGATGGCGAAACGTGGGTGTTCAAGTCATCGCAAACGATGAAGAGAATGTTTGGTTTTGGATCAGCTGCGGCGCTAAAGCTACAGAGGAAAACGAGAGTGAGGCAGAAATTCTTCATCGAGCGTTGGGGCTATTTTACGAACTCACCGAATGGGCGGTCATCGAATTTTGAAAGCGCATCAGACAATTCTTTTTTCATGCGCTCAGCTATTTTTGGTTTTTTTGAAAATACATTTTCGTTTTCTTCGGGATCCGTTTTCAGATCGAATAACTGATCGGTCGTGAAATAATGCGGATTGTGTTTGGCGGCTCCGTGTCCGAGATGGCTGTTTCTTGTGAGATAAGGCCGCTCCAAAATTTCACCTTCGAATCCTTTGAACGTCTTTCCTGCGTCGAGCTGTTTCTTCACTTTTTCGGGATAACGCACCGCGATGTATTTCCAGTTTTTGGTTTTGACAGAGCGGGAATGTCCTAGCTCGCCGAAGAGAACTTGACGTAACGGTTTCTTATCTCCAAACACCGCTGGCTTGAAACTGATTCCGTCCATGGAGTAATCTTCTGGCGGTTTGATTCCGCAGATATCGAGAATGGTTGGGGCGACGTCGATATTCGAAACGAGACCGTTGTATTCTGATCCCGGTTTGATTTTTCCTGTCCATTTCAGCAACATCGGAACTCTCATTCCATAATCGTAGAGCGTCGCTTTGGCAGTTCGGTAAGAGCCGTGGTCGGGAACGAAAATGATGAGTGTGTTTTCGTCGAGCCCAAGGTTACGGACTTTGTCG
>ERZ887942.2670-NODE-2670-length-10904-cov-5.946262_pt1 | contig 10904 bp, 10 predicted proteins | sample MGYA00521099_ERZ887942 | MGnify/ENA primary metagenome ERZ887942 (study PRJEB32303, sample SAMEA104408605) | aquatic metagenome | biome: Brackish water; feature: Pelagic; material: water | place: Baltic Sea | collected 2014-06-07T06:48:00 | depth 16,251 m ... | reverse complement strand
ACCCCGCTTTTGGAGGACAATGATCCCCAAGGATCATATCACACCTATGCCCAAAGTCATTCCTATCGCATCGACCCGCGTTTTGGAACGCATCAAGATTATGTGCGGCTTGGGGAGGCTTTACATGATCGATCGATGAAGTTAATTATGGATTATGTGACCAATCATTGGGGTTTGGAACACTGGATCATCCAAGATTTGCCCACCTCGGATTGGATTCATCAATTTGATGAATTTACGGGAACAAATCATCGAAAAGAGATTTTTTCAGATCCTTACGCCTCTCAAATTGATTACAAGACTCAGGTAGAAGGTTGGTTTGTTCCTTCCATGGCGGACGTCAACCTCAAGGCCCCTTTGGTGCTTCAATATGTAAAACAAAATGCAATTTGGTGGATAGAATCTGCCGGGATCGATGGCTTTAGAGTGGATACATACCCCTATAATGATCCCGAGGCTATGGTGGCTTGGGTCAGTGCGATTCGGGAGGAATATCCAAACTTCAATATCGTTGGTGAAGGTTGGATGCACGATACCGTTCATGTGGCCTATTGGCAAGAGGATAGTGCTATTGGTGCCTTAAGAGGATATAATTCCAAACTCCCAAGTGTGATGGATTTTCCATTACGAGATGTTTTGGTGCAGCTGTTTAACGAAAACAATTCGTATTGGGAGTTGGGGACAACCCGTTTGTACAAGCATTTTCAAAAAGACTTTTTGTATCCCAACATCCATAATGTGTTGATTTTTACAGAAAACCACGACACCGAACGAAGCAACGCCATTTATCCTGATTTTAAACAGTATCAACAATGGATGTCCGTTTTGATGACCATCCGCGGGATTCCTCAAATATATTACGGAACTGAAATTGGAATGCAGGGTGAAAAAGGAAGAGGGGATGGAGATATTCGTCGCGATTTTCCCGGGGGTTGGAGCGGAGATCAAAACAATGCCTTTACAGATTCTGGACGTACGGAAACGCAGCGACTTTATTTTAATTTTACACAAAAACTGTTGCAATGGCGAAAAAACAAAGCCGTGATTCATTTTGGAAAAATGTTGCATTATGTGCCTGAAAACGATGTTTATGTTTATTTTCGATATGATGAAACAGAACGCGTGATGGTGGTTGTCAACAACAACCTGGAGTCCCAAACCCTCCATACCTCTCGTTTTGAGGAAGGGTTAAACCAACTTAAGCGCGGTTTTGAGATCATCACAGAGCAGGAGTTCCTTTTGGAAAAGGAACTGACAATACCGGGACAAACCGTTTATATTATTGAATTATTTTAATCGCAAGACTATGAGAAATTTTATCTTTTTATTTGTTGCCCTTTATTTTTTAGGTTGCAAGAGTCCAGAAACCGAGGCGCGAAAGCCCATTCCCCAAACCACAGTTGCACCGACACCATTGGCGCCCATTTCTGAAGAAGTAATTGCTTCGGCGGTTTTGTATGAAGCCAATATTCGGCAATATTCCAACGAGGGTACTTTTAATGCTTTTGCAGCGGATTTACCTAAATTGAAAAAAATGGGGATAAAAATCTTATGGCTGATGCCCATCAATCCCATCTCTAAAAAGCGGAGTAAAGGACCCCTCGGAAGCTATTATGCCGTTTCGGATTACACCAAAGTCAATCCAGAGTTTGGAACTTTAGAAGACTTTAAAGCATTGGTGAATAAAGCGCATGAGTTGGGAATCTATGTTATTTTGGACTGGGTACCAGGGCATACGGGTTGGAGCCACCATTGGATAGAATCCAACGACGCTTATTATTTAAAAAATAGAAAAGGAGAAATTATTGATCCTGTGGATCCACAGACAGGACGATCCTATGGTTGGACCGATGTGGCCGATCTGAATTACGAAAATATGGAAATGCGTGAAGCCATGCGCAATGCGATGTTGTATTGGGTAAAAGAATGTGATATTGATGGCTATCGCATCGATCAAGCCTATGCTGTGCCGGTTCCGTTTTACGAAAAGACCTTTGCGGCTTTAAAAGAAGTCAAAGACATTTTTTTACTGGCGGAAACCGACATTTATCATCCGGGAGGCATGCCCTTGGTGAGTCGCTTTGATGCCACCTACGATTGGCCGGGACACGGGCTGAGTAAGGAAGTGGCTAAGGGTAGAAAAAATGCCAATGATTTTCATCGCCATATGGAGCGCAGTCTCCGATTGTATGGGATGGAAAATATCCTCGTAAATTTTGTGGCCAATCACGATGAAAATTCTTGGAACGGAACCGTAAACGAAAGTTATGGTGCAGCGGGTAACGCTTTTATGGCCTTGGATTTTACGCTACCGGGAATGCCTTTAATTTACAGCGGTCAGGAATACGATCTTGATAAACGTCTTCAATTTTTTCAAAAAGATAGTTTTCCCAAAGTAGAAGGAGCCACCATGAAATTACTTCAACAATTGGGTACTCTAAAGAATCATCATCCGGCATTGGCCAGTGGAAGTGAAGGGGGAACCTATACGAGAATACCTACAAGTAAAGATTATCAGGTTTTGGCTTTTGAGCGGATAAAAGACAAAGATACGTTGGTGGCGATTGTCAACTTGAGTAAAGACTATGCTCAGTTTACCATGCCTAAAAACGGGAAATACCGCAGGTATCAAGACATGAAAGCTGTCATCTTGTCGGAAAGTTATCAGTACGACATGAAACCTTGGGAGTTTTGGATATTAGTGGAATAAGCAGATGGTAAAGATTCAGCGCTTAGAAATGGCTCCTACGACTTTTCTTTTTTAACTTGTAATAAAAATGAAAACAGTATCCTTATTAATAGTAGTTGTTATGACGGCAATCAGTTGCGCCCCACCCACCCACCCACTCGTCATCGGTCATCGAGGTGCACGTGGGCATTTGACAGAAAACACTTTGCCTTCCATTGCCAAGGCTTTGGATTTGGGGGTGGACGGAATAGAAATTGATGTTTTTCGTTGCGCCTCGGGGGAATTGGTGGTTTTTCACGACCAGACTTTGGATCGTTTGACCAATACTACGGGATATATCGAGCAGTTGGATTTGGATTCCATTCAAAAAATAGAAGTGAAGGGGGGTTATATCATTCCCACTTTGGAGGAAGTATTAGATTTAATAGACGGGAAAGTACTATTAAACATCGAATTAAAAGGAGCTCAAACAGCAATAGCCACCAATGCTGTTTTACAAACCTATTTTGAAGCGGGAAAATGGTCTGCGGAGAAGGTTATTATTTCCAGTTTTAATTGGAAAGAATTGGAGGACTTTTATTCGGTTAATCAAGCAGTACCTATCGCTGTACTCACTGAGGATGACCCCTTGGATGCCATTCCCACGGCTCAATTACTTGCAGCAGAAGCCATCAATCCCGATTATAAATCCTTGACTGCTGAAATAGTGGATAAAATCCATCAAGCAAAGCTGAAGGTGTATACGTGGACCGTAAATCAACCGGAGGACATAGCAACTCTGCTCCGTTTTGGGGTAGATGCGATCATTACCGATTATCCGGAGCGTGTTCCCAGAAACTAAAAAAGCGACCCTTTTTGGAGTCGCTTTTGGTTGACAAATTAGTGCTCCTAAGCGGTTTTTGAAGAATGGGTTTTGCTGAAAACCCAACCGATGGAGGCGCCGGTGATTCCGTAATACAACAGAGCCCAGAGATTATCCACGATGGTGGCGGTAATATCCATCCATTGGGCGGTACCATACATGACCAATCCCATTCCAAAGCCAAACAGGACTCCAATCCAAACCCCAAATTTAAATCCGCTTCATACGCCGTAATGGGAGGTATAACGTTTATAAATATTGGACATGGCAAAAGCAATAATGAGAGCCCCTAAAGTAATATAGACGGGATCCATTTGGGTATCCATTGCTGTTAAAGTATGCGCTTCAAAGAATGAAGCGGCAGCATATTCATAAAATACCCAACCGAGTAAATTCATGACAATTCCACCTACGAGGGTTCCTAAAAGGGTAGCTTTTGTAAACATAAGATAAGATTTGAGTTGGTCTAAGCTACTAAATATTAGCTAATTACCAATGCCTGGGACAAGAAAATTAATTCAAATACAAAATTGCGGCATTCAACAAAGTGGCAAAACTGACCCAAATCAAATAGGGGTAAAGTAAATAGGCCGATTTATGATCCACCAAACGAAACCAAAAAATACAGCGCTCAATCAATATCCACAAGATTGCGATAACGATCAATCCCAACAGTGGCGAATGCAAACCGAAGAAGACCAAAGACCACAAGCCGTTAAAAATTAATTGTGCGCCAAAATGATACAGGGCTGTTTTTCCCCAACGATGGTGTTTTCCATAAAACCAAACTCTTCCGGCCGCCCACCCCATTAAAACATAAAGCACGAGCCATACAGGCGCAAAAAGTTGATTGGGAGGCGAAAAAAAGGGTTTTTCCAAATCGGCATACCATTCCACCACAGCGATTCGAGTGACCATGCTGGACAACCATCCGATTCCCAAACAGAGTAGGACAAAGGAGACAATGGGAAGAATGCGATCTTTGGTTTTCATACTAAGGTAAATCTAATGTAAAATTTCGATTTCGCCATATCCTTTTTTATAAGATTGTTGAGGAATATCCTACCTTTGCCACTCATGAAACTGGAAGATTTTATATCAGCAGCCTCTTTTGAGTTGCACCAAGAAGTAACTTGGCAAGCCCCCAGCAATATTGCGTTGATCAAATATTGGGGGAAATATGGGGAACAACTTCCTAAAAATCCTTCTTTAAGTTTTACGCTGAATCAATGTGTGACCACCACTACCATCGATTGTCAGCCCAATTCAAGTGGAAGGTTGAGTTTTTCTTTTGAATTTGAAGGCCAGGCAGCACCGGAATTTCACCCCAAAATCGATCAGTTTTTCCAGCGAATTATACCTTTTCAACCCTGGTTAAAACAGCATCATTTAAATATAAAAAGCAGTAATTCCTTTCCGCACAGTAGTGGAATTGCCTCATCAGCCTCTGCCATGGCAGCCTTGTCCATTGGCTTGATGGATCTTGAGCGACAAGGGGGAGCCGCTATTTCGGAGAGCTATTTTTATCAGAAAGCCTCTTTTTTGGCTCGACTGGGTTCGGGCAGTGCTGCAAGAAGTGTTCAAGGACCTTTGTGTGTATGGGGGGAGACACCCTCCATTCCGGAGAGTTCAGATTTATTTGCGCATCCCATTTCGACATCGGTTCACCCCAGTTTTCAAGATTATCAGGATGCGGTATTGCTCATTGACAAGGGAACCAAAGTTGTTTCCAGTTCGCAAGGGCATGCCTTGATGGAAGGGCATCCGTTTGCGGAACGTCGTTTTGAGCAAGCGCATCAACAGTTAGCACTACTTAAACGCGCCATAGAAACGGGAGCGGTGGAGCAATTCATTCGTGTTGTGGAATCAGAAGCCCTCACGCTACACGCTATGATGATGACTTCGCAACCCTATTTTATTTTAATGCACCCCAATACACTTGCCGTGATCCATAAAGTGTGGGAATATAGAAAAGCAAATACGTCAGCGCTTTGTTTTACACTGGATGCCGGGGCGAATGTTCATTTACTCTATCCGAAAGCAGAAAAAGAAAAAGTCAATGATTTTATTGCTCGCGAGTTGAGCGTGTTTTGTCAATCCGGGCAATATATTTTGGACGAAGTTGGCAGTGGTGTCAAAAAAGTTTAAATTTGAAAACTATGAAAGGGGCATTGTTTTTTGCGAAAATCCTGTTGTTTGGTGAATATGGAATTATAAAGGATTCCAAAGGTCTCTCGATCCCCTACAATTTCTATCGCGGAGCACTCAAAATTCCGCAAGAAAAGTCAAAAGAGTACGAAAAATCACACAATCAACTCCAAGCTTTTGTCACCTATCTCAAAACGCTAGACTCCACGGTGGTCCAATTTGATTGGGTGCAATTACAAGCCGACCTCGACCAGCAAATGTATTTTGACAGCAGTATTCCCCAAGGCTATGGAGTGGGGAGTAGCGGGGCTTTGGTGGCATCCATATACGATCAGTATGCTACCCAAAAGATTACGGTGCTTGAAAACCTTACCAAAGAAAAGCTTCAACAACTCAAAACCATTTTTTCTCAAATGGAATCTTTTTTCCATGGAAAATCATCAGGGCTTGACCCCTTGAACAGTTATTTGAGTTTACCCATATTAATTCAGTCCCAAGAAGACATTCAAACCACGGGTATTCCTTCTCAAAATCCCGAAGGGAAAGGAGCCGTGTTTCTTTTGGACAGTGGTATTGTGGGCGAAACGGCTCCCATGGTTTCTATTTTTTTAGAGAATATGAAACAAGAAGCTTTCAGTACAATGATGCGGGAAGATTTTATCAAATATACCGACCTCTGTGTAGATGATTTCTTAAAAGGAAATATCAAATCCCTTTTTGGGAATATGAAAAAACTCTCCACTTTGGTGCTCAAAAACTTTCATCCGATGATTCCAAAAAATTTCCATGAATTGTGGAAAAAAGGAATTGAAACCAACGATTATTATCTCAAACTCTGTGGATCCGGCGGTGGAGGTTTTATTTTAGGTTTTGCCAAAGACTTTGAAAAAGCCAAAGCTTCGCTAAAGGAATATCCTTTGGAAGTGGTCTATCATTTTTAGAAGAGCGACATGCTTTTCAACAAAAAACATCAAAAAAATCTCCTTCGTTTAGTAAGTCTTTTTAGTGTCATAAGAGGATATAATATCATTGTCCTTGTTGCCGCATTATATCTCACGGCACGCTATATCTTGGCACCCGACCTTCGTTGGATGGACTTGTTGTTGGATGGCTCTTTTTTTTGTTTGGTGTTGGCCAGTGCGTTGACTTCTGCTTCCGGCTATATCATCAACAATTTTTTTGATGCTGCCAAAGATCAAATCAATCGACCTAGAAAATTTTTATTAGAACATTTGGTTTCTCAGCAGTCCCAATTGGTCTTATATCTTTTGCTCAACATGGCAGTCCTTTTTTTTGCCAGTGTAATTTCTTTCAAAGCCGTACTGCTTTTTTCCCTGTATATTTTTTCCATTTGGCTCTATAGTAGTTATATCAAAAGGTGGTTTTGGCTGAGTAATCTTTTTTCTGTGTTACTGACCATTTTGCCCTTTTGGATCATCACTTTTTATTTTAAAAACTTTGAAGTAAATATTTTTTACCATGCGTTGTATTTGTTTTTATTGTTGCTTATTCGCGACATTGTAAAGGATTTAGAAAATTTAAAAGGGGACATGATTCAGCAATACCAAACCCTTCCTTCGGTCTTCAGTGCCAAGCTTACCAAATGGATCATTACAACCATCATTGCCAGTTGTTTGATTCCCATCTATTTACTCCATCATTCTTCTGCGGGAGGAATGCAATTGTACTTCGATTTAAGTCTTCCTTTCTTGGCATTGCTTTTAGTGCTATTATGGCGTGCAAATGGACAAAAGATGTACCTTTGGCTCCACAATCTTTTAAAATTTTGGATTTTGGTAGGGGTGTTGTGTATCGCCTTTATGTACAAGCACGGTTTTTAAGAGCAAACAATCATTTAAATGGAAAAAAAGTACAGCACTTCTTATAATAAAAAAGTCCCCTATATAAAGGAATCCGAAACCATACGACTGAATAAATTTTTATCCAATTCGGGCTTGTGTTCCCGTCGGGAAGCCGATAGTCATATTGAAATGGGATTGGTTCAAGTCAATGGAAAGATCATTACCGAAATGGGATTTCAAGTCAAGCCCACCGATTTGGTGAAATTTGACGGACAGAAAATTGAACAAAATCCACCCATTTATTTGTTACTCAACAAGCCAAAAGGATTTATTGCCACAGCCCAAGGGGGGGTCATCAAAAAATCAGTTCAAGAATTAATTCGCGGAACGTTCCGCCAAAAAGTTCCCCCAGTGGGTGACATGGGTCGACCCATGACTGGTTTGCTGCTGTTGACCAACGATGCGGAATTGCGAAAAAAAATCAGTCAAGCCAAAGCATTGCGAATGATTTATAAGGTCATCTTGGATAAAAACATTGACACGGATTCATTGAAAAAGCTCAAAGAAGGTGTTCGTGTTTTTGATAAGGAATACAAAATTGCGGGAATCAGCCACATCGAAGGTAAATCGAAAAACGAAATTGGTGTAGAAGTGGACGGTTTGAACCCAGCGATTTTGGTAAAGCTTTTTGCGTCTGTAGACCGAAAAGTACTCCAAGTAGATCGAGTGGTGATTGGCGGATTGACCAAAAAAGAACTACCCAGAGGAACGTGGCGCAGACTGACGGTAAAAGAAGTGAGCTTCTTGAAAATGCTGCAATAGCGGTTTTTTAAACACCTCATATCCAAAGCAAGCGTATACTGGAAGATATTCTAGAAACAGCCATAGCGTTTGTTCTTCAAAGGCTTGTGCTCCATAAGCAGAATAGCTCCAAAAAACGGTAAAACTCCACAATATGGGATAAAGATATCCGGTCATGATTCCCAGTCCGACAAGTGTGATTACATACCAGGGATGCACTGTGGTGGCACTAAAAAAATAAATGCTCAACAGCCATAAGCTGCTTTTTAATACTTCATTTGCGGTCCTATTTTTTCTTAAAAAGCTAAAAACAAACACCCAACCTAGGGTGAGGAATGGCGTGAATTTTCCAAGGGTGCGGATGATGTTATAGCCTTTGATTTCATAGCCCAAAGCACGGACCATATAATAGAGACTTCCATTAAACTCAAAGCGATTGAACCACAATCGTAGGGTGACCATATAATTCTCAAGCATTTGTTTTTCCCAAAAAGGAAACCAAAGAAGGCCGCTAAAAAGCAGTATCCAAGCAGACATTTGTAAGCCTTTTTTCCAGCCAAGAAACTTAAAAAAAACAGGTAGTATCAGCAGCGGAAGGAGTTTGGCAGCAATGGCAAGACTCAGCATAGCACTTCCCCAAACAAGTTTGTTTTTAAAAATAAAATATGCCCCCATCAAAGTGAGTCCCAACATGATGCCTTCTGCATGTAGGTTGCCAAAAAGCTCAATGATTACTATAGGATTTAAGAAATACCAACCTATATATTGGGGACTTTTTCCCAATATTTTCAGCAAACGACTACCAAAAATAAACACCATTAAATCTCCTAATAAAATAAAAACACGCAACACATTTACCGAGCTAAGGAGATTGTCAAAATGCACTAAGGTTGCTGCTTTATAAATCCACTGACTGAGTGGAGGATAGTTGGAAAAATGTCCTTGGCTTAAACTTCCCATACCTTCAAAAAGGACTTGAGATTGTGGAAATTGGATCAATTCGATCAAGCGATTGGGGGTGTGGATGTAGGGATTGATGCCCATCCACTGTATATTTCCATCCCACAGAAAACGATAGAAATCTTGGGATAAATGCGGAAGACTCCACAAAAAAACCAGCCGTAATAACAGACCAAAAAGGAGTAGCATACGTAATCCGCTGAGATTTCGAAGAAGGAAATAGCAAAGCAAAAAAAGTCCGGAATAAACACTAAATAGCTCCAGCGTTTGACTCCGAACCAAGGTGTAGCTCAAAATTGAATAGGCGAATACGGATAAGAAAAGTCCAAAACCGACAAGTAATTTTTGGGTTCCCATATGCAATCATTTAAGCCCTTGATAGCTGACGTAGCCAAAACCAAAAGTGAGCATAAGGTAAAATGGGAAAAGCCCAAACAGATTGATCTCTCCCAAGAACACAGAGGCGATAAGTCCAAACAGGAAATAGCCCGTCAATAGCAGTTCGGCGATGGTGAACGCTGAAAAATTTTTGAGGAGGTATTTATTCTTCTTCCAATTTTTGAGCGTTTGTTCACTGAATTTTGGGGTGCGAATAAAAGGAGTTTTCTTGCCCCAATGCCCCTCCAAAATAGCTATCGTATTGTGGAAAGACAGTCCAATGGCAATGCTGTAAAAAAACAAAAAGCGTGGTATATATCGGAAAAAAGAACCCATCCCACCCCCATAAAATTTTTTGTGCACCACCCAATAACAGCTAAAAAAGATTAGTGTGCTGATGATGAATAAACCCAACAAGTTCAGATAAATCGAAAAGATAGGCCATTGCACTTTAATGAAAAGCAGCGGGACACTGAGCAGCGCCACTAAAAAAACAGCCAAAAACATGGAACTGTTGAGCAGGTGCATGGTGGCATTCCATTTGGTGCTGAGGGAGATATTTTTAGATTTTAAAACGTTTCGAATGGATTTTTGGAAATTTTCAGCACCGCCCTTATTCCATCGGAATTGTTGTGAACGCACGGCGCTGATCACCACGGGAAGTTCCGCAGGAGTAACCACATCTTCCAAATACACAAATTTCCACTTTTTTAGTTGTGCCCGATAGCTTAAATCTAAGTCTTCGGTTAGGGTGTCACCATTCCAATTGCCGGCATCAATGATGCAGCTTTTTCTCCAAACTCCAGCAGTACCGTTGAAGTTGATAAAGTGATTTTGCAAATTCCTTCCCACTTGTTCCAGGGTGAAATGTGTATCCAGCGCAAAAGCTTGTGCTTGGGTAAGGATGCTGTCAGAGCGGTTGAGATGTCCCCAGCGGGTTTGGATAAGCCCCACCTTGGGATCGTTAAAATGGGGAATGGTTTTCAGCAGCCAAGAAGGGTCCGGAAGAAAATCGGCATCGAAGATAGCGATGTATGTACCGGTGGCTGTTTTTAGTCCCTCTTTGAGGGCTCCTGCTTTAAATCCCACCCGATCCTTTCGTACGATATGATCGATAAGAATCCCGCTTTTTTTTAGGTCAGCCACGAGTTTTTGGGTAACGATCAAGGACTCATCGGTGGAATCATCCAAGACTTGAATTTGAAGCTTTTCTGGAGGATAATCCAGTTGAGCAATACAGTGCAACAGCCTTTCAACCACATAC
>ERZ887942.2666-NODE-2666-length-10911-cov-5.068902_pt1 | contig 10911 bp, 9 predicted proteins | sample MGYA00521099_ERZ887942 | MGnify/ENA primary metagenome ERZ887942 (study PRJEB32303, sample SAMEA104408605) | aquatic metagenome | biome: Brackish water; feature: Pelagic; material: water | place: Baltic Sea | collected 2014-06-07T06:48:00 | depth 16,251 m ... | reverse complement strand
AGTTTGTCGCGAAGAATGAGATCAGATTTTCCTTCCATTCAGCGAAAGTAACAAAACGTAATGATGAAATAAATTTGATTGTAAAATTGCCACCGAAAAAAAAGATTCTAAATACATAACTAAAAATATGAAAAAAGTATATCTATCCTTTATCCTTCTTCTAATGTTTGCCATTTCTGGTTTCAGTCAGGATCTTCCAAAAATCACTGTTGAAGGAAATAACTTTGTAAAAAATGGTGAAGCCTTTATTTTTAGAGGCTATAGCTGTGCAGATCCTGATCAAGTAGAACGTGGCGGTCACTGGAATGCTGAGTTCTTCGCTGAAATGAAAGCTTGGGGAGCAAATATTGTCCGTTTTCCGATTCACCCTAGAGCTTGGAGAGCCAGAGGTCAAAAAGATTATTTGGCCTTACTTGATACTGGCGTAAAACTCGCAAGGGAGCAGGGTCTTTATGTGATCATGGACTGGCACAGCATTGGTAATTTAAGGACCGAAATGTATCAGTCAGACGGTTATGAAACGACCCAGAAAGAGACCTTTGAATTTTGGCGAACAATGGCCAAACACTTTAAAGGGAATAATACCGTTGCTTTTTTCGAACTATTCAATGAGCCTACCACATACAATGGCCAGTTAGGCAGCTGCACTTGGGAACACTGGAAAGAACTCACAGAAGAAATGATAGGGATAGTAAGAGCAAATGGCGGTACTGCTATTCCGCTAGTGGCTGGTTTTAACTGGGCCTACACTCTAAAGGACGTCAAAGAAAACCCTATTGATGCCGAGGGTATTGCCTATGTTTCCCACCCCTATCCCCAAAAAACAGATGATTGGAACACTGATTGGGAGAGCGACTGGGGTTATGTAGCCGATAATTATCCACTTATTTTAACTGAAATAGGATTTTCATTAAAAGATGAAAGGGGAGCTCACATCCCGGTTATTTCAGATGCTTCTTATGGCGAAGCCATCACTAAATATACTGCTTCCAAAGGTATATCTTATGTGGCATGGGTTTTTGATGATAGATGGGCACCTGCTATGTTTTCTGACTGGAATTATACGCCAACAACCCAAGGAAAGTATTTCAAGGCAGCCATGAGGAAGCAGAATCGGATGGATTGAATTGATTACAGCTAGGCTCTTTAGACTTTATTCCAGGTTATTGAACAAAATAGAATTTTGCAGCCCTGTTGCACGCCTAAAGACCATAATTTCGTTTTAGTATTCCATTCTCATGGACTCCAAATCTAACTTTTAGAAATATGTCTCACCACCATCACCACGGTCATTCACATGGCCATAATCACAGTACTGAAAATATAAGCACTGCCTTTTTTCTCAATTTGGCCTTTACCATTATTGAGATTTTTGGTGGTTTTTTCACCAATTCTGTTGCCATTCTATCTGACGCCCTACATGATTTGGGTGATAGCCTTTCTTTAGGCTTGGCATGGTATTTCCAGAAAAAGTCTAATCAAAAAAGAGATAGTACATTCACGTACGGCTATGGAAGGTTCTCATTGATTGGAGCTCTGGTGAATTCCATTGTCTTATTGGCCGGCTCAGTATATATGCTCACCGAAGCCATTCCTAGAATTTTTAATCCTGAGGAAACAAATGCCGGGGGCATGCTTGCTTTAGCTGTTTTAGGGATTTTGGTGAATGGAGCTGCAGTTTTAAAACTCAAAAAAGGAAGTTCCCTAAATGAAAAGGCTGTAAGGCTCCATTTAATGGAGGATGTCCTGGGCTGGGTAGCGGTGCTTATTGGCAGTATACTCATCTATTTTTTCAATTGGACCATCATAGACCCACTTCTTTCCATTGGGATTACAGGGTACGTACTTTTTAATATCTATGGTAACCTAAAAGGAGTTTTTAGAGTGATTTTGCAAGGCACCCCTGAAACGTGCGACCCAAAAGAGATCATTCCTGAGCTTGTCAAAATACCCGATGTATTAGACATACACGACGTACATCTCTGGACTATGGATGGCGAATTTAATGTAATGACTATACATGCTGTAATCAAAAAGGATGCTAACCGTGCAGAAGTAAAATCTGAGATTAGGCACAAACTTCAACATATGGAAGTGGGCCATGTTACTATAGAAATAGAGTTTGAGGATGAGGCCTGTGGGATGGAGAATTGCTAAGAGCAAATCATCATAATAAAAATCGAGGATATTAAGACTACCATATAACTCGTTATCTAAGGGTGTCTTTCATCCACTGTATTTGTCAACTTTAAAATGAAATTCTATTTCTGCATAGCTATTGGTTTACTGTTAAACTCCTGTCAAAGGCAGATTTCAGAACCTCGAGACAACAATCTGGATGAACTTTATTTTCCTTCAGTCACAAATTGGGAGACTAAAAACAAATCGGACTTAGGGATTTCTGAAAAAGAATTAGTGGAACTGAGGTTGTTTTTAGAACAAAACAAGACAAGGGCTTTCTTGCTTTTAAAAGATGGTAAAATAGTCGTAGAGGAGTATTTTGGTAAAGACTTAAATGGTTCAACAGATTTTAGTCAATCAAGCTCCTGGTACTGGGCATCTGCAGGCAAGAGTCTTACTGCATTCACTATTGGCCTTGCTCAAGAAAAGGGATTTCTGAACATAAACGATAAGACCTCTGACTACTTAGGCAAGAGTTGGACATCTCTATCTGCAGATAAAGAGATGTTAATTACGGTTAAAAACCAGCTTTCCATGACCACTGGCTTAGAGATAAAAGTACCAGACTCTCATTGTTATGAGCCAAATTGTTTAGAATATAAAATTGACGCAGGCGAGCGTTGGGAATATCATAATGGCCCTTATACCCTACTCCACACTGTTTTAACAAAGGCTACCAACACGGTATCGGATAAATTCATGAAAAATGAAGTCTTAAACAAAATTGACATGGATGGTTTTTGGCTTGACATCAATAATGACCACGTATTCTTCTCTACGCCTCGTTCTCTTGCAAAGTTTGGCCTTCTCATATTAGGGAAGGGTGATTGGGATGGGAAAGCAATCATGGAAGATAAAACCTACTTTGATGAAATGATAAATACATCCCAAAACCTGAATGAAGCTTATGGATACCTTTGGTGGTTAAATGGTAAGTCAACGGGCATGGTTCCTTCTATTCAGCACGTTTTTAATACAGCACTTACACCTGCAGCACCAGATGACATGTACTCGGCTTTAGGTAAAAACGGGCAGATATTGAGTATTGTCCCTTCTCGAAATTTAGTTATGATTAGAATGGGAGAAGCTCCAGGAGACCAAATAGGTCTTGATTTTCAAAATAATTTATGGCAATTTTTTAATAAAATTATAGATTAGCTTTCTCTTCCGACTAACTTTCGAAACAGTAAAAGACTAAATTACCAACCAAAATTAGAAGCGATTGACATACAAGAAAATAGTAGAAAGCCGCCGTTCTGTTAGAAGATTTGATACCAGTCATATCTTTAACCATGAAACTGTAAAAGAAGCATTAAGGCTTGCCCTATTGTCTCCCAATTCTTCAAACCTTCAGACTTGGGAGTTTTACCGTGTAAAATCTAAGGATAAACTTGCCAGTCTTTCGGAAGCCTGTTTGGGTCAAGGGGCAGCCAGAACAGCCTCAGAATTGGTCGTTTTTGTTAGCCGAACTGACCTATGGAAAAGACGAGCAGACTGGAACTATCAACAAATCTTAGACAAGTTGGGCGAGCCTGAAAACCCTACTACTAAAGAGAAAAGGGCTTTGCATTATTATAAGACAATGATAAAGCTGTTTTACGATAACCGCTTTTGGCCGCTAAGTTCTATAAAAAGAAAGGCCGTTTTACTCTATAGAATATTAAGTGGAAAACCGATGATGCGATTCACACGTAAAAATGACAGCCGTATAGTATCTAATAAAACATTAGGCATAGCTGCACAAACATTCATGCTATCTATGGAAGAGCAAGGATACCAAACCTGCCCAATGGAAGGCTTCGATGCGGTCTGGGTTCGAAAGATTTTAGGGCTGCCTAGAAGTGCGGATGTAAGTATGGTAATTGCCTGTGGCAAAGGTTTGCCAGAAGGTATAAGTAATGAGCGTTTGAGGATGCCCTATGAAGATGTGGTATTCGAAGTTTGATGTAAAACTAGCGTGGTGTGTATCTAAAATCAGCCACTTCCGGATATCTTGCAAAAACAGCTTTATTAGATAGTACATCTGTGTCGACTATTTTAATGCCATCTTCCATTGCCTGATTTACAATGCCAAAACGCTCAAGCCAGCCTAACACAAACGTGTTATCTGAAAGTACTTGATGCCTCAATATGGAAATGTTGGAGTCATTGGCTATGACATTCATGATAGCAAATAGCATTCTTCCCATGCCTTTCTTTTGATAAGCATCTGTTACCGTTATGGCTATTTCGGCAGTTTCTGATTGGCTCTCGGTTCTTACCATTCTTGCCACTCCTACTGGAATATGCTCCTTACCAGTTTCATCCATAATGCCCCAAGCGATGTGATTTACGTGGTCTACATTCGTGAAATAATTTAGTTGATATTCGCTTAGATTGTTTCTAACCGCAAAGAACCTTAAATACCTAGTCCTTTCGGAAAGTTCACTATAGTAAGCCTTCAAAATCTCCTTGTCTGAAGGGATTAAGGGCCTGACTAGCAAATCAAGACCTTTATAGGCTATGCGAAAATGGTTTATCTGACTCATGGAATTTAATCAATCCTTTTCTGACCCGCTGTTAAAATAGATGGACCTAAGCCAAGGTAGGTAAAAGTAGTGGCTACTTCATTGGAAGATTTGCCTTGAGGTTGAAATCTTTTAAGTATCAAAATTAAGACCTTAGAAAGCTAGCGAATTATAACCTATTGAATATGCGTCATGGAATATCGGCAAATCAAGTGACCAAAGGATAACAATATTATGAATTATCAAACAAATGGATATACAGTAAAACTCTATGGTTCTTAAAAAGAGAAGCCCACATTAAGACCAACACCACGAATTCCTAGATATGGCACCTTTTTAAAGGCATTGATTTCGGCTTTTTCATCACCCACCGTAACGTCAAAGTATTCATCACTAAGTCGAAAACGCTCTATAATTTTATCCCTTAGGAACAGCCTATCACCCTCGTTTAGTCTTGAAAGTATAGAGGTTTCTACAGCGGCGTAAACCTTTCGGGCTTTACCAAAATGAGGCCCAATAATCACGAGGTCTAGAGAAAGTCTTTCACCGAAGCGAAATTGTTTTCCAACCAATAATCCACCAGAGATAGTTCTGATATCAAAATTAATAGGGACTTTATCTAAGGTATAGATCTGTCCATCATATCGAGCTTCTAAAGAGGCGGGAATATTAGCGTCAAAATCTTCAAATTGGCCAAAAAGTCCTACGAACCAGCGATTATCCTTATAACCGAAATAGCGTCTTATTTCTGGAGAGTACCCTTTGACCCCTATCTGGGCAAGATCCACAAATATGTACTCGAAATCTACTCCAGTAAGTCCTAAGCTATGTTTTTTAGCCAATTTATCGAATTGGGTTCCTAAAGGGATTTGAGATTTTTTTCGGTAAAAAAAGGTACTATTAAAGCTCCAGTTTGGCGTAAGCATACGTTCATATTGAACGCTTATTATTCCTGTCAAAGCACCAGCTGCATTGACTTTCAAAGAATTCTTGAGGCCATCTTGGGCCGATAAGCCAAAAGAAACAAGGCAAAAAAAGAAAAGGAGTTTACGCAAAACTTAAAGGGTTAATTGGGCCAATGCACGCTCTGTAAGAGCTAAATGTTCTGAATTCAAATCTAAATGTGTCACAAAACGTACCAAATGCTTCCCGAAGGTTACCAATCTTACATTCTGTTTTTCTAAGAGGCTAACGAAGTCGGCCGCAAAAATACTATCTGGAAGCTCAAAAATTACAATATTGGTCTTAATTGGGTAAACCTTTTTCGCCCAGGGCTTTGTCATAAGCATCTCTCCTATTGCTTTAGCCATAACATGATCCTCCTTAAGACGATCGACGTGATTATCCAAGGCATAAATACCGGCTGCAGCCAAAAGGCCTGCTTGACGCCATCCCCCACCCCATGCCTTACGCTGGCGTCTGGCTTTATCAATAATTATCTTAGAGCCTAATAAGACAGAGCCAACCGGGCAGCCCAAACCTTTAGAAAGGCAAACAGAAATACTATCAAACTGCTTGCCATAGTCAGCAGGTTTTTCACCAGTCTCCGCTAGAGCATTAAAAAGTCTGGCTCCGTCTAAATGAAAACCCAAGCCTTCTGACTGGCACAATGACTTTATCTTCTTTATTTCAGAAAAATCATAGTAAACTCCTCCACCCTTATTCATTGTATTTTCCAGACAGACAAGTGATGTTTTAGGGAAATGAATATCATCAGGATTGATAGCGGAAGCTATCTGTTCCGCTTTTAAAAGACCATTTTTCCCATCCAATAACTTCACCGAAGCATTTGCATTGGACGCTATACCACCTCCCTCGTAGAGATAAACATGAGCGTTTTTATCACAAACAACTTGGTCTCCAGCACTTGTTTGAACCTTTATGGCCAACTGGTTAGCCATAGTCCCTGAGGCACAAAAAAGAGCACTTTCTACACCAAAAAGGTTGGCCGCTTTTGTTTCCAGAGCGTTTACAGAAGGATCATCCCCGAAAACATCATCACCCAAAGGAGCCGAAAACATAGCCTCCTTCATTGCAACGGTCGGTTGCGTGATGGTGTCACTTCTAAAATCGGCGAAAAAATCGGTCATAAACTTTTTTTTGGCAAAAATAAAGAAGCCTAACTTAATATACCTACGAAACGGTTATATTTGAATACATATATAAAACAGACTATACTTATGGCAAACATCAATCTCACAGTTAATGACACTCGCTACAAAATTGAAGCGGAAGAAGACATGCCGCTTCTTTGGGCTATAAGAGATTTGGTCGGCTTAAAAGGCACTAAGTATGGCTGTGGTATAGCTCAATGCGGTGCTTGTACCGTTCACCTTGATGGCTCTCCAGTGAGAAGCTGTCAGATACCAGTAGGTACAATAAGCAAAAAACAAAAAATTACAACCATAGAAGGATTAGGAACTCCAGAAACCATGCACGCCGTACAGGAAGCATGGGTAGAAGAGCAGGTACCTCAATGTGGCTATTGCCAGAGTGGTCAAATAATGTCGGCCGTAGCTTTATTAGCAGACAACCCTAAGCCGTCTGAAGATGATTTTAAAGGCTATATGAGCGGCAACTTATGCAGATGCGGCACTTACGACAGAATTCAAAAGGCCATTAACAGGGCTTCAGAGCAAATAAACGAATCCAAATAAGCCTAAACTATCAGAAAAATGAGTCAAAAAAATACAAGAAGAGACTTTTTGAAAGTTTCATCCATCGGTAGTTTAGGATTGGTATTGGGCGTGAATTCGCTTGCAGAGGCCGCTCCTGTTAAAAAGTTAACCACCAAAATTCTAGAATTAGAAATAAACCCATTTATTATCATCTCTACAGATGACACCATTACGCTGGTCAACAGTAGACCAGATATGGGACAAGGTTCTACACAAGCTGTGCCGTCCATATTAGCAGAAGAGCTGGAAGTAGATTTGTCGCAAGTAAAACTTATTCAATCTGACGGAAAAGCGAAGTATGGTTCTCAGCAATCTGGTGGAAGTAGTACCGTACGTGGACTTTGGAATAACCTTAGAAAAACCGGTGCTGCCGCCAAAGAGATGTTGATTGAAACGGCCGCCAAAAGATGGAAAGTATCTGCCGAGCAATGTTATGCTGAAATGGGTAAAATCCATTTAAAGAATTCAGATAAGGTATTTACTTATGGTCAATTAGCAGAAGATGCAGCACTTTTAGAAATTCCAAAGAATCCAAAACTTAAGGATTCCAAAGATTTTAAATATCTTGGTAAATACCATAAGAGATTAGATGTACCTAGCCGGGTGACTGGTCAAGCCGTTTTCGGTATTGATGTAGTAGTGCCAGGTATGCTTTATGCTTCTACGGTGCATCCTCCTTCTGTAGAAGGAAAATTGGTAAGTATGGATGACACAGCCGCCCTTAAAGTATCCGGCGTTAAAAATATTATCAAGACCAAAGGATTTTATCCTGGCGGAAGCACAGATGCAGTTTCCGTGGTTGCCACCAATTATTGGTCGGCCCTTAAGGCAAGTAGATTACTTAATATCAAATGGGACAATGGGAATTTGAATGAAACGCTCAATACTGAAAAGTATATGGCAGACATGTACAAGGCTGCCGAGTCTGAGGGTATTCGCCATGAAGAAGACGGCGACTTCAATGCCTACTATGCGGCTTCCGAGAATACCTTAGAAAGCATTTATGAGACGCCATTTTTATCGCACTCGGCCATAGAGCCTGTGAATGCTACAGCTCACGTTAAAGCAGACGGCTCATTAGAAGTTTGGGCTCCTATTCAAGGGCCAGACGGAGCCATTGGAGATGCCATTTCATTAGGCTTCGCCAAAGACAAAATCAAAATCAACCCTACATTATTAGGTGGTTCTTTTGGTCGAAAGGCCTTCATGAATTTCATGAAAGAGGCCATTGATATTTCAAAGCAAGTACAAGCTCCAGTTAAATTGATATGGTCCAGAGAAGAAGATATGGCTCAAGGACCTTTCAGGCCTGCAATGCTCAGTAAAATGCAAGGAGTTATAGGCCAAAAGAATAGCTTGGCAGCCTTAAGTCATCAGGCCATTGGAGAATCTATCCAAGGGCAGCATTGGAATGCCCTTTTACCTTATAAGGCAGACGGCTGGTTAGGCGGTGAACTGGCCAAAGAGAATCATAAGTATGAATTCAGAACCCATAAAGTGACTTATAGCCGTGTAGAAACACCTATCCCGATCCTTTGGTGGCGTTCTGTCTATGCTTCAAACTTTGGTTGGGGACAAGAGTGCTTTATTGATGAAATGGCTCATAAGGCAGGAAAGGATCCAATTACAGCAAGAAAAGAGCTGCTCAAAGGCAATGAAAGAGACCTTAAAGTCATCCAAAAATTAGAGGATGTTTTGGCCACCTATGGTGAATTAAAAACAGGTCATGCCAGAGGTGTAGCGATGTTCCGTTCTTTTGCTACCATGAGTGCTGCCGCCGTAGAAGTTAAGAAAGGTGAGTCCGGCATTGAGGTGGTAAAAGTTACTTCCATCATTGACTGCGGACAATACGTAAACCCAGACCACGTAAAAGCTCAGACGGAAGGAAATATAGTGATGGGAATATCTGCCGCTGTAAAAGGAGGCATTACCTTCTCAAATGGTAAGTGCGACCAATCTAACTTCCATAACTACCAGTTCATGCGTATGACGGAAATGCCAAAAGTGGACATACACATCATAGAAAACCAAGAAGCACCAGGAGGCGTAGGTGAGCCAGGCTTACCGCCAATAGCCCCAGCCCTAGGAAATGCGATTTTTAATCTGACTGGTGAAAGACACAGGAAGTTGCCTTTAGATTTGAGTGCTTAAGTAGTGTTCATTCAGCGGAAGAAGAACTGAAAGATGTTTGAAACAGAAAGTCCTTGAGCGAAACACTCAAAGACTTTCTGTTTTTTAGAACGTCAGCCGTTAAAGTAATATATTTCCCAGTTGCTACTGGAAGACAACACGATTTTTTGAGCCAATTCTCTTCTATGAAATATATTTTATTATTGTGATTTAAATCTGCACCTACTCCTGAATCCTTACCACAAAAATATCAGAACTTCCGAATTCACCCGTTTCACCAACCGCTGTTTTAGTAATAGGGCCAAAACTTACTACCTCCGTAAAACGCCCTGTAATGAATGCATCTCCAGCGGTATTAACTGCAATATCATAACAATTGTCGTATCTCGATCCTCCAATGCCTTGTACCCAATGTAAACTTCCTGAATTAGTATACTTAACCACAAAAATATCACTAAAACCAGTCGACGTTATTGAACTACTTCCAAAGGTCGCCGCCTCTTCAAAATGGCCTCCTATTAGAGCATTCCCATTGCTATCAACGGCGATACCAGAAGCAAAGTCTCGCTCAGGTCCTCCTGCAGATTGGCCCCATTCCAAATCCCCAGAACTATTATACTTAACTACAAAAATATCCTCCCAGCCCTTCGAAACTTTGGTAATTGTGTCAGCTCCATCCACAAAGTCAATGGTATCACTGAAATAACCCGTTGTAAAAATTCCCCCAGCGTCATCCAAAGCTATTCCAGAACAATAATCATCATTAGCACTACCTCCTGACTTCACCCAAGCCCAATCTCTTGTAAGACCAACATGATGATATTTAGCCATAAAAACATCGCTAAGGCCAAGAGATTCTATGGTTAACGCACCAAAATTGGCCGTATCTTGAAACGTCCCACTTAGAAAGATGGCCCCATTGGCATCCAGAGTAATATCATTAGCTTTATCTGAACCTATTCCCCCTGCTGTGTCTACCCATTGCAAATCACCAGAACTATTATATTTAGTCACAAATATGTCACTTTGGCCTACGGAGGTTCTAGAATAGGTACCAAACAGGACATTCCCCTGAAAATATCCTGTTATGTATGCAGCTCCAACTGAATCAACGGCTATTCCTAGACCTAAAACAGACAAAGCCCCTCCTTCAGAGTCTGCCCATTGCAAAGTACCTGCACTATTGTATTTAGCTATAAAAAGATCATTTTCGCCTGAGGCTACTTTTGAAACATTACCTAAATTAATAACGGCATCGAAACTTCCGGTTATTAGAACGTTTCCACTAATATCTACTACCATGTCATGGATAGTTTGATTTCCCCCTCCACCGACGATTTCAACCCATTGAAGTACTCCAGAGCCATTATATTTAGCAATAAATGAATCGTAGTCAAATATATTAACAGCAGATA
>ERZ887942.2665-NODE-2665-length-10912-cov-4.830248_pt1 | contig 10912 bp, 10 predicted proteins | sample MGYA00521099_ERZ887942 | MGnify/ENA primary metagenome ERZ887942 (study PRJEB32303, sample SAMEA104408605) | aquatic metagenome | biome: Brackish water; feature: Pelagic; material: water | place: Baltic Sea | collected 2014-06-07T06:48:00 | depth 16,251 m ... | reverse complement strand
CTGGAGCACAAGAGTCAGAAAAGGATGATTCTTCTCATAAAGATGAAGTGAGAATTGTCTCACGCAGAGCCGCAGAGATCGCGGAGAAATCACTGAAAACTTAGCGTTCTCTGCGTCTCTGCGTGCTTTATACTCTCTGAAACCTAAGACTCAAAAACACCTCATAAAGTGCATTGAAAAAAAAGAAGCCCGACAGGTTGTCGGGCTTCTTGAAAATCATAAAGCTTCGTTCGAAAAGGATTAGACTTTGCCGAAGATTGAATTTCCGGTTGAGTGCAAATCGTCGCATGCTTGACCGATGTGGTCTGCGACTCCTTGTTCACCCTTCTTCAAGTAGGCACGTGGGTCGTAAACTTTCTTGTTGCCGACTTCGCCGTCAACTTTCAGGACACCTGAATAGTTTTCGTACATGTGACCAACGATGGGACGAGTGAAGGCATATTGAGTGTCGGTGTCGATATTCATCTTCACGACGCCGTATGCGAGTGTCTCTTCAAGTTCGTGACGAGGTGTTCCCGATCCACCGTGGAAAACAAGATCAAACGCAGCATCTTTACCATACTTAGCAACAACTGCTTCCTGTCCTTTCTTGAGAATGTCCGGTCGTAAGGTAACTGAACCTGGCTTGTAGTGCCCGTGAACATTTCCGAAAGTCGCAGCGAAGAGGAAGCGACCAATGTCACTTAATGCTTCGTGCACCTGAACCATGTCTTCAGGTGTTGTGTAGAGTTTATCGTCTGGAATGTTTTCCATTTCGGCACCGGCGGCACCGTCTTCTTCTCCACCGACGATACCGGCTTCGATCTCGAGGATGATTTCATTCTCGACACACATCTTGAGGAGATCCTTAGAGAGTGCCATGTTCTCTTCAAGTGGTAAGTTCGAAGCATCAAGCATGTGCGACTGGAATAGATTTCCTTGCCCAGCTGCGCGACGATCTGCGGTCGCTTGAATCAATGGCTTCAAGAAACTATCAACAGCTTTAGGTGGACAGTGATCAGTATGAATTCCGACGAGAATGTCATATCTCTCAGCGAGGCGGTGAATCGCTTCCGCTAAAACAATACTTCCTAAAACTTCGTCACCGACGTTTAATCCCGAAGCGAATTTTCCGCCACCGGTCGACATCTGAATAATTCCATCGGAACCTTTATCAGCGAAACCTTTCAAAGCGGCATTGATTGTGACGAGCGATGTCACGTTGATAGCGGGGTAGGCGTAATCGCCTGCTTGAGCAGCGTCAATCATCGCTGCGTATTGTGCTGGTGTTGCGACTGGCATTTAATGGCTCCTGTAATTCTTTCTTAAATTTATTTGCTCGGGATATAGCAATCACCAATCTGAACGATTGGTTCAACGACTTTTAGATTTGTTGAGATGAAAAGGAAATGAGAGAGCTCTACCGATTCGAATCTCACACTCAAAAGCGTTATCTTAGTGATCTAGCGACCGTCACTCCACCGGTCGGACCCTATGATTCTCTACAAACAAGTGAAATTCAATGCAATTGGGACTGATTAATTCTGCGTGGGCTCAAGCGGGACGCGAAACCTCTTGGGGACTTGAGAAAACGAAGCAGATCGGATTCGACTCTGTTGATATCTTCACCGATCCGCTTGATATCGATGTGCGAGAAAGACGTCTCATTAAAGATAAATGTGATGATCTGGAGTTACCGATCCGCTCGATCTGCTGCGTCGCTGAGGGTTTAATTGACTTCAATCCGAGTGTTCAACAGTTTCATATTGACCGCTGCAAGTCGTTTCTGGATTTGGTTTATGAGTACCAGGCTGACAATTTGCTACTTGTTCTGGGAGAATATATCTGGAATCAGGAAGTCATTCCTCCTGAGGATCAATGGCAACTGGCAGTCGAAAGTTGCATGGAGCTTGCTCATTATGCGGGTGAGTTAGGAGTACGAATCGCATTGGAACTCGAACCGTTTCCGCTCTCACTACTGAATAACATCGACAAAATGGTCGATTTTGTCGATGAAGTCGGTCACCGAGCCGTCGGAGCGAATATTGATATCTCACATTTGCATCTTGCAAAAGTTCCTGCCAATGAAATCTCAAAACTCCGTGGCAAGACTTTCCATGTTCACATCTCTGATTGCGATGGAAAGAAGCATGGAGACTTACCCCCTGGGCGAGGCGTTGTCGACTTCGCTCCCTACTTGAAAGAGATCAAGGAACTCGAAATCGATGGGGCAATTTCTATTGAGCTAGAATATTCTCCCGACCCCGACAATATCGAAGAATGGGTTCAAGAGGCATACGAGAAAACCAACGACTTAATGCAGGCAATTGATTTGCGAGGTTGAAAAAATTGTTCGTAGGTCTTCGATGAAAGTATTCGTTGCGATCAGAGATAATGTACCCGTTGACGGATTGGTGAGAAAAGAGACTCTTTTAACCGCGAAATATACGAATCACACGAAAGAAAAAAGGGCAGCCACTAAACAAATCAGGAAACTTTGGAAATGCAAAGACGATCGAAAAATCTTGACGCTCCACACTTTTATGACAAAAGTAAGTAGACAGGATGGACATGATTTACAGGATAAGATGCACTCCATTCTTTTCATCAAATAGAAATTTTTGCCTTCGTTGGAATGATTGACTGACCTGTTATGAATTCTCTTCAGGGACGTAGAGATCGTTCAATTCGAGGGGGGCACCAAATTTATCATGTTCATCATGTCAATCCTGTCTAAGTTTTCAGAATGAGATAGACAGATTCAGGGACTCATGCGGGTCTTTCACGACAGTGTTTTCGTGTCATTTGTGTGTTTCGTGGTTGTCCAATAGTTTCAATACATTCAACAATCAGAGATAATAGACCGTAATCATTCGCGGGCTACAAATAGAACAGTAAAGGTTTCCCATGCAGTCGTATAAAAAAATCCTCGTTGGTGTCGATTTTAATTCACACACCGGCAAACTCCCTGTGCCGACTGAAGTTGCAATTCAAAAAGCGATCTGGCTGGCAAAAATGGTCAGCGGAGAACTTTCGTTCATCACAGTTTTAGATCCGTCCTTAGAAGCAGGTGCGGATGATGCAGATAGCCCACAGTCGATTGTCAACAATCGATTAGGAGAATTGATCAACGATTCGGCACAGAGCGATATGCAGATCAGCTCTAAAATCGTCTACGGAAAAGGCTGGTACGAAATCACGAGAGAAGCAATTCAATCAGATTCGGACTTGGTCATCGTAGGGACGCGAGAGAAAACGACCGCCCAGCGGATGCTCTACGGCAGTACTGCTATGAAGCTGATCCGAAGTTGTCCGTGTGCGGTTTTTATTACACGTCCAGATGTTCAACCATTGGATGTTGAAACGATTGTCGCAGCGGATGACTTTTCCCCAGTTGGTGAGAAAGTTCTTCATGCAGCGGTCTCTACCGGACAACTCATTGATGCCAGACTTGTCGTCGTACATTCCGTAAATTATCCGCTGGAAGGTCCAATGCGAAGAACAGAGGCGTCCCAGGAGGATCTTGACGCATATAAAGCCAAATGCCGCCAAGACGCTGAAGACGAAGTCAACGAACGCTTATCGATGACCGACTTCCGCACTCTACAGCAAGGTACGCAAGTCGTCATTCAAGGTGGTCCAGCTGATTCCGTAGTTGAAGAAGCAGTGAACGAACATCAAGCCGGACTCTTAGTTATGGGGACAATCGCCCGTGGCGGAATCCCAGGCTATTTGATCGGCAATACCGCAGAAAGACTTTTGCCAGCTCTTAACTGTTCGCTGCTGACCTTGAAGCCAGATGACTTCGTCCCACCGATTAAGATTGACTGAAGTTAACAGACAAAGACTGATCAATATGTAAACCACCCAATTGAATCAATTCAGAGTGAAATCTGTCAATCGGTTTTCATTGCTTTCGCAGCGAAGTTTGTCCGACCGTCACAGTTCTTAGCCAAATAGGCTTTGAGGACTTTTCTGGCTTGCATTAGCGATATAAATCCATAGCTGTCAACTAATTCGCCTTTCTCGTTTAGCTCCTTAAGTTGTTCTTTTGCTCCGTCCCCAAAAACGACCCTCCATGAGAGCCCATCGTATGACAGATCTTCCAGATCTGCGAATGTCCTGTTGATAAAATTATTCTTGCCCGCAACCGCAGGGATCTCTTTTCTCAGCAGCACACTCATAGGATCGTGAACACGAATAAAGACAGTGACTGCCGACTTCCCCATTTTGACGTACATCTCAGAGAGAGCATTCCATAACGGAGCAATGACATCCCAGGAGATATTATTCGGCTTTAAATTCTGTTCATAGAGCTGATCAAACGCTCCTCCCAAAACTGTACTTTCGAGTGTTGTGTAACCCTTGTATCTAGCGTATTCGCTGACTCCATAGCCTCCACACCACAATGCCATCTTTCCGTCAGCTGCCACCAATTTCTCTTTCAGTTTCGTGGCAATCCCTTCGTAATGCTTATTGGAGGTCTTTTTCGCGATGTGTGTGTTGTTCGTTTTGTCTTTCGCAATGAATTGCTTCTGAAGTTCCATTCCATTAACAAAGTCGGTCCAAAGGTCGAGAATTTTGTCCTCAGTCCAGCCCGCTTTTCCTGCTAAACGGTTCTTAAAGGCATTCCAGACCGGATGTTGTGTAGGCTCCATTGTTTACCCCTCTTCCCAAAGATAGACGAATCTGAAAATATCTAAAACAACAGACTTCAATAAGAATCGATGCTTGTGAATTCCTACATAAAGAGTAGTTGAATAACGAAACAATTGTTCAATGTCACAGTTTAACGATGAACTGAGCTTGAGTTAACAGAGACACTTTGTCGTCGTCATTTTGTGGGTTGAATGGCTACGATCAACACATTGTCCGCATCGAACCGCCAATTTGATATCCATTAAGATCCGACTTGTGTTTAACCGATTCAATCGAACAAGAATCAGCTCTAAAATGGTAATACTGTAGAATTTCTAACAGCTAAGTACCGCTGCCAACAACACCATTTGCTCCGAATGAGAGAGTTCCTTCGCGACCGGCAACAGTCACAGTAAATGTGTCTGCGAACTCTCCGACCTGTTCAGGAGCGGTAAAGCGAAACGGAATCACATGAACAGTTTTCGCTTCGCCTGCCAGCGGGCGGATTTCAAAGCTTTCGGGGTGTTTCTCGCATTCAATACTTTCAATCACGAAAGGTTTTCTCCCTTTGATGACGACATTGAATGGTTTCACATCTCCGGCAGAAACATTGCCTAAGGCAAATTGACCAGGAACGACCTCAATATCAGGAGCAATTCGTCCGACGACCGGCACTGGAACCTCGGGGGAATTCTGATCGTCGGTGACCAGATAGAGTTTATCCTGGAATGTGCCGATACCGGAATTCCCATCAAGTTGCACAGTCAAACTATATGTAACGCGACCATTACCCCGCTCGGTTTCAACGATCTGTGCCTTGAGAATTTTGGTATCGTTTTTAATTGATTTAATTTGCCAATCTTCCCGACCTGCATAGGCAACCTTGATCGTACGCTCGGCTGCTTGTCCAAAGTCGACGACACCAAAATCTACGTTCCCCGGAGTTAATACAACGTCTGAACGAATATAGACCGTGATTGGCACACGAATCTTTTTAGTAGCCGTCCCTTTCGCTCCATGGAATTCGAGTGTCACGTCGACATTCGAATCTTTGCGGTGCATGAACTTTCGAGTATCCATGACGACATCAATGCGTGCTTTCTCACCGGTCTTCAACATCGTTTTGTCAGGATTGGCAGCTGTACAACCACAAGTGGTGTCGACATCGAGAATGATCACATCTTCTTCATACAGATTTTCAAGGACAATCTGATGTCGAGTATCTGCTCCACGAGCGACGGTCCCGAAATCGACTTTGAGGTCCGAGAACATTTTCTCAGCCCAGTTTAACTCTGCACCTTGTGCTTCAACGACTCCGCTAGTCGTCAAACAGGCGCAAACCATCAACGCAGCAACTATCGATTTAGGAATCACGCCGAACTCTCCATTCTTAGCCGCGAAGTACATAACTCTTCTATCATATTGATGATAATGAATTCATTATCAGGCTGATCTGTTACGAATTAGCCATTTTAGAGCCGAATCCAAGGCAACGTCTACCCTCACTCGTGACTTTCCCTGCGACAAGAACCGACAGAGTCTATTCCCCCACCTTACAACATTAACACAAACACCACATTAATATGAACTTACGGCAATTAAAGAAGCCAAGAAACGCCGTTTCGCAAATCATTATTGCGGTGAGTGCTGTGAGGCAGATCAACACAACGCAGCCTCCTTGGCTGAGAAGCTTCTCATTGGAACACTAATCATCACTAATCAATCTCTTTCATTAGTGCTGATTAGCGGAGATCAGTGTTCCAGATCTCTTTCGGCTGAATCTCTCCGAGTTGAAACTGTTTCCCGCTCAGAATAGAACAGCGGACAGCATATTATCGTTGAGCCAAAACTTTCAAAATGAGAGAGTACGTCTCAAGCATCATTCAGATAACCCAAACGCATCGAGATCAAAATCGCTTGAATACTTTTCGGCAGCGTCTTTCAGCTTTGAGACCACAAAATACTTGTGATTGGCAACTGCCTGTTCGCTGATGTTCAGTAGGTCAGCGACTTCTTTATTGGCGTAGCCTTTTACAAAGAGTAGTTCTGTACACTTCAAGCGTTCGAATTGGTGGCTGCTTTTCCAACCAGAGATCAACTCTTCAAGTGCCTGGGAGATGACTTCTTCTTCGCCGGTTTTTCGCTCGACACTTCTGGCGATACTCGATGCAACGCGCGCTTTGCCGACAGGATCGTAATCTCCTGCGGAACTATTGCCTGCATTCAAGGGAAGCGTCGGGCGACGTCCGTTTTTCCTGAAGAGATCTGTCAACTTATGTGCAGCGATGGCAAACAAGAATGATTGAATCTTTTTTGTTTCGTCGAAGTTTGGCAAAGCCGTTAAGAAACCGAGAAATGTCTCTTGAACGACATCTTCCGCAGCAGCACGATCTCGCAACCGGCTATCAACAAAGGCGATCAAGCGACCTTCGTACAGCCGGATACACTCCTGCCAGGCTTTTTCATCCCCGGCACGAATACGTTTAATTAGTTCACGATCTGTAGCTGAGCTTGTCATAAAATTAGTTAGTAACTTGGAATACGCCCCATGGAAGAATTCAAATAATTCGTAAGTCCAGCGGGGTGCACACAATATGTGTGCAGCTAACGAGTGAACTTACTTCCTTAACCGATTTGCTTTTTCCTTTACTTCAACCTTAACGTGAGAGATCAGCTTTTGGATCACATCTTCTGGAGAAATTCCATCGCTGTCGGCTTGAAATGTTGTCAGAATGCGATGCCTAAGAACTGGAGTCGCCACCGACTTCACATCTTCAGTCGTGACATGAAAGCGACCTTCTAAGATCGCACGCGCTTTCGCACCTAGAATGAGATACTGCCCTGCCCTGGGACCGGCGCCCCACGTCAGATATTTTTTAATGAAGCCAGTCGCACCTTCTTCATTTGGTCGCGTGGCTCTTACAAGATCGCGTGCATAAACAAAAACATGCTCAGCGACGGGAACTTTTCTTACGACCTCTTGAAGTGCCAGAATTTGTGGACCTGTCAAAGCTGGTTTCAATTCAGGGTTGTGGCTGCCGGTTGTCTGTTTGAGGATGCGTAATTCCTCCGCAGCACTTGGGTAATCGACCAGCACATTAAACATAAAACGGTCAAGTTGTGCTTCGGGAAGAGGATAAGTTCCTTCCTGCTCAATCGGATTCTGAGTTGCTAAAACGAAGAATGGAGACGGCAATCGATAAGTGCTTGAGCCGACAGTGACATGCCGTTCTTGCATCGCTTCCAGTAAAGCAGCTTGCGTTTTCGGCGGAGTCCGGTTGATTTCGTCTGCTAATAAGATGTGAGTGAAGATCGGTCCCTGCATAAATTGGAAACTGCGGTGACCAGTTTCAGGGTCGTCTTGCAAGACATCAGTTCCAGTGATGTCCGAAGGCATTAAGTCTGGTGTGAACTGAATCCGACGGAACGAGAGTTGCAAGATACGGGCAACAGTACTGACGAGTAGCGTTTTCGCTAATCCTGGAACACCGACCAGCAGACAATGTCCGCGGCTGAAGAGTGCAATCAACAACTGGTCGACTACATCTTCTTGACCGATGATCACCTTGCCGATTTCTTCACGCATCCGCGAGTAGGCAGTCGCAAGCCCACGGATCGCTTGCGCTTCCATCTCGCTGGTCTCACTTTCACCAAGTCCTTCAAGCAGACCTGCATCATCACTTTGTCGATTCATTCCAGACTCAGTTCATATCGGTTGAGTTCACTTCATCAATACATCAGTTTACTGGATGATAACAATCCAACAACAGAGTCAGCTTTTTAGGAATGCACGACGTGTCTACACTATCTGACTTGATCGTGCAGAGAATCGTAACACGAGAAGAGTCATGAATTTCGAAAGCAAACAGAATGTCAAATAAAAATGGTTTTCAATGCAGTCGCTGCGAGCAATACCATGACGAACTGCCGCTCGCTTATGGACCTGAAGCACCGGCAATCTACTTTTCGATTCCAGCGGAAGAAGTCTCAGAGAGAACAATGCTCTCGCCTGACCTCTGCGTTATCGATCAGGAGCATTTTTTCCTTTGTGGAAACCTGGAGCTGCCGATCATTGATTCGGATCAACTTTTTTCATGGGATGTTTGGGTCTCAGTCAGCAAAGAGAACTTCAAGAAGACACTCGATCAATGGGAGAATCCCGAACGAGATCAGCAGCCACCGATGTTCGGCTTGATCGCAACAACTTTACCGACTTATCCAGACAGCCAGAACCTGAAGGCGAACATCCACCCCCGAGCAGTCGGTCGAAAACCTTTCATAGAACTCGAACCGACTGACCATCCCTTAGCTGTCGAACAAAGAGAGGGAATCCCGTTAACACGCGTTCAGGAGATTGCGGAATTGATTCTGCATGGTGGTGATTGAATTACACGACCTGAATTCACGGGCATTACTTAACCAGTTCGGTTGAAAATCTATCTAATTCTAAGCCAAAAATGAACAGAAGAACGCGGAGGGAGCAGAGTATCTCCATTCTCTTTGGTTTGCGAAAATCAGGAATGTGCCACTTGAGATTATGAAAGGATTCTTAAACAGTACCCCAATCATCCTCTGCTCTCTCTGCTTCCTCCTGTTCAATTTTCCCGTATTCGACAACGATTACTTTTTACCGCGATGGTATGGAGAATTCGTGGCTGGACCGACGCTGTCGGCAGATTTCGTTGGAACTCGGTCTGCAAGTCTTTCTTTGATTTCGGCAAACTCGGGGTCATTGGCGAGGTTATTGAATTCGTTACGATCATTGACCAAGTCGTACAGTTCTTCAAAACCATCGCTGTATTTAATGTATCGGTAACGAATGTCGCTGATCGCGTGTGATGCTCTCTTTTCATCTTGACGAAATGAAAATGACGTGAGAGAGACACGATCATCAATGTCCGTTGGTTCCTTGACTTGCTGTGCCAGAGATTTGCCGGTGCATTGTTCGGGGACTGGGAGTCCAGTTAATTCACACAAAGTTGGGTAAAGATCAGTTAATGTCGCTGGTTGTCGTGTTTGATCTCCATCTTTAGAAACACCTGGTGCGTGAATGAACAACGGTGTTCGCGTCGTCTGCTCCCAAAGAGCGAATTTTTCCCAGTTCTGTTTTTCACCAATGTGGAAACCGTGATCGGCCCACAACACAATGATCGTATTTTCGGACATCGGTGATGCATCGAGTCCATCGAGTAGCCGACCAAGTTGGTGATCGACGTAGCTGATTGAAGCGAGATAGCCTCGCATCAAATGTTTCCATTGATCATTATCTGTCACCCACTTGTGCCACTTCTCGCGACCATGGCTGTGGGCGTCGCTGAGATCATCTTCGAGGTAGGCTGGTAGCTGAACTTCGGCTTCCGGGTAAAGATCGAACCACTTCTGCGGAACTTCCCATGGGATGTGTGGACGGAAAAGTCCGACAGCGAGGAACAACGGTTGATCGGTGTTCGAATTCATCTGCTCAACTGCCCAGTCCACGACAGCTGCGTCGCCCTGACCGGCAGCTAACTCAACGGGAGCAGCTCCGAAAAGATGAAATCCAAGAGGGCGTTTTCCGGTAAAACCTTTGTTTTGATTTGTAGTACGAGCAAACTCAGGTCTCGGCCAATCTCCCGAGATTGGATCAAGCGGATCGCCGCGATAATCATCCCATGCGGCGGGATCGTTTTGCGAATCACCGGGAGTCCATTGCAGAGTGTGGAATATCTTTCCACCGCCAACAGCCCGATATCCGTTGTCACGAAAGTGCTGAGAAATGACAACCGCATCTTCCAGAACGGGTGATTCATGGCGCCAACGAGGCCCATGTGCTTTAAACAGGTTTCGATAAATCCCGGACTTCACCGGATGAACTCCGGTCATGACAGCGACACGCGATGGATGACATGCGGGAGCCGCACAGTGTGCATTGCTGAACAAAACAGACCGTTTCGCCAACCGCTCGAAGTTGGGAGTCTTTACTCCCGGATGATTGTCCAAAGGAGAAATGTAATCGTTCAAATCATCGATCGAAATAAACAGAACATTCAGTTTTTCAGCCGCACACGCATTCGAACCCAACCATAAAACGGCAGTCAAGAGTAAAGCTGAACTGTAGAGAATTCGAATCATTGGACTGGACTTTAAGGTCATCATCAATTTGTTAGGTCGTCATCGAGCCTCTGGAACAAACCACTTAGTAAACGCTTAAGTCAGCTGAGGCAGCGACGGCATCATCTCGGAGGCGGTCGGCGAGACTGATATAGTTATCAGAGACTTTCTTGAATTTCTTGACGTAAGTATAGCTGTAGGAATT
>ERZ887942.2664-NODE-2664-length-10913-cov-5.083257_pt1 | contig 10913 bp, 7 predicted proteins | sample MGYA00521099_ERZ887942 | MGnify/ENA primary metagenome ERZ887942 (study PRJEB32303, sample SAMEA104408605) | aquatic metagenome | biome: Brackish water; feature: Pelagic; material: water | place: Baltic Sea | collected 2014-06-07T06:48:00 | depth 16,251 m ... | reverse complement strand
TCATTTTTATTTTTCAAACAACCATTATGGCTTATTAATCATCTGTTTAACGAAGAGATAAAGTTTATTATAAAATTTTATGGGGGGTAAAGGAGTTTAAATTGTCTAGTAGGCGAACAAACAAATTATTAGAAATGAAAAAGTTAAAAGTAGTAGCTGCAATAGTCTTAAGTGTTAGTGTATTTACATCATGTGTCAACATCAATCCGTTTGATGAGCCCAATCCAGGGAATCAAATAGAAGAAATATTTAATGTGAACGACTTTACAGAGGTCGATTTAGTCTCAGCCTTCGAGGTCTTGATTATTCCGGGTAACCAATTTAGAGTGACTGCCAATGGAGACGAAAGAGACATTGATGATTTAAATGTGAGAGTTATCAATAAGAAATTGAAAGTAAATTATCTAAGTAGAAATTTTTTGAGCAATATCAGGCGTCATAGAGTCGATATTCTTATCGAAACGCCGGACTTAGAAGCCATTGAGGTTTCTGGAGCTGCCAATGTTGATATAGTAGACTTTGCGTACTTCCCAGATTTTATAGTGGATATAAGCGGTGCATCTAAATTATATCTAGATGTGAAACTTGGAGAACTAAACGCTGAAATCAGCGGAGCGTCTACCATTACACTTGCTCAAGAGACACCATTTATTACAGCAGACCTCTCAGGAGCATCTAAGTTAAATGCTTATGATGCCAATTCGGAAGAGGCTTATTTAGACCTTTCAGGAGCTAGCAGGGCTAATGTAGCCGTGAGCGAGTATCTTCAGGTAAACGCAAGCGGTGCCAGCACAGTGAACTATGAAGGTTCGCCTAGAATAGACCAAGATCTATCTGGTGCTAGTAAAGTGAAAAAGAAGTAGAAATATTTAAAGCCAGTAAAAGGAAACGCTCCGTCAGTCGACGGAGTTTTTTTTGTTTAAGGTATTTTAATAATACAATTCTCTCTTAGATACTACCAATGGTTTTCTTCACACAATTGAGTTAAATTCGCACTTTCAAATCTCCAAGACAAATTACATCAGAATGATTCATTTTTTCGGTGGGCAGGCTAATACAGTTTTTGTAGTTCAAAGCATAAGTAATATTGAGAACGCCGACATCAAAAAGCTTCATTGGCTCTTCAATTCAAAAGAAGAAAAGTCAAAGGTTAACGGTTTAGAAAATAGCATAGAATCAAATTTCATTGGACCCAGGGCTGCCATGATTACACCATGGAGCACAAATGCCGTTGAGATTACCCAAAACATGGGGATTTCTGGAATTCAGAGAATAGAGTTATTTAAACAAAGTGATGGAGACTTTGACCCAATGCTTTCCCAAAAATATACAGATCTTGGGCAAAGTATTTTTGACATAGATATTAAGCCCGAACCGATTTTAGAAATTGAGGATATTGCAGCGTATAACAAAGCAGAAGGTCTCTCTTTAAATGATGAAGAAGTTGGCTATTTGGAAAATTTAGCAAAAAAACTGGAAAGAAAATTAACTGATTCAGAAGTTTTTGGTTTTTCACAAGTTAATTCTGAGCACTGTCGTCATAAAATTTTCAATGGCACTTTTGTCATTGATGGTGTGGCTAAGCCAAGTTCTCTATTTAAATTGATTCGTAAAACTTCGGCTGAAAATCCGAATGATATCGTCTCTGCTTATAAAGATAATGTAGCCTTTGTAAAAGGGCCCAGAGTAACACAGTTTGCTCCTAAAACACCGGAGAAACCCGATTTTTATCAAGAAGAAGAGTTTGATTCTGTTATTTCCTTAAAAGCCGAAACACATAATTTTCCAACTACGGTAGAACCGTTCAATGGTGCAGCTACAGGTTCTGGTGGAGAAATAAGAGATAGATTAGCTGGAGGTCAAGGTTCTTTACCTTTGGCTGGAACGGCTGTTTATATGACTTCTTATTCTAGACTAGAGGCAGATGGCTCTAGAAAATGGGAAGATGGTATGGCAGAGCGTCCATGGCTTTACCAAACACCCATGGATATTTTAATTAAAGCATCTAACGGAGCTTCTGATTTTGGTAATAAGTTTGGTCAGCCTTTGATTTCGGGCTCTTTGCTCACTTTTGAGCATGATGAAGGCCTAGGTAGAAAACTAGGATTCGACAAGGTCATCATGATGGCTGGAGGAATAGGTTATGGCAAAGAAAGCCAGGCTCAAAAAGCCATTCCTGCCAAAGGAGACAAAGTTGTTATTTTAGGTGGAGAGAATTACCGAATAGGCATGGGTGGAGCTGCAGTTTCTTCGGCAGATACGGGTGCTTTTGCAGCTGGAATTGAGCTTAACGCGGTACAACGTTCAAACCCTGAAATGCAGAAAAGAGCAGCCAATGCCATTAGAGGGATGGTAGAAAGCGAAACCAATCCTATTGTATCTATTCATGATCATGGAGCCGGAGGGCACTTGAATTGCCTTTCTGAATTGGTGGAAGAAACAGGTGGGCTTATAGATTTGGATAAATTACCAGTAGGTGACCCTACGCTATCTGCTAAAGAAATTATTGGGAATGAGTCTCAAGAAAGAATGGGCTTAGTCATAGGGGAGAAAGACCTAGATATTCTACAAAAAATAGCAGACAGAGAGCGTTCACCTATGTATAATGTGGGTGAGGTTACAGGCGATAATCGTTTTGAATTTAGATCTAGCTCTACGGGGGCTTCGCCAATGAATTTTGCCATTTCTGATATGTTTGGGAGTTCTCCTAAAACCATCATGGATGATAAGATTTTGGTGAGAGACTATGCCGAGTTGTCATATTCTTCTGAGAAGATTGAAACCTATCTAGAGCAAGTTTTGCAATTGGAGGCGGTTGCTTGCAAAGATTGGCTTACGAATAAAGTAGATAGATGTGTAGGGGGGCGTGTAGCCAAACAGCAATGTGCAGGATCTTTACAGTTGCCTCTGAACAATGTGGGTGTAATGGCCTTAGATTTTAAAGGTAAAGAGGGCGTAGCTACTAGTATTGGGCATTCGCCAATCTCAGCGTTGGTAGACCCGGCTGCTGGGTCTAGGAATTCTATTGGGGAAGCTTTATCAAATATTGTTTGGGCTCCAATGAAAGAAGGGCTCAAATCAGTTTCGCTTTCTGCCAACTGGATGTGGGCATGTAAAAATGAAGGTGAAGATGCCAAGCTATATGAAGCGGTAGAAGGCTGTTCAGATTTTGCCATTGAATTGGGTATAAATATTCCTACCGGTAAGGATTCGCTTTCGATGAAGCAAAAATATCCGAACCAAGAGGTTATTGCTCCAGGTACAGTTATCATTTCTGCTGGAGGAAATTGCTCAGATATTACGAAAGTGGTGGAGCCCGTTTTACGAAGAAACGGTGGTGCTATTTATTACTTAAACTTATCAAAAGACACCTTCAAATTGGGAGGAAGTTCTTTCGCTCAAATTTTGAATAAAGTAGGTAAAGAGGTGCCGACTATCAAAGATGCTAGCTATTTGAAAACAGCGTTTAATTTGGTTCAAGATCTGATTAAGGAAGAGAAAATTCAGGCTGGTCACGATATAGGTAGTGGAGGTTTAGTTACCACCATTTTAGAGATGTGTTTTGCAAATGTAAACTTGGGAGCTAATTTTGACCTAAGTGCACTGGGCGAAGTGGATTTTGTCAAAACTTTATTCAATGAGAATATAGGTTTAGTATTTCAAGCGGATGCTTCAATAGAGGCGACCTTTGCCGCAAAAGGAATTAGCATTCATAAGGTTGGTGAAGTAACAGAAAGTAGTGAGGTTAATATCAAGAGCCATTCAGAAAGGATAACCTTAGATATTTCAAGCCTAAGAGATGTTTGGTTTAAAACATCATACTTACTAGACAGAAGACAGTCTAAAAACGGAAGAGCAGAAGCCCGTTATGAAAACTATAAAAACCAGCCTCTAATCTATACTTTCCCACCTCAGCACACGGGTGCCTTGCCGACAAGACTTGGCAGTTCGAGCGTAGACAAGAACATTGTAGCCCAGAAGCCAAAAGCTGCCGTCATCCGTGAAAAAGGAAGTAATTCTGAACGTGAAATGGCCAATGCCATGTATTTAGCAGGTTTCGATGTGAAAGATGTTCACATGACAGATCTCATTTCGGGAAGGGAGACTTTAGAGGATATTCAGTTTATTGGAGCTGTAGGTGGATTCTCAAATTCAGATGTATTGGGCTCTGCCAAAGGATGGGCGGGAGCCTTCCTTTATAACGAAAAGGCCAATGCCGCTCTTAAGAATTTCTTTAGTAGAGAGGATACTCTTTCAGTGGGTATTTGTAATGGTTGTCAACTTTTGATGGAATTGGAAATGATAAACCCCGAGCATGAAGTTCATGGGAAATTGATTCATAATGAATCAAATAAGCACGAGAGCATTTTTACATCTGTTACAGTACAAAAGAATAACTCTGTGATGTTGTCAACCTTGGAAGGATCCACTTTAGGGGTTTGGGTATCTCATGGTGAGGGTAAGTTTAACCTTCCTTATGAAGAGGCCAACTACAATATTGTAGGTAAATACGGATACGAAAGCTATCCAGCAAACCCGAATGGCTCAGACTTTAATACTGCCATGATGTGCGATGCTACTGGCCGTCATTTAGTAATGATGCCACACATTGAGCGTTCTACTTTTCCATGGAACTGGGCTCATTATCCTAAGGATAGAGCCTCAGATGAGGTATCACCTTGGTTGGAAGGCTTTGTGAATGCTAGGAAATGGGTGGATGCTAAGAATACTAAGTAGCAAAATTGGAGATATAGATAACAAAAAAAGCAGACCGTTTGGCCTGCTTTTTTATAGTTTAAAAATTCCTTGATGCTTTACTCTACAGGAGTACCGCTCATTGGGTTCCCCTGATAGTTTAAGATTAATTCCGTTATCTCACCTTCTTCGCTTATCATAAACTCTATGGAAACATCCATTCCATCTGCCTCAAATTTATGCTCGGTGTCTGTTGGATCCATAAAGCCTTCGCCTTGGTCAGAAGCAGCAAATATTCGGCCATCTCTGTTTTCTATGGTCAGTGTAAAACCCATGTCACTGAAATCATAGTCGCCGGCATAAAAGTCTAAGGACATTTCTTCCTCTACTTCAACTTCTTCAGCCATTTCTGACATTTCTCTTTCGGCAACTAAGGTCATACCTTGGCTTTCCACATTGATTTTAATACCACTAACTACACCTTCCTCATTTCTTTGGAAAATGAAATCGCTATCATAATTTGGCTCATAGAAAACATCAATTATACTCGTGTTTTCTATAGTATTTTTGCCAAATTCAGCCGTTTCAACACTAATAAGTCCATCTTCTTCACCAATTTCCATTTCTGCCAAAGGGCTACCTTCTTCAAAATCGTAATGACCAGCAAAGTCTGATAGTGCAGGGAACTCTCTCATTCCACTCACAGAGTTATCTTGCATATTTAGCGTTATCTCATTCACTATGTCATTGCTGTCTAATGAAAATACGACAGTGGCTCCAGGAATAGACTCTAGATCAAATGTGTGCTCAGTTTCACTTTCTAAAAGCTCAGAGTCACCTTGGCCAACAGCCTCACCCCAGAAAGAGCCATCTTGCATGCTCACAATAATTGTTTCAAAAGGTGCATTTTCTATAGTATAATTCCCCAAATATTTCTGGTATTTCTCAGAGTCTTGGGCACTGGCCATAGAAGAGAATAAGGCCACTAGGGTTAAAAGAGATAGTTTTTTCATCTATTTTTTCGTTTAAATCGGTTGGTTTAAAGATAAATTCTCCAAAATGTACGAAGAATTTGAAATACTTTTATTTCATAATTGTATGAAAGGGGGATTCTTTATTTTTGCGGGGCATGAGTGTTGTTGCAGAAGTTGTGAAACATTCAAAAGAGTATAATAGATACTAGGTTAAATTCAAACATGTCAAAAGTTACCGATCATATAGCTGCTGCCAAAGGGGAGACTATTTTTTCTATTGAGATAATTCCACCTGCAAAAGGAAGCAATAGCATTACCGAATTAGTAAAGGATATTGAGCCCATGATGGAGTTTAATCCTCCCTTTATTGATGTGACTTATCACAGAGAGGAGTATATCATAAAGGATATGCCAGACGGTGGAAAGAAGGAAGTAAGAACGAGAAAGCGTCCTGGTACCATTGGTATTTGCTCGGCTATCATGCATAAGTTTGACGTGGATCCTGTGCCGCACGTTTTATGCGGGGGAATGACTAAAGAAGATACGGAAGATCTTTTATTTGATTTGGATTATTTAGGCATTGATAATGTGATGGCTTTAAGAGGAGACATTGCAAAACCTTTTAATGTTTTTAAGGCAAAGAAAGGAGGACATCAATATGCCTCTGAATTAATCACGCATATTAAAGATATGAATGAAGGCAAGTATCTTTATGAAGAGGCCTCTTTTGACTCGCACCCAGATTTTTGTATCGGTGGAGCAGCCTATCCAGAAAAACACTACGAAGCGGCTAGTTTTGACATTGACTTCAAGTTCCTGAAAAAGAAAGTAGACGCTGGTTTGGACTATATCGTCACCCAAATGTTTTTTAACAATGAGAAATACATATCCTTTGTTAAGAAATGTAGAGCCGAAGGTATTAACATTCCAATTATTCCAGGATTGAAAGTCTTGGCCACTAAGAGGCAATTAGAGATTTTGCCTGAATTGTTTTTTTGTGATATGCCTGCGGATTTGAGAAACGCAGTGCAAGGGGCTAAAGATAATAAGGCGGCTAGAGAAATAGGAGTGGAGTGGTGTATAAATCAATGTAAAGAGCTTAAAAACTTTGGTGTTCCTGCCTTACATTTTTATACCATGAGTAAATCAAATACTACTTTGGCCGTCGCCAGAGAGATTTTTTAGCAAGTCTTAAGACATGAAAAAAGGCGGTATCTCATTAGAGACTACCGCCTTTTTTGCTTTTAGCTGGAGCCTAAAGTTCGTCAAATTTTACAGGTGTTTCTCCTTCCTGCTTAGCGGTAATAGATACCAATTCTAAATCAAAAGTTAAATCCTTTCCAGCTAAAGGGTGGTTTGCGTCCATTTTTAATTGGGTTTCACCAATTTCTAAAATCTTTACAGGCACCGTTTGTTGTCCATTATGCATGTTAAGCATTCCACCTACTTCTAGAGGTACATCTTCTGGAATCTGAGCCTTTTCAAATTCAAATATTGCTTGAGGGTTTATGTCTCCGTAAGCCGCAGCCGCAGGGATATTAACCGTCTTCTTATCGGCTACTTTCATTTCTAAAACGCCTTCGTCGAAACCTTTTATGACCATGCCACTTCCTACTTCAAACTCAAGAGGCTCACGTCCTTCAGAGCTATCGAAGACCGTTCCGTCGTTCAGTGTTCCTTTATAATGTACCTTGATTGAATCTCCTAATTTTACCATTTATATCTATTTTTATTATGCACTTAATTAATATGCCTTTGCAAAAAGAACTCTTTTGCTAGAAGGCTTTCCTGTCAAAATGCACTTCCCTTCTTCGTCCTTTGCATCTAAAAGAATGCAACGAATAGTGGCTTTTGTAAGTTCCTTTATTTTATCCTCAGTTTCTTCAGTACCGTCCCAGTGGGCAGAAAGAAATCCGCCGGTCTCTAATTGGCTTTTGAACTCATCCCAAGTATTCACTTCAAAAGTGTTATCATTCTTGAAGTCTGTAGCTTTTTGATGAATGCTGTCCTGAATGACATTTAGTAATCCTTTGATATAAGAGGCAGCACCTTCTAAAGGCTTTTGTTCTTTGCTTAGATCATCTCTTCTAGCTATTTCAATTAGACCTTTTTCTAAGTCACGCATGCCTACAGCCACTCTTAAAGGCACTCCTTTTAATTCATATTCGGCGAACTTCCATCCCGGTCTTTGATCGTCATTATCATATTTAATAATTACTCCCAATGCTTTGAGCTCATCCATCATAGGTTGGATGATTTTCGTGATTTCAGCTAATTGCTCCTCACCCTTATATATAGGGATAATAACGGCTTGAATCGGTGCTAGTTTAGGAGGAAGAACTAGTCCTTTGTCATCTGAATGTGCCATGACTAAGGCACCCATAAGACGCGTACTTACTCCCCAGGATGTTCCCCAAACATACTCTAGTTTACCTTCCTTGCTTTGGAATTTTACATCAAATGCCTTAGCAAAGTTCTGGCCTAAAAAGTGGGAAGTTCCGGCTTGCAAAGCTTTGCCATCTTGCATTAGAGCTTCTATGCAAAGGGTGTCATCTGCCCCGGCAAATCGTTCACTAGCTGTTTTACGACCTTTAAAGACTGGTACGGCCATCCACTCTTCAGCGAATTTGGCATAAATATCAAGAATGGTACTTGTCTCTTCCTCAGCTTCTTTTCTAGTAGCATGAGCGGTATGTCCTTCTTGCCATAGAAATTCTGAAGTTCTTAAGAAAATTCGTGTACGCATTTCCCATCTGACCACATTGGCCCATTGATTAAGCTTTAGAGGCAGGTCGCGGTAAGATTGAATCCATTTTTTATAACTGCTCCAGATAGCAGTTTCTGAAGTAGGTCTCACTATAAGTTCTTCTTCTAGCTTGGCCTCTGGGTCAACCATAACACCGCCTTTTCCGTCGTTCTTTAATCGGTAGTGTGTGATTACTGCACACTCCTTGGCAAAACCCTCCACATGGCTTGCCTCCTTTGATAAATAAGATTTAGGAATGAAAAGCGGGAAATAGGCATTGCTATGTCCGGTTTCTTTGAACATATCATCTAAAGATCGCTGCATTTTTTCCCAGATAGCATAGCCGTAGGGTTTAATGACCATGCAGCCTCTTACATCTGAATTTTCAGCTAAATCAGCTTTTTTAACAAGTTCATTGTACCATTCTGAATAATTTTCACTCCGTGTTGGAAGCCCTTTTGCCATTTCCGTCGTATTTAATATTGATAAGCCCTTTTCTGCTAAATGTTAAAGCTATTATGAGGGCTTGCAAAGATAAGTTTTTTGGGTAGTTTTGTATGTATCTAAACGACTAGTTCGTTAACAATATAGATGAGCCCAAAAAAAACAAGAATGCAAAGCAACCATTGTACCGGTTTATGCATCTTAAACATAAGGCGGTATTGAATTTGTCCTATTAAATATACTATTATGAAAAATATCAAATATTTCGGATTGTCAGTTTTAGTGGCGGCTGCTATGAGCAGTTGTTCTACTTCTAAAACTCTTGTGAGCACTGGAGAGTACGATGACCTATATGGCTCTTCGTCAGATACACCTGTGGCTTACTCTCCTACAGTATCTAGAACTGCTGAAGCATATGACCCTCAATACCTTTCTGATTATAACGATACTTTTGATAGACCACCAGTAGATACCTCTATTCAAGGAACAGATACTTACTATGATGAGAATTATGTAAGTTCTAGTGATTTAAAGAGAAAATATACTCCTGATGCTGGTTACTCTTCTGGTTATGCAAATGGTTACTCTGAGGGCTGGAATGATTACGCATGGGGTGGTAATGGTAATAGAGGTTTCAATAGTTGGAACTCTTTTAATAGTCCATTCAATAGTCCTTTCGGGTTTAATAATAGTCCATTTGGTTTTAATTCTTTTGGCTTTTCTCCTTTCAGAAGTGGTTTCGGTTCATATTTAGGCTATAGTCCTTTCCTATATGGAGGTATTAACGGTTTCAATAGTTTTGGATTCAACAATTTCGGTTTTAACTCATTTGGCTACAGCCCTTACGGCTTCAATAGGTTTGGAAACCCATGGGGTTACAGCTCTTATGGCTTTAATTCTTTCGGAAATCCGTACTACGGAGCACAGCCTGTACTTGCTAATGGAGTAGATGGTAGACTTTCTGGAAACAGAAGCTACGGTCCAAGAAGTAATGGTAGAGCTACAAGTGGTTATAATGATGGTTTTGTTAACACTAGAAGACCTACGGCAACAGCCAGTTCAAGAAGAGTAGCAACTAGAGGAGCTACAAGTACTACGGGTACTAGAGGTAGTATGACGGAAAGAGCAAACGGAAGAGTGCTAAACGGAAAGAGTAGTGGAAGAAGTTATTCACCCACTAACAGAAGACCAGCTTCTTATGACGCTTATACTCGTACTAATAATTCAGTAAGAAGGGGAAGCTCTACAAGTTCTAGAGTGGGCGGCAGTACTGCTACACCAAGGTCTAGAGTAGCTAGTTCTAGTAGAAATGCTAGTACATATTCTAGAAGTTCAGGAAGCCGAAGTTATACGCCAAGTTCTTCTAGAGGAGGTTCTTCAACATCCACTAGAACTGCACCTACCAGAAGCTCTGGAAACTATTCAAGACCTTCTTCAGGTAATAGTTCATTCAGCAGACCCAGCAGCAGCTCATCAAGATCTTCTTCAGGAAGTAGTTCAAGGGCGAGCAGCGGTAGCTCAAGCAGCAGGTCTAGCGGTTCTGGAAGACCAAGATAATATAAGACCACATAAGGTGGTTGTCAATAAATGATTTTACCCCGCTGATTCCAAACGGAGCTTTGGCGGGGTATTTTTTTTACCTGCCTTTAGGACGGGTTTAAAAGAGATTTTTAATAATCTCTGCATATCAAAAAATACATATGAAAAAGTTAATAATAAGTACACTCGTTGGTATTGTGGGTATAGGATATACCACGGCCCAAGTTAATGTTAGTGGTCATTTTTATGGTGAAGATGCACTTCGGTTTTCTCAATACGCCAATTATGGAACTGCCAGAACTGCAGGCATGGGTGGAGCTTTCACCTCCTTAGGTGGTGATGCTAGCAATGCCTTTATAAACCCTGCAGGTCTTGGGTTTTATAATAGATCAGAGTTTAGCATTAGTCCGGTTTTTAGGAATGTCGCTACTGCAGCCTCCTATTTAGGTAATACTTCTGAAAGGAATTCTTCTAAAGCTGGTTTGGGTCATGCTTCTGTAGTTATAAGTAAGCCA
>ERZ887942.2655-NODE-2655-length-10945-cov-5.696419_pt1 | contig 10945 bp, 6 predicted proteins | sample MGYA00521099_ERZ887942 | MGnify/ENA primary metagenome ERZ887942 (study PRJEB32303, sample SAMEA104408605) | aquatic metagenome | biome: Brackish water; feature: Pelagic; material: water | place: Baltic Sea | collected 2014-06-07T06:48:00 | depth 16,251 m ... | reverse complement strand
AACCAACTAAGAGATATTATTAAACAAATGGAAAAAATCTTAAACATGGGTTTCTAAATCTGAATGGTGGAAGCCTGATTAACGATAGTGATCAATTCGGTAGACGGTAACCAAGAATAAAGTCACCAATGCAATCTACGAAGACTAAAAACGACACCCACAAAAATCTTCTTTTCGGGCTGATAAGCCCACTCGGGTTTCTAAGGAACGTAAGAAGCGGATGCCTATGCCCAAGGAGGCCTCTTAAGCCAATTACTGGAAGAGAACGATTGTAATTTCAAAACCCTACGAACAAACTAATCGTTATTCAAATCTTCGACTCCCCATAGAGTAGCCAAACCCAGGATTGGTTTTCAATTTTACCTACGACTCTAAACCTTCAACTCCTCCAACATGATTACACTCATTGTTCTCGGCGCGATCCTCGCCATCCTAATTGTCTGGATTATCTCGATTTATAATAAGCTCGTCGCTCTACGGCAGCGTTTTAAAAACGCCTTCGCTCAAATCGACGTGCAACTCAAACGTCGCTACGACCTTATCCCAAACCTCGTAGAAACCGCCAAGGGCTACATGAAACATGAAAGTGAGACTCTCGAAGCCGTTATTTCCGCCCGCAACGCCGCCCAGACAGCAGAAGGTAAGGCTGCCAGCAACCCGGACGATCCAAGTGCACTGAAGGGACTTCTTTCAGCTGAAACCGCGCTCGGTGGCGCTCTCACGCGCTTTATGGCTCTGTCGGAAGCTTATCCCGATCTTAAGGCCAATCAAAACATGATGCAGCTCACCGAAGAACTGACCACCACCGAAAACAAGGTCGCCTTCTCCCGCCAGGCCTATAACGACTCAGTAACCACTTACAATACGGCTCGGGAAACCTTCCCGAGTGTGATCATCGCAAACAATTTTGGGTTTAAAGAAGCTGTGCTTTTTGAAATTGAGGACCCCATAGAAAAAGAAGCGCCTAAGGTAAGCTTCGACTAATCCATACTTACTACGATGGACTTCTTCGAAGCCCAAGACCAAGCAAAGCGTAAGACCAAGACCTTAATAGTACTCTTCATATTCGCAGTACTGGCAACTGGCTTGGCTATATACCTGGTTCTGACCTTCGCGCTGAGCTATGCAAACTCCGGCGACCCGGTAAACTCCGTATGGAACACTCCCCGCTTTATTTGGACGATGGGTATCACCACAACCATCATGGTGAGTTGTTCTCTTTTTAAAATCAGTAGCCTTAAAACGGGCGGTGGAGCGGTGGCCAGGATGCTCGGTGGCCAACGAGTGGAAGCCGATCCCGACGATCCTAAACTTCGTCAGCTACGCAATGTCGTTGAGGAAATGGCATTGGCCTCTGGCGTTCATGTACCCGAAATTTTTATACTTGAAAACGAGCTGAGCATAAACGCATTTGCCGCTGGCTATACACTCGATAATGCTGCCGTGGCCGTGAGCCGTGGCGCCCTTGACCAGCTCGACCGAGAGGAGCTACAAGGAGTAGTCGCTCATGAGTTCAGTCACATTCTCAACGGTGATATGCGAATCAACACTCGTTTAGTAGGTATCATTTTCGGAATTCTGGTAGTCGCGGTTATTGGACGAACCCTACTCTATGCAATGGGGCGTGGATCCATGATCCGCAGTACCCGCAGCTCGAGTCGCGGCAAAAGCAACGGGGGCGCTATCGCCATACTCGGCATTGCTTTTGCGATCATGATTATCGGTTACATAGGCGTCTTTTTTGGGCGCCTGATCCAAAGCGCTATATCCCGCCAACGTGAATATTTGGCAGACGCAGCCGCTGTACAATTCACCCGCAATCCCGCAGGGATATCCAATGCTCTACGCCGGATCAAAGCCGCATCGGAAGGTTCCCGAATACGGCATCCCGATGCCGCCGAAATTTCTCATATGTTTTTTGCCAATGGTTTCAAACTCGCGCTCGGTGGGTCATTCGCAACTCACCCACCCCTGAAAAAACGCATTGCTGCACTAGACCCCAACAACATCCACATAAAGTCACTCGATCGAAAACCCGAAACATCGAATCCAAAGCCCAAATCCGTCAAACGAGACCGCGCCGACTTTGTCGATAGCATAACGAATCCAACTGCGACGACCGTTATCCTAGCCGGAACTATTCTAGATTCCATACCTCAGGACTCTTTGAAACAAGCCCGCTCCCCTGAAGAAGCGCTTAAAATACTTTCAATCTGTCTTGATCCTGCGAATACAAGCCTCACAGGTGAAGCTCTCGCTCCTCTACAACGATTCGCATTACTTGAGATCGCCCTTGCGACCGTCAAAAGCCTCGAACAAGACGCCTTAGCAGACTTCGTCGCAAAACTTCACTCAAAAGCCGAGAGCGACAATACTATCACGATTGACGAACAGTGCCTACTGATCGCAGTCCAGCGTAACCTCACCGATTGGAATCGAAACGTAGACCCCAACCTCTGCTCACTCTCCGATGTTAAGAAAGACTTTGAAATCATCCTAAGCGCTTTCTCACTGATAGACGCTCAGGACGACCCAGGAGCAGTCAACGCCTTTGAAGCCTGTGCCCAATCATTCTCGAATTTCGGAGTTAGTATGTCTCCTGAACTAGAATCGGCTCGCGACACGGAACGACTCAACCTGGCGATATTCACTGCCAGTCACTCCCTCTTTATTGCCCGCAAAGCACTCATCGACGGTGCATCACGAATATCTGCGAACGACGGTATTCTGAGTGATCGAGAACAAACGCTCATTCGCAGTCTTTGCCTTGCGCTCGCCTGCCCGTTACCTCGTTAGTCGCACTATAAAGCCGTATCCGTTCAATGTCCCAGTTCTTCGACTGTCCAAGGAATTGTTCGATCTGCCACTTCGCTCCTGACTTGACCGACAGTTTGGGAAGAGACTGCTGGAGCATCCGCTCCGAATTCCTGGCGAATATAACTCAACACCGAGGCAATATCCTCATCGCTCATGCCACCCATCGCTGGCATTGGAACCGACTGAGTACCAGCGCCGTATTTCTCGCCCGCTACATCGACAGGTCCCGTTAGTCCGTTGAGGATGATTTTGATTAATCGCTGTTCGTCACCCTTTACCCAGGCACTGCCATCTAGAGGCGGATACACTCCAGCCAATCCTTTTCCTTCCGGTTGATGACAGGCCAAACAGGCCATTTGATAGATCGACTCCCCTTTCGAGATTTCTTTCGGTCCTTCAGTCAGCAAGTTCTCCAGGTAAGTCTGTTCCTTATCGTTTGAAGCCTCCAGCGCTCCGGAACGGAACGGGCCTTCCCACAACGGCTGAAGCGATCGAACGCTTTGGCGTATGGCGTATTCAAGAAACGGATCTACCGTGTGCTGAAGCGCTGCCGTCGATAGTTTTACGGACTCAACTTCTCGCAGGTAAGACGCAGCAACCACCGATTCCAAACGCACGCGTGGGTGTGGGTCATTCACACGTTCTGCCAAAAGCGCATACGCATTACCCAGTCGAGACGCCCAATCACCGAGCACGCGAGTTCCATAAGCCCGGACTCGAAAGTCGTCCGACTCAAGTAAGCGTAAAAGCAGTAAAGGTCTCGGTGTCTCATGCGCTTGGTATACACCAGCCAGCTCTAATAAAAAGGTATCCTCTCGGTCATCTATTGAAATAGCATCAGCAACTCGAATGACGTCCTCGGTGGGACGGTAGTAGAGCAGTCGTTTCGCTTGATAACGTATCCAACGTTCAGGAGACTCCAGTTGCTCCAGCAACTCCTGCTCAGTCATAGCACTCAGCTCCGGGTAATCGAAGGAAGCCTTCGAGTCAGCCGTAATCCTCCAGATGCGGCCATGAGATTTATCGCGACGCGGATCAGCATAACTTGCCTGATAATGCCCAATGATCGGATTGAACCAGTCAGCGATGTAGAGGGCGCCATCCGGCCCTACCGAAACATCCACCGGACGAAATGCATTGTCGGACGACATAATCAAACGGGGAAGCTGAGTCGTCTGAAATCCGGAACCGGCATCTTTAAATCGGTGTAGTTCGACCACAGAGCCAAAGTAGCCACCAATCAAAGCGCTACCCTGGATCTCCTCCGGCATAGCGGACGTACCAATGATTTCAAGGGATGTTGTCTTCGGTGAAGTATCAAAGAGCGGACCTACAGAATGGTACTGATCCGGCGTATTAAGATAAGCCGCACTCGCCTCTGCTTGATAACCCCCTCCTGATGGACCGGCAAACGAGACCATGCCTGGAACGGTCCAATAGCCTTCAGGTCGATCGCCGGTTTTGTGAAACACTTGCCCAAAGTCATCAAAGGCAACCCCCCAACAATTAGCACCAGCCATGCCGCCACCAAAAAAGCTCTCCAATTGCAAACGCCGAGGGTGGTAGCGCCACACACCTGCTCGATCCAGGCGGGCAATTCCGTTCGGCGTTTCCACCCGGGATATCGCGTGAAGCCCCTGGGTAAACCACAGACTCCCGTCAGGTCCGTGAGAAATACTATTAACCAGTTGATGGGTATCACCTACGCCGAAGCCGGAAAACAAAACCTGATAGTCGTCAGCCTTCATGTCTCCATCGGTATCTTTTAGGTAGAGGATCCGGTCGAAATCGCACACGTAAACACCGTCACCTCCTGGTTCGACCCCTTGCACCATACTCAAACCTTCTGCAAACCTCCACGAGTTCTCAGCAACCCCATCGCGGTCTTTGTCTTCTAAAACCTGGATGTAATCCTGCGGAGGCATACCCGCCAGAGTTTGCGGATAAGACGGTGAACAAGCCACGTAAAGTCGGCCTGCTTCGTCCCAGGCAATCTGAACGGGATTGACCACCCCATCCAGTTCCGAGGCAAAGAGATTGGTCGAGTAACCTTCGGCCATCGAAAAGGCGGCCAATTGTTCCTCCGGTGATATAGCTAAAGTCTCATTGAATAGCACCTGAGGCACTGAACGGATTTCCGCAGGTTTGCCCTCCAGTAAATCGTAAATCGCGGTATCCGCCTCTTCGACCAGGGGCAGCTGGCTTTCAAAAGAGGCCTGCAGCGACGGTTCATCACCACCACCTCGACCATACATTTGATTCACCCGGTCACCGTAAACAAACGACCAATTGGCTGGACGCCAGCAATCGAACCACAATCGGTTCTTACTCACGATAGCCTCACGGACTTCGCTTAGATCCCCAGTCGTCGTAGCAAGTCCCAACTGCCCAGCTATCTCCTCGGCGACGACCCGTAATCCGTCATCAGTCAGGTGAACACCGTTAGTGGTTAAGCGCGACTCGCGTGGCATTCCAGTAAGGTCTATGTAAATGGCATCCAGTCGCCGCGCCATAGCTTCGATCGAGCGAGCGTAGGCCCGAACCCCTTCGTTTCTCACCGTCAGATCGGGCGCATGAGACGCCGATGGTTTTTCAAATAACATCGGGGAAACCAAAACTAACTTTCGTGTCCGCTCAGCAAATCGATCCAGCATGCGCTGATAGGCGACTTCGAAAGCCGTCAATCGCCCCACTCCATCCAAAGCTTCCATCTGGCCAAACTGAGCGATTATTACAGTAGCCCCAGTGGCCTCTAATTGATCCCCCCAATCCCCAAAATTCAAATCGCGCCACTGCTCATAAACCGTATCCGCTTCCCAAGCCATGGACCGAAAGCGAGGGCGCTTGTCGGAAAACGCGGACGCCAACAACGCTTCCAGTTCACCCGATTTTTGTTCGCGCACAAAATTCTCCTGACCCACAAATACAACGGTGTCCTCCTCCTCGATTACGAATTTCCCTTCCGCAAAAGGGGCCTCAGGTGGAATCGGCTGTAGATTGCCAAACCGGCTCAGGATCACCTCCATGGGTGGAATTCCGCTGTCGTCTAGCTCTTCAATTTCCAGGTTTCTAAAAAAGATTTGAGCCTTCGAATTGCCGTGAATTTGCAACGCTATTTTTCCGCTCAAAGGAATATCGTCTTCCTTCTCATTGTAGGTCACCGTTCGCTGGCCATTGATCAGGATCATAATCCGCGATCCGCTCGCGATGATCTCATACTGGTTCCACTCATCAGGACGCTCTACCCGACTGACAAACTCTGGATCGGCTTCTGTCAAAAATCGGCTGCGTCGGGATTCGTCGTACAAATAGCCTGAATACCCCGCCCCGATATCTGCCTGATATCCAGCCATCTCATTGGCCGGTTCGGCAACGCGCTCACTCCGGAACTGCACCCCTCCATTTACAAAACCGTCGGTACCGATGAGCTTGTATTCCAGGCGCAGATGAAAGTTCTTAAAATTGCGATCGGTAGCGAGGAACTCGTTCCGAGGGTTACCCGACAAGGAACCACCGACGATGACACCATCAACTATGTTCCAGACCGTTTCGGTATCGCCATTCCAACCATCAAAGGACTCACCATCGAAGAGAGACATCCAGCCTTTGGCGTTCACGAGGGCTGCAGTTCCCATCCAAACAAACAGGAAAACGAACGCCGTCGATCGGCAGAGTAGCTTAGGTGGAGCAGTCATGTATCTTTTATCTATGCAAATGTAAGCTGGAGACGTCCCTATTGAGAGTATCCACCAAAGCTAATTCCTACGGATCAACCCAGCATTGAAACACTCAGCTACAAGCGTATAAAAACCCATGAACAACCCTTGCAGAGGAATGGGCACAAGCTCCATCTTTTTATCCCCATCTCGACCTTAAGCTAGCACTGAAAAATCAGCCAGTGACAGGTAGAGCGCGACGACAAAGACCACGATGCCGATGCCAACTGGCTTCGCCCATTTCCAAGGTGTAAGATCCACATCACCGGAGTGCTTATGTTCCCAATCCTCTGGCAACGGCTTCACCTTACTCATGACAAACTGAAAGATCATGAGGATTGCAAAAACGATTCCCAGAAAATGAAACCCATGGACTTTTTCCGCCAGCCCAACGAACGGAGGAACGAAATAACCCAATATGAGTATCGAACATCCCAATAGGAGAGCGATATTGGCTGCACCCGCTGAAGCCCGTTTGAAAAGGAGACCCGCAAGCACGACCGAGAAGATCGGGATGAAGTACAGGCCGTTCATTTTTTGCAAATAACCAAAGATACTTTCCTGACCGGCCAACAAGGGAGCCGTGCACATCGCCAGAACAGCTACAATCAAACCGACCAATTTACCATTCCGAATCACTTTCTGCTCACTCGCTTCGTCGTGTTTGATCAAGTGCTTATAAACCCCAAGCGAAAACAATGTAGCGGTGCTATTCAGAGCCGAGTTAAACGAACTCAAAATTGCGCCGACCATAACGGCTGCAAAGAATCCAGCCAACCAGGATGGTAAGACAGAACGAACCAGGGTGCCATACGCCTGATCGGGTCGAAAGCCTGCCTGATCCGCATATAGGTGGAAGGCAATGATTCCGGGTAATACCAAAATGATCGGCGCAAGGACCTTAAACAAACCAGCAATCAGCACTCCTTTTTGTCCTTCTTTCAAGGAGGTAGCTCCAAAAGTTCTTTGAATAATTTGCTGATTGGTCGTCCAATAAAAGAGGTTCAGTAACAGAACCCCAGTAAATAAGGTACTGAATGGAACGGAAGATTCACTCCCTCCAATACTGTTAAACTTCTCCGGATGTGCCGCCTTCATTTCGCCCAACGCGGCAAAGATTCCGCCATCATTGACGGCATAAAGTCCAAATACGGCGATCATGATTCCACCGACCAGAAGACCAAATCCATTGATCGTATCGGAAACTGCTACCGTCCGTAATCCACCAAAAATGGCGTAGATCGATCCCACGATACCGATGAACCAAACGGTGCCCCACAGGATAGTCATATCATTTTGGATACCGGTCAGTTCTTTCAGATCGAGAATACCCGCTAAGCCAGTCGCACCCGTGTAAAGAATGATCGGTAAGAGAATGCCCGCGTAGGCGACGATGAAAATGATACTCGTGATCGACCGAGTCGTGCCATTGAAGCGTCGCTCCAAAAACTCTGGGATCGTCGCAATGCCGCTTCGTAAGTACTTCGGTAAGAAATAGAGTGCCATGAGCACGAGCGACGCACCGGCGATCACCTCCCAGGCCATCACCGCAACTCCATCTGTAAACGCTGCTCCATTCAACCCGACCATTTGCTCCGTCGAAAGATTCGTCAGCAGGAGCGACCCAGCAATAAATCCACCCGTCAGCGTGCGCCCTGCCAGGAAGTATCCGGTCGAGGTGCCGTGATCGTCCTTATGGGTCATTCGCCAGGTTATAAAACCGACGAGACCGGTAAAGAAAAGGAAGGTGAGAATGGTCATAATCTAATTGGGGCTTAAAAGTTTAGCCTGTTATTGAGAGCCGAGAAGACACAGGGGTCAAGGTTGCGAGTTCACCGTTAGCCACAAGAACTCTATTACAGTAATATGATTAAATACATCTCGTTTGATCATGAAAAGAACGGTCACCATTCGATACCGGATTCACTCGAAAACTACAGAGAGACTCGCAGCACAAACGCCAGATTAGCATGTTGTCACGCTCTTGAATCACGAAATCCACTACCAGGCAGAGAACAATAAATGGGTCAACTCGCTTAGTTTTTCCGCATAAGCAGGTTTACGACTGAGGTTCTTAAGTTCGTCGGGATCTTCAGCCAGGTCAAACAGCCAGGGATCCGCCCCAGGTGAAGGGATGATGAGCTTAAGGTCACCTTGACGGACCATGCCTACATCACCATAGCCGCTGGCTGCCCAATCATTACAACCACTTAGGTCGCCCCGCATCAGCGGAACCAGGCTTTCGCCAGACACGTCCGATGGCGTAGAAAACCCGGCCAGATCAGCCAAGGTAGGAAATACGTCAGTCAGATCGACCGGCGTGTTCACCACGGTACCTTCCGGGATCAACGATGGATAAGAGATCAACAAAGGAATTCGTGTGGCTGGATCAAAATAGTTACCCTTTAACCAGGTGCCTCGTTCCCCCAACATTTCACCGTGGTCGGAGGTATACACAATGATGGTGTTATCAAGCGTGCCGAGATTCTCCAACTCGTCGAGAATCCGCCCAATCTGATCGTCTACGAAGGTGATCATGCCGTAATAGGCGGCCCGTGTCCGCCGGATCTCATCATCGGTCAAGACATTCCAGTCGTCAGTCGTGCGCCGGCTAATCCCACTTTGCAAGCCCTCTGGAATATCTTCATAGCGCACCCGGGGTAAGTCTCCCTTGCCCTCATACTGGTCCCAATACGATTGTGGTGGCTGCCAAGGCCAATGCGGTTGCAGATAACTGAACACAGCCAACCAAGACGATTCCCGATCCAACCAGGGTAGCCCCCGTTGGGTGATATTCCAGCTAAGGGATTCTTCCAACGGACCGTCATACGGCCGTGCGCTATCGGGGCGCCGGTCTTCCATATTGTGCACATCCATATCCGCTTGCAGCCAATCGAAGGGTTCGCGATTGCCCGTGGTGTCCGAGACATACCACCCAGAGTGATTGTAATCGCCGATCGGGCGATAGTCGAACCCATGAAACTGATCTTCTCCAATAAAATGCATTTTCCCAGAAACCATGGTAGGATAACCATGGTAGGAAAAGAAGGTCGCATAGCCCGACCCGATCGTGTCGCAATTGTCATTATTACCCCGCACTCCGATTTCCGTGGGGTACTTTCCTGTCAACAACGACATCCGTGCCGCCACACAAGCGGGCCAGGTGGCGTAGGCAACGGTAAATCGGGCACCTCGCGATGCTAACCGGTCCAGATTGGGAGTTTGGACAATCGGATGCCCCGCCGCACCGAACGCATCCCACACATGTTCGTCCGCCATGAGTATCAGCACATTGGGCTGATCCTGATTGGCTTCACTGGCTGATTCTGACGAACAGCCGGATAAACCAATGAACAGCGGAAGCAGTAATCCGAAAAACCGTTTATACTTAAACATCCTTCACGACCTCATACTTTTTCACAAAATCGGGATCGATATCCACCCCGATACCAGGACCTGTCGGAACCTTGATCTTACCGTTCTCAAGACGAAGCGAGGAGGTCGCACATTCAATGGGCACATCCTCATATCCCTTGAATTCAATGTGCGGCCCCGCATTGGGCATCGCGGATACCAGGTGCAACATATAGATGTATCCGAATCCTCCCGACAGGTGTGGAATGCAAGTCTTTCCGAGAGCGGCGCCCATATGCGCCGCTTTGAGCGAGCGAATCATTCCACCAAAATAGTAATGATCCGGCTGAACGACATCCAGACCTCCATTCGCCAGTAACCAACGAAACGCATGCATACTATGCTGTTGTTCGCCACCCGCGATGGGGATGGAAAGCGCATCCGCTACCTGCCTGGTTCCTTCCAACCAGTCAAAAAATACCGGTTCCTCGAAATAACTGTAATCGTATTGCTGCAATAGCCTGCCCACACGAATCGCTTCCTCCACATCTTTGAAATACCCATTCGCATCCGAATAGAGGGCCATATCCGGCCCGAAGGTTTCTCGTATCAGTGGGATAATCTCTTCCGTCCGACCGACCGGGCCTCGTGCGTCCAGGTCCTTGGTCATGAACATGAGCGCACCCACCTTGATCTTCACAGCCTCAGCCTTGCTTTTCTCTACTGCCGCCTTGATGAGGGCTACTGATTCCTTAACCGGTTTCTCCCGCCATTCCGTTGCCTGATAGACAGGAATGTGAGTATTGTGAACTTTACCGATAAGCTGACCCACCGGCTTGCCGGCAATCCGCCCCATCATATCTAGAATCGCAAACTCAACCGTCGCGAGCGGAATACCAATTCCCAGTCCTCCCAACCGGTAGTTAAACTGAAACTCCAAGGCTTTATCGAGTAGTTCGTCCAAACGTCTGGCATCCTGGCCGATGAATACCGGCTGCACCCGGTTTACAAAAATGGGATAAAGCAGGTTCATCGTATTGTGAGAAACCGAAATCCCT
>ERZ887942.2654-NODE-2654-length-10945-cov-6.419559_pt1 | contig 10945 bp, 14 predicted proteins | sample MGYA00521099_ERZ887942 | MGnify/ENA primary metagenome ERZ887942 (study PRJEB32303, sample SAMEA104408605) | aquatic metagenome | biome: Brackish water; feature: Pelagic; material: water | place: Baltic Sea | collected 2014-06-07T06:48:00 | depth 16,251 m ... | reverse complement strand
ATCAGGTGCGGATCAGGTGCGGATCAGGTGCGGATCGTAGAGGCCATTGAGCTCAGGCGGCGCGCGACCGATCGCGGCACGACGCCACTGGTCGCCACGAGACCCCTATACAACATCCCAGGAACGATGATCGTCCGATTCTTGGCCACCCCATCGAGGCCAGCTGAGGCCACCGACGCGACCGAGGTCCACGCAAAGTTGGGGAACGTTGCTTCGTACTCACTTGTGTTGCTGCGCTCTTGGAACTCGGTCTTTGTCAGGCCGGGGCAAAGCGCACTGACATTCACCCCGGTTCCGCGCATCTCCTCGTGGAGCGCCTCGGTCAAACTGGTCACGTATGCCTTCGTTGCGGCGTAGACCGCCAAACCTGGGGCCGCCTGGAAGCTGGCCACGCTGGACACATTGAGGAGGTAACCACGTCCCCGTTCACGCATTGCAACGAGTGCGGCGTTACTGATCTTGGTGAGTGCTTTGACGTTCAGGTCGATCTCATCACCGAGGCGGAGCGGGTCGAGATCGGCGAATTTTCCACTCGTGCCGAAACCGGCGTTGTTGACCACGAGATCAATGGTGATCTCAGAATCGTTGACGGCTCTCATCACGGCCTCGACGCCACTTTCTGTACCGAGGTCAGCCTCGATCATGCTGAAACCGTCGTACCGATCGGCGATCTCGCGCAGGCGGTCGCCGCGGCGCGCCACCAGCACCGTTGGAACACCGGCCTCACCCAACTGCTTCGCCATTTCCGCACCGATCCCAGACGATGCCCCGGTCACGAGGGCTGATGCGAACGGAAAGCGAGTCATATCGGAACCGTACCCAGTCCAGATCATGCCGCGAGGCACAACAGTGCAACTGAGTTCAAGCTCACGGGGACAAATCTGCTGCCCAGCCCGGTTCCATCCCTGAGACTGAGATGTTGGAGAAAAAAACAAAGTGCGAGTCCTGAATACCGAAACAGGCAGCAGGAACTCGCACTTTGTGCAGAGCTATGTCGACGCGAATCAGGCGGTGAAGCCGGTCCCCGTTGCAGTGAGACGTGCCTCGGCTCGTGCCTTACCAGCAACGGCGTCAGCAATGGCTCCGTCGACCGATTCGGCCCTCAGAGTCTGCTGATGACGCTCGAGTGCTTCCTTGGCCCGAGCAACGTCGATGTCTTCAGCCATCTCGGCTGTGTCAGAAAGAATCGACACCTTGGTCGGGTTCCCGCTGACTTCGACGAAGCCCCTGTGGATGGCCAAGTCAATGACCGTGCCGTCGGTCTGGAAGACCCGCGTATGATTTTCTACCAGCACGCCGAGGAAAGCTGCGTGGCCGGCCTGGAATGCGATTTCGCCGCCACCCGCTGTCCGGGTGATGACCATGTCAGCCTCACCCGAGTAGAGAACCTTCTCGGGCGAGACGACTTCAACTTTCAGCGCCTCGGCCATCTAGCAGGCTCCTTCTACGGGTTGCGGGTTCATGATCCGTCTCAGCTTTCGGACAGCTGCTTGGCTTTCGCCTGCACCTGGTCGATGTTGCCGACGTTGAGGAATGCCTGCTCGGGCAGATCGTCGAGACCACCATCGATAATGGCTTCGAAAGACTCGACCGTTTCAGCGACCGGGACGTACTCACCGTCGAGGCCAGTGAAGACCTTGGCGACGAAGAACGGCTGCGACAGGAAGCGCTCGACCTTACGGGCACGAGACACCGTGAGGCGATCCTCTTCGGACAGTTCGTCCAAACCGAGGATGGCAATGATGTCTTGCAGCTCTTTGTAGCGCTGGAGGGTTTCCTGCACACGGCGAGCAACACCGTAGTGATGATCGCCGACGACCTCGGGGCTGAGAATTGTTGACGTCGAGGCCAACGGGTCCACGGCCGGGTAAATGCCGAGCGAGGCAACCGTACGGCTGAGCTCGGTGGTGGCATCGAGGTGCGTGAAGGTCGTGAACGGTGCCGGGTCGGTGTAGTCGTCGGCAGGGACGTAAACGGCCTGCAGCGAGGTGATCGAGCGACCCTTTGTCGAGGTAATGCGTTCTTGGAGCTGACCCATCTCGTCGGCAAGTGTTGGCTGGTAGCCCACTGCCGACGGCATACGGCCGAGCAAGGTCGACACTTCGGAGCCTGCCTGAACAAAGCGGAAGATGTTGTCGACGAACAGCAGAACGTCCTGGCCGGCGACGTCGCGGAAGTACTCCGCCATTGTCAGTGCTGACAGCGCAACACGCAGGCGCACGCCCGGCGGCTCGTCCATCTGACCGAAGACCAATGCGGCCTTCTCATACACGCCGGACTCCATCATCTCCAGGCGGAGGTCGGTGCCTTCACGTGTCCGCTCGCCCACACCGGCAAACACAGACACACCACCGTGCTGGGATGCAACACGGTTGATCATCTCGGTGATGAGGACGGTTTTGCCCACGCCAGCACCACCGAACAAACCAATCTTGCCGCCTGCGACGTATGGGGTGAGGAGGTCGACGACCTTGATGCCCGTTTCGAACATGCGAGCAGACGGCTCGAGCGAATCAAAGGTCGGGGCAGGACGGTGGATGTCCCAGCGTTCCATCTCATCGAGTCCCTCTGGCTGAGTGTCGAGCGCTTCGCCCCACACGTTCCAGACGTTGCCGAGGACGCCGTCGCCTACGGGAACCTGGATTCCGTGACCTGTGTTCCGCACAGGGGTGCCTCGGACGAGGCCGTCAGTCGGCTTCATGCAGATGGCGCGGACGCGGCTGTTGCCGAGCTGCTGAGCGACTTCGGCGAGCACAATTGTGGACTCGCCTTCCAGCTCGATGGTGAACTCGATGGCCGAGTTCAGCTCGGGCAGAGCGCCACGGGGAAACTCGACGTCGATGACGGGGCCAGCGATGGCGACGACCCGGCCGTCTTGCAGTTCATTCTCTGTCATGGTCATGACTTGGTATCTCCTGGTGTGAGGTCTTCGTCGTCATCATCGTCGTCGACAACTGAGTTGTCGGGACGCTCGATCGTTGCGGTTGCGGTCCCACTGTCGGGGACCGTTGCGGCCGCAGCCTGAGCTGCAGTTGCGGAAGAAGCGGCGCCGGTGGTCGGCGCCGATGGGGCATCGAGCTGGGCACCGAAGAAATCATCGCCCATGTCGACGTAGCCGCCGATGTTGTCGCCGCCGTCGAGTGCTGCTGCACCGCCGACGATCTCCATGATCTCAGAGGTGATGGATGCCTGACGTGCACGGTTCATCACAATGCTGAGGCTCTTGATGAGGTCTTCGGCGTTGTCGGTTGCGGACTTCATTGCTCGCTGACGGAAGGCGTGCTCGGAGGCGGCTGCGTTGAGCAGTGCGGCATAGATACGAGCCTCGACGTAACGAGGAAGCAACGTGTCGAGGATCTCCGTCGGGTCCGGTTCGAACTCGTATGAGCTGCCAGATCCGTCGGTGCTACCGGCTTTGCCGTCGCCACCGGCAACCGTGGCTGCACTGAGTGGAACCAGGGGTCGTAAGACGACTTCCTGGCTCCCAGCAGAGATAAAGCGGGTGTAGACAAGTTCGACCTTGTCGACCTTGCCCGAGACGAAGAGATCGACGACATATTCGCCAATGCGACGTGCATCTTCGTAGGTCGGCTGATCGCTAAAGCCCATGAAGGACTGGCTCAGCTGATAATCACGGAAGCGGAAATAACCCTCGGCCTTCTTACCGACAGGAACAATCGTGTAGTCCTTGCCGGACAGCACGTCCGCCTTCACTTCACCCTCAGTCGCACGCTGCACGCCGGCGTTGTAGCCGCCGCACAGACCACGATCAGCGGTGATTGCCACGTAACAGGTGGTCTTGATTTCGTCGCGCCCGGCGAGCATCGGAGAGTCGAAAGATGCTCCTGCTGCTGCAAGGTCTTTAACTACTTCGGTGATCTGCTCGGAGTAGGGCACTGCTGCCTGCACTCGTTGCTGGGCTTTAACAATCCGCGACCCAGCGATCAGTTCCATGGCTCGTGTGATCTTCTTCGTTGACTGCATCGCCTTGACGCGTCCACGCAGAATACGTTCGGTGCCACCTGCCATTACGAATTCCTCCGGCTCAGACCACGCTGCGCGACGGCGCTATCGCCGTCGAAGACAGCCGCAACGGCGCCTCGTGCGTGGATCGAAAGGGTCATCAGGACTGTTCCACTCACTCAGTTGCGAGGGTCTTGTTGGACTTGGCGTCGCCCGTCTCATCGGCGTCAACCGAGGCGGGGTCGGTTGGGTTGCCGGAAGCGTCGAGGACCGAGACGAACTGCGCCTTAAAAGTTTCGACAGCGCCTGCGAGAGCATCAGGAATTTTCTGCGTCTTCAGTTCGTCCATCATGCCGGCATGGTTGGACCGCATGAAGTCAAGCAACTCGGTCTCGAAGCGAGCCACATCGGAGACCGGCAGGTCGTCGAGGTAGCCCTTTGTTCCAGCAAATAGCGAGACGACTTGGTTCTCGACCGGCATCGGGCTGTTGAGCGGTTGTTTGAGCAATTCCACAAGGCGGTAGCCGCGTTCGAGCTGAGCCTTGGAGATGGCGTCGAGTTCGGAGCCGAACGTGGCAAAAGCTTCAAGCTCACGGAATTGCGCAAGGTCGAGCTTCAGCGTGCCGGCAACACCCTTCATAGCCTTGGTCTGAGCGGCCGAGCCGACTCGTGACACGGAAATACCGACGTCGACAGCGGGGCGAACACCCGACTTGAAGAGGTTGTCCTGCAAGAAGACCTGACCGTCGGTAATCGAGATCACGTTGGTCGGGATGAAGGCTGACACGTCGCCGGCCTTGGTCTCAATGATCGGCAATGCAGTAAGTGAGCCTGCGCCATTCTCGTCAGACAACTTTGCGCTGCGCTCGAGGAGACGCGAGTGCAAGTAGAAGACGTCACCCGGATATGCCTCGCGTCCCGGTGGGCGGCGAAGCAGCAGCGAAATCTGACGGTATGCGTCAGCCTGCTTCGAAAGATCGTCATACACGATCAGTGCATGCTCACCGTTGTCCATCCAGTGCTGGCCAATGGCGCAGCCGGCGTACGGGGCGAGGTACTTGAACGGAGCGGGGTCGCCCGCAGGCGCGGTGACCACAACCGTGTACTCAAGGGCACCGGCCTGGCGCAGCGTGTCAACAGTCTGGGCGACTGTCGAGCCCTTCTGACCAATGGCGACGTAGATACACTTCACGCCAAGGCCCTTTTGGTTCAGGATCGTGTCGATTGCAATGGCGGTCTTGCCGGTCTTGCGGTCACCAATGATCAGCTCACGCTGGCCACGGCCGATCGGCGTCATTGCATCGATCGACTTGATGCCGGTCTGGAGCGGTTCGTGCACTGGCTTGCGGCCGAGGATGCCAGGTGCCTGGATCTCCATGCGGCGCTGTTCGACACCGGTCAGTTCTCCGTGACCATCGACAGGTTCGCCGAGTGCGTTGACGACTCGGCCAATCATGCCGTCGCCGACGGGCATCGAGAGAATGCGACCGGTCGCTTTGACGGTCTGGCCTTCTTCGATCTTGTCGACGTTGCCCAGGACAACGGCGCCAATGGCGTCTTCGTCGAGGTTGAGGGCAAGGCCCATCGAGCCGTCTTCGAACTCAAGGAGTTCGTTCACGGCCGCGTCCGGCAGGCCCGAGACGCGAGCGATACCGTCACCGACTTCGGCAACACGACCCACGGTACGGGCTTCGAGCGATGGCACAAAGCCATCGAGGTTTTTCTTGAGTGCCGACGCAATGTCGTCAGCAGAGATGGTGAGTTCAGCCATTTTCTTGGTCCCTTACGTGGTCCAGGCCTGGCGGCCTTAGAGCCGGCTCTTCAGCTGGTCGATGCGAGTACGAACGGTGTCGTCGATGACGGTGTCACCGATTGTGGCCACGATGCCGCCGAGCACGGAGGCGTCGACGACGGTCTTGAGCGAGATGCTCTTACCGGTGGCGTTTTCGAGCGCGGCCTTCAAGCGAGCCTGTTGGTCGTCGGTGAGCGCAATTGCGGTGCGCACTTCGGCGACGTCGAGGTCCTTTGAACCTGCAGCACGCTGGACGAGTTGATCAACGATTGCAGGAAGGTCGCGGCCACGGCCTGAACCGACGACCATCGACACCAACTGCGTGGTGGTGCTCGTGGCCTTGCCGCCAAGCAGATCTTCCACGATGGCCTGACGCTTTTCAGCGGGGACCTGATCGTCGGTAAGCGCGCTGCGCAACTCTTCACTCGACTCGTAGGAGCGAGCGAAACGGAACAACTCGTCTTCAACCTCGTCGAGAGTTCCTTCGGCGCGAGCAATCTCAAAGAGTGCTCGGGCGTAGCCCTGAATGCGTGCGTCGCTCATGATGCGGCTCCTGTGCTGCTACCAACGCGTGCGATGAAGCTTTCGATCAGATCCTGGTGTGCGGCAGCGTCGAGCGTGCCGTTGACGACACTGTCGATAGCTCCAGACGAATACCGGACGATTTCGGCACGGAGCTCGTCGCCACTGCGGCTTGCAGCTGAGGCAAGCTCGGCTTCGGCGCGAGTTTCGAGGTCGACCATTTCGGCATCGATGCGAACTCGGCCGTCGGCCAAGAGCGCTTCGGCCTGGGCGTCGGCATCGGCGTAGAGGCGGCTGCGTTCTGCGTCGATGTCACCCTTGGCTGCACGGATCTTGCTGGCCTCAGCCTCGGCTGCCGACGCTGCTGCGGCGGAGTCGTCGAGATCCTTCTGAATGCGGGCCGTACGGTCCGACATGCTTTTCTTGATCGTCGGGCCGGCGAACTTGATGATCAAGCTGAAAACGATGATTGATGCAAGCGAGCCAATGATCATCTCGCCTATCGGCGGCAAGATCGGGTTCAACGAAGTCGAACCGACCCCGTCGTTCGGGACGTACTCGGCTGCGATCAGCGAGATAGTGGAGACGAAACTCATGCGTTGACTCCCATCGAGTTGTTGACGGCGTCGGAGACGACCGCGGCACTCGGTGCCTTGCCGGTGGCGAGTTCGCCAGCGAGTGAGGCAACCGAAGCAACCGCAACAGCGACCTGTGAGCTCGCTGCCGCACGAGCGGCCTCGACTTCGGCGGTGGCTACCGCTCGCTTCTCAGCGATGCGCGCATTGACGGCAGTGAGCTTTTCGCTGCGCTCAGCCTCGAGGGTAGAACGAGCTGCTTCGACTCGGCCCTGGGCGTCGGCGCGGACCGATGCAACCTGAGCTTCGTACTCAGCAACTTCGGCGCGAGCCGAAGCAGTCAGTGTTTCTGCCTTCTCGAAGTCACCACGGATGCTCTCGTAGCGAGCAGTCATGCCGGCCCGAAGCTTCGGGAACAGCACGTAGCGCAGCACGACGGCAAGCACCACGAACGACCCGAAACCCCAGATCAGTTCTTTGACCTCGGGCATGATCGGGATGAGTTCGGGGCAGCCGGTCGACGTGGTGTCGCTCGTCGAGAAAATAGGATTCCCGTCGAGGTCGGTGCGCTCACAAGATTCAGCCGTCACCAGGTTGACCTGGGGATGACCACTCGAGTGCGAAGTTGTGACGAGTGCTTTCAGCACGTCGACTCCTTGCGTTGAATGATGGACTCGGACTTACTTCTCGGAAGTTCGCTTAGGCGAACTTGACAAGAATGAAGACCACGAAGCCGATGAGGGCAAGGGCTTCGGTGAAGGCGATACCGAGGAACATGGTCGTACGGACCATGCCGGCTGCCTCAGGCTGACGGGCCATGGCCTCGACGGACTTGCCGACGAGGTAACCAATGCCGATACCCGGACCGATTGCTGCGAGGCCATACGCCAAACCGGCGTTTGTCGCCGCGGCGATGTTCTTTGCTTCCGGATCGAATGAACCGGCTGCTTCCTCGGCTGCGACGAGTGCGCTGAATGCTTCCATGATGTGTTTTCTCCTGTGTGCTTTCTGAAATGAGTGGGAGATCTATAGATCAGTGACGAAATGAGCCGAGGCTCAGTGCTCGTCACCATGCCCGACGGTCGAGTTGTTGAAGTAGACGGCGGCCAGAATCGTGAAGATGTACGCCTGAAGGAAGGCGACGAGGATCTCGAAGCCGGTCAGGAAGATCAACATGAAGAACGGCATGATGCCCGCCGGAACGAGAAGCGCCTGAGAAGTTTCCGCTGTCACCAGCGCCTCGGTCAGCAGACCGAACGTGACGAGCAAGATGTGACCAGCCATCATATTCGCCATCAGACGAACGGTGAGGCTGAACGGTGTAATGAAGATCGTCGAGACGAACTCGATGCCACCCACGAGCGGCTTGAGCGCCGTCGGAACGCCTGCAGGCCAGAGCAACCCGGTGAAGTAGCCCATGCCCTGGTGCTTAATACCGGTACCGATGAACAGTACCCAGACCAGCAGCGACAACGCCAACGGAATGGCCATCCGGGCCGTGGCTGGCATCTGCAGGATCGGAATGACTCCGGGAAGGTTGCAGAGGAAGATGAAGATGAAGAGACTGAGCAAGAACGGGGTCCAGCCGAGGCCCGACTTTCCGAGGGTCTGCATCACGATGCCCTCTTCGATGAACTCAACTGTGGTCTCAGCAAGGTTGCGAGCGCCTGTCGGCGCCTTCTTCGCGTCCCCTCGTGAAGCGAGCAGGAAGAGACCTATACCGATGAGCGCAGAAGCGACGGCGATGAGTGCAACCTTGTTGAAGGACGGGAAGATGTCCTGCCAACGCAGAATTTCATTGATTGGGGGGAATACGAGGCCACGTTCAGCGAGCACGTTGAATTTCCGTTTCAGTCGTGGGATTCAGCGGGGGATGCTAGGTCAGTTTGTTGCATTGCGGTCGATTTGCGGAATATCTGTTTTCAGACCCGGTTGCGACAGCGACAGTGCGACGTACTTCATCTCCCAGAAGAGGAGACCAAGGTGAGTCACGATGATTGCCGATCCGAGCGCCGGAAATGAAATCCAAGCGGCATCTTTCACAAACCAGACGGCCAAAAAGATCAAGCCGAGACGAATCAGGTAGCCAAAGAGCGTTGCGCCCATCATTAACCCGACCGAGATTTTTGCAGCGCCAGCGATGAGCGCAGCAGCGAGAGCGAAGTTGGTGAGCACGATGGCAATGGCATAAGCGCTTGACCAAGCGCCATCGGCACCCCAGATGACAGCAGCGACGGCAATGAGCACGGGAGCGACCATCAGGCCACGCCGGATAATGTCCTTCGAGAGCGCGACCTCGGGGGCCGGGCCTTCGAAGCGAAGGGTGATTGCGTCGGCGGTCGTCATACCGCGTGCTCGGCACTGTCGGGTTGAGCGGAGGCATGTTTGCCAAGGCGCTGCGCCTCGAGCTCATTCATCCGTTCTTCGTAGCGGTACTTGAACTTGAGAAAGAGACCGACCGAGCCGAGCAGCGTCATCAGAATCATGAACACAGGCATCGTCCCGGCAACCCGATCGAGTCCGTAACCGGCCCCGAGGAACAGGACGAGCATAAAGACGGCGTCCATCCCATGACCCATGGCGTCTTGGGTGTCGACCCGTTTGGTCTTCTTGAGAGTGAGGAGCTTCATGGGTGCGAGACGTTCAAGGCGGGTAGGGAGTTTGTGTGGAGCCAGTGCGTTTCGGCTTACCGAGACCGGAGCTTGTGAACGCACGCACAACCTAGTCGTCGCGTCCGGCTGACGGCAACTGTGTGCGCAAGTTCTCACCAGTGACGTCCAGTTCGAGTTGCCCGGGAAGCTCTCGATGTTCAGATTCGGCCTGCACATCGCTCGTCATATCGCTCGTCATATCCCCCGTCAGATCAGCGCGCTTGCTGGCGATTTCCCGACTCGGAGTGCTGTTCTCCTTGCGGCGCGCCCGCACGCTTGGATGGAGCACTGTGTACAAAACGATCCCGATCACGGCGATACCGAACGGCAGATACGTGGGGTTCTGGTCAGCTAAAGTCGGGTAGAGCACAAAGCCACTGAGCACAGCTGACCAGAGCCAAAGGATCACCACGCTTCGACGGTGGCCGTGGCCCATTTCCATCAAACGGTGGTGGAGATGGCCCTTGTCGGCCGAGGCCAGGCCCTTGCCGCTGGTCGCACGCCGGACGATCGCGAACAGCGTGTCGAAAATCGGTACGCCCAAGATGAGGAGCGGGATAACCAACGGAGCGAGGAAGAAATAGGTCGTTCCGATCGTCTCCTGTTCGACCGAGTCGACACGGCCACCAACCACGCTCGTCGACACTGCGAGCAGCAAGCCGAGCAACAGCGCTCCCCCGTCACCCATGAAGATGCGAGCAGGGTTGAAGTTGTGCGGCAGAAAGCCGACACAGAGCCCTGCGGCGATCACTGCAAAGAGCGGCCCGACGTTCGCACTGTCGAGCAGATCGAGGTCGGTCAACCGCTCGCTGTACAGGAAAAACGAGATAGCTCCGATGCCGACGATGCCGGCCGCGAGTCCATCGAGGCCATCGACCAGGTTGACAACCGTGCTCATACCGAGCAGCCACAAAATCGTGATCAGCGGGCGAAGGCTCTCGTCAAGGAAGATCGAACCGTCGTAGAACGGAAGCCGGAAGGCAAACATCACCACGCCGAACTGCACGAGCGCAATGCCGGCGAGCACGATTCCGAAGACTTTCGCCGGTGCCGAAATCTCCCGAACATCGTCGAGGAGGCCAACTGCGTAGATGATCGTGACGGCCACAAAAACGCCTCGGGGCTCTGAATTACTGCGGAACACGACGTCGAGCGCCCCAGTCAGCGATGCAGTGACGTAGGCAGCAACGAAGCCGATGTACATCGCCAACCCACCGATGTCTGGGAGCGGCGTTTCGTGCACCGTGCGATCGTTGGGGAGGTACACCCAGCCCATCCGACGGGCAAACATCCCGACCAGCGGTGTCACCGTGAAGGTCACGGCTGCCGCCACCAACCCGATCACCACGTATGACCCACTGGTTGGCACGAGGCCTGATCCTACGCGCCCGTTCTCCCCCGCTCGCGACCCCCTTCTTCCCACCCGCCCCCTTCGCCGTCTG
>ERZ887942.2652-NODE-2652-length-10952-cov-5.342938_pt1 | contig 10952 bp, 9 predicted proteins | sample MGYA00521099_ERZ887942 | MGnify/ENA primary metagenome ERZ887942 (study PRJEB32303, sample SAMEA104408605) | aquatic metagenome | biome: Brackish water; feature: Pelagic; material: water | place: Baltic Sea | collected 2014-06-07T06:48:00 | depth 16,251 m ... | reverse complement strand
TTCTCCGTCGAGGATGAAGGAAGCGGCTATTCCTCTTCCGTCACCATTTCCGGGACCGGTATGAGAACATCGTTAATGAATGTTCCCATGTCGATCAACGTCATCACCTCAGAATTTCTAGAAGATAGCCTCGTCGGAGACTTTGTTGAGGCACTGGACTACAATTCATCTATTACTCAAACGACACGAAACAATCTAGGCGCCACCCGCCCATCCTCGTTCTCCATCCGCGGATTTCGCAACCGTAACTTGTTAGTCGACGGTGTTACGGGTGGACTTTATATCCCCGTGCAAATGGTCGATCGAATCGAGGTCGTAAAAGGACCGAACACCCTCTACGGTCAGTCCGACCCAGGAGGATTAGTGAATGTCATCACAAAAACGCCACTCGCCGAACAAGGCGGAGACGTTTCATTTAACATGGGCAACAACGGCCGCGTTGGAGCAAAGATCGACTATACCGCGCGCGCTATGGACGGAAAGTTGGGTCTGCGAGTGCTAGGAGAATACAAAGACCACGACGGCTGGCGCTGGGTCGATGGACAAGAAACGAAATTCTTTGGACTCTCGGGTAGCTACGATTTTACTGAGAAAACACAGGGAACGTTCCTCATCGGAGACAATGTCCAAAAGGGCTTTCCCACACAGCGAGCAACTTGGTCATTCGAAAGAATCCCTACAGATCTCAATGGAGATGGCGTAATTGATGATACCGTTGTAGACGGGGTAAACGAACTTACCGTCCGCTATAACAATACCTTTATTCCACGCGAATACGTAACGTCCACTGCTGGAAACATCTTTGAGTCAAACAACGATTTCCTAAACATGGGTCTTCGCCACTCATTCAGCGAAAACCACAACATCCAATACAAGTACACATTCTACGATACCCACCAACGAGTAAGTTTCCGCGAATTCAATACATTCGATGCAAATGGTGACACTAACGCCAACAATTCACTTAATGACTCGAAGACCAGGGACGAGGTCCACTCGATCAATGACATCATCGACTTCGAAACAGGCCCTGTAAGACACCAACTTCTGCTCGGCTACCGGAAATCTGAAACAATAAGTGGTGGTGACGGCACGTATCGCTTGCGGGGCGCAAATGGAGCTGAAGCAGCCATTCTTAGAGAAATCGAAGCGAAAACCGGCAAAGTATTTCGTGATTTCCTCACAAAGGACGAAATCATCGGCGGCTTGAGAATCTGGGAAGACGATGTTCCCAGTGCAGCGGAGCTAAGAGCGTTCGGTGTCCGCACCAATCAAAACGATCGCAGCTTCCAAGACATCGATACTATCTACGTCACTGACAACATGTATTTCATGGAAGACCGGATCAATATCCTCGCTGGTCTTCGCAAAATCGACATCAAACAAAAGTCAATAGCACTGGGCGGTATCCCAGTCGGCACACCGATTGATGATGGAGATACGAATTTCCAATTGGGCGGCGTGTATCGCATCAATCCTAACGTAAGCTTCTTCGCCAACGTGGCCGATGCTTTCGAGCCGCAGAACGCAACGGATCCAGATACAGGCGAATTTATAGGACCGCAAAGCAGTGATGCTATCGAAATCGGCTTCAAGTTCATCGATCTGTTCGATGGAAAAGTCAGTGGGTCTATAGCAGCATTCAACATCAAAAAAGACAACGTAGTCAGAAACGATTATAATCCTGTTACCTTTATGTCTGACCAATCGGTAACAAGCGACGAGAGCGAAGGAATAGAGCTAGAGGTTTTCTACAATCCAACGGAAAACTGGAATATCGTAGCAAACTACAGCTACATAGATGCACGAGTAGTAGGTGATGTAGCGACTGGACTGCGCCTGGAAGGTGCTACTCCACACCGTTTCACACTCTTCACCAGCTATACCATAGACGAAGGACCGCTGGAAGGACTCCGGTTCGGCGGCGGAATCGTGCATGCAGAGGGACCGATCCAACAGTTTGGTAACATCGTAAACAGATATGTAACGGAAGACGGATACACGACCTTTGATTTCTTTGCCCGTTACCCTACAATGATTGGCGGTCAGCGTGTAACATTCGGTCTTAATATTGATAACGCGACGGACGAATTCTTCGTGCGTTCACGGGCCGCCACCAACGAAGCCCGCCAGATTCTATTTTCGGTAGGTTTTGATCTGTAATTTTTCTTAACAAATCTAGTAGTTTGTCTGAGCCTTCCCCTGCTAAAGGGGAAGGTTTTTTATTTAAACGACAGCAAAAACGTTCATTCTCGAATTCCCTACCTACATCCTCAGCCCATCGATTTTCAATCATGACCTTACTAGCCAACTTCACCAGACTGCTCGCGGTCGCTCTCATCGCAGGATGCGTCTCCGGGTGCTCACAACCAAAAGCCACAAAGGCCGATAATCCCAACATCATATTCATTTTGGTAGATGACCTCGGCAAGGAATGGGTTTCCGCCTATGGTGCGGAAGACATAGAAACGCCTCATGTGGACCAACTGGCTGCGACCGGTATGCAGTTTTCCAATGCTTACGTCATGCCCCAGTGCACACCAACAAGACTCTCGTTTCTAACCGGACAATATCCCTACCGCCATGGCTGGGTGAATCACTGGGACGTTCCACGCTGGGGTGGCGGCGCGCATTATGACTGGAACCGAAACCCGTGCATCTCAATGGTTATGAAAGATGCGGGCTACAAGACCGCCATAGCTGGCAAGTGGCAAGTCACCGATTTTCGGGTACAGCCTGATGCCATGACCGAAATCGGTTTCGACGACTATTGCATGTGGACCGGTGGAGAAGGAAATAATCCACCCAGCGACGAACGATTCTGGGATCCCTATATTCACACAAAAGACGGCAGTAAGACCTGGAAAGGCGCCTACGGAGAAACCGTTTTCACAGACTTCCTCATCGACTTTATGAAAAAGAACAAGGACGACCCTATGTTTCTTTACTATCCGATGGTCCTAACCCACACACCGTTTGTAACCACTCCGGATGATTTAGAAGCAACGACCGACCTCGAAAAGCACAAAGCAATGGTCAGGTATACTGACAAGGTTCTCGGAAAATTCGTTCAGGCATTGGACGAGCTCGAAATACGGGATAACACCGTCATCGTTTGGACTACGGATAATGGCACCACGGGAGCCATTACCGGCCATCAAAACGGACGCTCAGTAAAGGGCGCAAAAGCAAGCACCACCGAACCGGGACTCTGCGTTCCATTTATCGTCAACGGCCCGGGACTCGTACCTGAAGGCATTAAGACGGACGCTTTGATCGACGTAACCGACTTGCTACCTACATTCGCTGAACTCGGGGGAGGAAAACTCCAGGACGGCTACACCTATGACGGGAAGTCTTTTTCCGATCTCATCCTGGGAAAGAGCAACGACAGTCAAAAGTCCTGGATTCTCGGAATGGGTGGAATGAATGAAGCCAAACTCACCGATCAAGGGGTTGAAAATGCCTATGCCTTCCGGGATCGGGTAATCCGCGAAAAACGCTTCAAGTTATACGTCAATTCCAACAAGCAACCCGAGAAACTCGTAGACGTGTTGGCCGATCCGGACGAAAAGAACAATTTGATAGACAGCCAAGCCCCCGACGCCAAAACAGCGCTCGCCAGAATGTCTGCCTTAATCCCCGGGTTTCCCAGCAGGGACAATGACCCCATTTACACCCCACTCCCCGCTCAACCTTGGGATGTTGAAATCACAGTAAAGAGCGAGGTCTGGAAACAATAGAGCTATATACTACTACATCCGGCTTGATAGATGTCCATTAGTCTTGGAATATGGCTCAGAACGCTGCTTTGGCAGCCCGAGCCTCAAATCGCTATTTACCCAATGTTTCGTATTTCAAGACTGTTCTTCCTACTTTCAGCTGTCCACTGCGCTTCATTGTCTCAAGCGGCCGATAAACCCCTCAATGTTCTCTTCATAGCGTCCGATGACTTAACGAGCTCTATTGCTTGTTACGGCGATCCCATTGCAGTCACTCCGAATCTGGACCGTTTATCCGACATGGGTGTTCGCTTTGATAACGCTTATTGCCAGCTCCCCCTTTGCAACCCAACTCGCGCGTCGGTCATGACAGGCCTGAGACCCGATACCATAAAGGTCTATGATTTGGATGAGCATTTTCGGACGACCGTTCCAGAAGCAGTGACGCTTTCTCAACTATTTCAAGGAGCTGGTTACAAGGCCATGCGGGTCGGAAAAATCTACCACTACAATGTGCCTGCCTCTATTGGCACAGACGGCTTCGACGATCCACCTTCATGGGACCAAGTAATCAACCCCAAGGGTCGCGACAAAGCAGAGGAACATTTGATCACAAACCTGGAGCCTCACCGAAAAATCAGCGCCGCCCTTAGCTGGCTCGCTGCGGATGGAACCGATGAGGAACAGACCGATGGTATGATCACCACCGAAGCGATCAACTTAATGAAGGAGAACCAAGACAAACCCTTCTTTCTTGGCGTGGGTTTCTTTCGACCACACACCCCTTATGTTGCGCCCAAAAAATACTGGGATCTCTATCCCATCGAAACCATAAAAATGCCCTATGCCCCGGAAGATGACCGAGCAGATATTCCCAAATCAGCTTTTGCACATAATAACCCAGTCCCCAATTATAATTTGGCAATTGAAGATGTTCTGAAAGCCAAACAGGCTTATTACGCGAATGTAAGTTTCATAGATGCTCAAGTGGGTCGTCTACTGGATGCGGTTGACGACTTGGGGCTTGCCGACAACACCATCATTGTTTTCTGGAGTGATCACGGCTACCATTTGGGAGAACACAACGGAATCTGGCAAAAACGCTGCTTATTCGAAGAATCTGCAGCAGCACCGATGATCATTTACTCACCTGGCCAAAAAGGAAACGGCACCGCCAGCCAGCAGGTCGTGGAATTCATCGACATGTATCCCACCATCGCAGAGCTAGCGGGTTTAACACCTCCAAAGGAGGTCGAAGGAAAGAGCCTAACTCCCCTACTACAGAACCCTAAACGAAAATGGAAGGGAGAGGCCTATACGCAGGTTCTCCGGCCAGGCGATGGACTCCCCGTTATGGGCGCCAGTATCCGCACAGATCGATGGCGTTACAATGAGTGGAACGAAGGCGAGCAAGGCATCGAACTCTATGATCACTCAAACGATCCCAATGAGTTTAACAACTTGGCCTCAGTTGAAAAATACGATAAGGTCATAAAAGAACTTCGTAACAAACTTAGAGCCAAAGTAAATGGCCAGGTACCAGAATCTCCCTTTAATCCAGCAAGACTTTAACCACCCATATCAATATCATGAAATACCGTCGACTCGGCTCAAGCGGCCTCCTTGTTTCTCCAATATGCTTAGGCACCATGACTTACGGTTCCCCCGTGCAGGAAGCCGATGCCATAAAGATAACCCATGGAGCCATTGATCTTGGCATCAATTTTATCGATACCGCCAATGTCTACGAGGGATATGACCGCTACATGGGCTCCTCTGGAGGCGTCGCTGAAGTCATTCTAGGGAAAGCACTAGCGGACCGCAGAGACAAAGTGGTCCTGGCAACCAAAGTAGGAGCTCCCCTGGGCTCTGGACCTCAGGATGTCGGGCTTACAGCTTCTACAATTGGACGAGAGCTTGATGCCAGCTTGAAACGCCTCAACACGGACTACATCGACTTATACATACTTCATTGGCCCGACGCCCACACACCGCTTGAAACAACCCTTAGCGCAATGGAAACCGCCGTCCGCCAAGGAAAGATCCGGGCATTCGGAGTCTCCAATCACTTTGCATTCGATCTATGCGAACTACTCTGGATCGCCGACAAGTATGGTTGGCCAAAGCCCGTGTCCTCTCAAGTCCCTTACAGCATGTTGAAACGCCATTTCAATATCGACCTCGAATTTTGCGAAAAACACAACATTGGTGTAACTCCCTACCAAATACTCGAAGGCGGGTTGCTAACCGGGAAATACAAACGCGGGCAAGAGATACCCGAGGGTTCTCGTATGCTGGAAAACCCGAACTGGTTACCGAATCCCGATGAACATATTTATGATCAACTGGAAGCAACTGAGCTGCTAGCCAAAAAAGCAGGCGTACCTTTTTCTCAATACACAGTCGCATGGACCCTCGCTCAACAGGCAATGAGCTCGATGGTGCTTGGCGTAAAATCACTCAAACAAGTGGAGGATGCCATTGCAGGTGCTTCAATTACTATCCCGGAAGAAATACTAAAAGAACAAGATAGCATCACACCACCGCCGCACCGACATAGAGCAGCGTTCAATAGACCAGCCTAGGGAGGCGATGGTCAATCTAGCTATTATCGGAACGGGGCTAAGAGCCAACGGTCATGCAAGAGCTTTTTCGGCGTTGAAAAACTGTACGATTGTCGCTTGTTGCGATATTGATAAACCCAAAGCCAAGGCATTCGCTGCTGAGTGGAATATCCCTAGATATTATAACGATATCGATGAATTACTTACCGCCAATCAGCTAGACGCGGCGGCTATTGTGACTTCCGACAACTCTCATTGCTACCTCGCGATAAAATGCCTTGAAGCCGGCAAGCATGTACTTTGCGAAAAACCACTCGCCTCCAATGAAGACCAGGCCCGTAAGATGGTCGACGCTGCAGACAAGTCAGGAGTGATCAATCAGATTGCGTTTTCCTACCGCCGCTCGGGAGCCTTGTATCAGGCAAAACAACTAGTCGATTCAGGAGAATTGGGAGCCATAAGGCACGTCGAAGGATCTTACCTTCAAGCCTGGCTCTCACTCTATGAAGCCCAAAGTTTTGATGAGAATTTTCCGTTTGGTCTATGGCGTATTTCAAAGGCGCTTAGCTCGGGCACACTCGGTGACATCGGAGTCCACCTTCTGGATTTTTGCACTTTCCCGGTTGGTCCGGTGACATCTGTTAATTGCATACTGCAATCATTTGAGAAAACCCCCGGTAACGAAGTAGGCGGGATAAAGCTGGATGCCAACGACAGCGCTATACTATCCGTTAAGTTTGCCAATGGCGCCATTGGCACGCTTCACACAACCCGTTGGGCTTACGGTCATCGCAACTCCATTAAACTAAGCATTTGGGGTACCAAAGGAGCGCTCAGAATAGACCTGGATAAAGACTACGATTCCCTGGAGTTCTGCAATACTGTGCAAGGCGGCCCGTTAGACTGGAAATCGCCATTCAATTGGGAAGCGCAAACCTGCCGAAAAGTCCCTGACGAATTCGAGCGTTTTATTCAAAGTATCGAATCAGGAGAGAACCTTACGCCAGACTTCCGCCGCGGTGCGGAGATCCAAGGCCTCATAGCCGGTTGTTTCGAATCTGCTGAAAGAGGTGAGTGGATACACGTATGAAATACCAGATGATTAAGAAAATGTGAAGTGACAGGTAGTTCCGTGGGGTTCAATAAATGGATAACCATAAACAGCATTATGCCTGACAAAGATAAATTGGACCTCCTGCTTGAAGACTGGCAAGATACACCTGAACCAGATCCACAACTCACACACCGAGTGTGGTCCCGAATTGCCGCGGACGACAATTCGAGAGAACCTCTAACAACCAATTGGTTCAACCGGTTTTCTAACATCCTATCTCGCCCGTTGGGCGCAGCCGCCTTCGTCACTGCCTGTGTTGTCTGCGGGATTACGATCGCCCAATTCCGGGTATCCTATGAAAAACAGGCACGGACTGACCAGCTAGCTCACGATTATATTCAACTGATCAAGTCGCAACAGGACCCGATCGATACGGAGGTGACTCGATGAAACGAGGAATTTCAATAATCTCATTAGGCCTGATTGCAGGTCTCATCACACACGGCCTCTACTACCAAACTTTTAAACCGTGCGAGGACGAAACTTTGGAATGCCAGTTATCCTGGATTCAGGATTACCTGTCGCTCACCCCAGACCAGTATGAACTCGTTGTCGCTATGCACCGGGATCGTCAGCCAGAGATATCGGCCCTCGAAAACCAGATCCATAGCCTGGAAGCACAGTTGGCGGCTCTCGAGGAAGAGCGAATTGAGAACGATCGAATTGATTTTATCGCATTCTATGGTTACCTTCAGGAGAAAGTTAACTTAGACAAAACACGTGAAAGCTCAACGGATAGCTTCTTGGCAAAGGTCGGCTCAATCATGAGCTCTGATCAACAGGAGCGGTTCAACGATATGATACGGGCCTACGAAGTTTCTACTACCCAAGGTTCCTAAAAATCCAAAATCGAATGCCCCATGACACTCAGACGGACCTCCGACTGCTGGAGGAGCTGAGAAACGGACGAGATTCAGCTCTCAACGAGATCATAGAACGTTGGGAAAGGCCTCTAGCCAGTTTCGCTTGGCGGTATGTACAGAACCAAACAGACACTCAGGACCTCGTTCAGGAGACTTTTGTAAAAGTCTACAAAAACAAAGACCGTTTTAGGCCCGATACTAAACTCTCGGCCTGGCTCTTCACAACCCTGGCCAATCAGTGCAAGAACTTCAGTCGATGGAAACGCCGTCACCCGACAGTCGCATTGATTAACCCATCCGACAACACATCGGAGGTATCAGCAAGCGTCATGGTTGATCCTCGCGACCTGGCCCCTACCCCCGACAAATCAGCCGAAACAAGTGATCTCGTAATTCACTTAAAACGAGCGATCGACAAGCTACCGCATGACCTAAAGACCACCCTTTTGCTCTACCAATATGAGGGGCTTTCCTACAAAGAGATCGCCGAAGTTGTCGGCTGTAGCCCCAAAGGTGGGGAAACACGCCTCTACAGAACACGGAAACAGCTCAAAAAATTATTGAAATCAAAAGCAAACGAGGCAGAGAATCTTCCTCCTTTCACATCGAAAGTAATCCATTAAAAAAGCCACCGATCAGTGCCGGTGGCTTTTACAAATCAATATCCCGAGACCTCTACTTCCGTGATTCTGAGAATGTGAACTTTTGACGGACCATAATAGATACCGGTTTTCCGTGCACTAAAGGAGGTTTAAACTTCCAGTCCTCTACCGCAATAATCGCGGTCTTACCGAAGCTCTCATGCGAGTATTCAGTAACGTGGGGCATTCTCACTTCACCGGTTTCGTCGATGTAAAATAATACAGTCACATTTCCGATAGTCCCTTGCCCTTTAAATTCCTCCGGATACAGAGGTGTAATCATCTCAATTGGTTCGGGAATTTCATCGAGTTCCCTGGGGCTGTAAATCCGTTTAGAATCAGCAAAACGAGCAAAGTTTAACTTTGCGGCGACAGATTCCATCACACCAAAGGCAAACACCCCTCTGCGGTCTTCAAAATCAAAGTCGATCGCTTTGATAACAGAGAGTGGCTCTCCATTTAGCTTTGCCGGCTGAAAGGTCCATTTCTTGATCGACTCCTCCGCCAGCTTACCAAAATCCGGATGGGTGTATGACTCTAGATACACATCCTCCAACACACCATTTTCATTCACACTGATAATAACACGAGCTGCACCGTCATAAATTCCGTTGACCGTCATACCCAGCGGATAGGACGGAAGTTCAGATGAAACCACCTTGAGGGATTCAAAATTATCAATAGCCGGTAGCGACGAGGCACCGACGGAAACAAGAAACCCGAGAAGAGCAGAACGGATAGCAGTAGAATAAGTCATTATTTTCATGAGATTTATAAGATTTAATCGGCATAACAACGAACAAGCCCATTACCCTCCAAAAATTTAACAGGAGCTCCCTTCAAAACTACCGAGACCTAGATCTCCTTCTGCAAGGTGATATCAACCATCAGGTCTGAAGCAACGGCTTCCAGTTCCTCCTTAAGAGTTTCGGGATCCAATTGTTCAGGAAGCTCCAACAGGCCCTGTGCCTTAAACAGGAGTTCCGCTGACATGGGTGCAGCCACCAATTCAGTATGCAGTTCCTCTACGTTTACGCCAAGGCTTGCAAGCAGCCCACTGATTCGACTGACGATACCAACCTGATCACTCCCCAGCAACTCAAGTGCAACCATGGAGCCTTTGCTAGGATGCACTCCTTCAGCTTCCGACCGTACTGTAATCATCAATCCAGATTCCTGAAGCTGAAGCAAGGACTTCATCAAAAGCGCTTCCCGCTCCTCTTCGATTGTGACACGAAGAACCCCCGCGAATTGCCCGCCGAGGTGACACATCCTGCTCTCCAACCAATTGCCGTTATGTCGTGCGACAACAGAAGCAACGGATTCAACCAAACCGGGCTGATCTTTGCCCATAAAAGTAATTACTAAGTAGATTTTCATAGGGTATAATAAAGAATATTCTCCCATCCAATTAGTAGCGGTAGCAATGGCAATCAAAACACCCCTGCCAGGTACAAAACTCATAGAAACCCATTGACCCTAGAATCGCCGAGTTTACTAATCCACCGATGTCATATTGGGGAGAAATGTGGTCGCTCATATGCGCCCTACTTTGGGCGTCTGCGGTAATCCTGTTTCGCATAGCCGTCAGAGGCATACCGGCAGTCGAAATGAGTCTCTTCAAGAACGCGTTCGCATTGATTCTTTTTGCCCTGACTCTGCTGATCATCCCCGAATTCGAAGAGAGCAGAAGCCTTCCATTGAAGCATGTCTTATGGCTCATGCTCTCTGGATGCATCGGCATAGCGATAGGTGACACCCTCTTCATGTATTCGCTCAATATACTCGGGGCAGGTCGCAATGCTATCATAAGCTGCTTATTCAGTCCGTTTGTAATGATACTATCGCTACTCTTTCTCAACGAGAGCTTTTCATTCTTTCAGGGCGTCGGCTTTATTTTAATTTTGTGCGGTATCTTACTCGCGGTGTATCAAAAATCCACTGACACACTTTCTGCTCGAGATAAAATCATTGGTACTTTGGTCGGAATGGTAAGCATACTCTGCATGGCTACAGGAATGGTAACTACCAAACCACTACTGAACGAT
>ERZ887942.2650-NODE-2650-length-10963-cov-7.609644_pt1 | contig 10963 bp, 7 predicted proteins | sample MGYA00521099_ERZ887942 | MGnify/ENA primary metagenome ERZ887942 (study PRJEB32303, sample SAMEA104408605) | aquatic metagenome | biome: Brackish water; feature: Pelagic; material: water | place: Baltic Sea | collected 2014-06-07T06:48:00 | depth 16,251 m ... | reverse complement strand
TTAAAAAATCGAAAATTCTTTAAGTAATTTTATTCTATAGGCATCATTTTAGATTTCCAAATATAAACATTTTTAATTTATTCCAAATTATCTCAGTTTTTTTTAATGGTGTTTAATCAAAAAGTAAATGAGATCCCCCCTCCTTTTTGAGAGTATAAATGAACCCTTTATCACAGTTTAAAATCGTAAATTGCACCCTTTTTAAGCGCTATGAAAAATATTTTGGATTACGATCCGAAAAACAACATCATCATCAAGGGAGCTCATTTGCACAACTTAAAGCATGTGGACCTTGTCATCCCTCGAAACAAGCTGACGGTAATGACCGGCTTGTCGGGTTCTGGGAAGTCTTCTCTTGCTTTTGACACCCTTTATGCAGAAGGTCAGCGGCGCTATGTAGAAAGCCTCTCCTCCTATGCCCGTCAATTTATGGGGCGTCTAAACAAGCCTAAAGTTGATTTCATAAAAGGTTTGGCTCCTGCTATAGCAGTAGAACAAAAAGTCAACACCTCCAATCCAAGATCTACCGTAGGAACTCGAACCGAGATTTACGATTACATGAAGCTGCTGTATGCCCGAATAGGAAGAACCTTTTCTCCTATTTCTAATCAAGAGGTTCGCAAAGACACCGTTAGCGATGTGGTCAACACAATAAAAACATTTACAGAAGGAGAAAAGCTCCTTTTGCTCGCCCCAATTAAAAAAGATAAGGATAGAACCACTAAGGAAAAGCTAAATATATTTGTTCAACAAGGGTTTGCACGAATTTTTCATGAAGGAAATACCCTTCCTCTAGACAATACAACGGTTTCTCCTAAAGGAGATTTTGATTTGGTAATCGACCGACTTGTTGTTCGTCATGAAGAAGATTTTTATAATCGGGTAGCTGATGCCATAGATATGGCGTTTTATGAAGGAAAAGGATGTTGTTCCTTACTGCGACTTAGTGATCAAAAGCGAGTTGAGTTTTCCAATAAATTTGAATTGGACGGAATGGCATTTGCCCAACCCACTGTTCACTTATTTAGCTTTAACAATCCACTCGGGGCTTGTCCTAGTTGTGAAGGCTTTGGAGATGTTATTGGAATTGATCCCGAACTCGTCATTCCGGATACCAGTCTTTCCATCTATGATCACGCTATTGTCCCTTGGAAAGGTACAGGGATGCGAAAATTTTATTCTAAACTTGTCGATCAGGCCTTCCGTTTTGATTTTCCTATTCACAAACCTTATTTTGAATTAAGCAGTGAACAAAAAGACTTGCTCTGGAATGGAAACTCTTATTTTACAGGGATTCATGATTTTTTTAAGAAAATAGAAGCTAAAAATTATAAAATTCAAAACCGAGTATTACTCTCTCGTTATCGAGGAAAAACCTCCTGTGTCCTTTGTAAAGGGTCTCGACTTAAGGAAGCTGCACAATTTGTTAAAGTAGGATCCAAAAACTTACCCGATCTGCTTCAAATTTCTATAGATGAATTGGCAGTCTTTTTTAAAAATCTTAAGCTCAATCCTTATGATACGGAAGTTGCGAGTAGGCTTTTAAAAGAAATTAACAGTCGATTGAGTTTTGTCCAAGAGGTCGGTTTAGGGTATTTGACCTTAAATAGGCGTTCCAACACCTTATCCGGGGGAGAGTCCCAGAGAATTCAGTTAGCAACCTCACTTGGAAGCAGTTTAGTTGGGTCAATGTATATCTTGGATGAGCCTTCTATTGGTCTACACTCAAGAGATAACGAAAAATTAATCGAAGTGCTTAAAGAACTTCGAGATCTAGGAAATACGGTAATCGTAGTCGAACACGATGAGGACATTATGCAAGCTGCAGATCATATTGTCGATATCGGTCCAGAAGCAGGGACCTTTGGGGGTGAAATTGTCGCAGAGGGTACTTTCAAACAAATACTAAAAAGCAAAGGGCTAACTGCAAATTACCTTAGGGGAGAAATGGAAATCGCTCTTCCCGAAAAAAGACGGAAAAGCAAGAAAAAAATTGTTTTAAAAGGGGCTAGAGAACATAACCTAAAAAATATAGATATTGAAATTCCGTTAGGGTGTCTCACTGTTGTCAGTGGAGTTTCGGGCAGTGGCAAAACCAGCTTAGTTAAAAAAATACTTTATCCTGCCTTACTGCGTTCCTTTGAAATCTACAGTGAAAAACCAGGTGCATTTACAAGTTTAGAAGGTGATTTACACACCCTAAAAAGCGTCGAATTTGTGGATCAAAATCCAATAGGACGTTCCTCAAGATCGAATCCCGTTACTTATATCAAAGCTTATGATGAAATTAGAGCGTTATATGCTTCAAACAAACTTTCCAAGCACAGAGGCTATCTTCCCAAGCACTTTTCCTTTAATGTGGATGGTGGAAGATGTGACCACTGTAAAGGAGAAGGAACAATAACCATAGAAATGCAATTTATGGCTGATGTGGTTCTTGAATGCGAGCACTGCAAAGGAAAACGCTTTAAAAAAGAAGTTCTAGAAGTGAAATTTAATGAGGTTTCCATAGATCAGCTGCTAGATATGACGGTAGATAGTGCAATTGCTTTTTTCGAAAAACATCAAGAAAAAAAAATCAACCAAAAACTTCAACCACTCCAAGATGTTGGATTGGGCTATGTTACCTTGGGACAGTCCTCTGCTACCCTTTCGGGTGGGGAAGCACAACGGATCAAATTGGCTTCTTTTATCAGTCAAGGCACTACCAAAGAAAAAGTGCTCTTTATCTTTGATGAACCCACCACAGGTCTCCACTTTCATGATATTCGAAAGCTGATTGCTTCCTTTAATGCCCTTATAGAAAGAGGACACAGTATCGTTGTGGTAGAACACAACCTCGATTTGATAAAGTGTGCCGATCATCTTATCGATCTTGGTCCTGAGGCCGGTGAATCCGGAGGACATCTCGTAGGACAGGGAACTCCTGAGTACATCGCTTCTTTAAGCCATTCGCATACAGGAAGATATTTAGCTAAAAAACTGAAGCTGTAATTGGGTTTCTGGCAATCAGAAACGTCCTTTGAATCGATTAAGTAAACTTTCGATATCCGCAGACCAACGAAAAAAATAAAACGGAATCCCAAACAACAGGAGAATTAAAAAACTTCGAATTCCAATGGAAAGTACTGGATTCAATATCGAGGGGATAAAATATATGATTCCATAAATTACAAAGAGACTGAGAACAATACTAAGGGATTTTTTATTGTACGGTTGGATTTTATATACCGCATAAATCAAGATGATTTTACATCCGTTTATAAAGACAATCACAATAAGTGTAGCAACTGCAGCTCCAACAATTCCATAGGCTTTGATGAAATAATAATTTAACACGACGGCTAGTAAAGCAGAGCTTACAGAAAACCAAAATACATAAGAATAGTATTTAGAATTACTGATAATGTTATTTAAACATCCAACGGACATACTGAAAAATTTTCCTAAGGATACAATAACGACAACACTTATCGCAGAAGCATACCCGTCTTGATTGATCAGTTGATAAAAATCGACTAGATTTAAATTAATTATCAAAAAAGCCAATCCACATACCACCATCAGATTGGAACTACTCTTTTTCAAAAGACTTTCCAAACGGGGGTGGTCGTCCCTATTTAAGGCCTCTGCTACAAGCGGGCTAGTAATTTGAAACATCGCTCTACCTGGAGCTTCTACCACAGAGGCAATATAGAGTGCAACTGCATAAAACGCTACGTTTTCTTTATTGGTAATCGCGTAAATCATAGACTTGTCAATGTCCAGAATAAAACTCGCGGCTGCACCCGATAGAAAGATCAAGGCACTATACCGAAGCAAGTCCATGATATTTGAGGGTAACTTGAGCTGAAAACTAGGTAGGTAGATATAAAAACTATAAACTGCTATGATTAGCAAACGTAAATAGTACCCCAAAATCATATAATTGATAAAGGCATCCATATCAATCCATAAAAACGCATAACTGATTAACAATATAAACGTCAACAGTCTGGGGTAAACTTCTTTTAAAAAATTTCCAAATACCGATTGCAAATTGACACGTAGCCAACTAAAAAATATTTCGAAATATGCAGTAGAAATAGCTATAGCTAGAATTAAAAACGGAAAACGCCCAACCGTTTCACTATTGCCAGAGAGAAATTCAAGTATTTTGACATTATACAAACCATACAACGGGACGATCAGCACTATTATGAGTAAGGGGAAAAGCAACACAAACCATAACAAACGGTCACGTTCAACTTGCGATTTGGCATCACTAAAATATTTTATGAGGGTGTGTTGCACCCCAAAGGATAAAAAGGGTTGAATCAAATTTGAATTGGCTAAAACCGCTATGATTAATCCTTGAAATTCTTTACCAGGATAGTTTGGGTAGAGATAAACCATGTTGGCTGCTCCTATGATAAAAGCAAAGCCGATACTCACTACATTATAAACCGACTGTTTGGCAATGATTCCCATAGGTTTAAGCGGTCTTAATTTGCTTCGGTGAAGAAACGAAATACAAACTAAATAAACTCAGAAGAAATACAAATAAACTTGCCCAACGGAGTTTTGTTCCTAAAGCTACTACAGGTGGGTCAAACTTAAACACGACCTTCACCTTCCCTTCGGGCACACGAAGTCCTCGGAGTACGTAGTTTACATTGATAATCGGCTCGATCTGTCCATTAACAGTTGCAGTCCAGCCTTTGGGATAGTACATTTCAGAAAAAACCACAAATTGCTCTTTCTCACTCTCAATTTGGTATTCCAAGTGATCCGGTGCCTTCGCATTGAGGCTAATCGTCAGTAACGAATCTCGTGTATATTGCAAGGGATACTCCTTGGGTAAACTTTCATCAAGCACTACGGCCTGCTTTTTGAAATTTGTGGTTTTAAGTTCTTCTAAAAGGGCATCTGCTGTTGGAACCCGCTTGAGTTCTTCGATTGCCCATGCATTTCCAAGTGCATTGGGATTGGATAAGGGTTGCAGTCCATTATTGTCTTCATCTGCTACCAAAACGTATTTAACATTCAAAAAATCCAACACTTCAGTTATTTGGTGTGTGTTGTAATATTCGAATAGCTCTTCAAAACGTCTGGGTTTAGCACCGTGGTAGCCACCCAAAGTGTTGTGGAAATAAGCCGTTCTTGCTCCAGTAAGTCCCAATTGTGGTTCATAAACACGATACCGTGTGCTGTCCTGCTGAATGGCTAAGTCTCCCCCGGTAGCTTGAAAAGGGATGGAAGCTTGAGAGGGAAAAACAAACGCCTCCCGATGGATATAACGGGTTGAAATGCCCACTAGATCCACAAGTAACAAAGTGAAAAGAAGACCTAAAACAAGATTTTTATTTGCATTTTTGATTTGATACCAGATTACAATACCGGTCAATATGAGTAGAAAAGCGATCGCCCTAAGAACATCTTCCTGAAAAATAGATTTTCGTGCTGACCGAATTACCTCCACCAATTCAGCTCCATACAGCTCTGTGAAATAGGCATCGTTAACACCAACAAAAGAAAAAGTGCCTCCAAATAGGAAAAGTAGCACCATAACGAGCACAGGTGCAAGAGTAATTTTAGCGAATTTTTTTAAATCAAATTTGTGCTGTTTGGTAATTGCCCAATGTACCCCCAAGGCAGCCAAAATTGGGAAACAGAGCTCTAAGATAACCTGTATTGAGGAAACCGCTCTAAACTTATTATAAAAGGGAACGTAGTCGATAAAAAGTTGTGTTACAAAAGCAAAGTTTTTACCCCAAGAAAGCACAAGGGAAACGATGCTTCCTATTGCCAATGCATTTCGTATTGGTGAACGAATATAAAAGAACCCCAAAAGGGCAAAAAAGAATACGCTAATGCCAATGTATGCCGGTGCCTCCAAAATGGGCTGTGAGCCCCAATAAGTGGGTACATTTTCCGAAAAGGATCTTGCTTGAGCAGGACGAACACCTTTACTCAGGAGAAATTCATATACTCCGTGCTTCTCCCCTAGATTTTCGCTTGATCCTCCACCCTGAATTCTAGGCGCAATGAGGTTTAAACTTTCAAATATTCCATAACTGTATTCTGTTATATACGCATAATCCAAACCGTCTGTTTGAGCTTTAGGACTTCCGTCGGCTTCTAAACGAAGTTCGCTTTTTCCTCGTGTACTAAATTTTGCGTACTCTGCTGTGGCAAGTAAAGGGGTGGCATTAAATCCCAAAGCCACTATTCCAGATAGAAAAAGTAAGCCCAACGCAATACAATAGGATTTTCCTAATTTCTCTTTATAAGCTTTAAATCCCCATACCACCACAAATACACCTAAGAATAGCAAGAGGTAATAGGTCATTTGATAATGATTGGCGCGAATTTGCATCCCCAAGGCCAGACTGGACAGGAGAAATCCCCAAAAATAGTGTTTTCGAAATAGCAACACCACACCAGCTAAAACAAAAGGAAAAAAACTAATTGCAAGCGCCTTTGTATTGTGCCCCACTTGTAGAATAATCAACAAATAAGTTGAAAAACCAAATGCTAATGCTCCGAATAAGGCGGAATGCCATGGAAGTTTGAGGATGAGTAATAATAAATAGGCTCCCAATAAATACAAAAAGAGGATGTGAGCAGGTCGAGGGAGTATCCTAAAAAAACTGTACACAGGGTTCAGAAAATCTCCAGGATAATTCGCGCCAAGTTGATAGGTTGGCATTCCTCCGAAGGCATTGTCGATCCAATAGGTCTCTTTTCCTGTTTCAGCACGATAGTCTTTGAGCTGCCTAGACATTCCTTCATATTGTCTGATATCGGATTGGAGCTGAATTTTTCCAGAGAGCAATGGGTAATAAAAAAGTAGAGACACCATCGTAAATCCAAGGATAATCAGAAGGTGAAAGGGTCCTTTACTCTTTAAAAAAGAATCAATCCAATTCTTCATAATCGATATATTCACCCATAGAGTCTGCGGGTGATTTTTTCTTTTCGGGAGTTTGTGGCGGAGCGTTTTTTTGCGCTTCAGCATGTGTTTTTTTGATGAAACTGGAAATCATCAGCTTAAACAAGAAAGGTGAAATCAACCGAAGGAGGTAAATTCCCCCTAAAAAAAGTAATATAAATTTGAAAAGTGCGCCCAAAACTGTGGTTTGATTTCAAAATTAACCATTTCATTCGTACCGTCGAAAAATAATCATTCAATAATGTATCGATGCTCCAAATTTGACATAAATCTCACTTATATTTGCAGCATGATTAATCGGTGGTCCGTTTTTCTATTCTTTTTTTCTGCTTTTTACAGCAGCGCGCAATACACGGATCAAATCAATTCCAACCGACCTGGTGCTTCCATAGGTGCTTTTGCAGTGGGTAAAAACGTTGTCCAAGCTGAAGCAGGTGCTGAATTTAGAAATTACAATCACGCTGGATATAACAATTCAACGTTTCGCGGAGGAAGTGGTTTTTTAGGACTTCGTTGGGGATTTCTTAGTGAAACTTTAGAATTGACCTATGAAGGTCAATACCTTTATGGAAACCTAAATTCGAAATTGTACAGTCAGCCAAAATCCTACACCACCAAAGGATTTCTCCAAAATTTTATCGGTTTGAAATACCTCATTTACGATCCTTTTAAAAAAGAAAGGACAACTAATGTGTATAGTTGGAAAGCAAATAACGGTTTTAAACTTCGTGAACTTATCCCTGCCGTTTCAATTACTTTAGGGACAAATATTAATTTTGAAAAAAACAATCCCTTCCCTTACAGCAATGTTTTTGGTAAGTTATATCGCCCAATATTTTTTCAAAACTTGGGGATTCAACCTGATGAAGAAGGCCCCGTTTCCATGAAAGGGACCCTAGCTACCCAATCCCATTTTTTAGGGACCTGGGTATTTGTAACGAATTTCACTTATGATCGCTATCTTTCTGACTATCCACAAATAAACTACATACTAACGTTAACACACACCTTGGACCCCTTGTGGTCAGTTTATTTGGAACACCAAGCTGAAAGGAGTGATTTATATCGAGACAAATATTTTCGATTAGGAGCTGCCTACCTTTGGAATGACAATTTACAAATTGAAGCAACCTTGGGTTCTTCTCTAAAAAACACACCAAATTTGATTTTTGTCAATGCTGGGGCGTCTTACCGACTCGACTTCCACAAGGATTTCATCTCTGCGGAGGAAATTCAACAAAAAGAAAGCAAATCTCAGGAACGACAACTCAAAAAAGCGCTGAAAGGAAACTCCAAAGGAGAAATGAAAAGAAGTCGCAAAGCCAAAAGGAATTGATCATGAACGAAAAACTTCACATAAAGGTCGTCAACAGCCCTGAAGACTTTCAAGCTTTCGCCCGATTTCCGTTTGATTTGTACAAAGACAATTTGTATTGGGTTCCTCCACTGATCAATGAGGAAATTGACACCATGAATCCTAAAGTAAATCCTGTTTATCAGAATGCTGATGCCCAATTTTTTCTCGCCTACCGAGGAACTAAAATTGTAGGGCGAATCGCTGCAATGGTCAACTGGATTGAAGTAAAAAAAGTAGGAAAAAGTAAGGTTCGTTTTGGCTGGTATGACGTAATTGATGATGTAGAAGTCTCTAAAATTTTACTTGAAAAAGTGAATGCTTTTGGAAAAACACATCAATTAGAAATAATCGAAGGACCTGTAGGCTTTTCGAATCTCGATAAAGCGGGTTTGCTAATCGATGGTTTTGAAGAGCGAAATACGATGATAACTTTGTACAATGCGCCGTATTACAGAAAACATTTAGAGGCTTTAGGCTTTACAATTAATGCCAAATGGGTTGAGTATGAAATTAAAATCTCCGATTTTGATTCCTCTCCAGAAAAAGTCAAACGTTTTTCAAAGGTGGTCATGGATCGTTATCAGCTTCAGTTGCTTCAGTTCAAGAGTAAAAACGACATTCTCCCCTATGTGGATCAAATGTTTGAATTACTGGATAAAACCTATAATAAACTTCAAACCTATGTCCCCATTCAGGACTATCAAATTGAACACTATAAAACGCGTTACTTTAAATTTATACATCCCGATTTCATCAAATGTATCGTAGATTCTAAGAATAATCTGATCGCTTTTTCCATAACCATGCCCTCCTTTGCCACTGCACTTCAAAAAATCAAAGGGAAAATAACTTGGTACAATTTTTATCATTTACTAAAGGCACTTCGAAAAAACAATCGCGCTTCTTTCTATTTAATAGGAGTTCATCCGGAATACCAGAATAAAGGAATTACCGCCATTATTTTTTACGAAATGCAGCGTTTGTTTAATAAACGGAACATACAAATCGTAGAAACCAATCCCGAATTGGAGGAAAACACTGCCATACAAAAATTATGGAAAAATTATGACAACAGGCAACACAAAAAGAGAGCAACTTTTATTAAAACGGTTGAATAATCCCCTCTCCCATTTGAAGTAATATTAATAATTTCGTAAAAAATAGACCTTGCATCAAAACGATACGATTATTGCCTTAGCAACGCCTTCTGGAGCGGGAGCTATTGCTGTTATTAGACTTTCTGGGCCTAAGTCCATACCTATGGTCGATGCGTGTTTTAAATCCATTCATGCCAAAACCTTAGAAAGTCAAAATACACATACCATTCACTTAGGTCATCTTCTGGAAGGCTCAAGAGTCATTGACGAGGTTCTTGTATCCCTTTTTAGAAATCCTCAATCTTATACTGGAGAAGATGTGGTCGAAATTTCATGCCATGGAAGCCTTTATATACAACAAGAAATTATTCAACTTTTTATACGACAAGGATGTAGATCTGCACAACCAGGAGAATTTACACTCAGAGCATTTCTGAATGCAAAAATCGACTTAAGTCAAGCGGAAGCTGTGGCCGACTTAATTGCCTCCGAATCTCAGGCAGCTCATGAAGTCGCTATGAAACAAATGAGAGGTGGATTTTCATCAGAAATTGAGAAATTACGTCAAAAATTAATCGATTTCACAGCCTTAATTGAGTTGGAACTTGATTTTTCTGAGGAGGATGTTGAATTTGCTAACCGAACAGAATTAGAAAAACTCCTCATAGATTTACAATCAAAATTAAAAATATTAGCAGATTCTTTTGCCTATGGAAATGTGCTTAAAGAAGGGGTACCTGTAGCAATCGCTGGAAAACCAAATGCCGGGAAATCCTCTTTGCTCAATGCTTTATTTAATGAGGAAAAGGCCATCGTTTCTGACATTGCCGGAACCACACGAGATGCCATAGAGGATACCCTGGTGATTAATGGCATCAAATACCGATTCATAGACACCGCGGGTTTGCGTGAAACTTCCGATAAAATTGAGTCTATAGGAATTAATCGCGCCAAAGAAAAGATTGCCAATGCCAAAATTCTATTGTACTTGTTTGACCGAAAGGATTCAACCCCCGAAGAAGTCATTGAGGCAGTGAAATCCTTGCATCACGACCAGTTGACTATCCTATTAGTGGAAACTAAAATTGATCAATACGGTGGATTTTTTGAAAATGATTTTAACACTCAAGTCATGAACGAACTCAGGGGAACCTATACTCATGCCTTGACAGCGATCAGTTGTTTTGAGGAGAATTCTATCAGATCCCTTAAGGGACAGTTGGAATGGGAGGTCAACGAAATGAAAAATTCAAGTTCAGTTGTCGTCTCCAATAGCAGACATTACGATGCCATGATAAGAGCATTAAGCGCAATTCAATCTGTTCAGCAAGGATTAAATACCAATTTATCGGGGGATTTACTTGCATTAGATTTAAAAGATGCTCTTCTAGCCCTTTCAGAAATTACAGGAGCAATTGAAGTCGATAAAGATATTTTGGGAACTATTTTCGGGAAGTTTTGTATTGGAAAGTGATAACACCTATATTTAACTTCATTAAGCTTCATAACACCAATTAATATAATACTTTAACAGTATTTAATAACATTAAGTCCTTTTTATTTTCATCATATTTG
>ERZ887942.2648-NODE-2648-length-10970-cov-13.607238_pt1 | contig 10970 bp, 9 predicted proteins | sample MGYA00521099_ERZ887942 | MGnify/ENA primary metagenome ERZ887942 (study PRJEB32303, sample SAMEA104408605) | aquatic metagenome | biome: Brackish water; feature: Pelagic; material: water | place: Baltic Sea | collected 2014-06-07T06:48:00 | depth 16,251 m ... | reverse complement strand
GTGATGGCCGACGCGACTATTCAGGTGGCTGGCGGGGTCTTGCGCGGTGCAGGTGACACGAAGTGGCTAATGTACGCCTCGACGACGACCCATTGGGTCGCGCTCGCGGTGCAATACTACGTTATCAAAGTGGCCGAATGGGGGCCGCGCGCCTCATGGGTTGCGTTTGTTGCTCTGCTGTTTGCTATTGCACTGCTGTTCTCCTGGCGCCTATGGGGCGGTCGTTGGCGTGAAGAAGAGCGACTTCTCGCTGTCATGGCAGAGTAAGCGCGTCTAATCAGACTTGCGTGAGGGACACTTTCGCTGGCGCAATATTCTGCTAATCTAACGTTTTCAAACTCTCTGAGTGCATATTAGCTGCCGCTCAGCCTCCCTATTTCATCATGATAGAGGAATTACGACGATGGTCCGCACTGTCCCCGCATTACTCTTATTGCTCACTCTGTCCTGCTTCGCGACAGCACAATCAGGTTTACCCGAAGGGGCAGGCCGCGATTTGGTCTTGGCCCATTGCACGAGTTGCCACGGCACCGCACAGATTGAGCGCTCGGCCGGATTCGGCAGCGCAGCCGAATGGCAGGGGCTTTTCTCGACGATGATTAAATTGCCCCGAGCGCAGTCAGAGACGATTGCCGCGTATTTGGCAGAGCATTTCCCTGAAGACGTGAGCAGGCGTCCGACACTGGTGGCAGGCGATACGCAGATCGACATAATCGAATGGATGGTGCCAACGCTCGGGCAGCGCTCACGTGATCCGGTTGAGGCGAAAGATGGTTCAATTTGGTGGACAGGCATGTGGGCGAGCCTTGCAGGACGTCTCGATCCTAATACTGGCGAAATGGAAGAGTTTTTGCTCCCACCGGCGGCGCGCCCTCATACGGTGGTTCCCGCTGATGATGGCAGTATTTGGTATACCGGCAATAGCAATGCCACTATCGGACGGCTCGACCCAGAAACAGGGCTTGTGACTGAGTTTAAGACCAAAGCACGCGATCCGCATTCTGCGACCTTTCATCCCAACGGTAATCTCTATTTCACCGCGCAGGGCGCTGGCATGCTCGGGCGGGTAAACCCGCTGAGCGGTGAGGTGACCGAAATCGACACAGAACCGAGACCTTACGGTATTCAGGTCGCTCCCGATGGCATGGTCTGGGTTGCTTACAACGGCATCAATAAGCTTGGGCGGCTTGACCCAGACTCGCTCGAGGTTACCTATTTCGACGTGCCAGATGCCCGCACGCGTATCCGCCGTCTCGATATCGACAGTAAAGGCGATGTGTGGTTCGTCAATTCTACCCTCGGCAAGATTGGCAGGCTCAATCCTGAGACAGGGGTGATTACACAATGGGACTCGCCTAGCGGCGAAAGTTCGCACCCTTATGCACTCGCGGTTATCGATGATGTTATTTGGTATAACGAGTCAGGCATGAGGCCCGATGCACTCGTGCGTTTTGACCCTACTGCCGAACGCTTCCAGAGTTGGGCAATACCGTCTGGTGTGGGTATCGTGCGGAATGTTTGGGTAACCGAGGCGGGCGATTTATTGATTCATCAAACGAGCTCGAACCGTATAGGGCTGGTTAAAATAAAGTAGACAGAGCGGATGAATTAAACAGATTGGATAAATTGAAAGGAAGGTTTGTGAAGCCGAGAGTAATGCCGAGAGTAATGCCGAGAGTAATGCCGAGAGTAATGAAGAGAGAAATACAGTGCAATCAATCGATGTGCGTTAGCACTAGCAATCCCACGCTTAAGGCCGGCGCGGCATCCAGACGCGCGATGTGGACAGTGGCGATATTCATGCTGTTGTCTGCCTGTGCGTCTCGGCAGCAGGTCGAGTGGCTACCTGATTTGCCTGACCGCGCGTTCTTCGAAGCGGCATACTCGGAGGATAGCGTGAATCAAACGTTGCAAACGAGGGAAGAATATCTTGGGTGGATTAAGAGTTTCTATACCGGAACGCTGCTCTATCCAACGGGATGGTTTGATGTGCAGGAGCGCGTTCTGTCGACCTCCTCACCAGAAAATGTCGACGCGTTTGGTCCACGGATAGAAGAGATGGGGCGACTCATTGCGGCAGAATGGGCGAAAGAGAACAGCGCTCGCGCAATCGATAATCGTCTCCTTGCGCTCTGGGGTGCAACGCTGCAGTCGGCGACGCCGGGCAATCAGCGCCTCGAAGTATTTGATCTCGTCGCAAGCGACGTTCGGCGTCTGCTAAGCCGAGAGCTCGACAAAGCGGCTATCGCCGATTCGCGGTACGACGAGCTTTTAGGGCTCGATTCGTTTGGCGATTTCTAAACAATCAACCGGGAAACACTGATGGCAGAACAACGCAGCGCGGTTTTACAGGCTGTGCAGGACTGGGTCAGCGAATTTGTTGTCGGTCACAACCTTTGCCCTTTTGCGGGAAAAGAACTGCGAGCAGGAAGAGTTAGATTTGTTGAAACGCCTGCCGCAGACATCGAATCGCTTCTGCATAGCCTGAGTGAGGAGTTAGCGTTGCTTGTAGCCGACTCGAGTATCGAGACGACGCTGCTAGTCCATCCCCACGTGCTCAAAAGTTTCGCTGCCTATAATGACTTTCTAGACCTTGCGGATGGGTTAATAGAAAGCATGGCTCTAGAGGGCGTTGTGCAGGTGGCAAGCTTTCATCCAAGCTATCGTTTCGCGGGTACTTTGCCCGCGGCCCCCGAGAATCTGACGAATCGTTCTCCCTCACCGATGTTGCATCTACTGAGGGAGGAGTCGATCGAGGTCGCGGCCGAATCGCATCCCGATATCGGCGCTATTCCCCAGCGCAATATCGAGTATTTAAACGACCTCATGGCGCCGCGCTAACGGACTTTCGGAAAAGCCTTAGAGCGACGGCTTGCCGTTGGCTTTTTTCTTGGCTTTGCCCGCTTCTTTGGTTTTCTTAGCCTTTGAGGTAGCCGTTTTGGCCTTGGCTTTCGCCGCGGCTTTCTCGCGTTCGCGCTCGCGGGCTTTCACGCCGGGCTTCGATTTCTTGACGGGCTTGTCGCCTGCATCGCGGCTAGACTTAGGCCCTTTGCCGGGCTTGCTGTCTTCAAAAACGCGACCTCGGTCGTCGTCTCCGCGTCGTGCGGGCGAACGCTTCGATGGTGCCTTAGGCGCTTCGCCTTCGCGGCTAATATTTAGCGTCTGGCCAGCAACCCACACTTTCTTTAAGCCGGCGTAGATGTCTTCGGGCATATCAGCAGGCAAATCGATTGTGCTGTGATCGTCGAAAATATTGATACGGCCAATGTTTTGCGCATCGATATTCGCCTCATTGGCGATCGCGCCGACGATATTGCCAGGCATAACCTTATGGATATGGCCTACCTCGATACGGAAGCGCTGCATGCCCTTTTCAGGCGGTGCGTCTTTGCGGGGGCGCTGTGGTCTCTCCGAGCGCTCCGAACCCTTACCACGGTCGCGCGTGCGAGGCTGATCATTGCCGCGCGATTCCCATGCCTTGTCGGCGCGTGGGACGGGCTTATGCTGAAGTAAAAGAGGTGAGTCGCCTTGCACGAGTTTGGCGAGCGCAGAGGCAATCTCAATGGCTGGGACATTGTGCTCGTTCTGATACTGCTCGACTAGGTGTTTGAACAGGCCGAGGTCTTCTGTCGCCAAGGTGTCGGCTATTGCCTGTTTAAACTGTGCGATTCGCTTGTCATTAATGAGTTCGGTTGATGGCAGTTCCATCAACTCGATTTTCTTGCTCGTGGCACGTTCGATTGCGTTAAGCATGCGGCGCTCGCGCGGGGCGACGAATAAGATTGCATCGCCTTCGCGTCCGGCGCGGCCTGTGCGGCCAATGCGGTGGATATAGGCTTCGGTATCGTGTGGTATGTCGTAGTTAACAACATGACTGATGCGCTCGACGTCGAGGCCGCGGGCGGCAACGTCGGTAGCAACGAGAATGTCTAGCTTGCCTTTTTTCAGTTGGTCGACTGTGCGCTCGCGCTGCGCCTGCGGAATATCGCCATTGAGTGCACTCGCTGCGAAACCGCGCGCAGACAGTTTCTCTGCAACCTCGACGGTGGCAATCCGCGTGCGCACGAAGATGATCATGCCGTCGAATGTCTCGGCTTCGAGAATGCGAGTAAGTGCGTCGAGCTTATGCATGCCGCTGACTGGCCAGAAACGCTGGCGGATGAGATTGGCTGTCGCCGTCTTCATCTTAATCGTGATCTCGGCAGGATTGGTCAGGTGGGCCGTTGCGATGCGTCGCACCTGAGTCGGCATCGTGGCCGAGAAAAGCGCGATCTGCCGTGTCTTCGGCGTCTGTTCGAGAATCCATTCGACATCGTCGATGAAGCCCATCCGCAGCATCTCGTCGGCTTCGTCTAAGACAAGTGTCTTGAGGCCGTCTAGATTAAGGGTGCCTTTGCGAATATGGTCCATGACCCGGCCAGGGGTGCCCACGACTGCATGTACGCCGCGCTTGAGCGAGCGAATTTGGCCGCCGTATTCTTGGCCGCCGTAAATGGGTAATACATTAAAGCCTTTGATGTGCTTTGCGTATTTGTGAAAGGCCTCGGCGACCTGAATCGCGAGTTCGCGGGTTGGCGCGAGGACAAGTATCTGTGGGTCGCGCTGATTTACATCGATATTCGATAGCGCAGGCAAAGCGAAGGCGGCAGTTTTACCCGTGCCTGTCTGTGCCTGACCCAGCACATCGCGACCGCTGAGCAGCAAGGGAATCGTTTCCGCTTGAATGGGGGACGGAGTTTCGTAACCAACGTCATTCAGCGCCTTTAAGATAGGCTCTGAGAGGGCTAGTTGTTGAAAAGATAATTGTTCTGACTCCGACATGATGATCCTTGCTGCCACAGGCGTGGCCAAAAAATTGAGTGCGGAGTTTACGCGATATGCGTGCCTTTGTATGCCTTTGTTTTTCCTTATCTTCTTATTTAGGCACCCTTTCCCTCAGATTCCTAGGTTTGTTGGATCTAAATGTCCATAACTCGATCGATATCACGGTCTAGCACCGGTGGTTTGGTGATAAGTGACACGCTGAGGAAGAGGAACAACGACACTACAAACGAGAGCAGGCCACCACTCACGCCGTAGGGAAGGGCAATACCGGCAAGCTGCACGCCGAAATTGATGATCAATGCTGAGACGATTGCGGCGACGGCGCCCGGCACTGTCGCGCCCTTCCAGTTAAGGCCCAATGCGACGACAGGGAATAGCGAGGCGGCGAAGGTCGCCCAGCCGAAGGCGCCCAGAAGTGCCACCAGCGTTGCGTCGGCGTAGTAAGAATAAAGCGCAAAAAGCGCGGCTACGATCGCAAGAATGACCGTCACAATCCGCGCCCACATCAGTTCGTTTTCAATGTTTTTACCCCAAATAGCTTTCGGGATGTCGTGAATAATTGCCGCAGTACCGATATTAAGGAAGGCATCGGAGGTCGACATGATTGCGGCAAAGAGGCCAGCAAAGACGATGCCTGCGAGAAGCGGACTGGTGAAAACCGAGAGGAATACCGAGGCCGCATCGTCTGGCAAGCCCAGCGGAGGGATGACGCCGTCGATTACCGTAGCGCGCATAATAATCCCGATCGACACCCACAGCAGCGCAGCCAGCACATAGCCCATCACAGATAAGGGGAAGATGTGGCGGTTGTCTGAAATGTTGCGATTCATCATCATCTTTGTCACCAGATGAGGCTGTCCTGCGAGGCCGAGGCCAAAGACGAAAAACCATCCTAGCGATGCCATTATGCCCGCCGAGCCCCACGGCATAATGGCCTCGGAGTCGTCTTTGAGAATAATTGAGGTGGCCTCTGTCATCCCGCCATCAAACACCGACATGGCGGTGAGTAAGATCAGAACACCGGCGACCATCATGATACCGCCCTGCACGACGTCGGTGTAAACCGAGGCGATTATGCCGCCGGTCACGCAGTAGAAAATCAACACGGTCGACGAAATCGCCACACAGGCGACAAGTCCGATGTCGGCAAACATGGCTGTGCCCGAGAGAATGGCCTGCATGACGACGGCCATCGCAAGAATCTGTGTGGCGAGATAACCCATCACACCGAGCACAATGGTTATGGCGACGAGCAAGCGGACGGCTTCGCTGCCATAGCGCGCGGCGAGAACATCGGGCAGGGAAATGCAGTTGCGTAGTTCGGCAATCATGCGGATGCGCTTAGACACCATGAAAAACCCTAGCGCATAGCCAGCCGTCGAAATGGTGATCATCCAGAAAGAGCTGACACCGATCGAATAAACCAGCCCCGGCCCACCGACGAAGCCAAACCCGCTGAGTGTCGAAGAGAAAAGGGCAAGTGAGATGACGATAGGACCGAGACCGCGTCCGGCAACAAAGAAATCGCTGGCGTCGCTCGTGCGGCGCATGGCCCAGAGCCCTGTAACCACGCAGAACACCATGTAGAGCGCAACGGCGCCGAGTATTATTTCCTGCCTATAGGCTTCCACTAGCGCGCTTCCTCAGGGTTGTTGTCAGTCTCTTGCCCCTCGGCAGCAGACTCGGCGACAAGTTTTTCGAACTCTGCTTGGTCTTCATCGGTATAGATAAACTGGCGAAAACCCAAGGTATAGATCAGCACAAGCGGAATGCCGCCAAGCCAAACGCCGTACATGGCCCACGCCGTCGGTGTGGGGAATCCCATAAAATAAGTCGTCTCGCCCGTGGCTATAAAGTTGAGATGGCTCGACACCATTTGCCATAAAATAAATAGGCTAAAAATAAGCGTCGCAATCATGTAGGCGCGCAGCCTCGGCGTGCGGTGCTTCTCACTCACGCCGAGCGTCGCGAACGCGACAATAAGCGAAAGCAGGAGCGCCTGAAAAGCATAGCCTAGCGATCCGATATGCTCGAGTCTCGCGAGCCCATCTCCGCCGATGCGCATGCCTGCAAAAATCGGATGGGCACTGCCACCGGCATTAGTGACTGGCTCGGCGGTCAAAATCAAAAAAAGAATAATTGTCATTGCGGCGCAGATCGCCGCGATCACGTAAATAAGTTGTCGGCCCATTAAGGAGGCTCCGGCTCACTGGCTAAGTAAGTGAGAATTGGTGTGTTTTTGTACCCGAATAAAAGCGAGGCGTGTTCTTTTCCTTCGGCGGGCATCGACGGCAAGGTTGCGAGCATAAAGCGGGTGCCTGTCTTAGTCTAGGAGAAGTGCCTCTTCCGTGCTTTCACGTCAGCTATCTTTTGAGAAATCCTCAGCGTCTTGACAATAAGATCCCTGTAGGTCATTTTTCGTGAGTTAAGCCAACATCGAAAGCGCGCAAGGAACGTGTGCGTGCGCCGGTTTTAATGGGTAGCCGTTTTATAAAATCAACGAGGTGAGAGATGAAAGAGAACACACTGTTAATGCAGCCAACGAGGGCCATGCTGAAAGCAACGCCAGGTCTGCATGTCGCGCGTCAGGCCGGACTGGCAACGCTTGCGCTTTGTATGCTGTCAGGTGCTGCGTTAGCGCAGCGCGGTGCAGTGCAACCGCCCGAGCATGCAAACCAAGAGCCCGTGAATCATTTGCCTAATCCTTATGAGACGCAGCGCGACTTCGGCACTTTGCCCGACGGCCGCAACTGGGGATCGGTAAGTGCTGTGAATATCGACATCGATGGCGTCCACGTATGGGCCGGCGACCGCTGTGGCTCTAATTCCTGTGCGACCTCGAGTGTCGATCCTATCGTTAAGCTCGACCCGCAGGGTAATGTGGTGCAGAGCTTCGGCGCCGATCTTATTATTTGGCCGCATGGCATGGACGTAGATCCCGACGGCAACGTGTGGGTAGTTGATGCCCGAGCCGCGAATGCGCGCGAACTCGAAGAGAACCCTGCAGCGGCTGGCAAAGGCCACACTGTTCTCAAGTTTAGCCCCAACGGCGAGTTGCTGATGACACTCGGAACCGGTGGCGAAGCGGGCGATCCGCCTACTCATTTTGATTCGCCGAACGACGTGTTAGTGGCGCCAAATGGTAATATTTTTGTTGCCGACACCCACGGTGCACAGTTTCAAGACGAAGCGGGGCCTACGGCTAAAAGCCGAATTTCTATTTACGCACCCGACGGTAGCTTTATTAAATCGTTCGGTGAGTGGGGCTTCAAAGATGGCCAATTCCGCTCGCCGCATTCGCTAGCGATGGATTCTCAGGGTCGACTCTTTGTCGCAGACCGCGGCAACAACCGTATTCAAATTTTCGATCAAGACGGCAATCACCAAGATACGTGGTATCAGTTCAGCCGCATCAGTGGTCTGTTTATCGATAAGTCGACTGACATGCTTTACGCAATCGACTCTGAGTCTGATCCCAACTACAACCCAGGCGGCTGGCGTAAGGGTCTTCGTGTAGGTAGCGCGAAGACAGGTGAGGTTATGTACTTCATTCCCGAGCATGTTTCTGAGCGCGCCTCAGGTATGGGCGGCACCGGCTCTATGGGCGAAGGCGTGACAGTCGACAGCGACGGCGTGGTCTATGCTGGTGAAGTCGGTCCAATTCAAGGAATGACTAAGTTTATCCCGCGTCTTATTCCTTAAGCCTGATAAGCCAAGCAAACTGCGGCGTTTGTAAACTCACCGCGGAATAAAAAAGGGTCAACGACTAGTTGACCCTTTTTTTATTCTCGATTTTTTGCAGAGGGTTAGGGGGCTTCGTCGAAGCTTTGCAGTGTGAAGGAATAATTCTTCGCGTCGGTGAGCGTGAAACGGAGATTGGTGTAGGCGACCGCGCCGTTAATCTCTAACGCTGGAATGAGAAGCGTGCCTGAAAAAGCATCGAACGTAGCCATGTCTTCGAGCGTTCTGTCGATAAATAAAGTACTCGAAGGGACTAGAGTTATGACCGTGTCGGGGGAGCTTTGTGTAATGGCAAAATCCACCCAGGCTTGTCCTATAGCGCCTGCGTTCAGAGCGACAGAAAGTTTTCCTGAGCCGAATTTAGCTGAAGTAGACAGGGCGCTCATTGAGACATTCACGAAATCGGCATCAGCGATCGTGGTGCCCGTAAGAGAGAGGTAAGGGACGTCGCTAAATGACATCACGCCAGTGATATTTACCGTTCGCAGCGCGCCTATTGCGTCTACCGCCGTCATACCCGTGCCGAGCACTTTCCCGAATACAGTAAACCCGCCGTTCTGTGAATCTAGATTGGCGCTGTTGTCGCCGAGATTAACGAACCATTGGCTCGTCGCACTATTTGGGTCGCCGCCGAGCTTGGCCATAGCGATGGTTCCCCGCGTGTTCGAACGGCTGAATTCATTCACAATGGTGGGCCCAACACTAATTGCAGCAATGTCGCTGCTGGCAGGATCGTAATAGAACCCGCCGCCTTGGATAACAAAATTATTTACTTTTCTATGAATAATAGTGTCTTCATAAGCGCCAGAATTCACATAAGAAAGAAAGTTAGCGACAGTAACCGGCGCGGTGTCGGCATACATCTCAAGGACAAAACTCCCAGAGTCGGTGTCGACACGGACAATGTCCGAGGCCAGGGCGCCATGAGTTATTACTGAACTGAGCGCGACGATCGCTAAACGGCCTCGGAGCGTTGACAATGCGCTTAGGTTTGCTAATCGTTGAGAGAGCATGGAGTGTAGAATCGAGCGAAACGACATGTCTGACTTCCTTGAAAACGAGGGTAAAGAGCTGAATTGTAACCGGTGTCTCATTGATCAGCTATTGAGAAAAGAGCGTATGCTGAGTTTCAAGTAACTGGCAATCAATTGGAAGCTCACAAGGAGCGCAGAGTGAAAAATCTACTCAGAGTCATTCTAGGCGGACTCTTAGGGCTTGCTATTGTGCTGCTGTTGACACTCATTCTGCCTACGCCTCAGGGACCTGACTCGGGTGATACACCGCGTTCGGGTTTCTTTGCCGAAGATGCCTCCGAGCAATTCTCCCCCGCGCAGCTCGAAAATCAGTTTCTTTTCGCCGACCTCGATGCCCAGCAGTCGGCTGTCGCCGAGGGGCGGCTGCTCGGCGAAGTAGATTCCGACTACGCGCAGTTTTTTGCGAGACTCGCAGGCGATCAACAGCGAGAAACCGCTATCCGCCAGGCGCTCATTCAGGCGCATCGCGAACTCACCGACTTTCGCTTAGCGCAAAGCATGGGAGGGATCGGCGACAGGCAAAGGCGCTATGAACCGGCCTCAAATTATGTTTTGTCGCGCCTAGAATCCTTGCTCAACGACAGTGAGATTGCAGCACTTGATACTGTGATGAGGCGCAACGCATGGGAAAAGTTTAAGCCAAGTTTCGGCGCACAAGTAACGCGATTCGCGCGTGAATCTGACCTGCGTTTCGCCGAAGGCGAGATCGACCACCTCGTCGCTATCCACTTCGACAGCAGCTATCTTCTGTTAAACCCTCATGCGCTGGGTGAGTCCTCGCAGCTAGAGCGTCTGAGCCTTCAACGTGAGGCGCTGATACTTACGCGGCGTGAATTGGCCAGAAGTCTTGCGACTACACAGCGAGCATCGGCGGATGTTTTTATCGATACACAGCTCATCGAATTAGACACGCTAGCCGCGCTATTAGAGTGATGTGTGCGCAGGCGAGCCGACAAATGCAAAACGAGGCCGCGCTGCTCCATCGATCATAACGTCTTCGAAAAACATGGCGAATGGCCGAACCCAAAGCCCGCGGGCGCCGTAAAGCGCACGGTAAAGAACCAGAGGCTCTCGCGTCTCACTGTGGTGGGTTACGTCGATCACCTCGTAATACTGACCTTTATAGTGTTGGTATTTCCCGCGCTGGATTGAGGGGATAACTACGTCTGGTTTATCGTTAGCTGTCTGTTGATTCATTGCATTCCTTTTACTCGCACGAGTCTCTGCGTAAGATTATTGCGGTCTTTGCGTGAGTGGCTGAGGCTCTTCAGGGGATTCAGCGCGGGGTCTGCGCTGATCGTTTTCAAAACCCTGTGGCGCTCCAAACGGTCGTCTGGTCACCTCGCTACCCAGTGGTGGCCCGCCATCCCG
>ERZ887942.2644-NODE-2644-length-10974-cov-14.161004_pt1 | contig 10974 bp, 9 predicted proteins | sample MGYA00521099_ERZ887942 | MGnify/ENA primary metagenome ERZ887942 (study PRJEB32303, sample SAMEA104408605) | aquatic metagenome | biome: Brackish water; feature: Pelagic; material: water | place: Baltic Sea | collected 2014-06-07T06:48:00 | depth 16,251 m ... | reverse complement strand
TCTTATTAAAAAATGTCCAAGGATATATGTTAGGTGCCGTGTGGGGGCACCACAAAATCAAACACATAGCCAAATATCCTAAACAATGAGCAAATCTCAGCGAGACGCTCAGCGAGACAAAGTGGCGTGGAACCACGTAGAATTTCCTCATTTGATACTTGATTTGCGAGTCTATTTCCGCCACGCGCCCGCACGCCTGCGCGTCGTTGCAAACATGTGCGGTTTTGCACGTGGTTACGCGGCTGTTTGCCTGCTGGGGCCACTGTGGTTTGCTTAAAGCGCTACGAGGGCTGGGTGTGGGGTTAGATTGCTTGTACAGTCCTAAATGAACGCCACTTCTACTCACGAGACAATTTCAAGCTCAATCGAACTGCCGCTCTTACTGAGTGGTGCCAACTATTGAGCGCATAGGTTCAGGCTGCGCTAGCAAGCTGATGCGAGTTCTCATTTGTATGAGAGGACCATTTTACCTAGTTAAAAAACCGCATGAGCAGTCGAAATAATCGTCTAAAACTTGAAGAGTATGGTGGATAAAATAGACGAACTAGAGAAAATCGACTTTGATAAGAAACTGGGCGTAGTTTTGAAAACGTCAAAAACCCTTCATAGCCATGATAGTGCCCCATGCCGCTTGCACCTACACCACCAAATGGTAAGTCATGCTGAGCAACATGTATCAAAGCATCATTCACGGTCACACCGCCAGACATTAATTGATCAATATAGAAGTCAGCCAGCGATATGTCTTTAGTAAAAGGGTAGATCGCCAGGGGCCATGGTTTTGGCTGAATATATTTAATAACCTGCTGTTTATCTGAATAAGTTCTTACCAACAAAAGCGGGCCAAATATTTCACGTTCTTCAATTGCCAAGCCTCGCACCGGAGGGTCAATAATTAATGTAAGGGGATATTTGCGTATTGCTGCGTCTGGAAACTGATCACTCAAAGCCACAATCCGACAGCCAGCAGCCTCAGCTTCTGCAACAGTATCTACAATTCGCGAATAAGCCTGATCATTAATTATTGATGTATAACCTACAGACGTAATATCGGGCACCAAATGTGGAGCTATAGTCTTTGCCATATCAACAAACCGCTCTAAGTGAGATTGCGGAACAAAGACATAATCTACCGAGGTACAAATCTGCCCAGCATTGAACTGTTTCACATATAAAATGCGCTCAACAGCTTTTTTGAGAGGAAAATTCTCAGTAATAATAGCTGGACACTTACCACCCAACTCTAGAGTAACTGGTGTGAGGTTTTTAGCAGCGTTTTCCATGACCTTCCGCCCAGTATCAGTCGAGCCAGTAAAAATTAAATGATCAAAAGGAAGTGCGGAAAACCTGGGGCCGACATCCCCTGTTTCAATAATCATAGACAACTTATCGTTTGGAAAATAAAGCGGTGTTATTTTCGAAAGAAGTTGAGCAAGATGCATCGAGTTTTCAGACATTTTTATCATTGCCCGATTTCCCGCAGCAAACACCGATACTAAGGGAAGCAAACTCAGATTAAGTGGGAAATTCCAAGGCACGATGATGCCCACAACGCCTAATGGCTGTGGAATAACCCTGTTCTTAAGTCCAGGAAACAGCAACCAGTTATTAGTACGCCTTTGCGGCTTCATCCAATATTTAAGCTCTTTAAGTGTCGCTTTGATCTCCGCAAGGACCATCAATATCTCAGCCACTTGCGTCTCTTCCTTAGGTCGACATCCAAAATCAAGTTCAATGGCATTGCAAATAGCGTCTTGATTATCCAAAATCATCCTTTTCAATTGGATAAGGGCCTGGATACGAGTTTCATATGTCTCAATTGGGTCTGAAAAATAGGCCTCACGCTGGATTTGCAAAACCTGCTCGAGTTTCTTTTGTTTCATATTGAACCCTTAAATTTTACTGCGAAGAAACTACAGAAAAGCAGCCTATCATCCACTAGGCTGCCTCTCAATCCGAATTAGATCACTCTCATACAAGAGCAGGCGTGCTCTGATGACAGCCAAACAATCTGATGCGAGTTCTCATTCGTCTGACAGCACCGCTTAAGGCGCTACGAGGGCTGGGTGTGGAGTGGCGCCAACTATTGAGCGCATAGATACAGGCTGCGCTAGCAATCTGATGCGAGTTCTCATTAGTTTAACAGCACCTAATTCAATCCTTTTTCAGCAAGGTAAATATTTAAGCGATGTGAGAAATCTACGGTTTCTAAAAGGTCTCTGCTTGAACTCGTGGTCCAAAGGCCAAAAGTACGCGCGAGCAAATCAACGTTTAGGTCCACAGGTGCGATGTTGTAACGGGGCTGAATCTCACCTAAAATACGTGATGGCAAAACGCTGCAGGACCGGGTCGATTCAAGTATCCTAAAAGTCATGGTCACATCTCCGGTGTTTTCCAGAGTCGGCATTACATCCAACAAACCGAGATGGTTCAGCGTGTCGCGGGTAATGTCAAACAGACCTGAGATTTCACCGACTGAAATCCATTTATGGTGTACTAACCTTTTGGGTACGACATTTTTTTCATTGGCCAATGGATCATTTCCGCCAACGAATACGGCCAACTGGTCTTGAAATAATTTTTCACGCACCAATTGGTCTTCACCTCGGTTCAGATCATATGGAATAATTGCAACATCGAGTTGACCTTGATGCAATCTTTCGACCAAGCGTGCAGCATATTCGCAGACGATTTTAATACCGTAATTGGGTGGTGCCAAAACCATTTGAGAGAAAAAATCCCCCATCAATGTTGCGGCAAGCATTGGGCCGACACCGATCCTGATTTCGCCAACTTGCCCATCTTTCCACTCTCGTATGGCTGTTTCGGCCTGTTGAGACCTGCGCAATATCTCTCGCCCTGACTCTGCCAACCGAAAGCCAATTTCAGTTGCCGTAACGCCGTGACGCCCACGCCGTAGGATCGGAGCGCCCACGCGATCCTCGATCAACTTAATTGTGCGCGACAATGTGGGTTGGGTTGTATTCAGCTTTTGCGCGGCTTTTGTCACCGAGCCGAGTTCTACAATCGTTGCGAGCTGTGCGAGATATTTCGGGTTCATAAGTTATATCATTTTTTTATGGATCGGTCTAAATTTTGATTTTACATCATATCAAATTTCTCACAAGCTTTACTTAAAGGTGAGAAATTTCATGAACGCGAAAACAGATACATTGCGAATAACGCTTCTTGGTACGGGGATCCCAAATCCTGATATACAGGCTTTTGGCACCAGCACTATGATCGAAGCTGGTCATGAAAAGGTCCTGATTGATTGCGGCCGTGGGACGGTCATTCGCATGTCTCAAGCGGGGTTTTCGCTCGGATGTACGGATACGGTAATTCTCTCGCATTACCATTCCGATCATTATTCTGGCCTCTTTGATTTATTGATGACTGGCACCATCCAACAACCCTTTGCCAATCGAGGTGGTCCTTTACATGTCTATGGGCCGCCAGGAGTGAACGATATCGCCGAAGGATCGTGGTTGGTCACGCGTCCAGATCGTGACATCAGGGTCGCCGATCATGAAATTGATCCTGAGCACATGCGAATTATTCCCCACCTCTATTCGGAGGGAGTTGTGTTCGATCGTAATGGGCTGAAGATAATTGCCATTGAAGTTGATCATGGAGAATTCATTCGCCCCGCCTATGCGTTTAGGGTCGAATATTGTGGTCATGTCTTTGTCCACAGTCATGACACGCGATATAATGAAAACTTGATAGCTCAAGCACAGGAAGCGGACGTTTTTATTCATGAGGTCGCCGCTGCGACACCGGCGACCTTTGAAGCCAACCCCAGAGCAAAAATTGCCATCGACCACCACGCAACGCCTCAAGACGTGGGGCGCGTTTTTGCGCAAACCCGCCCTAAACTGGCGATGCTCACTCATCTCGTGCTGCTCCCGCCCCATCCTATGCCGATTGGACAGGTGATGGCGGAGATCGCTGCAGAATTCGATGGGACGGTTCTCGTGGCCGAAGATCTAATGACAATTGAAATTGGCAAGAACATTTCAGTCATACCCTATCATCGTGGCGCGAAGCCATTCTAATGGAATTCAAATCCATACTCAAGGAAATGCTATGAAAAATAGAAGCTTAGAAGAAAAAATTGGTGAGGCTGGCGGCGTTTTGCAAATGCTACGCAGTTCGGATTTAGGGCATGTTATCTTTCCTGGAATTCCTCCTGAATTTACCAATTGGCGCGATGAGCAACGGGCTTGGCACCAATCGGTCGTTCTATTTGAACAATCTTATCATATGACCGAGCTCCATTTGCGGGGTGCGGATGTGCTGAAATTTATCAGTTATTTTGCAACAAATAAGCTGAGTGATTTGCATGCGATGCGGGCCAAGCAATTGGTCATGGTCGACCAGTCTGGAAACTTGATCTCAGATGCAATTGTATTTTGCGAATCCGATGATTTTTTGCGGGTTGTTGGCCCACCCACGGCGAGCAATTGGCTGCAATATAATGCAGAACAATCGCAACTTCGTATTGAGGTGACACGCAACGAAAATATGATCGTGCCACGCCCGAGCCGCGACGTGTTCCGGTTTCAGTTACAGGGGCCAAACGCCTTGCCGTTGCTCAAAGAGGTGGTCGAAGGTCCGTTGCCAGACATTAAATTCTTCCACATCGGAGAATTCAAAATAGCTGGACATACGGTGCGCGCGCTCCGGCACGGTATGGCCGGGCGTCCAGGGTTCGAAATTTATGGGCCTTGGGATGCACAGCAAGCTGTCCGTGAAAAGGTGGAGCAGGCTGGTCTTGCCTATGATTTACGCAAAGCTGGCGCCTCCACCTACCCAACTGCCGCACAAGAATCCGGCTGGATGCCGCGCCCATTCCCCGCAGTGTATTGCGGCGATGAGATGAAAGCGTTTCGCGAGTGGTTGCCAGAAAAATCTTTCGAGGGTGCAGCCTCCTTGGGCGGGAGTTTCCATTCGAACAACGCGTCTGATTATCTTGTTGAGCCTAATGAGCTTGGCTATGGCAAGATGGTCCATCTCGGGCATGATTTCTTGGGGCGCGAGGCCCTGGTATCACGCAAGGATGACCCGCACCGGGTTAAAGTCACCTTAGAATGGAACAATCAGGATGTGTTCGATGTGATGCGCCGCGCTGTGGGGACAGAAACTCCGCGGACCAAGTTCATTTCTCTACCTGTACCGATGTATGCGACCTTTGAATATGATGAAGTTCAGCTGAATGGATCTCCAATTGGCATTTCTCAATGGTCTTCCTACTCATCCAATGCAGGCGCAGTGCTTTCGACAGCTTTAATCGCACCAGAGCAGGCTGTGATGGGGCAGGAAGTCACGCTATTGTGGGGTGAACCGGGCTCGAAACGCCGAACCGTTGAGGCGCATGAAGTTGTTGGCATCCGAGCCAAGATTTCACCGGTTCCATATTTTGACAAATCCATCAAACACGACTGAAGACCAAGAAGACGGGTACCTAGATACCTACTGAAACAAGGAGGAAATATAAATGAGGACGACTTTATTTACTATTTTTACCAGTGGTGCGATTGCTCTGGCTGTGCCCGCTTTATCCAAGGAGAATCTCACGGCACATACTTCAGCCCCTGGAGTTGCCGTGCATCTGACGATCGCGCATTTGGCTGAAGTCGCCGCAGCGCGTGGCATAGCGGATATTCAAATCACTCTCGGTCAAACAGGCGCAAACGCCACCTTGGCGGTGGCTGAAGGTAAGGCAGATATTGGCATATGCCCTTTCGTTCTCCCCTTTTTGATGTCTAAAGGTGTTGGCCCTTACGCGTCCATGGGCGCGGAAAAAGGGGCTGAACTGGCCTCAAATCTGCGTATTTTATATCCTTATTCTTTTGGCGCCTATCTGCTCTATGCCTATGATACTGTTGGAATTCAGGGCTGGGATGATTTGGAAGGCCGGCGTATTTTGAATGGACCACCACGGGGCGGCGCAACAGCAGAGGCGCGTGGTTTGATCCAGGTCATCACAGGTATGGAAGAGGGTAAGGGCTACGAGGGGATTCAAAGTGATTGGTCCCAGATGGCAACAACCATCACAGAAGGAACATCAGACGCGGCTGTCTTGCCCGAATTTGTGCCGTCTGATCGTCCGCTTCAAGCGCTTTCAGCTGGAAAAATGACCTTCTGGTCCATTCCGAAGGCGATGTATGAGAGTGAAGCCATGCAGCGCGTGTTAGGTGCGCCTGGGTCTGCACCCTTCACCTTGCCACTCTCTCAAATGCAAACTCTTGGTGAGAATGCGACCATTGTGTCAGAAGATGACACATTCCGAACACGAGGCTCTGTCGGCGGCAATTGTGTCAATGCCTCGATGAGCAATGATTTGGCTTATGATCTGACGAAGGCACATATCGAAACACTCGATGCGATATATGGCAAAGCACCCTACGCACGGAATATTGGATTAGAGGCCTTGGGCGCCCGTGAATCGGGCATGTGCGGCCCCAATCCTGTAAAGTACCATGCCGGTGCAGCGCGCGCGTGGCAGGAAGCTGGCTATGCACTGCCGGACTGTGCACTGTAAATAAAAGATCAAAGTTTGGATGCAGGTCGATCTTGCATCCAAACACCCAGACACATTTAAGGCGGTTATACTTTGACCAATCCAGACAGCCATTCCCCGAGCCTTGGATCGTCCAAACTGATCTATTGTCTGGCATTGTTTTTGGTTTTGGTCGGAATGGTAAATTCGACACCTTCAATTCCGGGCTGGGATCAATTCTGGCGCACCCTTTTGGACATGCCGGACCTGGCCGTGCGGCGATTTTCATACGAAATTTTTTATCCTATCGTCTTTACTTGGATGATGATCATAGTGGTCTTGAAAAGCTCTGTTTGGCGGAGCTGGCAAAACTGCTCTCCGGTCTGGCGTGCGACCGGTTTGGCAATGGATAGTGCTCTTATCCTGGCAGCTTTCACAATTTCACTGACATATTTGATCGAGCATGAAGCTGTTTGCATACTTGATGTTTTAAGTGGTGAGCGGGCCGCACTGATTGAGCGCACGTTGCAGACAGAGCAAGATCTGGCGGCCGCCATGGGCTTGCCCCTGCCGACCAGCGTCGAAAACCCAAAATGCCTGGCCACTACGGGAAATTGGCTGTTTGCAATTATTGCGCTCTCGATCGTTGTTTTTCTAACCTATACCATAAAGGTTTGGGGATTTCCCCTCGTTTTCATCTCAATTTTTTTGGCAGCCTATGCGCTTTTAACAGTTTTAATTTGGTATTATTTTGGCTCTTCGGAGATAAATAAATACCTGATAACCTCTTTGGGAGGTGAGCCGCGGAGCTTGTTGGATGGACGCGCCCGCCTTCATGATATCCTGATTAATCAGGGGTCTGGCCTATTGGGGCAATTCATTCATATCATGTTAAACACGGTCTTTCCCTATGTCGTTTTGGGCGCCTTGTTGGCCGTGTCCTCTGGGGGCAATGTTCTGATTAAAATTGCTTTTTTGTGGACGCGTAACCTGCGCGGCGGCCCTGCCCATGCTGCGATTGTCGCCTCGGCCATGTTTGGGACCACAACTGGGACGCCCGTTGTAAATGTGTTGGGCACAGGTGTTTTAACAATACCCATGATGGTGAAACGTGGCTTCTCGAAAGTCTATGCGGGCGGAATCGAGGCGGCGGCCTCATCAGGCGGGCAAATAATGCCGCCGATAATGGGTGTCGCTGCTTTTGTCTTGGCCTCAATGACAGGTGTTCCTTACCGAGAAGTTGCAATTGCCGCGGCGATCCCAGCCGTGGCCTATTTCTTTTGCATGTTTTTGTCGGTCATGTTCCAGTCTCGAAAACAAGGCATTCTTGCCGTTGGCGAACTCACCCCCGACATGCGCCTGAGCCGGCGTGACCGTTTGCATATTATACAAATCTTTCTGCCACTGATCTTAATTGTCGTTCTGCTGTTGATCCCCAAGGATGCAATTGGCTGTGATCCGCTATCGCGGCTATTGGGGGCTGAAATACTTCAAATTGGAGATAATTGTCGCGCCACTCATCTCCCTTGGATCATGCAACTTGTTCAGAATTCAGCAGGGGACGCAGGAAGCGTTGGTTGGTGGGCGGCAATCCTACTGACCTTGCTCTTATTTATTGACCCCGAATTTCGCCGTAAGCCACGCCTTTTGTTTGATGCGTTGGGAAATGCAGGCGTGACGATATCGACACTCTACCTCATGTTTTTGGCTGTGTCCGTTATTGATGTAAGCCTAAATCTAACGGGGCTTGCAAATTTTGTTGCATTGGATGTTTTGGGGTGGTTGCGTGCATTGGACTTAGGTGGATCGGCGCCAATCGTCTTTCAGTTTGTAGCCTTGCTGGTTACGATGTTTTTAGCGATATTGCTGGGCATGGGGATGCCCGCGGTGCCGGCCTATATCAACGCCGCGCTTTTAATGGGACCGTTGTTGGTGGGCTTAGGGATTGCCCATTTTACCGCACATATGTTTATCTTTTATTTCGCTTGCGCGAGCGCCATCACGCCACCGGTTGCAGTGGCTTCCTATGCTGCGTCAACCATCACGCGGGCCGATCCAATTGCCACCAGCTTTTCTGCGGTGCGTTCCGGCGTTGTTATGTTCGTTATTCCGTTTGTATTCGCCTTTTATCCCGAATTATTGCTGATCCCTGCTGCGGTGGTTGATCCCAGGTCTAGCGCGGGAGCTGTAACATATCTGGTGGGTTATGATGGTGATATTCATATTGGCGCATTGCTCGGGCTATTGGCCAAGGTAATCTTGGCGTTATATTTGCTGGCCAGTGCGCTCGCACAGTTTGACTTTATGCGCCTAAAATACTGGGACTCGGCAATTCGCTTTGCATTGGCGGCCATGATTATGTCTGCCAATCCATGGATTTTTGGCCCGGCAGTTCTCGTGGGTCTGTTCATCTGCGCTCGTGCGCGCTTGATACACATACAAAAAGTAGAGGGATAGGAGCGTATTATGAAGTTTTTGGTTGGGCAAATCCCTGGTGGAACCGCTGTTTTTCTTGTCTCAGGAGACAGTGCGATAAATCTTACAGAGCAAGATTCATCGCTTGGTCCAGATTTATTGGGTGTTATGACTTCAGGGAAAACACTTGATGAATTGCAAGACATCTCAACAAGAGGCAGATCGGTGCCGGTTGCCTCGCTCAAACCGGCTCTGCCGATTGCATCACCGGGCATGACGATTTGCCTAGGGTTGAACTATGTCGATCACGTCAAAGAAGGCGGTTATGAAATCCCTAAATATCCAGTCTTTTTCATGCGCACACAAAGGTCTCTAATGCCTGCGGGTGCTCCAATGATGCGCCCAGCCTGTTCAGAACAATTGGATTATGAAGCGGAGCTCATGGTTGTTATTGGCAAAGCTGGAAAACATATTACACCTGAAGAGGCTGTAAATCATGTCTTCGGATATACCATTTTCAACGATGGATCTGTTCGAGATTTTCAACGAAAATCGCACCAATGGACATCGGGTAAAAACTTCGATGCAACCGGTGCTATTGGACCTTTCGTGGTAAGCAAGGATGCTTTGCCTGAAGGTGCGGCTGGCCTAAAAATTGAAAGTCGCGTCGGTGACGAAATTCTGCAAAGCGCGACAACCTCGGATATGATGTGGTCTGTCGCAAGCACCATTTCCGCAGTGTCAGAGTTTGCCGCCCTATGTCCGGGAGATTTGATAGCTATGGGTACGCCACCCGGCGTTGGCCATGCAAAAACCCCCCCTCGCTGGTTGAGGGATGGTGAAACCATTGAGGTTGAGATCGAAGGAATTGGGATCTGCGCCAATCCCGTTGTGAACGAAGTGAAACTGTAAAGCCGATAGCGTTCAAGAAAATATAACGCGATCAACAGATCGCGCGCTGACCGCTTAATTAACTAAGGTTTAGAATATGCGAAATGTGAATAAGGACAATATAACTGAAGTTTTCACGGGCTATTTTGGAGAGGATACCGATCCACGCGCCCGTGAAATCCTAGCGTCTTTGGCAAAGCACTTACATGCTTTTGCGAAAGAGGTGAACCTAACGCATGAGGAATGGCGACAAGGCCTTGAACTCGCTCAATGGACGGGAAAAATCACGACGGATGAGCGTAACGAATTTGTGCTTTTATCCGATGTCCTCGGCCTGTCCTCCTTGGTTGATATGTTGAATTCCAGACCAGATGCGACCAGTTCATCAGTCCTTGGGCCTTTCCATGTTTCTAATCCTCCAGTTTTGGAGATTGGTGGAGATTTAAAGGGGGAATATGACGGAGAACTTTTGCTGGTCGAAGGCGCTGTGCGCGATACCAATGGCAGACCAGTGGCGGGTGCGACACTAGATATTTGGCAGACCGCCCCAAATGGTCTTTATTCGAGCCAAGATCCCAATCAAGATATTCATTCCTTTCACGCGCTCATGACAACGGACGCGGAGGGTCGCTACGCGTTCACAACAGCCCGTCCGGTGAGCTACACGGTTCCGGATGATGGTCCTGTCGGGAAGATTTTACAGGCCGCAGGGCGCCACCCTTGGCGCCCGTCGCACCTTCACTACATTATAAAAGCGGAAGGTTTTCACACGTTGGTGACTGAAGTTTTTCCCGATGATGATCCTTATCTGGATCAGGATACGGTTTTTGGAGTTCGTAATGATCTGGTGATGACCTACACCGAACGGCGCGCTGAAGACTTCCCAAAGGGTTTCAAGCTTTCTGGAAAAGTCACTAAACCCTTCCTAAGCGTTAAATTTGACCTGGTTTTAGCGGGGGCTCAGATCAGCTAACGGCCCTGTGATATTAAACTTGCTTAAAACGGGTAGGCACTGTCAGGAGAAACTAACGTGAGACGGGCAGGGCGGCTTTATAGCCTCTCCGTATGACAAAATACTCCCCATTCAGGTACTTCAAAACGAGCCCTGAGATCACCCGGTTGGCGATGATGCTGTCCCCCCTTTGGTTGACCATACCCGCTAT
>ERZ887942.2643-NODE-2643-length-10974-cov-20.184632_pt1 | contig 10974 bp, 10 predicted proteins | sample MGYA00521099_ERZ887942 | MGnify/ENA primary metagenome ERZ887942 (study PRJEB32303, sample SAMEA104408605) | aquatic metagenome | biome: Brackish water; feature: Pelagic; material: water | place: Baltic Sea | collected 2014-06-07T06:48:00 | depth 16,251 m ... | reverse complement strand
GGTAAACGACCAGGGCCACCTGCCCTTCGAGATCGTTATAATCAAACTCGCTCAAGTTTTGCAACGGAGCCGACCGTGGTGCCTGGGTAAAGCCAATGAGTCCCGGCAATTGCTGCCCCACCGAAGCTTGAGCCTGCAATTTTGCAACTGAAGCCAGCCCCAAACCGGCCACCGCTAATATTTTCTTCATCTTCATGTTTCCTAAAATTTATGGCTCACCGCCAATCGCACTGCGGTAAAATCACGGTCCTGGTAGAGCCGGGAAAAAAAGACATTTCCCGTCCCGGCAACACTTTCGTAATCGATCCCGTAATATCCGACACTTCCAAGAACGCTGGTGTTCCCATTCGACCACCGGAGTCCGGCCGAAATCTCGCGCGTGGCAATTGCCGGTGCCGACGTATTAAAATTCGAGGTGTTCACCTCCCCGGTGTCCTCATAATAGCGATAGTTGAGGCTCACCTGCCATTGAGGATTAAGCTCGTAAACCACACCCAATCCTCCGTAACGGGCGATAAAGGAAGGATCTTCGTGCGCTCCGCCCAATTGCAATCGAACGGTGAGATCGTTGGTGACCGCATATGAGAGTTCGCTTTGAAAGCGGGTTCTGATTTTGCGGCTCTGGGTTCGACCAATCCTCAAGGTCTGCTGGGCCCGCATTCTCGAATTCACCACGGCATTCCAAATCGCAGTCCCGCTGAAGGTCCGCAGAGTGTCATTCGTTGAAAACAGAAACGAATCTCCCGTCATTTCGTCGAACTCCGTTTCCCATCCCGGAACGATGACCGTATCAGCTTGCGAGAAAGTGACCGAGACAAAGCTGTTCCCCGGATCATAGTTCCATTGCAGGCCCAGCGATCCCGAGAATGATTCGGGGTCCGCCTCCCGGTAGGCCGGATTCAAGCCATTCAATTGATCGTAATACTCGGAGATCCAAATCGAGCGATGATCGGTATACCCTTGGCTAGAAGCGAGCGACCCGGTCAGGGTGAGATAGGGATTGATCGTCTTCTCGATCTGTAAATCGAAACTTTGGGCACCTTCTCTTCTCGTAGCTGCCGAAGTCACAAAAGTCGGCGTGTATTCCACGCGATGATGGGTTTGCCCCACACTTCCGGAAAAATTCCAACTTCCCCGGACCTGCTCAAAGCCAAGTTTGGAGCTGATGACATCGATATCTCCGCTGAAAAGGCCATCGGTTTCGAAATCCAGCCTGTTTGCCCCGCGTGGAAACAAATCGTGGCTCTGGGCAAAGATCGTCGGGGTCAAAACCGCGAGAATGACAGGACGGAGAAAGTATTTCATAGCTCTGGATATCGATGGATAGGTGGCATTTGAGGAACCAACTGGCTCCTTAATTCGAGCAAGACGCTCATCCGCCACCAGCGGCCTGGCTGGCACTGGCCCTCCCCTTTTCAAACTGGCTCACCAACCCGCATTCTCCGAAATCCGCTCCTTTCTGGTTAAAGGTCATGGCATTTTTGTTCAGATTCGCATGGAAGCCCGATTCGCCCGAGGAACACGAGGCCGTCAATAACGCGGCAACCGGAAGGAGTAAGATCAGGGTATTCATGATGATCGAAGTTGGGGAGTATGAGAAATTTCTATCGCATTTATTCCGGAAAACCCGAAAAATTCTCCACTTGGCATTCAAAGCATAGGACTTTGCAACAAGCACCTCCCAAGGTAGTGTGCCATCCCCATGCGAATCCTTCTCCCGGTTTTTCTGATCGCTTTGGCCTTATCAGCCACCGCTGCCACGAAATACGTTCCCGCAAACGATTCCCAGCCCCTGATTCGTCGCGACCTCCTCCCTCTCGACGTGGACGCCATTCGCGAACTCGCTCAAAATCTTGCCACTTTGGCCGATGGCCCCCTCCCGAAATCTGCCAGCCAAATCCGCCATCGCGCCCAAGCCCTCACTCTCAGCCAGCGCCTTTCGCCGGCCCAACCCAGAACCCGGGCCATTCAGAGCGCCTTCCTCAGTGGAGAAGACCGTCCGCAACCCGGGGGCGCGGAAGTCAAGTCCGCCCAACGCAACCTCTTCGCCGTCGCCGGTTGGCTTGCCAAACTCCCCACTGATTCGGAAGGCTACCGTCTCGGTCAGCTCCTCCTCGACATCCTGAACCAAACCGACGGGAGTGATCCGGCCCTCAAACTCCATGAGTCAGCCGGAACCTCCAAACGTTGGCAGGGAGTCGTCGCCAAAGTCACCGATTTCGAGGTGATCAATCTCCCCGTGGTGCCCGGGAAGCCTGACAAACCCGGCCCCGCCAATGGGAATAACGCCAAATATGCCGTCACCGCCCTCCTCACCGAAATCCCCATGTTCGCCGTCGGACTCGAAGAAGGCGACAAACCCTCCTCCGGGCTCATCACCACCAGCCTCGTCATCACCACCACCGAAGCGACCACCCGCACCGATCCAAAGACCGGAAAAGAAGTCACTTCTAAAACCGACGCTCTTCGTTTTCAACCCGAGCCCGGCTTCGACCTCTCTTCCTTGCACGGGACACTCGAGACCTTCTTCGCCGCCAACCTCAACCCCCTTCCCGAAGGATACAACCTCAACATCAACACCAACAAACGACGGTATCTCGCCAAAAACCGTGAAAACATCGCGACTCCCATCGCCATGATGCTTGATTCCGCCGTTACCAACCGCCCCCTGCGTCGCAACACCATCCTTTTTGCCCGCCTCCGTGCCGATGGTCGCCTTGAAAAACCGGTCGCCGCCTGGGAACTCCTCCTCCGCCTCGAAGCCCTCAAATTGGCTCCGGGCACCCGGCTGATCGTGGGATCCGGCATGATGGAGGAAATGACCGCCCTCCTCGTGATGGAGAAGGCCTCCTTCTTTACCAAATACGAGGTCATCGAAGCTCCCACCTTCAAAGCAGCCCGCGAACTCTACTTCGCCGATGGCAAACCTGACGCCAGGCTTGTCTCTGCGATGGCCGGATACGAGGAAGTTCGACAAAAAGCCCTGCAAACCAAAAACCTGGCGACTTTTCTCGGCCTCTCCTCCGTGGAAGGCCGCTTGGTCAAAGCCCGCGATTTTTGGCCCGGACACCTCTCGGCCACCTTGCTCGCCGAGCAAGCCATTCGCCGCCCGGCCTACTTCACCCGCTTCATGTTCGCGCAGGAACTCGACCGCCGGCTCGAGGAACTTTCCAGGTTTCGATATACCATCGACAAGACCCTTGCACGGGCGATGAAGGACGCCTACAAAAAAACCAAGGAAACCCTCGACCCCATGAAGCGACGTCTCCAGCGGGCCGAAGAAACCGTCTTTGATGATGCCATCAACCTCATCAAAGAGCTCAATTCCGTCGGACGCGGGGCCTCCGCATTCCTTGATAATCAGGAAGAACTCCGAAAAAAAGACCTGGAGACCTTCCAGGCAAAGCTCGCCATCTTCCGAAGCAAGCTTCGCAAAATATACCTCCCGGCAGAGAACAAATAAAGATATCCAGCCCACATCCCCTCGCTTTGGGATTTGAAACTTAAACAAAAAACGTCATACCTCGTCCCTCATCATGAAAATTCGCCTGTTCTCAATCTTTCTGCTCCTCACCGGAGTGATTTTTGCCAAAGCTTATCGCCCTCCCAACATGGAGAAAAAGATCTTTAGTGAAAAGAAACTCTCACTCGATAAGATCTCCCAAACCGCTCTTTTCTCCGGGCTCCTCTCGGTCGCCCGTGACTTCGACGAAGAAGAAAATGAAGTCAATTACGAGCTCCGCTCAAACTCCCTGGCCATTGCGGGCCGTCTCGAGCCAAAATCGGAAACCTTTAAAGACGTCCTCCAGGACCTTAAGGACCGGGGTATGACGGTCAAAGAAGACGCCAACAAATCCGACATTTCCTCGAAAATCTACCGTGGCATCCGCTCGCTCATGCGTAAAAAGGGCAATAAGGACAATGAAAAGTGCGCGGCCTACTGCATCGACATTGCGCTGCGTCTCGATCCCGATGGCAAATATGAAGACAAGCTCAAGGGCTATCAGAAGAAAGTCGGAGAAGCCGACTGGAAAGACATGCTCGAAGCCCCCGTCTTCAACAATCCTTGGGATCGCAAGCAAGGCGAGTTCAAGGAACGCTCCGAAACCATCCCCGGTGGTGAAGCCGCAAAATTCGCCGCCACCCAACGCACTGTCTATGGACTCTCCGTCCGGACCCTCTCAAACGGTCGCCATGCCGGAGCGGCAGCCTCCCTCAGCGCCACTGCCCTTCGCGACAAGGACACCGAGGGCATCGAGTTTCACATCGACCAAAAGGTCGGCGACATGACCGGAAACTCCCTCGAGGAGATCAAAAAGCTCATGCGCGTCCGCCACGAAGAGGATGGTCGCATTCCTTCCGGATACAAAGTTGAGATCACCTTCGAAGACAAGGACACCCTTCTCGATGGCCCCTCCGCCGGAACGGCCATGTCCATCATCCTCGACTCCCTCTTCACCGGACTGGAGCTCGACGACAAGTTCGCCTGCACCGGAGCGATCACTGCCGATGGCAAAGTGACCCGTATTGGTGGAGTTGCCGGCAAGATCCGCGGCGCCACCAAGAAAGGCTGCAACCTCGTGGGTGTCCCTCACGAGAACATCAAGGGGGTTTCCGACATCCTTGTTCTTGATGGCATCGACAAGCTCATCGCCATTCAGGTCTTCAGCTTCAAAACCCTCGACGAAGCCCTCATGGTTGCCTCCAAAGACAAACCAGCAGAAGTTCAATCCACCATCGACGATTTCGCCAAGGTCGCTGCGCTCATCAAAGCCAAACCAGCCGCTCTCGCTGAGGCCAAGATCATTGCCCTTCTCGAAGACGTGGTGAAAAAGATGCCCAACCACCAATCGGCCCAGATCCTTCTCAGCGTTGCCAAGAAGAATCCGAAAACGGTTCTCTCCCTTGGTGGTTCTTTCCACCAAATCGACACCAACACCTCCGGAATCTCCAAGAAAATCCAAAGAATGGTCTGGTCCGGTGAGTTCGAATTTGGTGCAGCCGAAAAAGAGGAGGCAAAGGAAGCCCTCGAAGAGCTCGAGAAAATCGCTCCCAAGATTGATTCCCGTATCACCGACTTCAGCGATGCGATGCTGAAAGCCGTCAAAATATACTCCGGAGGCCGGGAGGACGGCGAAAAAGATGACGATTTCGTCAAGCGCCTGAAAAAGGAATGGGAAGAAGTCTCCGCCAAACGCAAGAAGCTCATGGGAGACCCTGAAATCATGGAAGAACTCTACGGCTAGTCCGGAGTTCTCCAAAGATCACCAAAAGCCCGGCTCGTCAGAGTCGGGCTTTTTGATTTCTCTTTGTTGAGCTCAGCCTCGATTCGGACGGCCAAGCAGAGTAGTCCCTGGGATCAATCTAAAAGTAAGCGCCTAACTGCAACGCCCGACCAAAATGAGGGAGAAACGTTGAACTCAGACACCCTACTCCTCCTTCGCACCCGGGAACACCAGGTTCATGCCATGCAGCTTCCAGTGCTTGGCAATATCAGCTTCCACTTCGGCCCAAGGGCGTTCACGGAAGAATTTCTGGGTCGCATGATCTCCCATCTCTTTCTGCTTTTTCTTCAACTCGGCCACTTTCTGATCCAACTCTTCCTGGTTCGCAGCAGTGATCCTTTCGGGGAGATTCTTCTGAAAATCAGCTAAATAGCGTAACCCGTCCCTCATCCCAGTCGCTTTCCCCTCTTCGTCCAAGTAGACAAGATAAGTCATCACGATCAATGAATGCCCCAGGAAGCGGCGACGCGCGTCTTCATCGGCCACGCCATTGGTGCTGGTGATGATGAGATCAGAGATATGGGGCATCTCGATTTCCTTTTTATTGAAGAGCGGCTTGGCTCCTGACCGGCTCTTTTCGAGCAAAAGATCTTTGGCTTCCTCGATCACCTCCTTGTAGTCAAAGGAACTCTTCTCGTAGATCGCGCAGTTGATTAAATTGGCCAAACCTTCCTTAAACCAGTCGGTGAGGTTCCGGTCATAAACCTGCGGCATCATCGCGCCGGTGAAATGTAAAATCATCTGTCCCGCCAAGCTCCTCATTCTGTCCTCGCCTCCACTCCCTCCCGAGCTGAGCCCAAAATTTTCGAGGCAGATATTGATCTTACCCGTCGCTGGGTCGTAGTTGGATCGGGTCTTCTCCTGATAGCCGGCTTCAACCCAGTCCTCATCCTTCGCGATGGTATGGACTTCATACTTTCCATTGACCGGCTCGTATCGGGATTTCATTCCAAACGGCAGGGAACCGCAGTAGATCCAGGTCAGTTCACACGCTTCCAGAATGGTCTCGATCCCTTTGGACTTCAATCGACTGTCTGCCACGATGCGGAAATTTCCCGATGAGTAGTGATTAAAATCGCCCTTCTTTTCAGACTGGGGTTCAAGCGGTGCCGCTAACACCGCCTGCCTAAGAATTGGCTTGGTCCATTCGGCAGCGGGAACACCAGCGTCCTCCGCCGGTTTCTCCCCGTCACCCTTGTCTTCCTTCATCTTATCATCGCCCGGAGTTTCTTTCGGTGGGCTCTTTTTGGCCTCTTCGATATCCAGATCGATCAAATACGACAAATCCTCGCGGCTTAGGTTCTTGATCGGAACGGTCACCTCCTTACCGCTCTTGAGCTTCAAGATCACCGCATCAGCGCTCTGGGACACGTATTCCGCGACAATCTTGCGCCCCTTGACGTCCGTCCAGGTGCGTCCGCACAACTGGCCGACAGCTGCAAACGTCAACAAGCCCGAGAATAAGAACCTTTTCATGGTTTTACTCTCCCCCCGAACCTCCTCATTATCAATCTCTCAATCGCCCAAATGCGGCGGATCAAAGCCCGGCCGGAACCTTAAAATCGACCGGCACCTTGATCACTTCCAAATCGGTCCAGGCGTCGAGCCCCAGAATGATTTGATCGACCTTCTTCTTGAGATTAAAGGTCACGGAATACGTTCTCTTCCCAAACATTCCCATCGAACCACTGCTGGTTCGGTCGGACTCCACAACCTTCCCGTCGGAATCATAAAAGACGAAACCTTTGAAATCCTTGTGATTCACGGAACTGGTAAAGCTGACAGACATGGGATCATCACCCCAATCAGGTTTCCCGGCTTCCTCCACTTTAAAGGTATGCTCTCCCACCACCACCTTGGCGCCCTTCTTCACTTCCACCGCCTTCGACTTCTTCATCTCGCTCTTCGAGGCAACCGAGACCAAAAGCTCACCTTTCAAGGCCAGGTTCCCGGCCCCTTTTTCAGGAACACCGGACGATTCGATTTCGACGATCAAGGCCTTCCCGTCCTCACTCAAATTGGGGAACCCAAAGTTCGCTCCTTTTCTCGAAAATTTACCCTTCGCCTTGGTAAAATCAGTCCCCAAATCATCGCCAAACACCGTCACTTTTGAGCCATCCTTATCCAAATTCACGATCGATTTGTCTTTGCTCGTCAAAAGAAGAGCCACCCTCGTTCCAGTATGCCAATTGAAGGCACGCAACTCCTGGGCATTCTTATTTGCCTCTCCCCCCGGCTTGTATCCCTTCCCCACAACCTGCAATCCGGCAACCGAAACATCCACCTGCGCCGAAGACACTCCCACAACCAATCAAAAAATCATCAATGCGTTTTTCACGATTTACAAGCTAGCGTGACTACGAACGGAGGCAATCTGCTTTTCACCCCACAAAAAAACCGCCACTTTCCAATCTGGAAAAGTGACGGTTTGAAATAGTTCTCCCAAATTCTTATTTAGACCCCTTCAAAAATCTAAACAGGTCCGAGTCGGTCGAAAGGATCACCGTGGTCTTTTCGTCAAGGATGTCTTCGTAGGCCTCGAGTGTCTTCACGAACTCATAAAAACTCTCCTGCTCGGGAGTTCCACCGTAAGCCTCGGCGTAAATCCGGGTCGATTCGGCATCGGCCTCACCGAGAATGGATTGCACTTGCTTGTAGGATTCAGATTCGATCTTTTTCACTTCTCGTTCCATCGTTCCCTTGATGCGCGCAGCCTCACCGGCACCCTCGGAGCGGAAACGCTCGGCGATCTGCTGTCTCTCGGAAATCATGCGCTGATAGATATCCGGAGCGACCTCACTGTTGTAATTGATCCGCTTAAAACGCAGATCAAGCAAGGTGATCCCAAAGTCTTCAAGCTTGGACTTGGCTGTCTCAAAGACACTCTGCTCAATCGTTCGACGACCGACCTGAATCACTTCAAAATCAATCTCCGACTCGGTCTGCAAATCGGTCCTTTCAGGCTGGCGGTCCTTGGTAGAGCGGACCACCTCGATCAGGTCGTGTTTGGCCACCGCATTCCGCGTCTCTGATCCCAGGATGTCATCCAGACGAGACAGGGCACTTCGCTCGTCACGCAACTTCTGAAAGTAAGCGAGAGGATCGGAGATCTCCCATCGGGCGAAGGTATCCACCTGAATGTAGGTCTTGTCACGCGTCGGCATCTGGGAACTCATGCCATCCCAGGCCAGAACCCGTTTTTCGATCACATTGACCTTCACGATGAAGGGCATCTTGAAATGCAATCCCGCTTCAGTGATCGGCTCTCCCACCGGCTTACCAAACTGGGTCAAAACCACCTGCTGGTCTTCTCGCACCGTGTAGATCGTCCCGGTCATGAACAACAGGATGATCAGCACGAAAGCCGCTATTAAAAATCCAATCGCTTTTTTCATCGGGCACCTCCCTTTCCATTTAAGGCGTTATTGAGGTCGAGAAGGGGCAGCGGTTTGGTAGCCTCTCCATCCATAATTACTTTACTTTTTAAACGTGGCATCACTTTTTTTATTGCTTCCAGATAGAGCCGCTGGCGGGTAATCGCCGGAGCCTTTTCGTATTCCTTGAAGAGCGCCAGAAAGCGCTCGGCATCACCCGTCGCTTCATTGACGCGCTGCAGCTTCCCCCCCTCGGCGGCACTGATTTTTTGATCGGCCTCACCCTCTGTTCGGGGCACTGCCTTATTATAGAGGCCCTTGGCCACGTTGATCTGTTTCGCCTTATCCTGTTGCGCCTGATTCACCTCGTTGAAGGATGACTGAACCGCCCTCGGCGGATTCACGTTTTTAAGCTGAAGCTGGTCGATTTGCAGGCCAAGTCCGTAGGAATCAACCAACCCCTGAAGCTTGACCAAGGCATCCGTTTCGATCGACTGACGGCCGATCGTGATCACCTCGTCCACGGTCCGGTCTCCCACGACCTCGCGCATCACCGATTCGGAAGCATCCCGCATGGTGTCCTCGGGGTCGCGGACCCGGAAAAGATAGGCTTCAGGATCGCTGATGCGGTATTGCACCACCCACTCGACCAGCGCCGAGTTCTTATCCCCGGTAATCATGGTCTGTTCGGCCTCCCACTCCCGGGGGCGGGTTTGATACGAGTTGGTGCTTCCCTCGGTGCCGAAACCAAATTCCATTTTGAGCGTTCGCGCCACCGGAATGATTTCCTTGGTCTCGAACCAGAAAGGCATCTTAAAGTGAAGCCCCGGCGCGGCCGTCCGGTTATATTTGCCAAAGCGCAAAATCACCGCCTCGGAATCGGCCGGGACCGTGAAGTAACTTGTGAACACCCCGGCGACCACAATGATCCCGGGAATGATCAGACCGGCGCGCGTGGCGAGCTTCTGAAAAGCTCCACGCGCGGCGTCTCTATCGATTCGTATTTCTGCCATAGGTTCAGAGAGTCATCGCGGGAAGCATTTCCCGCAATGAGAATATCAGCCTGCTTTTCTAATCACTTCCGCTTTTGCCAGGAGTTCTTTGATCCCGGACGCACCCATTTTCCAAAAGCCGAACAAGTTATCCAGGAATTCTGGCTCTTCGACGCCAGGGATCGCGAAAAGACCGAAAAAATCTCCCGAACCTTGCTCAGGCGGCGCGAAGCCGAATTCGCCGCAGGCAAAAAGAATACCCCCACCCACAAGGGCCAGACCGACGACGGTTTCCCGCAGAGGTATCCAATCAGATACTTCATCCTGCTCCAACTGATCAACCAGCTTTCGCAGCATATTCCCTTGCTCTCATAGGGAATCTTTGGTGGAGTCTCTCATTATCTCTATGAACAAAAATTTCTTCCGTATATGTACCCCGATGCTCGCATCTCTGGGATCGATCCAAGGAGCGATGGTCGCCATCACCAGCCTCTCCGACCTCGGAGTGCCTGATGAAACCCTCAACGCCCTCAACAACGCGCTCCCCACTTTCAACGGCCGCACTGTCAACGGGGTGACCGGAGTCGATACCAAAGACGCCACGTTTGCCCTCTCCGTCGATTTCAATGCCCCCGCCGGAGCCAGCTCACAAAATCATGTCCTCTGGGAAACCGGCGGCGGAACCATCGGACTCTCGCTTGTTTACGTCCCCTCAACCACCACTCTCAGCCTCCGCCAAGCCAGCAACGGCGGAAACACCGTCCTCCAGGTGGACAGCATTCTCTCGGGAGCGCAATTGGCAACTGGAGACATCGAGCTCGTTTGGACTTTAACCACGAACGGCGGACTTGGCGGACAACCTCAAATCGAACTCTTCCTTGATGGCATCTCCGGTGGAACCGACACCGATCCCTCAGCGATAGGCGACTGGTCCGGCGGAAACGGTGCCGGATTCGGCGACGCGGGCGGAGGCGGGATTGCCGCAGCCGGAGGAAACACCAACCTCGGAAACACCACCGCATTTGCCGACGGGACCATCAACCTCAGCGACGGACTCCAATTCTGGGCCGACAGACAAGCGACCTTCGTTCCCGAACCCAGCAGCCTTCTCTCGGCATTCGTAGGTCTAGGACTCCTCTCGATCCGCCGACGCCGATCATCAAACTTCTTACCAAAAGGGTAAAAGGAGAGATCCTTTTTCGTTTTAGAGAAGTCGGTGACTGGCTATTCCCTCATCACGAAGAAGCCTCCTTCTCTACGAGCCACAAGACGCGGACTTCGCTCGTTTTTCCGGCCCAAAGCTTCCCGATATCGCGCAGCCAT
>ERZ887942.2641-NODE-2641-length-10976-cov-11.011446_pt1 | contig 10976 bp, 10 predicted proteins | sample MGYA00521099_ERZ887942 | MGnify/ENA primary metagenome ERZ887942 (study PRJEB32303, sample SAMEA104408605) | aquatic metagenome | biome: Brackish water; feature: Pelagic; material: water | place: Baltic Sea | collected 2014-06-07T06:48:00 | depth 16,251 m ... | reverse complement strand
CGCGCAACAGTTCGGGCAGGCCATGGCCGAAGAAGATGTTGTCGCCCAGCACCATGGCCGAGGCCGACCCGTCCAGGAAATCGCGCGCCAGCAGATAGGCCTGGGCAAGCCCTTCGGGCTTGGGCTGAACGATGTAGGTCAGGTTGATGCCCCATTGGCTACCATCGCCCAGTGTGCGGATGAACTGGGCCTGATCCTCGGGCGTCGTGATAATGGCAATGTCCCGAATACCGCCCAGCATCAGGGCGGACAGCGGGTAGTAGATCATCGGCTTGTCGTAGACCGGCAAGAGCTGCTTGGAGACCCCCAGCGTGATCGGGTACAGCCGGGTGCCGGAACCGCCTGCCAGAATGATCCCCTTGCGGCGCGTCGTGCTTTGCGTGGTCATGCGACCTCCTCCAATTCCTTGATGACTGCGGCCAGTGCCAGACGCCAATCTGGCCTGGAAATGCCAAAAACAGTCTCTAATGCACTGCAATCCATCCGCGAATTCGCCGGCCGAACGGCCGGTGTGGGATAGGCTGATGACGGGATATCGGTGACCGCGACGGTCCGGCCCGCCATATCAAAGATCGCCCGGGCGAAATCGGCCCAGCTGACATCGGGGGCGCCACTGAGATGATGCAGGCCCGTCTTGGTCGGATCTTCACGCAATTTGTCAACGATCGACAGGCAGGCCACGGCAATGTCGCGGGCCGGCGTTGGGCCGCCGATCTGGTCGCCCACCACATTAAGCGCATCGCGCGTTTCAGACAGCCGCAGCATCGTCTTGACGAAATTGTTGCCATGGGCCGAAAATACCCAGGATGTGCGCAGGATGGCCCAAGTGCCCCCCGCCGCCTGAATGGCCTGTTCGCCGGCCAGTTTTGAACGGCCATAGGCCCCCAGAGGGCCAGTGGGATCCGTGGGGGACCATGGCGCAGTGCCGCCGCCTTCGAACACATAGTCGGTCGAGATATGGACGAAAGGAATACCCAGATCAGCACAGGTCCGCGCCATCGCGCCCGGAGCCGTGCCGTTGACCACTGTGGCGGTGGCCTCTTCCTCTTCAGCCTTGTCCACAGCCGTCCAGGCCGCGGCATTGATCACCGCAGACGGGGCATGGGCCCGGATCGCGGCGGCGCAGGCCTCGGGGTCTGTCAGGTCGGCCTTGTCCCGGCCCAGGAAGGTCGCCTCGGTGGCGAGGCGACGAAGCTCGGTCGCCACCTGTCCGGTACTGCCAAAGACAAGGATCATGCCTTGACCCCCAGCCGCTCACCGACGCCGCCCCGGTCCTGCAGGGCGCGCCACCAGTCCTCGTTATCAAGGTACCATTGTACGGTCTTTTCCAGCCCCTCCTCGAGGGTGACCGAAGGGCGCCAGCCCAGTTCGGTCCGGATCCGGGACGGGTCGATGGCATAGCGGGCATCATGGCCGGGACGATCCGTGACGAAGGTGATCTGCTCGGCATAGGGCGCGTTGCCGGGCCGCTTTTCATCAAGGATGGCACAGAGGCTGCGCACCAGGTCGATATTGCGGGCCTCGTTCTCGCCACCGATGTTGTAGCTGCGCCCCAGAACGCCCTTTTGCACCACGGTCAGCAGGGCATCGGCGTGATCCTCGACATAGAGCCAGTCGCGCACATTCTCGCCCGCCCCGTAAACCGGGATCGGCGCCCCGGCGAGCGCCTTGAGGATGACCACCGGGATCAGCTTTTCCGGAAAGTGGAAGGGGCCGTAGTTGTTGGAGCAGTTGGTCATGACCACGGGCAGGCCATAGGTTTCGTGCCAGGCGCGAACCAGGTGATCAGACGCGGCCTTTGAGGCGGAATAGGGACTGTTCGGCGCGTAGGGCGTGTCCTCGGTGAACATCCCCGTCGCACCCAATGTGCCAAAGACCTCATCGGTCGAAATATGGTGAAAGCGAAAGCCCTCGGGCTTGCCTTTGCCCGTCCAGTAGGCGCGAGCCGCCTCAAGCAGGGTATAGGTGCCGGTGATATTGGTGTGGATGAAATCCCCAGGTCCGTCGATCGACCGGTCGACATGGCTTTCTGCGGCCAGATGCATGATCGCATCGGGCTGATGGGCTGCCAGGATCCGCTCCATGGCGGCGCGGTCGCAGATATCGGCCTGTTCAAATGCATAAAGCGGGCTTGAGGCGACACTGTCGACATTGGCCAGGCAAGCCGCATAGGTCAGCACATCGACGTTGACGACCGCATGCCCCTGCGCCACGGCCTGACGCACGACGGCAGAGCCAATGAAGCCTGCTCCACCCGTTACGAGAAGTTTCATCCAGTATCCTTTGGATCATCGCGCCCGTTCAGGCGTATGTGAATGGAGAATTGAAATCAGCCATCAGGGGGGCAACCGCATCCTTGTCGGAAATCGCAGCCGTTCCCCCCGACAGGGGCCAGTCGATGGCCAGATCGGGATCATCCCAACGCACCGCCCCGTCGCATTCGGGGGCGTAGAAATCGCTGCATTTGTAGACAATCTCGGTCATCGGAGCGAGGGTAACAAAGCCATGCAAAAAGCCCGCCGGGATCAAGAGCTGGCGGCCGTTTTCGGCCGACAGCTCATAGCCCACCCATTTGCCATAGGTGGGCGAGCCGACCCGGACATCGACCGCCACATCGTAAAGCGCACCCTGACCGCAGCGCACCAGTTTGGCCTGGGCATGGGGGGGCGACTGAAAATGCAACCCCCGCACGGTGCCCGTATCCTGGCTGATCGAGTGGTTGTCCTGGACAAAGTCGATATCGATGCCCTGGGCGGCCAGCGTCTTTTTGCTGTAGTTCTCTGAAAAGAACCCGCGCGCGTCGGCAAAACGACGGGGGGTCAGCAGGACAACGCCCGGCAGCTCTGTTTGAAGAATTTCCATCGTGATGTCTTCTTCCTGATTATCCGTCTTGATCGCAGTCTCTCTGGTCTCCTGCCCTATAGCCCGTTGGACAGGCATGCGGAAAGCCCTTGACGCGGATTTACAGCTGCTGGTGCGCAGCCGTCCGGCTGACGGCTGCGCACCAGGCTACAGACCTGCGGTCAAAACAGATCAAAGCGACTGCTTTGCCAGATCGTCAAACTGGCGCAACCGCCCGATCAGAGCCTGCATCTGGTCAATCGGGATCATGTTGGGTCCGTCAGAGGGCGCGTTGTCGGGATCCTCGTGGGTTTCGATGAACAAGGCCGACACGCCCACCGCACAAGCCGCCCGAGCCAGCACCGGGGCAAACTCGCGCTGCCCGCCGCTTGTTGCCCCCTGCCCACCTGGCTGCTGGACCGAATGGGTGGCGTCAAAGACCACCGGATAGCCTGTCGCGGCCATCACCGGCAGACCGCGAAAATCCGATACCAGGGTGTTGTAGCCAAACGAGGTGCCCCGGTCACACAGCATGATCCGCTCGTTTCCGGTCGAGGCGACCTTGGCCGCTACATTGGCCATGTCCCAAGGGGCAAGGAACTGGCCCTTCTTGATGTTGATCGCCGCCCCAGTTTCGCCGGCGGCAAGCAACAGGTCGGTCTGACGGCACAGAAAGGCGGGGATCTGAAGGACATCGCAGGCCGCTGCCGCAGGGGCGCAATGATCGGGCAAATGCACATCCGTCAGGACCGGGCAGCCGAATTCATCACCGATGGCGGCCAGTATCTCGAGCCCCTTTTCCATCCCAAGCCCACGGGTCGATCCCAAGGATGACCGATTGGCTTTGTCATAGCTTGCCTTGAAGATGAAGCGGGTGCCGGTGGGCGCACAGGCCTCGGCGATCCGGCCGGCCATCATGCGGGCGTGCTCAAGGCTTTCCAGCTGGCAGGGACCTGTGATCAGGGCAAAGGGTTCCGCCCCGCCAATCCGGATGTCGCCGACTTCTACAATGCGGGCCTCTACACTGTGAGCCTCGGTCATGCGCCTCTCCTGTCTTGGTGTCCGAGCCGGGGCTCAGGAATGATCTTTTGCCAGAATGCTTTCGATGCGGACCACATCGGCGGGGTTGTTCAGCTCCCAGAAGACCCGGCCACGGCCCGGCACCTCAACGCAGAGGACCGAGGTGCCGTTTTCCAGGAACCGCAACTGTTCGAGCCCCTCAAGGCTTTCCAGTGGGCCTGCCTGCCAGTCAGTATAACGGGCCAGGGCATCGGGGCGGTAGGCATAAAGGCCGACGTGGTGGAACACCTGGTTCCAGGCGGTTTCGGCCTTGGCAGGGTCGATATAGGGAAGGACTTCCTTGGAAAAATAGAGCGCCCGGCCACCGGCTCCGAAAACCGCCGTGGTCCCGCCGACCCGGCCCGCCTGCCGGTCGGCGCGGAAATGGCCGTAGGTCTCGGCATCGCAGCGCACCACCGGGGTGGCGACCTCGGCCGTCGGATCGGCCGCCATGGCCGCGATCAGATCCTCGACGAACCAGGCCGGGGTCAGGGGGGCGTCACCTTGCAGGTTGACCACCAGATCGGCCTCGAGCCCGGCCCGCGCCATGGCATCGGCGCAGCGCATGGTACCGTTCTCGCAGGCTTCGGAGGTCATGATGACAGAGGCGCCAAAGGCCTCTGACGCCTCCCGGATGCGGTCGTCATCGGTGGCGACATGGACCTCGGCCACGCCTTTGACCGCCATCGCCGCCTCCCAGCTACGCTGGATCAGGGTCTTTGAGGCGCCACTGCCGTCGCGCAGGGCGACCAGCGGTTTGCCCGGATAGCGGGTAGAGGCATAGCGGGCAGGGATCAGGATCACGGTCTTCATGGCACTTCCTTACGCAACGCCGGCGCGCAGACAATCGTGAATGCGCAGGACACCGACAGCCATCCCAACCACATCGACAACAACCAGGACGTTGATCTTGTTGTCATTCATTATTCGCATCGCTTCGACCGCCAGCATCTGGGGTGGTACTGTCTTGGGGGTTGCCGTGGCCACGTCACCGGCAACCCTGTCCATAAGACCAACCATGTTACGCCGCAGGTCACCATCCGAGACGACACCGACAAGGCGACCCTGATCGACCACGCAGGCAATGCCAAACCCCTTTTCCGTCATCGTCAGAAGCGTTTCTCCCATCGGGGTGGCAGGCGTGACGATAGGGGTGGCGTCCGCGCCGTGCATCAGTTGGGCGACTGTGGCCAGCTGGGCTCCTAGTTTGCCACCGGGATGAAAGGTGCGAAACTGCTCTTTGACAAACCCCCTCTGCTCCATCAGCGCGATGGCGAGGGCATCGCCCAGGGCCAGGGTCAGGGTCGTCGATGTGGTAGGGGCCAGGCCGATGATGCAGGCCTCGGGCGCGGGTGGAAGCAGCAGGCGGTAATCGGCGGCCTTCATTAGTGTACTGTCGGCTTTGCCCGAAATGCCGATCAGTGGAATGCCGAAACGGCGAGCATGGGCAATCAGATCCCCCAGTTCGGACGTCTCGCCAGAGTTGGAAATCAGGATGCAGACATCCTCGGGTGTCACCATGCCAAGATCGCCATGGCTCGCCTCAGCGGGATGGACAAAGTGCGACGGGGTGCCGGTCGAAGCCAGTGTCGAGGAAATCTTGCGCCCTATATGGCCCGACTTGCCCATACCAGACACAACAACACGTCCCTTGAGGGTCAGAAGCAGCTCTACAACAGCAACGAAATCGGCCGGGATGGCACGGGTCATGTCAAGAACCGCCTGCCCCTCAATTTCAAGCACGCGGACCGCCGTCGCGGCGATGGTGTCGGGAGTGATGGTCACGGCGGGTTTCTGTGTCATGTCCTGCTGCCGGAGATCCGGCCCTGTTGTGACGGCGCTGGTCGGTCGTCGGCCGCGGCCTCGGTCTGGGCCCTCTTTCGTCCTATTCGATTGGCTTTGCAACCGAATGGGCGGGGCAAGATGACCTGCCCGCTACCCTGTTGCCAGAACGGCGGGAGACCGTAACGGTGCCGTTCCAGAACTTTAGCCCAACTGACAGAGCCTTGTGCAGCCCTCATCAACCGGGAGACCAAAATGTCCGAGGCCTCGTCCCATCTGTCGCTGCCCTTAATCCAACCATCACAGAACCAAAAGCACGTCACCCACAATGCCGCCATCGCCCAGCTTGATATCCTCGTCCAGCTGGCCGTTGAAAGCCGGTCGCTTGGCCTGCCCCCCGTGGGCCCGACCGAGGCGGCGCGCTATATCGTGGCATCTGCGGCGACCGGCGCATGGGGTGGGCAGGATGGCCGACTTGCCATCTGGCAGAACGGGGCTTGGTCCTTTGTCACCCCCCGGCCGGGCTGGCTGGCCTGGGTGATTGACGAGGCCGCGCTGGTGGTGCGCGAAGGGACGCTCTGGACGACGGCCGGCGCAGGCGGTGGGGCGGCAGCCGGCGCGGGCAGCCTTGACAGCCTCGGCCTGAACGCCAGCGCGGATGCCACCAACCGGCTGACCGTCGCCGCCCCCGCCATCCTGCTGACCCATGAGGGGGGGGGCCATCAGCTCAAGATCAACAAGGCCGGCACCGCCGAGACCGCCAGCCTCCTGTTCCAGAGCGACTGGTCAGGCCGGGCCGAGATGGGGCTGGCCGGCACCGACGCCTTTTCGGTCAAGGTCAGCGCCGATGGAGCCACCTGGACCGAGGCGCTCTATCTGGCCGCCGCCAGCACCTGCGCGGGCCTCTGGAACACCGCCCCCACCGCCCCCTTGCATGTCAACGGCGCGCTGAGGGTGGGGGGATATACCCTGGCGACCCTGCCCTCGGCCAGCAGTCTTGGGGCAGGCTCGGTGATCTATGTGGCCGATGCCAGCGGCGGAGCGGTCATGGCGTTTTCTGACGGGTCGAACTGGCGGCGCATGACCGATCGTGGGGTGGTGCCCTGAGCGAGGCCTACCGTATTCAGCCCTTGATCAGCGCCTCGACCCGCGCCACGCCCACTGTGACAAGCGCCGCATCACCCCGCGCCTCGACGTTCAGGCGCAGCAAGGGTTCGGTGTTGGAGCGGCGCAGGTTCAGCCGCCAGGTGCCGAAATCGAGGCCAACTCCGTCGGTGTCATCGCGGCCCTGTGCCTCTGGTTCCAGGGCCGCGATGACCCTGTCGACCGCCGCCTCGGCATCGTCGAGCAGGTAGTTGATCTCACCCGACGACGGGAATGCCGCCCGCCGGTCTGCCAGCAGATCGGCCAGGCTGGTGTTTTGGGCGCTCAGCAGGCTGGCCACCAGAAGCCAGGGGATCATCCCGCTGTCACAGGCCATGAAGTCGCGGAAATAGTGGTGGGCCGACATCTCGCCCCCGTAGACCGCGCCTGTGTCGCGCAGGGCTTGCTTCAGGAATGCATGCCCCGTCCGGGCCTGAATGGCCGTCCCACCGCCCGTGGTCACGATATCCTGGGTGTTCCAGATGATGCGGGGGTCATGCACGATGCTGGCCCCGGGCTCGCGGGTCAGAAAGGCCGCCGCCAACAGGCCCACGACATATTCGCCGGGCACAAAAAGCCCCTCGCGGTCGAACAGGAAACAGCGGTCGAAATCACCGTCCCAGGCAACGCCCACATCAGCCCCCGCCGCCACAACGGCATCGGCTGTGAGGGGCTGGTTCTCGGGCAGAAGCGGGTTGGGGATACCATTGGGAAAGGTCCCGTCGGGATCATGGTGATGGCGGATGAAGGTCAGAGGCGCGCCCTGCGCCTCAAGCGCGGCGGCGATGGCGTCAAAGGTCGGTCCTGCCGTGCCGTTGCCAGCATTGACCAGGATCGTCATGGGACGCAGGACGGGGATGTCCACAAAGGATAAAACAGTCTCTACATAGGCTTCACGCGCCCCTGTCGCGGTCTTTCGAGACCCGCCCGGGCGCGGCGCGGCGAAGGCCTCGCTTTCCGCCAGGGCCCGGATCGCCGAAAGACCGGTGGCCGCGTCCAGAGGGGCCGATCCCCGGCGCACCATCTTCATCCCGTTGTAATCCATCGGATTGTGCGAGGCGGTGACCTCGATCCCGCCATCCGCCTCGAAATAGGTGGTGGCATGGTACATCTCTTCGGTCCCGCACAACCCCAGATCGAGGACCTCGACACCGGCCAGCAACAGACCCTCGACCACCGCCTCCATCAGCTCTTGCGATGAAGCCCGGCAGTCCCGGCCAATGACAACGCGAGAGGCACCCAGAACCTCGGCAAAGGCACGACCGATGTGGGTCGCGATCTCGGGGTTCAGCTCGGGGCCAAGCTTGCCGCGAATGTCATAGGCCTTGAAACAGGTCAGCGAGGTCATGTGCGATATCCCTTGGGGTTAGCCGATTGCCAAGCCCAGAGGCTGGCGACCATGTCGTCAATTCCAAACTCTGCCTTCCAGCGCAGCTGGGTGGCGGCCTTGGTCGCGTCAGCCTGCATCTCGGCGATGTCGCCGGGGCGGCGTGGCATGATCTGGGCGGGCAGATCCCGGCCCACGGCCCGCGAGAAGGCATCGAGCATCTCGCGCACAGAACTGCCACGGCCCGTGCCGATGTTGTACACCTCTGCCCCCGTCACCGCCACCGTCCGGTCCAGGGCCGCCACATGGGCGCGGGCCAGGTCGACCACATGGATGTAGTCGCGAATGCCAGTGCCATCGGGGGTGGGGTAATCATCGCCCCAGATCTGCAGATAGGGCCGCTGACCGGTGGCCACCTGGGCCAGGTAGGGCATCAGATTGTCGGGCACGCCTTGCGGATCCTCTCCGATCCGGCCAGACGGATGGGCGCCCACCGGGTTGAAGTAGCGCAAAAGCATCACCGAGGCCTCGGGCCGGGCGGCAGCCCAGTCGGTCAGGATCTGTTCAGCCATCCGCTTGGTCTGACCATAGACCGAGGTGGGGGCGGTGGGATGCGCCTCGTCATAAGGCAGGTAGACAGGCTCTCCGTAGACTGTGGCCGAGGAGGAAAAGATGATGCGCGGACACCCCGCCACCTCCATCGCCCGCAACAGGGACAGGGTGCCGGTGATGTTCACGTCATAGTATTCGACCGGCTGCCGCTGGCTTTCACCCACCGCCTTGAGACCTGCGAAATGCACCACCGCTTCGGGGGCAAAGGCGCGGGCAATGATGCTGAGCCGATCGGTATCGCGGATGTCAGCCTCATGGGCCTCAAGCGTGCCATTCGACAGGGTCTGCACACGGGCCAGCGCCTCAGGCGATCCGTTGGCATAACTGTCCACAACGCAGACCTCATGCCCCTGACCCATCAGTTCGACCAAGGTGTGGCTGCCGATATAGCCCGACCCTCCCGTCACCAGAACCCGCATGAACCCTCCTGCCGATGATCCGGATTACACTCTGTATTGGTCCCTGTACCATACGCCAAAGGACACACCACCCGTGTCAGCCCTCGGGTCAGCGCCCGACCGAGACCAAAACTAATTCTATCCAGTTCACCCCAGGCAGCAGCACAACTTTCTTAGTGAACTTATGCGATGAACTGTTTTGCCCATTGACCCGGGCTCTAACGATGTGGCCGCCCCCCGACTGCATTGATGTGCCGAATCATTCGACAACGGGCGGCCGACTATTTCAGCACGCTATTAGAGACGGCTGATCTGATTACCCAATCCGATCGAGCTACCGATCAAACCGAGGACCGTCTGGGCTGTTGTAACAGGGCTTTCGGTTGCATAGACCAGATCGCCAGAGCGAATACGGAACTGACCCGCACTGAACAGGCCGTCCGTCGAGGTGAGATCGATGGTAAAGACGGTGCGGGTGAAGGCGGGCCCGGTACCGTCCTGACGCAGAGCGGAGGCAGGATATTCACGCAGGATCAGGATGCCCTGTGGATCGGCGCGCGAGGCAGAGATTCCACCTATGATCGCCATGGCCTCCAGGGCGCTGACGCTGTCTCTGGGGAACTTATGGATCGCTTGGCTACCAGCCGCGCCCAGGGACAGGAAATAGCGGTCATCGGCCTCTACAAAGACCTTGTCCCCGCCACGCAGGGTGGTGTCCAGCCCGGGAGAGGACAGCAGGCGGTCTACCGATGTACCATAGATCCCATCCCCCCGGACCAGCCTGATCTGCGGGTTGTTCAGGTTCTGGCTGATGCCACCGGCCTCGGCCAAGAGGGCCATGATGGTGTAGCTTTGGTCTACAAGAGGGTAGGACCCGGGGCGCGCGACGCCCCCAATCAGACTGACCGTGCTCAGTCGCCCCTCGGTCATCTCAAGCTGGACCTGGGCCGAGGGGATGATTTCGGTGAATCGTTCCTGCAAAACCGCACGTGCCCTGTCGGGGATCATCCCCGAGATCCGGATGTTTTCGATATAAGGCAGGAAGATAAAGCCAGAGGGTGAAACAGTGATCGGACCAAGGTTGACAGAGCGCTGACTTGGGGCCGTCAGGAGGGAATTGGTCTCCGTGTTCCAAACCGTGATCGCGACAGTGTCGCCGGGGCCGATAATCCGGTTTGGAGCGTCGGGCTGGCGGTTGATCCAGCCAAGACGGTTTTCACCAATACTTGGCCATGAGGCGTATTGGCTCAGGAATTCGCGGGTGACAGGGGCAACCCCGAAATCTTGGACAAGCTGTCCAGCCTCATCCCGTGTGGCTGCCAGAACTTCGGCTTCGAATCCGGCACCTCGCGGCAGGCTGCAGGCGGCAAGGATCAAGAAGGTACAAAGCATACCAATAGATGATGCAAAACGTCTCATCCGACCCCGCGATCATAGCTCATAGCGTGATCAGTAGGGATTGAGACCTCAATAAGCAAGCCGATCAAACTGATTCAGAGACCCCAATCGCCGACGGCTGGCGAAACGTCCTTGATCCGGTGGTCGCAGGGTATGCAACGCGAGACATCTTACGGTTCTTCCGCGCCGAATGATCGCCAAGGTCGAATGGCATCCCGGCGAGTTGTTTGCGCGTGTCGGCTTCATCGTCACCAACATGCCCATGGACCCCGACTGGGTCGTGCGGTTCTACAACCAGCGCTGCACCGCCGAACAGCACATCAAGGAAGGCAAGCATGCCTTTCGCTGGACAAGGCTGTCGTGCCGGAAGTTCCGCGACAACGAGGTGCGGCTGCAACTGCACGCGCTGGCCTACA
>ERZ887942.2640-NODE-2640-length-10976-cov-28.647010_pt1 | contig 10976 bp, 9 predicted proteins | sample MGYA00521099_ERZ887942 | MGnify/ENA primary metagenome ERZ887942 (study PRJEB32303, sample SAMEA104408605) | aquatic metagenome | biome: Brackish water; feature: Pelagic; material: water | place: Baltic Sea | collected 2014-06-07T06:48:00 | depth 16,251 m ... | reverse complement strand
TCCATTCTGATAATGGTCTCCGTTGGAGAATGGATAAACTTCTGGAGTAGATTAATGCCATCGGGAGAGCTCTCAAATTCATTGCTCTCAACATATTCCTTCAAGGATTGCTTATTGGGAAATTTGTACACACCCAGACCTTTGCCAGCTCTATTATGTTTAGAGATTAGCGGGAAAGTAATTGTCTCAGCTCCCTCTAAAAGAAAATTTTTCCTTACACTGGCAAAAGTTGGCGGCGTTTGAATATTAAATTTTTCTAATTCTTGGTATTGCCTTATTTTACTAATTTCCAAGTCCAGTGCTCTTGAGCCGTTGATAACTTTGCGGTTATGGCGTTGCAACCATTCCAGAATGCCAAGCGCTAGTTCGGGCTCGTAGCGATGATTTCTGGAGTGGGATGAAGCACTCATTCTGTTATAAAACACGCCTTCAGGTGGAACATCCATTAAATTAAAATTCATTTCAGGGACATACCAGAATGTATAAGCGGCCCCAACATCTTCAAGCGCTGCCTGAAAGGGAGAGAGCCATTCTTTATTTTCGTGGATAATAAAAATCATACTTATTTCAATCCAGCCTTTAGCCCATCAATTAAATCATCCAGATCCTCTAGTCCAGCGGAGATCCTAATTAACCCCTCAGAGATTCCAGCTATCTTTTTTTCCTTGGCAGTTAATGGAGCGTGAGTCATGGTGTAAGGATGGCAAACAAGACTTTCAAATCCACCCAAGGATTCTGCAAGAGAAAAATGTTCGACCTGTTTAAAAAACTTCCTGACTGCTGGCAAGCCTCCTTTAAGCTCAAAACTTAACATTCCACCAAACCCCTTTTGTTGTTTTTGAGCAATCAAATGGGAAGGGTGACTCTCTAGACCTGGGTAATAAACAGTCCCAACTTTCTTATTATTTGATAAGACTTCAGCTAGACCCATAGCATTTTTTTCATGGGTTTTCATTCGAAGATTTAATGTTCTTAATCCCCTTAGCGTTAAGTAGCTATCAAATGGAGCTCCTGCAACTCCCGTTGCATTTGCCCAGTCCTGGATTTGATCATGGAGTTTTTTTGTCTTAGCAATAACAGCGCCGCCTACAACATCTGAATGCCCATTGATATATTTGGTAGTTGAATGCATGACGATATCGGCTCCCAGCGTGAGAGGATTTTGTAGTGCTGGAGATAGAAAGGTATTATCAACTGCAACCAGGGCCTTTGAAGTTTTGGCTAGTCGGGCTATTGCTCGTATATCTACGCTTTGGAGCAATGGGTTAGAGGGCGTCTCGATCCAAATCAACCTCGGCTTAATTTTTACAATCGATTGCTCAAGCTTTTCTAATGAGCTTTGATCAATAAAATGAGCTGTTAAATATCCCTTGTCATGAAGCATAGAGAATAGTCTAAAGGTACCCCCGTAGCAGTCATGCGGCAGAATGACATGATCTTTCACATTGAGTAAATTTGCTACTAAGCCAACGGCAGATAAGCCCGAGCTTGTAATAGTTCCGCCAAAGCCTTCTTCAAGCTCAGCTAGAGCCTCTGCTAGTATGTCTCGTGTTGGATTGCCACATCTTGTGTAATCATATTTTTGCTCCTTCTCAAACTGCTTAAATGCAAAGTTAGAGGATAGGTACAATGGAGGTACTACCGCGCCATGCTGAGAGTCAGTCTCTAGACCAGCTCTAGTTACAACGGTGTCTTTGTTAATTTTTTTAGTCATCTCAAACCTCTCACGCCATTTTAATATTGGGCTGGCAAAAAAAAACCCATCTGCTTTGCTAGATAGGTTTCCAAAAGGTCTATTTAGCGGTATTTATAAAGCACCCGCAAGCTGAATTCAAATCGGTGCTGAGGTTATTCTATTTTAAATTTTCTGTTTTAGATACCCTGGCCCCTCAAATAATTATGATAAAGTGATTTCATGCCATTGATAGACCCTTTAAAGGGTATTGCCGATCCTGATACCAAGAAATTAGTAGATTTTTTTAATGAGACCTTGGGATTTTGCCCTAATTCAGTTCTGACAATGCAGCGGCAACCATCTATAGCCAAGGCTTTTGTTCAACTAAATATGGCGGTGATGGAAAACCATGGTCAATTAACCTCAGAATTTAAACGGCTTATCGCCTTTGTCAGCAGCAATACTGCTGGATGTAGGTACTGTCAAGCTCACACCATTAGAGCGGCCGAGAGATACGGCGCATCTCAGGATAGATTAAGCAACATATGGGACTTTCAAAACCAAGAGTGTTTTACAGATGCTGAAAAAGCAGCCTTAAGTTTTACTCAACAGGCAAGCTCTGTGCCTGTGAACATCAACCCTGAGGTTGAAGCGCGACTAAAGGAGAGCTGGTCTGATAATGACATTGTTGAAATAATGGGTGTTATTGCTTTGTTCGGTTTTTTAAATAGATGGAATGATGTCATGGCTACATCTATAGAAAATGATGCAAAAATCTCTGGAGAGGAGTTACTGACAAATATTTCTTGGCATCCTGGAAAGCATACCTAGATTTCTAAACTAGAATCTGAACGATTAAGTTTTTTTCCAGCGTGTTTTTGCCTTAGATCCGGTTTTTTTATTGCCGCTAGGGTTTCCAGCACTATTGCCGCTAGGTCTTCCAGCGTTACTGCCGCTAGGTCTTCCAGATCCACTCCCACCAGGTCTTCCTGCGCTATTGCCGCTAGGTCTTCCAGCGCCACTTCCTCCAGGTCTTCCTGTGCTATTGCCGCCAGGTCTTCCAGCGCCACTTCCGCCAGGCCTCCCAGCCCCACTTGGTCTTGAGCTGCTCCCACCTGGCTTTGAAAAACTATTTCCAGATTTACTGTCAGAGCTTCGGTTATTTCTGGAGAAGGCTGGGTTTCTGCCTCGTGGATTTCTTGATCTGGAATCACCGCCACCAGCTGAAGGTTTGTCAGTTGGTTTAAAGGCTTCATGGCTTGTTTGATCAATTTTAATTTTAAGAAGTCCTTCAATGCCTCTTAAAAATTTATGCTCATCAACGCTCATTAAAGAGATAGCAGTGCCTTCTTGTCCAGCTCTGCCTGTTCGACCAATTCTATGAATGTAATCGTTTGGATAAGTTGGCATATCAAAATTAACAACGAAAGGTAGGTTGCTAATATCGATGCCCCGAGCAGCAACATCTGTTGCGACCAAGATTCGAACATCTCCCTCCTTAAACTCTCTTAATGCTCTCGTTCTTGCTCCTTGAGTCTTATCTCCGTGAATAGTTCCAGTTTGGATGCCTGCCGCATTCAGATGATTCGATATTTTTTCACATCCATGCTTGGTTCTTGAGAAAACCAATGCTTGCGCCCACTGCTCATCTTCAATCATGTGCGCCAGCAGATCACCCTTTTTATTTTTATCAACGTGATAAATGACCTGCTTAATCTTGGTGACCGCAGTGTTTGGTGATTGAGCGCTAATCTCTACCAACTCATCACCTAGGGATTGAGCCAGTTTCTTAATTTCTGGAGAGAAGGTCGCTGAAAAGAGTAAATTTTGCCTAACAGGTGGGGTCATAGAAATAATTTTTTTAATGTCATTGATAAAACCCATGTCCAACATGTGATCCGCTTCATCTAATACAAGTATCTGGACTTGATCTAACTTGACTGCTTTCTGGTTCACCAAATCAAGCAATCGCCCTGGAGTTGCCACCAACACATCAACACCTTTCTTAAGTTTAGATTTTTGGGGAAAAATTTTTGCCCCACCAAATACAGCGGTAGAGGTAATCGAGGTGAATTTGCCATAGGTGTAGACACTTTCTCTAACCTGAGCTGCAAGTTCACGGGTTGGAGTTAACACAAGAGCGTGAACATTTTTACCATAAGGCTTTGCTCGTTCCTGCAGCATTTCAAGAATGGGCAGGACAAAGCTTCCGGTTTTACCTGTGCCTGTTTGGGCAGCAGCCATGATATTCTTGCCTGCAAGAATTATTGGGATAGCTTGTTCTTGAATTTCAGAAGGTTCTGTGTGCTTGAGTTCTTCTAGAGATCTTAATATTGGTTCGGATAAACCGAGTTCTTTGAATGACATTTTTCTTATTAAATAGCGAGTGAGAGAGTTCAGATGAGTGCAGGTTATAGACTTAGATGCCCCGGGTCAATTAAACATTCGATATAAATATGCATTAACTTTCATCTTGGGCTATGCCTTTGCTCTTTTTCTCGTATAATCCCCATCAATTTAAGGTCACCATGAATAAAAACACACTAAGAAATATTGCAATTATTGCCCATGTAGATCATGGAAAAACAACATTGGTCGATAGGTTACTTCAGCAATCTGGCACTCTTGATCGCAAGAATATGACCACTGATCGGATCATGGATTCAAATGACCAAGAGAAAGAAAGAGGCATCACAATTCTTGCAAAGAACACAGCTATCAACTGGAAGGGTTACCGAATTAACATTATTGATACGCCAGGCCATGCTGATTTTGGAGGAGAGGTTGAGCGAGTCCTATCGATGGTGGACTCAGTCTTGTTGCTCGTAGATGCTGTTGATGGCCCGATGCCCCAAACACGGTTTGTCACTCAAAAAGCATTTGAGTTAGGATTGAAGCCTATTCTTGTAGTGAACAAAGTCGACAGACCTGAAGCAAGACCGCATTGGGTGCTAGATCAAGTTTTCGAATTATTTGATAACCTTGGCGCCACTGATGAGCAGCTAGATTTTAATATAATTTATGCATCTGCGCTTAATGGCCTTGCTGGGCTTGAAGCAGATGAACTGGCAGAAGATATGACCCCCTTGCTCGACATGATCGTGGATAAAGTTTCTGCGCCTGATGTGGATGAAGAGGCGCCATTTAGAATGCAAATCAGTGCATTGGATAGCAACAGCTATGTTGGGGTTATAGGAATTGGTCGGATCACAGGTGGTTCAGTAAGGCCCAATCAAAGGATAGTAGTAGTAGACAAAGATCTCAACGAGAGAAAGGCAAAAATATTACAGGTGCTAGGCCATCATGGCTTAGAGCGAGTAGAGATTGAGGAAGCGAAGGCTGGTGATATTGTTTGCATTACCGGAGTTGAAGCTTTGAATATATCCGATACCCTTTGCGATCCTGAGCACATTAATCCCATGCCTCCTTTGAGTGTGGATGAGCCTACCGTGAGCATGGTCTTTCAGGTCAATGATTCTCCATTTTGTGGCCAAGAAGGGAAGTATGTCACCTCCAGAAATATCAAAGATCGTTTAGAGCAAGAGCTTGTTCATAATGTAGCTTTAAGAGTTGAAGATGGCGAAACTGCGGATAAGTTCAAGGTTTCAGGGCGAGGCGAGCTCCATCTTTCAGTCCTGATTGAAACCATGCGAAGAGAAAACTATGAGTTAGCAGTTTCAAAGCCTCAGGTAATTCAACGTGAAATTGATGGTGAAATTCATGAGCCATTTGAGATAGTTGTAATTGATATTGAAGAGCAGCACCAGGGCGCCATCATGGAAGAGATGGGCAACAGGAAAGCAGACCTTCAGTCAATCGTGGTGACCGAAAATGGCAGGATGAAACTCGACTTCATGGCACCTTCGCGAGGCATGATTGGTTTTCGTTCTAGTTTTTTAACCCTTACCAGCGGCAGTGGAATCCTGACCAGCATCTTTGATCACTATGGTCCAGCTAAAAAAGGAGAGATTGCGAAACGTCAAAATGGCGTTATGTACTCCATGACTGCTGGAAAAACATTGGCTTACGGTCTCTTCAATTTACAAAATAGAGGCAGAATGTTTGTGGGTCATGGTTTAGATGTTTACAAGGGTCAGATTGTTGGCTTGCATGCACGTGATAATGATTTGCCTGTAAATCCAACCAAAGCCAAGCAACTTAATAACATACGAGCGGCAGGCACTGATGAAAATTTAATTTTGACGCCTCATATCGTCCATACCCTAGAACAAGCTCTTGAGTTTATCGAAGATGATGAGCTGGTTGAAGTGACTCCTAAAAGCATTAGATTGAGAAAAAAAGTTATTAGGTAATTCGTAAACCATGCCTGTTGCAACTTCCTGAAAGAGGATAAGATAAAAGTTGAGTCAGTATTTTTATCTAGGTAGCCCTTCATGACATACGTTGTTTTTTTATTATTTTTTTCCCTTGCTCTATATATAGGCAATGCTGCAGCGTCAATCTTTCTTGGGATTATCTTTGCGCTAGGAATCAAGCCAGAGCAAACATTTATCTCTCGAACCATCGGCACTACTCCGCTTCAAATTGGTATTGTTATCCTAGGGGCAACCATTAGCCTGCCTTATGCATGGAGTGTCAGTGCAAGCTATCTCCCTTGGATTTCACTATTCGTTATTTCTTCTTTTTTTATGGGCCTGCTGCTTGGGAAACTCCTTGGTATCCAACACCGCATTGCTTTCTTGCTATCAGCCGGCGCAGCAATTTGCGGAGGTACTGCGATGGCGGCAATTGCTCCAATCATCAAAGCCAAGCCTCAAGAGCTAATGGTGGCTATGACCATAGTATTTTTATTAAATGCTTTAGCGATTATTATCTTTCCTATCATGGGCCATTACCTTGAGATGACGAACTTTCAATTTGGTGCTTGGTCAGCTCTTGCAATTCATGATACAAGTTCCGTTGTAGGTTCAGCTCTAACCTATAGCGATGAATCGGCGCAGGTCGCTGCTACCTTAAAACTTGGTAGAACCATTTGGATTATTCCACTGATCTTAATTACAAATTGGGTATTTAATCGCGAAACAGAAGCCACGAAATTTCCTCGCTTCATCTTATTTTTTATTTTGGCTATTCTATTAAATACCCTCTTTAACTTTAACGGCCAGATATTAGATATTTTAAAACTATCCAGTCAAAGCTTTTTAATGCTGGGACTCTTTTGCATTGGCACACAGTTTAAAGCTCATGAGCTAAAAGCAATTAGTGGCAGACCGCTAATACTGGCATTATTGGTTTGGCTCATGGTTATCCCGTCAGCTTACTGGTTAGTAACCTATCTTTAAATGATTAAATTTCTTGATTCAAGCAAGAAAAAATAGCAGTCATCAGCTATCATCTAAGAGATAAGGGGAAATATATATGAATGATTTTAATAATAAGGTTGCCGTGGTTACTGGGGCAGGAAGCGGCATTGGAAGAGGCATAGCAGTGCATGCAGCTAAAGCTGGCATGAGTCTTGTTTTAGCAGATATTAACGAAGAAGGGCTTAACGAAACTTTAGCCCTAGTAAAAGCCTGTGGCGTAGAGGCCATAGCAAGGGTGACGGATGTTAGCAGCCTTGATGAGGTTGAGAATTTGGCAAGCCAAACTTATGAAACCTTTCAGAACTGCCATCTTCTTTTTAATAATGCAGGCGTGCTAGGACCGGCTGCTCTGAGCGAAGTGAACAGGGATATGTATGACTGGCTTATTAATATCAATCTCGGCGGATGTTTTAATGGCATCCATGCATTTCTTCCCAGGATGAAAGCTTCTGGTCTGGAGTCCCATATTATTGCTACTTGCTCTACCTCGGGCTTCATTGCCTACCCAATGCTTGGCCTATACTCTGCATCTAAATTTGGTATTCGCGGTTTAATGACTTCTCTTCGAGCTGAGCTGCAAATGAGCAAATCTTTAGTTGGGGTGAGCATCGTTTGCCCAGGAGAAGTTACCACCAATATTGTTAACTCGACCTTTGAGTCACATGAACCCGCGAAGGCTCCTTCGGCTGAACAGATGAATCCCGCTGCAATGTTAGAGGTAGCAGCCGAAGATGCACAAAATACTTTCCCTATCTCTCCTGCAGAAGCAGCGGAAGCAATCTTTGCCGGCATTCATAAAAATGAGTTTTATATTTTTACTCATAAAGGCTATAAAAGACAGCTTGAGGATATTTCAACTGAGTACCTGGAAGCATTTGATCGTGCTATGTTTCAGTAAACCCTGATGATTCAAAAAATAATCTTAGCAATGTTAGCTGCAATCATCATTGCAGCGATCATCTTTGGCCCAAAGGTCTTGCGAGTCTACAAAATGATTCACCTCTATGATGAGGAGAAAATTGTCTATAATTTTTTAAACATGAATAAGGTTTTTCCGAGCACGCCTATTCAAGCTGCAATTAACAAGCACTCATTTCCATCAAAACCTTTTAACCTTCCAGAGTTTTATGAGCTAGATAACGTGACATATAATCTTGAAGACGCTTTAGAGTATTTTAGATCCGACGGCATGGTCGTCTTACATCAAGGCGCTCTGGTCTATGAGAACTATTGGCTAGGCAATTCTGCTGATCAAGCTCATATCTCTTGGTCAGTTGCAAAATCATTTCTCTCGGCCTTGATTGGCATTGCATACGACGAAGGGCGGATTGATGATTTGAATGACCCAATATCAAAATATCTTTTAGATTTTATTGGAACAGGCTATGAGGGAGTGTCCATCAAAGATATTTTACAAATGTCTTCGGGCATTGAATTCAACGAGGATTACGCAGACTACAATTCTGATATTAATAGATTTGGTAGAGCGATCGCTATGGGGAGCTCGATGCGAGATTTTGCCAAGACCTTAGAAAACGGAAGGGAGCCCGGCACTTATAATCATTATGTGAGTATTGACACTCAAATGCTGGCCATGCTTCTGGAAGAGGTCACAGGCCAATCAATCACCAAAAATCTTCAAGAGAAGATCTGGAATAAAATTGGAATGGAGCATGATGCCTATTACATGGTTGATGATACTGGTATGGAAGTGGCGCTGGGAGGATTGAACGCAACTCTTAGAGACTATGCAAAATTTGGATTACTCTATCTGAATAATGGATTCTGGGGTGGGGAGGAGGTAGTCCCGGCGACGTGGGTAGAAGCCTCTCATGCAATTGACGGCGATCATCTAAAGCCCGGGGTTCATAAGGATTCTTCTAATACATGGGGTTATGGCTACCAATGGTGGATTCCAGGCTCTCCAGATCATGATTTTTTAGCTGCAGGAATTTATAATCAATATATCTATGTAGATCCTGTAACTCAGGTCGTGATTGCTAAAACCTCTTCAAATCATAAATTTAACCAAGAGCGTGAGCATTCTAAGCAAGCCCATGTGGCAATGTTTAGAGCGATTGCTAAAGCAGCTGGAGAGCTCAAAGAAGATGATTAAACAATTTACATGTATTTTATTTTTGAGCTTATCTTTTAGTGCTAGCGCATGGTGGGATACTGGTCATAAAATGGTTTGCTCTGAAGCTTATGAGCTTCTGTCTATTTCTGAGCAAAAGATTATTGATCCCTTGGTGGCAGACGAAGGTTCGTTTGCTCTGGCTTGTCTCTGGGCTGATTTTATTAAAAGAGAGAGAAAAGAAACCGGTGCATGGCATTACATTAATCTTCCAGAGAACCAGCAAAATACATTTGATGCACGTTGCCCTGAAAACGGCTGTTTAATTAAAGCCTTTTATGATCAGCTAGCGGTGCTGAAAGATTCCAAGAGCAACTTTAAGGCCAGGCAAGAAGCCCTGTGGTTTGTAGGACACTTCGTTGGTGATATTCATCAACCCATGCATGTTGGGTTCCCCGAGGATCTTGGCGGTAACAGGCATCAACTCCAACTAGAAGATGGATCTAAATCTAATATGCACAAGGTTTGGGATGGCCAGATTATTGAGTATGCCGAGTCCGTTATGGGAAAAGATCAGTTCCATCAAGGCGTCAGGGAAAAAATTACCATGCTGCTTGATCAACCCCAGCCTTCTCAAATAGAAGTTTGGGCTCAAGAGAGCAGGGATTTAGCCATGTCAGATTCAGTGGGATATAGAGGTAATACTCTAGAATTTGCATCAACTGATTATATGCAGCAGCACATTGATATCACCCAAGAGAGAATAGCTTTAGCTGCGATCAGGCTAAGTCAAGCTCTCTCTAGCTCCTTTGCAGCTAACAAGTAAAGTATTCATGAGGGCAGCGCTTGTTTAAATACTTTAGGCGTAGCCCAAAGACCAACACAAGATACGTCTTATCGCTTGATGGCGGAGGAGTGAGGGCTATAGCCGCCTTAGTTTTTTTAAAACATTTAGAAATTGAGTCTGGTCAAAAAATTGTTGATCTCTTTGATTTTTTTATTGGCACCAGTGCTGGGGGCATCAATGCCCTAAATATTGCTGGCCTGGGAATGAATGCAAAAGACCTAGAAATTTTCTGGTCTGAAGAGAATTTAACCAAAACCATGTCTAAGTCTTTCTGGGATACTGCTTCTTTTCTTCAAACCAAGCCTAAATATGATGGCATTGGAAAGCGGGAAGTCTTTTATGAATACTTTAAAGATTTATCTTTAGGGGAGTCGAGCAAGCCGGTAGCGGTCCTTGCTTATGATGTGGAGCAACGCAAGCCTCGTTTGCTAAGCTCTTATGGCACACCAGGAATTAAGATGTTAAGTGCAGCTAGTGCAACAAGCGCCGCACCGATTTACTACTCAACCTATGAAATTGATGACGGTAGCTGGTTGATTGATGGTGGGATAGTTGCTAATAACCCGTCTTTACTTGGTTACTCAGAAGCAAAAAAACTTTTTCCTAATGATCAAATTAAGGTGTTGAGTATTGGAGCGGGTATTAATCGTCGAAAAATTAATGGCAAACACTCTGCTAAGTGGGGCGCGCTTAGTTGGTTCAAGCATGACATTCTTGGGATTATGTTGGAATCCAGTATGTTTGATGAGATAGCAACTGATTTAATCGGCCAGGACTATCTCAGGGTGAATTCTTCCACTGGACTAGTGAATAGGAGGATGGATGATAATTCAGAAGTTAATTTAGAGCGTATACATCTAATGGGAATGGATTGGTGGACTGAGTTTGGCTCTCAAACCAAGAAGTTTTTAAATCCCTGATTTATGAGTTTTATTAGATAAAATGCTGTACACTTCATTTTTTGTTTTTCATTAGAAAGGAATTTTATGAATATTTATGTTGGAAATCTCCCTTGGAGTATAGATGACTCAGGTCTTGAGCAAGTTTTTGCTGAGC
>ERZ887942.2637-NODE-2637-length-10984-cov-4.862476_pt1 | contig 10984 bp, 9 predicted proteins | sample MGYA00521099_ERZ887942 | MGnify/ENA primary metagenome ERZ887942 (study PRJEB32303, sample SAMEA104408605) | aquatic metagenome | biome: Brackish water; feature: Pelagic; material: water | place: Baltic Sea | collected 2014-06-07T06:48:00 | depth 16,251 m ... | reverse complement strand
ACCCACTTAGCCACCTTCCTATTTTATGCCTTTGCGCTTTGCAGATAGCATTTTCTTAGTAACCGGTTCCACTCGAGGAATCGGTCGCGGAATTGCGGAACTACTTATCGAACAGGGAGCAACCGTAGCCGTACACGGACGAAGCCTGGAGCGCGTAAAAACCGTTTGTTCCGAGATCGACGCCGAGAAGGCCCTACCCTTCGCGGCAGACCTTTCAGAACCGGAATCCGCAGGCGAGCTAGTCAAAGCCGTGCATTCACAGACCGGTAGACTGGATGGCTTGGTAAACAACGCAGGCAGTGGCCGCGCCGTTGCTTTTCGAGGCCTGAAACTAGCAGATTGGCGTGCCACTCAACAACTCAACCTGGAGTCCGCCTTTGTCGCCTGCCAAGCCGCCTATCAAGTCATGCGCAAGGCACGCACCGGTAGTATAGTAAACATGTCCTCGCTGGCCGCCCACGGCCCCGGACGTATGATGGGCGCCGACTACGCCGCTTCCAAAGCGGGCCTGGTAAGTCTCACCAAGAGTTTTGCCCTCGAAGCCGCGCGTTTTGGGATACGCTGCAACGCGGTATCTCCAGGAATCGTTGACACCGAGATGGCCGAAGGCCTCTCAGAGGAGAATATCAAGAATCTGGCGATCCCCCTGAATCGGCTCGCTACCCCCAGGGACGTCGCCAATGTCGTCGCCTTTCTACTTTCATCGGAATCCGCCTACCTCACCGGACAAGTGCTCCACGTGGATGGTGGGCAGTACATGGCCGGCTAATCGCTTATGTCAGATACAAATCATTCTCCTCGAAGGCGCGTTGCAGTATCCGGCATGGGTATCGCATCGGCCATCGGCGTTGGCAAGGATGCCATCTGGAAACATCTCATTTCGGGAAATACCGGAATCGGGCCACTCACGGCCTTCGACACCACGGATTTCAAAATAAAGATCGGAGCAGAAGCACCCCGCGACATCGTTAAGGAGAAACTCGCAATCCTCAATCGTCGCCCCACGGATCATGCACTTGATCTGACTATGGTCGCCGCGCACGAAGCGTTAGTCCAAGCAGATCTCATCGGAGAAGCGCCGCCCTACGAGGACCAGGATATGAGCGTAGTATTCGGTACTGGGAAAGGACTCACTCAAAGCCTGCAAACAGCGTTTGAGTCGTTCTTCGAAAAAGGCCCAAGAGGCGCTCGCCCAACTACGGTTCCAAGGTGTATGTACAATGCAATTTCGGCGGGACTTTCGATTCAGTTTAAACTGACCGGCACCAACTACATGGTCGTCTCCGCCTGCACTTCAGCCACCAATGCTATTGGCGTAGCCTACCGCATGATTCGTGATGGCTATGCGGACACTGTGCTCACCGGGGGCGCTGACGCATTTTTTGAACCTTTCTTTTTCGGCGTCTGGAATAACATTCCTGCCCTGTCCAAGATTGAAGACCCAACAAAAGCCTGCCGACCCTTTGCTGCTGATCGGGAAGGTACCGTGCTAGGAGAAGGAGCTGGAGTCCTGATCCTCGAATCCTACGAAAAGGCAATCGCTCGCGGGCACAAATCCGTCGGTGAAATATTGGGCTATGGGGAGTCTTCCGATGCACGACACATCACCAGCCCTAATCCCGATGGTCAGGCCAAGGCCATGCAAATGGCTCTAGACGGCGCTGGCTTAACACCCGATTCGATTAGCTTCATCAATTCTCATGGCACGGCTACCAAGGGAAACGATAGTTGCGAGAGTCAGTCGATCCGAACGGTTATGGGCGACGCCACTGACCAAATTCCCGTATCAGCCAACAAGAGCTACTTCGGCCACACGCTGGGTGCCTCAGGAGGCCTCGAAGCAATTGCCACCTTACTCTCACTTAAACACCAAACCTTACCACCCAATTTAAACCTCGAAACTCCTGATCCGGAATGTAACGTTAACCTGGTCGGATCAGAACCTGTATCCATAAAACAGGGACCTGCGATGAAGAACAGTTTTGGCTTCGGCGGGGGAAATGGAGTTCTGATTCTTGGACTTTCAGATTAATACAACCTTATGAACAGTTTATCCAAAGAAGAAATCATGGCGAAGCTTAAGAGCATCGTCGAAGACAGCGCAACAGAACCCGTGGACTTGAGTAACTTCGGGCCGGAAACGACGGTGGAAGACGTCGGTCTGGATTCACTTACCATACTGGATCTACTCTATGATATCGAACAGGAGATCGGAGTGGAAGTAGAAGCGAAGGAAATCATTGCCTTTCGTACGATCGGGGAGATCACCCAGTTACTGATCGATAAAGGGGCTTGAAGACACTTATTCATCTTATTGAATTCGGCTTGGCCCGAATCCTTCTGTTCCTTTTCGACACCCTACCCTACCGTTTCAACTGCAGTGTTTCAAAAGGTGCAGCCAACCTGTGGTGGTGGGTAGACCGTAAACGACAAAAAGTCGCCACCAACAATATCATACGCAGTGGCATTGAAACCGATCCGAAGAAGGCTCGCCAAATCGCTAAGCGCTCCATTCAAAACTTTTCGATGATGCTCGTTGAGTCCCTTCGATCCGACGAATACCTCGAAGGAGAAGACTGGCAAAACCATATCACACTGGATATCAAACCGGATGTTTTGGAAGTTTTGGAAGATCCCGAACGTCCGCTGATTCTCGCCGCCGGACATTTTGGTAATTGGGAAATCGCAGCCCATCTCGTTTCCCGTTACAAGCCCGTAGCTGGAATCACCCGGGGTATGAACAACCCCTATATCGAGAAGTTGGTTAAGAGTCGCAAAGGTCGCTATCGCTTTCGCCCGATTCCAAAGCACGACAACAACGCCGGTCGCCTAATTGAAGAGCTCAATCAAAAGAATATACTAGCGCTTCTCTTTGATCAACACGCAGGTAAATACGGTGTAATGATTGACTTTTTCGGTCACCCAGCAGCTACCTTTAAAACGACTGCCATGCTTCATCTTGTAACGAAAGCACCCCTCTGCTACGCCGACTGCGTTCGAACGGGACCGATGCAGTTTACCGTTACTACGTCTCATCTGATCAAACAAGCTCCTACCGGAAACAAGCAGGACGACATCAAAGCCATCCTGACGACCATGAACGAGCACCTCGAACATACGATTCGCAAGGACCCAGCACAGTATTTATGGGCTCACCGACGTTGGCGGGATTAGAAACCCGATTCTCAGCATTGCCAGACGCTCTTAGATTTATTTTATTTTTGAGATGCCAGAATCGATAAATCAATGGGCCACTGAATATCTGGGATCGATCTTCCTATCCCTTGCACTGTGGACCGTTGGCGCAGCGATCATCGGATTTATTGCAGGAGTCGTTCTGTATTTCTTTCTTCGATTGGTTCGCATCTACCGTTTTAAATTTCAATTGGGCGGATTGGTAGCCTTTCTCCTTTTCGTTTATACCGTGGGAATCACCACCGTTTCCCTGGGCTTTATCGGACTCTTAGAGGGCGCAAAACGGCAATCAGAGACTCTCGTTTCAGATCCTGAAAAACAAGAGATGATTGGGCGATTTTCCGGAGCACTCACGTCCCGCGGTGCAGCTATCGCTTACGCCTACGGTGAAGGTGTTCGGTCAACAGGAAATGAGGACCCCGACTTTGCTGCTCTTCTCAAGGAAGTTCAGGCGTTCGACAAAGGGGAATGGGGTATAGACATTTCGAAGTCCGACGCGGCATTCGATAGTATTTCCGATGAGGCAATCCAGAGAAACTACGAAACACTCTATGAACTCGTTTTCAAGAATGCGGGTAATAACGAGAGTGACCTGCGCAATAGTATTAAGCCCGTCCTCGATTGGTTCATTAAGCCCGAAGACCTAAATGCACAAAAGATTGTCAGTCCCATGCGAAACACCCTTTCTGAGATAATTACCAAACGAAGTTCCCAGTCGCAATCTGATCCCGTTTACTCAGAGGAAATCAAGCAACATACCGGAGAAAAAACCGCTAACTTTATCCGAACGAATCTAACGTTTTGGATTCGCTCCCAGCAGGTGTTTTCCGGAATCATTATCATCATCGCTCTCGCAGTTCCCGCTCTCATTATTATCGTTCTTAAAATCGTTTCACGATCGACCTCCAAAGCCCCGCCACCTCTAAGCGCTTAAATCACGCATCCGTTGAAGCGGGCAAATTCGCCGACCACTTTTCCGAAAGCATTGTCAAATGCGGCTCTATGCTTCAACGAAGGTTCGTAATAGAGTCCGTTCACATTGAGTTTCCCGGCTTTTCGATCCGCCTTCATATCGACCCGGGCAACGATGTCATTGCCCCACAAGATAGGACACACAAAATACCCATACTTCCGTTTCGGAGCGGGCACATAACATTCGATCGTGTAATCAAAATCGAAAACCTGCCGCATCCAATCCCGTTGAATAATCAGATTATCGAACGGCGACAGAATACGCATTTTCTTTCCAGATATACGCTTCTTCTCAAGCGTTTCCAGAGCCCCAGGTTTCGCAAAAAACACATCGTTTTCGTTCCCCTTTATACGCAGTTCCAGGATATCCCCTTGTTGCACCAGTTCTTTCAGAACGAGCTTGATTGATTTGCGATCAGTCACCTGCAGGTATCTATTGATATCCGATTCGCGAGCTAGCCCCATGGACTGAAGTGCCCCGTTTATCTGGTGCTCGGCCCGAGTAACCGGACTCGGCGAAGAAGTATCCAGATCAGCAGGCAGCACCCGTTCTGTTAGATCATAACGCCGTTGGAAATTATGACGACTCGCCACCATTAGGTCACCTTGCAAGTAAAGATACTCAAGCGCGATTTTGGCTGGTTTCCAATCCCACCACCCCTCTCCTGTTCGCTTGCGCTTGTGCTCAAAATCTTTCGAACCTAGCGGACCCTCTTTTTCGATCCGCTTAAGCACTTGTTTAAAAAGAGGCTTTGCCGTGGCATAGCGCTCTTGTTGCCACTTAGCAGTCGGCTTTCGATAGGCTTCAATATTCGGCCGAAAGTACCGGTAGTCCTTCATCGGAAGATAGGCCACCGCATGTGCCCAATGTTCGAATACGCTTTTCTCTTCCGATAAAAGATGATCCAAATTCGCCGACTCGTAATTTCCCTGCCGAGCCCAAAACACGTGATGATGCGCCCGTTCGATCACCGAAATCGTATCGATCTGAACGTATCCCAGGTGCTCAACGATCTCGAGTGTCGTATCACTACCTCGGTGTTTCGACTCACTGGAAAAGGAAGCTTCCACCGCGATACGGCGACTCTGAGATTTAGAAACCTCAATCATTTATCCATTGGTCGAAGAAGTTTTGCAGCAGTATACGGCCATGATCATGTTCTTCTGAAAACTCCTCTGGATGGAACTGACAGCCGAACACAGGTGAATCATTATGAACAACCGCTTGCAAAGCACACAACTCGCTAGAAGCGATCGCTGTGAACCCGACAGGACAACTCTTCACCTCCCAAAAGTGATTTTGGTGCATTGTCATTTCCGTAGGGATTCCCTCAAGTAAAGGAGGCCCAGCGGAATGGATCACCTCGCAGTAGCCTTTTTCATAGCCATACTGCTCCATGAGCGAAACATCCTCAGCACCCGGTTTCCTTCGCAAAGGTCCAATCTCGGCTCCCCAGAGTTGTAGCATTGATTGAAAGCTGCCACAGATCGTAAACAGTGGAATCGGCAGAGTTTTCAACAGCCACTCAACGCCCACCAGGTCGTCAGTATCATAGTCACTGTGCAACGTATTGTGACCACTGCACACAATCGCTTTGGGACCCAATTCGGTGAACAAAGACTGGCTAAACCGGTCGTAACGAACAATTAAGCACGTATCTTGAGCCATTTCCTCAAATCGATATTTCGCTCTCAGTCGCCGACCGGCTGCATTCAAGGCCAGTTCCGGGTCTTTCGTTGACAAGTCCTTATGCTCAAAATCGATATAGAGTATCATATTAATTCAGCTGAGCAATTTAGGGAATAGGCCTCAACCGTAAAAACGTTTACCATGGCCCGAACCCACAGACCGCCGTCCTTTTTTTTCGATCAGGATCAGGATACCTGCGAGACCACACAGCCAAACGTTATCATTATCTTTATTGTGAACCCCTTTGTCTTGCTCCTACTCTGATCCACATGATTCGACCTTTCCGAATCAAATTCATTTCCTCGACGAAACGAATCTTGGTAGTAATCATAACGAACGCAATTACCCTATGAAAAAATCGACACCCTTCTTCCCTATTCTTCTCAGCGCCCTACTCAGCACTGCATCTCTTTCCAGCCAGGAAACCTGGGAGGAACGGGCCGCAGAAAGGCTGAAACTGTTAACCGAGGAAAACAAACGGCAAATCAGCGAGGCCCAGCCAACTTCACCATCTGCTAAACGCATGGGCGCTAGGAAGATCTTGGTGTTCTGGCGCAGTGAAGGATTTATTCATACCTCCATCCCTTGGGCCAACCACGCGCTCGCTGTCATGGGGAGAAAGGCGGGCGCATTTGAGGCCGATTTTGCCGATCAGTATTCAGTATTCAGCGCAGAAAACCTAGAACAGTACGATGCGATTGTCTTCAATAACACGACCCATCTCAAGTTTCCTCGAGCAAACCAACGGAAAGCGATCCTCGAATTTATAAACGGAGGCAAAGGCGTCGTCGGCATTCACGCAGCGAGTGACAACTTCTACGAATGGCCTGCAGGAGCAGCAATGATGGGCGGTCAATTCTGTGGTCATCCCTGGACCTCAGAGAGCACCTACGCATTCAAGCTCGATGAACCCAATCACGTATTAAATGATGCCTTTCAAGGCCAAGGATTTTGGCACAAAGACGAAATCTACCAATACGATCCGGAAACCTATCAGGGAGAAGAAGTCCTTCGAGTTTTGATCAGTCTGGATATGACCAAGGAGTCTACCGCTGCGCGTCTCTCCGACCCGAAGTTCGAGAAACACAATGCCAAATTCGAACCCGGCGTAAGAGAGGTACCAGTTACCTGGATACGTGACCATGGAAAAGGCCGTGTATTCAATACCAACTTCGGACACAACGAATCGACTTTCACCAACCCCGCGATGATGTACCAGCTATTGGACGGCATCCAATACGCGATTGGTGACCAGAAGGCGGACGCTACCCCGTCGGCAAAGATCAAAAGGCCGAAACCTGCTCTGGCTCCAGAGCGGTGATCAGTTTTTCCGCAGAAATATTAATCATACACTTCCTCTGCTATCTTTTGTTTCGATAAGTCTTGAAACATTTGAGACTGAAAGGTCCTCTACCTTACTACCCTGATCAGATGACCGGCTATTTCTTCAAATTCCCATTCAAGGTCTATTTTGCTACCTTAAGCCTCAGTCTCGTTCTCAGTACAGGATGCCTTTTTGCGGCGGAAGCACCTCTCGATTTCAACCGCGACGTACGCCCCATTCTTTCAGATAACTGTTATCGTTGCCATGGACCCGATGCAGATAATCAGAAATCCGAGTTCAGGCTTGATACTCGAGAAGCCGCGATCGCCGATTTGGGCGGTTATGCTGGTATCGTTCCGGGTGACCCTGAGACCAGCGAGTTGCACTACCGCATTTGGGAAAATGTGGTAGACGAAGAACGGATGCCGCCTCCTAAATCGAAGCTATCGCTGAGCAAGGCTGAAAAGAAAACACTGGATCGTTGGATAGCCGCTGGCGCGAAGTACGATATCCATTGGTCATTCAAAGCTATTTCTAATCCCGAGGTTCCTGAGGTGAGTTCTCAAAACGAAATGTGGTCAAATAATACCATCGATCACTTCATAGCTGCGCGCTTGGAAAACGAAGGCAAGGCACCATCAGAACCTGCGCCCAAAGAGACTCTGATCAGACGCGTGTCTTTGGACCTTACCGGTTTGCCACCGACGCCTGAGGAGGTTGACGCATTCCTGACAGATAGCCGATCAGACGCCTGGGAACGAGTCGTGGATCGACTACTCGCGTCGCCTCATTACGGCGAACAGATGTCCCTTGTTTGGCTGGATGCTGCTCGCTATGCCGACTCTGGGGGCTATCAGAATGATATTCTTAGAAGCCAATGGCCGTGGCGGGATTGGGTCATTGATGCTTACAACGACAACATGCCTTTCGATCAATTCACCATCGAGCAGCTCGCGGGAGATCTACTTCCTAACCCAACTCTGGATCAAGTATTGGCAACCGCCTTTAACCGAAATCATCGGATCAACAACGAAGGCGGAATCGTCCCTGAAGAATTTTTAGTCGAGTATGTTGCGGATCGTGCGGAAACCACATCCACCGTCTGGATGGGGCTCACCGTCGCCTGTGCCCGGTGCCACGACCACAAATACGATCCAATCTCTCAGAAAGACTTCTATGAGATATTCGCGTTCTTCAATACGATCCAGGAAAACGGTAAGGACGGCAACATTGCTCCCGAACCCAACATGATGGTCTATACGACGGGCACGGAGGAGGAGCACCAATTGCTGAAGCAAGCGGTCCGCAATACCAAAAGGACCATCATACAATTGCCACAAAGTCGCTCTGATTTCTTTGAAGCGTGGATTGACGAGCAGAAACGCGCAAAGCCATCAGAGTTGGCAGCATTGGCAAGTCTACCGGTCGCTGATCTCCACCTCCCGCTCGATTCCGAGAACGAAACCTACACTGCCAATGCACGCGATATCTCAAGAAATGGTATTTTTGCCGGACGCGGTAACGAATTCCCAACACTAGTACCCAAGACCGAATACGGTAAAGGGTTCAAGTTTGGACGCTCGAACTTCCTGCGCATTAACAATCCACATGAGGGTGGTTTTAATTCACAGCGCCCCTACTCGTGGTTGATTCAAGTCGTACCGCCCAAATCCTTTTCTGGCTCGGAAGGTCCAATTCTCTCCACGGTTGAAGATGCTACACTCATGGGATATCGCCTCATGCTAGAGGCCACTGGCCTAAAATCTAATTTCCGTATCTCTTTCCAACTCATGGAAAATGCGGTGAAAGATATCGGTATTGAAGTGGTTTCCGGCCCGATTATAACTCCTGCAAAACCAGTAAGAATAGGAGTGACCTGGGACGGAAGCAATGAGGCCAAAGGCGTAAAACTCTACGTGGATGGTCAACCGGTTGAAACAACCATTCTCTTAAACAGTATTGAGACAGCAGCTAACACAAACAACAATCTTGTCCTAGGCGCCAGAACCCGGACTGACGCTAGAGACGGGATTCGAGATGCTACGTTGCTCAATGGTATTATCGATGATGTGCAGGTTTTCGAAAGAACGCTTCCCCATGCTGACATCGCTTTGTTGTCAGCCGCGGATCCACAACTGGTGTTACTGGCTTCGCCAAGTTCTGCTACCAAAGCCTTCATCGAAACCGCCTGGATCGAAGTGGACGATGAAGGAAAACGCCTGACCCAGCTGTTGAGACAACAGGAAGCCGAACTCAACGCATTTGAAAAGAAGGAAGTCGCCTCAGTCAGTATTATGAAAGAGATGGAAGAGCCGCGTCCTACTTACTTGTTAACGCGAGGTGCTTACGATCATCCAGACAAAAGCGAAACGCTGCAACCAGCAACCCTGGACGTGCTGCCACCCATGAGCGACTCGTTGCCCGTTAATCGTCTGGGGCTGGCGCAATGGCTTGTCGATCCCGCCCATCCCCTCACCGCTCGCGTTGCTGTCAACCGCTACTGGCAGCGCTACTTTGGCGTGGGATTGGTTAAGACTTCCGAAGACTTCGGCTCTCAAGGTGAACTTCCCAGCCACCCTCTTCTGTTGGATTGGTTGGCCAGTGAATTCATTCGAAGTGATTGGAATATAAAGGCGATGCAGAAGTTTATCGTCATGAGCGCCACTTACCGACAGTCTTCTTTCGTAACATCCGAACTGATTGAATGGGACCCCGACAATAGACTTCTCGCTCGGGGGCCTCGTTATAGACTCGGGGGACAGGTCTTACGCGACCAGGCACTTGCTGTATCAGGTTTATTGGCACCGCAAATTGGCGGTCCCCCCGTTATGCCTTATCAACCAGAAGGCCTTTGGGATGAAGTGAGCGCTAAGGGCTATAAATACATAGTCGGGGACGGTGATGATCTCTACCGAAGAAGTCTATACACCTTTTGGCGAAGAACGGTGCCCCCTCCGTCCATGATGAATTTTGATAGCTCGGCTCGGGAAATTTGCTCGGTCCGAACGAACCGTACAAACACCCCACTTCAGGCGCTGAACTTAATGAACGATCCGCAGTTCGTTGAAGCGGCTAGAGCACTCGCAGAAAGGATGTTACTTCAGGGAGGTCCTTCAGTTGCTGATCAGATCGCCTACGGTCACCAGATCGTGCTTGCTCGACAACCAGAGCCTAAGGTCTTGAGCATTCTAATGGATGGGTTCGAATCCTATTTGGAAGTGTATCAGTCTGAGCCTACGAAAGCCGAACAGCTCACTTCGGTCGGTGCGTCCCAGCCCCATTCAGATTTGGATCCACCGACCCTAGCTGCCATGACCATCATTTCGAACCTTCTCCTCAACCTCGATGAAGCCGTTACCAAAGAGTAAAGCATTATGGATCCATTACTAGAATCTCGCCTTCTGATGAATCGCCGCCAGTTCTTTGGAAAGACTGCGACCGGCCTCGGAACCATCGCGCTCGGCAATCTTCTCGGACGCGATTTGATGGCTTCCCCTTCGGCCGATTCGTTTCCAAATTTTGCGCCCAAGGCGAAGCGAGTCATCTACCTCTTTCAGTCCGGCGCTCCATCCCAGATGGACCTATTCGACTGGAAGCCCCGTATGCGTCAGGAGTATGACAATGATCTGCCAGACTCAGTCCGCCGTGGGCAGCGGTTAACAGGCATGACGGTTGGTCAAAAACGCTTTCCAGTTGCACCTACCATTTTCGATTTCAAACAACACGGTCAAAGCGGCGCCTGGGTGAGTGAACTACTACCCAATATTGCACGTATCTCTGACAAGCTGTGCTACATCAAATCC
>ERZ887942.2636-NODE-2636-length-10984-cov-5.856803_pt1 | contig 10984 bp, 5 predicted proteins | sample MGYA00521099_ERZ887942 | MGnify/ENA primary metagenome ERZ887942 (study PRJEB32303, sample SAMEA104408605) | aquatic metagenome | biome: Brackish water; feature: Pelagic; material: water | place: Baltic Sea | collected 2014-06-07T06:48:00 | depth 16,251 m ... | reverse complement strand
TACTAAAGGGATCAAGATAATCGCATTTCTCAACACCCGCTTTCTGATACCAAACATAAAAAAGCGCCTCCCTATCAGGAGGCGCTTTTGAATACTATGGTTTAGACTTTGAAAGTATTAGAACTTGAAAGTACTAGTCAGGCGCCAGATCTGCGTCGGCGAGATGCGGTAGCCCGCAGGTGTTCCATCAGGTTGAGTCGTCAATGGGATGAGACTTTCATCATCACCCACATTATAAACGTTCAACTGTATACGCCAATCGATCTTATCGCTAAGTTTGATGTTGTAACCCAACCAGAGGTCCAAATTAGCCTCACTTGGCCCAGGATAGGGATTATCCAACAGAAACTCAGCCTCACCTGTAGTAGGATTGTTTTGGATACGATATCCAATGACTGTTTCGTCCTGCCAGCGATAACCGACACCCAAGTTCAATCCAGCGAGCTTACCTTCCGTGAAATCGTAGTTGGACACTATGTTGTAGCGCCATTTACGAATTTCAGGATTGAAGGTATTTTCTTGAAGACGGGTGAGTGCCCACTCTCCACGGAAAGTACTTTGCCACTGAAGTTCTAATCTGTCGGAGGTAGGGCTTCCCCACCAGATACGAAGGTCACCAGCAGGTCCGTCCATTGCTTCATTGATCAAATCAACATACTCAGAAAGCGCTTCACCACCAAGATTCTGGCGCTTAGCTTCAGTCTTCGACGCATTGATCGCAATTCTCCAGTTCGGCAGCGGTTGCGCTGTAAACTCATACTCTTGTCCTTGAGACGTTGAATCCTGGGTATAAGCAAACCCCGGAGGTGCATCTCGTGAGCTAATGCCACGGTAAACCGTAGGATCGGTATCCACATTCAATCCCCACGCGGTATAAAACGCTTCGGGATCACCGGTTCTCTTAGCAGACAGTGTGCGAACATCATCTTCCAGTTTACGCCATGCTGCTACGTGAGAAGCTTCATCTGCATCTGCAAGAGATTGAGCAAACGCGGTTGCAGCCTCAGCATCGTCAGGGAACATCGCTGCACCCTGATCATTTTGAGCAGGAGTTGGTGAGTAATTGTTTTCGCCGGTTGGATTATTTGCACCGGAAGCATTCACATCGAACTCAAAAATATTCGCCCAATCAATACCCCGCTTCAGGACACGAGAGATAAACCAGGTTCCGTTAAGATTTTGAGAAGTCTGCAACAGTGATGACGTCTCGTAGTCAGTGACTCTGAGTGAGTACTTACCATCCTTGGTCGCTAGCAGAATACTTCTATCCTCCGTCTTTCCATTCGGTGCCGCAAGTTCAACGCCAAAGGCATCCACCCGTCCAGCACCTGGACGAAAGTTTTCAGATTCGTTGTAATACAAGCTCACCTCAAACGGTAACCAATCATTATTTGGTAATACACGATTCAGGTGAAGTGCAGCACTTACGCTATTAGACTGTCCTTCTTGATTTCCTGAAGGATCACCATTCAAGCGCAACGCTGGGTCGTTCATGTCATAGCGACCTCTCCATTCTCCGTTTTCGATCAGCTGAGGAGCACGCTCTGCCCAAGTGGACAGTTTATCTTCACGCCAACCATAGGTGGTTACAAGAGCACCGTCCCACCAATGGGATTGCAAAACCAATGCTTCAGATTCTACCTTATACTTCGTAGCTTGGCTACCGTTACCTGTAGTAAATGGATCCAAGTCACCGTCTGGATCTGAAGAATAAATATTCATATCCGTGGTTCTCCATCCAACATAATTGGCTGGGTTCTCTGATTGCGTCGACCAAGTCGCCGTATCGTTTGGATCAGCTCCTTGAGCACGCGGATCAAACCAGGGATCTCCAAAACCAACCGTTGCAGGCGCATTCCACGTGTCATCATAAAAACGAACCGGAGAGTTGTCAGGCATATTGATCTCAAACTGAGGATTCGGAATATTTGCACCGGCTCCACTTACACCGTTGAACCCGATCAAGCTGGGTCCTAAGTAAATGGATACATTGGGTATATTCTTATTATCAGTATAACGGGCATCAGACTCGGTGTTTCTGCTTACCTCGTTGATGTATTTGTCGTCAGTAACAAAACGCTGGTAGAAACGTCTTTTGTCATAGGCTTCTTCTTCAACTAACAAACCGGTCAAAGTGTGCCGACCCAGTATACGCATGATCCATGAATCATCATTGATATCGTTGAAGTCATAGGTAGCAAAGCCAGTAAAACGGGCAACCTCACGTTCTCTGAAACTGCGGTGGTTCCCGCCTTGACCAGAGCTTGAAATGAACGGACGTCCCACATTCGGGTTGGGAGTTCCGTCGGTAAAGGTCTCGTTTACATCGATGAAAAGATTCTGATTGAAATCGATTAAGGTTTCGCGCCCCCACGTATATTTTTGGTTATCCCATGCGGCTTCGTAGCCCAGCTTTCCACTCAAGAAAGTCTGGTTAATTGTGAAGTTTTTCGCATCCCAGTTCTCATACTCCTTCTTGTTAGGACCATCGATAAGCTGGTTGTAAAAATCAAAAACGGAAGGATCTGTGAGCGTTTGATCCTTATACTGACCGAAATCAACAAACGGAAAATCTACCGCAGAATCTCCTGGATAAACCGCCGCATCACGGACGAAAGATGAATAACTACCGATAGATCCCATTCTCGAGAACGTTAATCCACCAATCTGTGCATCCGGCTGTCCATCTGGACCCAAGCCATTGGGATTGAAGAATTCTGTTACAATAAACTCCTGCGTTGGCGTATTACCGTTAGAATCACCATAAATGGCAATAGGACCGCCAAATACCTGTGCATAGTTACCGGCAGCAGGTATATACCATGGGTTTGGCCCATTAACCAGCGGATTGACGATCGGGTTTGCCGGGTCGTCTGGATTAAAAAATGAAGCGGGCCCCGCAATACTCGCGCGATTAATGCCATAACCAGGAAGGCTCAAGTTGTTGTCTTCCAATTCGGTAGGATTAAACGTTTGCTGCCCGTAACCACCCTCAGGATTAAATTGTCCAGTGGGTCTCCAATTTGGATCTGTCGTATTGAAATCACCGTTTTGATATACCGGACGAAACCATGCTGTAATATTGTCCCCCACCGGAATCTGACGTGGACGGTTCGCCTTGATATCACCGTCTTCATAATGCGCCTGAAAACTCGTTGTAACCGTATCCGTATTTAGGAATTTCGGCTCGTAACGCACATGCACGTAAAATCTGGAGTCATCTTCGAAAGCGGGATTCTGTTGAAAATTCTCTTGATCGTCCAACAGAGCAACACGGATAGACAGCTCGTCTTCAATAAGGACATGGTTAACGTCTATTGATCCGCGGACACTGCCGAAACTACTCAGACGGAATTCTACTTCGCCGAAATTATTAAACTGAGCTTTCTTGGTTGAGGTGTTGATGATACCGGCTGGTGATCCCAATCCAAAAAGGATCGCATTCGGGCCACGCTGCATTTCCACACGTTCTACATTATAGCCATCCCAAGGAAGATCCGAGATGAAATAGTTACGCGCATTATCTGCTGCGGCTAAACCACGAACTCGGGTGTTGGTATGCGGTTGGTCAAAGCGACTGGATACCGATGTTCCATCTTGGCCACCCGCAAAATTACCTTGAACGCTGGCAACCTCAGTATTGGTGGTGTAAACAAGCAATGACTCTGTATCGGTTGCGCCGATATCTTCCATAAACTGTTCGGTATAAACGGATATCGCAGATCCGACATCACGGAGTTGGGTGTTGATACGGGTTCCACCCAAGGTGGTCGTAGCAACATACCCTTCGGTTTCTGAAGGAGTAACTTCGAAAGGATCCAAAATGAAGATCTCCTCTTCGTCCTCCTGCCCGAATACGGGAGTAGCAATCGCCCACGGCATCAGCAGTAGAACGAGTAACTTAATGTAGTTCGTGTTTTTTTTCATTGGGGTTCTATTTTAGTTTGTTTATCAACGCTTACCGCAACAAACGTGAATGGGAACAGGCTCGTTAGGGCTGCTCTCGATTCTATTCAGGCCGGGGGCGTTGTAGCGCGAAGTGGTTACTTTGTAGTGTAGTTAAATTACCCCAATGATAGGGTATTTTCTCTAAACTTTCATTGAGAAGTAATATCAGGTTTATTAGATCCTTTGCTACAAATTGAGATGCGTTTTCAATCCGTGGCTTGTGATTCCAACCTCTTCCAAGAAAATATTTTCAAAAACTGAAATCGAATGGACAGTACCATTCGCCTTAGTCGTTGCCTGTCAACATATAAAAGCCTCCAATTAAAATAGAACCCTGGACCCCAAAACTCATACCGAAACACTAGAAATCATACAGTCTTACCGACTGTCAGACTTAGCATATGCCACAGAATAGGCAAAGAAAGTTTACCAGATTCCTGAGATGCGTTGCGCATTACTAACGAACTCAATCAAGTGGCGAAACCGTCAGTCTAGATTCCAATTCCTGCCGCAACCCCGGAGGATCAGTATCAGAGATCAGGTCCAATGCCGTCGACCAACTCCTGCGCGCTTCTCCGATTTTCCCGTTCGCTTCCTGAATATCCCCTAGATTTGAGTAGAAAAACGCGCGATCAGGATACATTGATAGGACCCTTTTAACCGTTTGTTCGGCTTCGTCGAGTTGTCCAGAGCGAATATGAGCCTGAGTTTTAACTCCAAATAACTCCAGGGAGGCGGACCCAAGCCGGATCGCTTCTGAAAAATACATTATCGCCGTTTCATAGTCGCTTTGGCTAAAACTGAGTTTGCCTGCGTTCTCAAGAGCAACGATGAGTTGCGCCCGGATCGATGAATCGTTCGGTTTTACTCCCATGGCCCTGTTGAGGAGCTCTACCGCCCGATCTGGTTGGTCAAGTTCGCCAAAAGATTTAGCCAAAGATACCATTAACTCAAGATCTTCAGGAAAGAGAGCGTAAAGGACCTGCTGGTGCTTTACTACGTCCAGCAGGTTGTTGTCCCTGGAATAGAGATCTACCAAAAGGCGGTTCACAAAGCCATCGGCGGGGTCAAGCTTGTAGGCCTTTAATAGGTAGTCTTTCGCCTTTTCAAAATTCTGCCGTTGGATCTCCAAACCACCCAGAGCAACCCAAAGGATAGGTATATTCGGATCTATCGAAAGAGCTTCCAACGCAGTCGCCTCTGCGGCATTTAGCTTCCCCATTTCTATGAGCGTTTTGACCAACAACGGGTAAGCATGTTCGGTGGGGGCTCCTTTTCGAATCGCTTGAGATAACTCGCTCTCAGCTTCCGCTCTTCGCTCCTGATCATAAAAAAGGCTTCCGCGCAATAGGTGCGGTGTCGCACTCGACGGATCGATTTCTTGCATGCGCGCCAAATAGGACAATGCGCGCTCAGTTTCCCCCACTCGCTTAAAATCCTCAAAAAGAAAACCGAGTCCCTGCACATCGAAAGAAAAGTCCACCAACTCTTCGAGCCAGGGATCAAACGGAGGAAGGTCCCACCCCCGGCTATTTTGGATTCTCAATTTCGCGGCTCGTTCAGGTATTCCTTTCGCGTCCATTAATTTTGCCAAGAGCACCAAGCCTTCAGAAAACTCAGGATGAGCAGCCACTACGGTCTCCAGAATCTCGATCGCTCGATCCCTGTCGTTACGCTCGAGAGCCTCTCTCGCTATAGCGATGCCAGCAAACGGATTGCTCCTATCAGCTGCCAATACCTTCTCATAAGCCAACAATGCCTCCCCCACTCGATTCAGCTTATAAAAGCTTTCCCCCAAGCTCAAATACGCCGGGACGTAGGCCTTCTCGCGACTGACCACTTCTTCAAGGTGACGGATCGCCTTATTCAAATCACCTTTATTCCGAGCGATGTCGGCCAGGTAGTAATGGGCTTTAGAAACTTCTTTTCCAGTTCCCGTATTCAGATAATGAATATAAACTGCTTCGGCTTTACCGTATAATCGATTCGCGTGATACACTCGCCCCAAGTTGAAAAGTGCGCCCGCGTCTTCAGAGTCAACTTCGAGCGCTGATTCTTCGGTGGCTATCCTTTCTGCCAGCGCAGAGGGGAAGGTAGATAAGTCCAGTGTCTCCGCTGATACCCTAGCGTTAGACTCATCACCAGTGCCTGAGCATCCAACGATCAGTAAACAACCGATTAGCACCACTAACCCCACGACGACTGCCTTTAACTTAATCATAGATCAGGGAGTTGGGCTCCGATCCCAAAGAGTGACACGGCTCAGGTGCTTATAGGGAGGGTAAAAGTACATGCCTCCAGTCACAAACTCCACTTCACCATCCCCATCCATATCTGCCGCATCCAGAACAACCAAATGAGTCGGTGCATAAGCCAGCACATGAGCCACAAATCGCTCAGATCCCGTATTTTCATACAGCAGAAATGAAACCGCATCGTCAGTGCTCCAGTCATTGAACCCACTCACCGCCAGTATATCCTGATCTCCATCACCTTCTATATCGACCACGACCGGACTGTAACTGCCGGAAAAATCACCGAGTCGATGATAGGAGAAAGTCCCGCCAGCTGTATTTTCTAACCACTGAACCCCATGCCAGGGGCGAGATCCCGGTATACCATAGTCGAAACCATCTCCGTTCGTGTATACAAGATCCAGATCTCCATCCTGATCCAAATCGGCGACTGTCAATCCGCTGCTACCGTAGTCTTTGATCGTTGAACCATATATAACACTGCTCGAAAAATCACCATCCCCGGTGTTTTCGAACCGGTAAACATCTTCCCAATTCTGAGACACCAATGCCAGTATATCCTCATCTCCGTCATTATCGATGTCAGCAATCGGTGCGTGAATCGTACCAGGTAACTCCAGCAGCGTATGAGCCTTAAACTCCCAAGGACCTACCTGCTCCAACCACTGAATTTCGCCTTCAAAGTACCCAAATTTTCCGACCACCAAATCTTGATCTCCATCCCCATCCAGATCGCCCGCTTCCACATACGTTACACGATAGGTCTTATCGACTAACGTCCGATTCGTAAACCGACCCTCGCCTCGATTCTCGATGACAACCACCGAACCAATGCTGTCGTTGTTTGGCGTCACAATTCCCATGCCAGCTACCAGGACATCCAAATCCCCATCCGCATCAATATCGGCCGTCTTGATATGAGAGGGCCCCGCAATTGGCTGCCCGATCACCTGCTCTACGTATTCATTTACTGCGACCTGCCTGATCCACATAACCTTATTCAAACGCCCCTCGGCAGCAATAACGTCCAACAAACCATCCTGATCCAAATCCGCGATATGAAGGTCAGTAATCCAGGGAAGCCCCTCTACCGGGTCTCCTATATTTTGCGACACAAGGTAGTCGGTCCCAAAATCTGGAGCCGAGGGTTGCTTGTCTGCACACGAAACGCAGAGAATACTGAACGCCAAGCAGAGGACTCGAAGCACCGCTTTCATCAATCCAATACTCTGAGAGCAGCCTTCAGGTATCCCAAAGCGTAGGCCATACCTGCATGCCACGGAGCATCACAAGTCATCTGCGGCGTGTGATCCGGAATCAACACCCCCTCATAACCGTTTTTCTTCAAAATCTTGAGCACGCGCATCATGTCCACGTCTCCTTCATCAATAAAAGTCTCTTTATAGGTGGGCACCTTACCCCTCACATTACGAAAGTGAATGTAGCCGATCTTCTTTTGGGCACTATAAGAATCGACCGTATCGTAAATATCTCCCTCAGTCATCTCAGCCAAACTACCAATACAAAACTCCAAGGTGTTCGCTTCACTGGGAACCAGATCCAAAAGCTTTTGATAAAGGTGTGGCTGATAGACGAGTCGCGGTTGGCCTCGCACAAATTCACAAGGAGGATCGTCTGGATGCGCGGCCATCTTGACACCCACCTCCTCCGCTACCGGAAGAATTTCATCCAGGAAATAACGTAACCGATCCCATAATCGCTCATGCGTAATCGACGGGATATTCCCGGCGGGCGCATCCGAATCGTAAATCATATTCCAGACCATTCCATGAGGTATGGGGGTATCTTCAGGACCGTCCATGCCAACTGATTCCGCGCCGCCTCGCGCATAAGGCCCCTTTACTCGTCCAGCAACGCCCGCCAAGCTAAAATTATACCCGAAGATCGGAATTCCCGCTCTGCCAACATTACGAATCTGGCGTTTGATATTCTCCATCTGGAGCTCTTTTTTAGGCCCATCCAACAAAATATCGTGCCAGTGAGCGGGATCAAAATTCTCGAGTGCTTCTAACACAAGCCCCTCCGACTCGACCTCTTTCCGGATTTGATCCAGCTCTTCAAATGACCAAATCACATTGGGATCCCCCGCCAAGCCCCAGCCCAGTTGAGAACCCGTCGGTTGATCCTCTCGACTATTCAAAGCACCTCCTTTGAAATAATCGACATAATGCGCAACGATGTGAGTCGCTCCTGCCTGTTTGGCGAAGCGAAAATTGTCGCGAGTCAGCATATGCCGATAGAGTCCAAGGCCGAGTTTCATGTGAAGGACTTAGACGGATTAATCTGCCCAAATCAAGGCTTAGGGACCCCAGATTTGAAAACGACCGCTTACCTGCAATAGCGCTAATATATGGAGCATACCATCATAGTATCTCCATTCTCCCTCCTCGAAAGGTGCGTCCCAAAGTGCTTGAACGAATTCCATGGCCACTTCTCTGTCAGAAGCTAACCCAGCCGTCGCAGCCATATGATACAATCCGCCCGACGAAGAATCCGACAAGGGTGTTCCATCGAGCTCCATCTGATTCGGAATCCCGCCTTCAATCTGTCCTAGAAATTTCAGCACACGATTACTTTGTTCGACCTGCCAGGGATCTTTTTTCCACCAAGTATAGTCCAACGCAACATTGGAAAGGGTTCTCCATGCATCGAAACGAAAATCCTCGTGTCCGTTGTGCACAAACGGTTGTCCATCCATGTAAGTATAGTCAGCCATCAAGCCGGTTTCAGGGTGAGCGGCCTGCTTAAAGAACTCACGACTTACCTCTGCGGCATCCGACCAAAACGCCTGATCCGCCTCTGCCCACTCCGCCCAAAGCTCGTAAAAAGCGGGAAGATGATAGGACGGGTCCGTGACGTGCGCCCACTGCCTAAATGGCACGAACCTTATGATCTTTTCATCTCGATCCCACATGGCAACAACATCACCCTCTGGCTCTTGTCGCAACTGAAGCATTGCCTGCAGTACCTTGTTGGCCTCTACCCTGTAATTAAAGAGCCCATCCCCATTACCCCAACGGTGGGCTGCGAAAAACAAAGCCATCGCAATCCATTCCTCACCATCTGAGGCCGGGCCCTGATCTAATCGATTACCATCTCTAGAACAGTGCCATGAGAAAAAACCTTCCAAGGGTCCTGACGTTTGGCGCATGTACGTATCCGCCCATTTCCAAATACGGTTGAATTCGTCCTGTTTGTCCATTTGAACAGCGATCATCATTCCGTAGGAAATACCTTCCGAACGAACGTCGCCATTTCCGACATCAAAGATATAGGCCATATCTTCACCGACCGGATAATAGACACGTTCAGTCTCTTTATCGCCATTGAAGTAGTGATCCCAGGCTTCCAATAGCTTCTGCTCAACCTCAGAGTCTGATTTCCCGAGGTATTCACTGAATAAATTCCTTTGTGCAGGCACCTCTAAAGAGGTCGATTCATGAACTGCGCAGCCAACAACCAACGCCCAACAGCCTACGAGAAGATACCTATGAATCCGCACTTCCCGCATCAGGTCTCTCCTTCTCGTTCTTTTCGGCGAGCTGCCAACTCATCACCGATTCGGTAGTTAAGTTCCTTCGTAATCGGATAGAACAAGAGGGTAATCGCGGCAGCCAAGATAAAGAGCGCGGGATAAATCGAAGCTACGTGCAGGATCCCCGTGAGCGCAGAACTGGTCAACTCGCTTCCCGATTCATAGCCATATATAGATAATAGCATGCCACTTACGAAGCCCCCAAAACCCAAGCCCGCTTTCAATGCAAAGACGATTCCGGCAAATACGAATCCCGTGGCCCGACGACCGGTCTTCCATTCAGAGTAATCGGCGGCATCTCCAATCATGGACCACAGCAAAGGAATCGTTGGGCCCCAAGTAAGTCCCCAGGCGATTCCCTGAAGGAACAAAAGGTCGATATTGTTCGGATCGATAATGAGTAACCAAAGCGTGGCTAACGCATTGAAAAACAAACACACGCTGAACAAAGCCCGTTTACCGATCAGCTGAGAAAGAGGCTTCGATGAAAAGACCCCAAAGATCGTTACAACGGTAGCCACCATACCCAAGAAGCCATAGGTGACACTCGATACGTTTGATTGATCTTCTTCTGCCAACAAGCCAAATGCATTGAGGAAGGTTTGCCCCAGTGACAACTGACCGTCGCTGGGGATGAACAAGTTGTAGCTCTTTAAGAATACATACATGGCATCCATGTCCACAGACGTAGACATGAATAGCGGCATCGTTCCGCCCCGAACCACTAACATAATAAACAACATCAACGTGGCGATAAACAGGATGACCCAGGATCGATTACCGAACGCATCCTTGACGTCCTGCTTTGCAGACGACTGCTGATTCGGATCCGGTGCCACCCTCTCTTTAACACTTAGAAAACTAATAAGAAAGAGGACCACCGTTATCGCGGCAAATATACCGATCGTAATTGACCAGCCTTTTCCATTATCCCCTTGCCCGAATTTAGAAACCAATGGCAGCGTCAATCCTTGAACAATGAATGTAACTATGGTGACAGCGACGAAGCGGAATGTGGAAATACTGGTCCTTTCATCGATATCACCAGTCATAACCCCATTCAGGGCGCAATAAGGAACGTTGTTTACCGTGTATATCCCCATTAGGAGAAAATACATCAAATAGGCATAAACCAGCCGACCGGTTACCTCGAAATCCGGAGTCGTAAATGTCATCCAGAATATACCGGCAAACGGTAAGGCAGACCAGACCAACCAAGGCCTGA
>ERZ887942.2634-NODE-2634-length-10991-cov-16.837783_pt1 | contig 10991 bp, 4 predicted proteins | sample MGYA00521099_ERZ887942 | MGnify/ENA primary metagenome ERZ887942 (study PRJEB32303, sample SAMEA104408605) | aquatic metagenome | biome: Brackish water; feature: Pelagic; material: water | place: Baltic Sea | collected 2014-06-07T06:48:00 | depth 16,251 m ... | reverse complement strand
GATCGTGGCGAACTTCGGCGAATACGGGTTTGACGAAAACCTAGTGCCTGCAGCCTTGGGCTCGGACGCCAACAACATCGTGATTGGCGACTCCGGCTACCTCGACTGGACCGCCGCCGACGCGGGCCGTGTTTATGCCGATGCCACCACGCCGCTGGCCGGCACGCTGCCGGGCGACGACCAGAACGCCATGGACATCGACCGGGTTTGGAGCACAGAGACGACCGATGGAGGAACTGACACGATCAAGACTGGTGACGGCGACGACATCATCATTGGCGGCGAGGACGGCGAAATCATCAGCGACGTCCGCATCGACGGTATCGAAACCCTAAGGCCTGAACTCGCATCGACCGGCACCGAGGGTGACACCATTCTGGCTGGTCAGGGCAACAACCTCGTGTTTGGCGACAACGGCCGAATTCTGGCCGCCGGCGAGAATTTGCCGAACTTCAGCTCGCAACCGATCACGCTGGGCTTGGTCACGACCGTGAGCCCGACACTCGGCGGCTTCGACACGATCACCACCGGTCGCGGCAAGGACATCCTCCTCGGCGGCCTCGGTGACGACGACATTATCGCCAATCTGGGTGAAAATTACAGCCGTAACAGCACGGTCGGATTCCCGCGCGACGGCGACAACATCGTCCTTGGTGATCATGGCTACATCGACTGGACCGCCGCCGAGCGGACCTACCCGGTTGAGGCTGGCTTCGGTCTTGGGGACGACGCGAACGCGTCCGACATCGACCGTGTCTCCACGACGAACCCGAACAACGGTGGCAACGACCGGATCCAGACCGGTGCCGGCTACGACTTCATCTTCGGCGGCACAGGCGACGACGAGATCCGCTCTGGCGCTGGCAACGACCTTGTCTTCGGTGATCACGGAAGATTGAATGCGGTAGATCATGGTTCCGCGCTTGGTGGTGTTGTTGCTCGTGCGCTGCCGCTCATCGGTGGAGCGAGCTATCTCGGTCTGGATTTCCATGGACTCACCGGCTTGCAAGATCCGTTTACCTTCAGCTCGATCGACACTCAAAACAGTGAGATCAACGATGGTGACCCTGATTACTCTCCGGATGATGAGACGGGTGCGGATATTATCTTCGGAGAGGATGGCGAGGACATCGTCATCGGCGGCCAAGGTAATGACTCCATCTACGGAGGTAATGATAGTGACGACATTATTGGTGGCCACAATGTGGCAGAAGGTCATGACGGCAATGACCGCATTGATGGTGGATCCGATCTTGCCGGTGGCGCGAGCGGCCTCGACGGCCTGACTGGTCCTCCAAGCCTCGAGGCTGACCGCGATGTGATTGCCGGTGATAACGCGAGTATCCTGCGACAGGGCGATGCGGTTGATCCTCGGATGCGGGCCTTGCTAGGAACCATTATCTACGGCGAGGATGCCTTTGACCAGGTCACGGCTGTTCACCAGAACGATCCTTCGGGAAGTGGCTTGGATGCCCGTGATGTTGCGCTCTTTGACCACTCATTCACGCCTCTGCCAAATACCTTTGGTAATGATTACATCGCGGGTGGCCCTGACAATGATGTCATCCTTGGACAACTCGGAAACGATACCATCCAAGGGGATGCTTGGATGGCTGATCACCGTTTCGATGCAGATGGCTGGATAGTTGAAAATGATCCACAAGTTGATGTGAGCGCTGGGAGAGGTTCCGATCTGCTCCTGGTGGTCACTGCGTCCGTTGATTACAGCAACGATGGCGACGACTACATTGAGGGTAATGGCGGAAACGATCTCATCTTCGGTAACTTCGGACAAGACGATATCATTGGCGGTAGCTCAGACTTCTACCAGTTGAATGACTTGAGTGCGCGGCCCGACGGCGCCGACATCATCTTCGGGGACAACGGAGAGTTGATCGGTCGCAACGACGATGGCTTCGGAACAGGAAGTGCATCAGGTGCATCCGCTCTCTCCGTGAACGAGCTTCACGCTGGTGATTCCGACATGATTCTAGGCGATAATGGCAACATTTATCGCCTGGTCGGGACCAATGGAGGCGACAGTGGAGAGTTCCTCCGTTTCAACTACGATGATTATGATCCGGTTCAGGGAATTGTAGTGAGAGCGGCACGCCTTCTGGACTACACTCCCGGAGGGGTTGATCTGGATCCTGCAGCCGTAGATGACAATGGTGCTGCCGATGAAATCCATGGTGAGTCGGGTGACGACTTTATTTACGGGATGGTGGGCCCGGATATCCTCTACGGTGATGGCCAGGATGATGATCTGATCGGCGGTTACGGGCATGACTGGATTTCCGGCGGAACGGGCATTGACGGGATCCTGGGAGACGACGGACGCATCTACACCAGTCGGAATATCGAGGGCGCGGCCGGCGAGTTCTCCGAGCCCCTGTATGGCATCGCCAAGGTCGACGAAGTGGACAAACAAATCGACACTCCGGGTGATCACCAGGTTTCGATTATCAATCTGGACGGTGCCTTGAAGAAGACGGTGAATCTCACGCCGTTCAACGTCGATCCCGGACTGACCGGCATTCAGGATCCATTATACGATGCACAATTTGCCGACGATGTGATCTATGGTGGCCTGGGCGGGGACTTCCTCCACGGAGGAGCGGGAGACGATGCCATTTCTGGTGCCGAGGCCCTGCCCGAATTTTACGAGGCACCGAATAATCCAGGTAACTTGCTACGTTATAGCGAGGAACGCGCCGGGGAGTTTGCGGCCTACGACGAATTCAATCCACTTCGAAAGATTCTGGTCAATGAGGACGGCGTCTTCACCTCCGAGGATGACCCCGAAGCGCGTGAATTCATTCTCAACTTTGATCCGAATGAGGGGCTGAACGTGGGCACCTTCGCTGACGGTGTCACTTCGGTCCAAAGTGATGGAGACGACTACCTCTTCGGAGACCTCGGCAATGACTGGCTGGTAGGCGGAACGGGCAACGACGACCTCTTCGGGGGCCGAGGTGATGATTTGCTCAATGCCGATGACAATCACGACAGCACGGCCGGGACCAGCGACGTGCGCGCCAACAATGTCCCGGATACCCATCCGTCCTACGAAGACACCGCCTACGGAGGAGCGGGTCGGGATATTCTCCTCGGGAATACCGGAGGCGACCGCTTGATCGACTGGGCGGGCGAATTCAATAGCTACCTGGTGCCGTTCGCGCCCTTCGGTGCCTTCACCATCAGTCGGGCCATCCAACCGCAGTTGATGGAATACCTCTACGATCTGTCGGAAGCGGATGGGGCCGATCCGACCCGTGACACGGACGAGGGAAGGGATGTTGACGATCCGCGAAACGGGGAGCCCAATGGGGAGATTGGACTGGTCATGCAGAGGGACTTCGACTGGCAGGATCAAACCGGCGCCCCGGATGATCCCCAGCCCGGCAATATTCCTGGCGGACCCAGGGATGTGCTCCGCGGGGCTGACTTCAACAACAGCAACGGCAAGGGTGGCGGTAAGGGGAACAATGGTAACGGCAATAACTCCAATGGCTTTGCCGCTGACAGCGGGTCGTGGACCATCGAGAATGGCCGCTTGGAAATTGCGCCCGAGTTCCTGGGCGGTGATGCTGCCAGTGTTTTCTACGTGGACAATGTCCTTCCCAGCTACTTTGAAATTCAGGCAACGGTCAATGGCGGGAAACCCACCGCAGGTTTCAAGTCCAACGCCTATCTGATTTTTGATTATCAGAGCCCGACAGATTTTAAATTTGCCGGCGTCGACATTTCCACTGACAAGATGGTCATGGGACATCGGACGGTCAATGGCTGGATCGTCGACGAGCAGACACCCGCCAAGCTCAAACCCGATCAGGACTACAACTTGTTGGTGGCCTTGAACGGCACGGTGGCGACGCTCGTGGTGGATAACACTGATGTGTTTAGCCATGTTTATGAGCCACGCGTGGATGCTTATGGAGACAACCATGGCCTCAATACCGGCCTGGTTGGCCTTGGGGCGGAGAACTCCAAGGCGCGCATCGATGATGTCAGGGTCCAGATTCTGCCTCCTGAGATTACGCTCGAGGAAACGGAGACCTTCGAGGATGGCGTGGCCAATCGGTTCACCTTGGGGGACACGGGGGCTTGGCAGATTCTGGATGGTCGTTATGCAGGCGTCCCGGCACCTGGGGCCACTAACGGTGTGGCACTAATCGACTTGAGCGTCGGCGCGGCCTACCTGCTGCGGCTGCAAACGACCTTGAGCACCGGTGTCACGGGAGGCCTGGTGTTCGATCAGTATAGCGCCAATGATTTCAAGTTTGTCGCCATCTCATCAGAAACCGATGAAATCCTGATCGGCCATTCGACCGAACGCGGAGGGTTGAAGATCGACGCCCTGGCGAGTCGCGTCATCGAGGAGGGGCAGGATTACGAACTCCAGGTCACCCTGAAAGGCACAACGGTTAGCGTCGTGCTCGATGGGCAGACCTTGCTGGGCCACAGCTTTAATGGTCTGGTCGTCGATGGCCTCTCCGGCCTCTACACGGAGTCCGGTGCCAGTTCTTTCGTTGAGGTGACTGTGATGACCAATGATCCGGCGTATCCGAACACCGATGATCCGGTGAATGCCGGTTACCAGACGTGGCTTGACCAGTTCTATCCGAATGACACGGATGCCAACATCGTCGGCATGCTGGCGGACTCGGAAGAAGACACCGTGAACAACTTGGGAGAATTCTTCCTCAATCTCGACCCGACGGTGCCAGATGGCGCGGCCGCTGTGGTTGGAGGGTTTGTGGAGTACCAATCGGAAAACTATCAGACGCTCAGCTATCGGCGGAATATTGGCGCCGTGGATTCGGTCTCCGTCGAGGTCCTTCGTAGCACCGACCTTGCGGCAGGTTGGCGCCTTGCTGAAACGGTTGAGATCAGGGTCACTGCGATTGATGCTGAGACCGAATGGGTCACCGTCCGATCCCTCTTTCCCGGTAGCAGTCGGGAGTTCCTCAAACTCAGTGTCACCGACACTACGAGTGGCGCGATCTATTTGGGCGGGTCCTTCGGTTTCGTGCGTCAGACCACGACCGCGACAGCCGACACCGTGATGGGTCTGCCAGTGTGGCGCCCGACGGTGTGGGATGGCCCTATCACGACCCTGTCGGGCAATGAGCTGTCTATCAATGCCGCCCTGACAGGGCAGCAATACATCTCTGGCGATGATCGCTACTATCTCTTGGTCACCTCGGGCACGTTGAAGGGGCATTCCTTCACCATTACTGGTAACGGGACGTCAAGCATCACGATTGATCCAAGCTCTCCCCAAGATGTGGCTGCCCAAGGCTTGCAAGCAGGTGACACCTTCAAAGTGATCCCATTCCGGACCCTCGGAACGCTGTTTGCCGGCGGGAACGGCATCCCATCCTCCAGCGATGTCTTCAATCCGGTGAGCACGGTCAAACTCTATGACGTGTTGGCCGGCACGGGGATCAACATCGCGCCGAGTAAGACCTATTTCCATCATGATGGCAGTCAACTGCCAGCAGGCTGGTATGACAACGACGCCCTTGCCGATGGTTTGCAGGACCATGTGGTTCTTCCACACAATGGTTCCCTGGTGATTCGCCATTCGCAAACCGAGGCTCCGGACGTGTTGATTGCAGGCCAAGTGCCGACATCGGTGTCGGGGATTGAGGTGGGGCGTTTCGCGGACAACACGGCGCAAGACAATCCGGTCGTGAATCCGTATCCCGTGGCGATGACGTTAGGGAGCTCTGGCTTGGTCACGAGCGGCGTCCTGCAAGCAACGGTGGACAGTGTGTTCAATCCAGTGGACACGTTGAAGTTGTTTGCGGATCCAAGCGGGTTCAACTCGGCACCAAGTAAAACCTATTTTTATTATAGCGGCAGCCTGTTGCCAATGGGCTGGTATGACAACGACGACTTGGCGGGCGGTGTGCAAGATGACGTGGAGATTCCTGCGGGTGCCTCCATGATTATTCGAAAGTGGGCCGGGGCGGTTGAGACGGTGATGTGGCTCCCCGAACTGCCCTACATCCCCTAACTCAATGAAGAAAGTATCATGTTGAACCTGACCAAATGGATGACGCGGACGAGGCAATGCATTGTTAAATTCCAAATTGACGTCGTCTTGGTTTTCCAAGTTGTCATCGTAGGATTTTGGTTGGATTTCCACGCTGTCATCTAGTTTTGGGTCCATTGGGGTCGTCGGGTGTGGATGGTATACGACGCTGGCGACCGGGGTTGAGGGTGGGAATTCACACCGAAGAGAGCGACGGAAGGAGAATTGCGATGAGAATGAGGAAGAGAGGAGGCATGGAAATATGGGTTCGGGTTTGTTGACGCGCAGTTCCCGGAGACGGGTGCGGAGTTCGCGGACTGATTGAAGGTCCTGCCAGAGGTGGAGGCCGGGTCAGCGTTCGTTGGCCTGTTTCATGGCAATTATTCTTCCGCGGACATTCCGACCTGCTTCCGGATGAGGGAATGGGAGAAAACTGGTGTGGATAGTTGACCAGATTGGGGGCATTGTAGTGGGAATGATTGGAGGAGATTGTCGGACGATGTTTTTGCGAAGTTTTGTGAGTGGATGTCTCCTGGTCACAGGGGTGATGGCCAAGCCGTTCAATGTCGTGATGATTGCGGTGGATGACATGAGGCCCGAGCTGGGATGTTACGGAGCGGGGCATGTGAAGAGTCCGAATATTGATCGCTTGGCGGCATCAGGCCTTTTGTTTGAGAGTGCCTATTGCCAGCAGGCAATTTGCGGACCATCGAGGGCCAGTCTTCTGACGGGGTTGCGGCCTGACATGGTTGGAATTCACGGGAATCATGCCCACTATCGGGATAAGAATCCCAGGGTGGTGACCCTGCCGCAATTTTTTAAGGAGGCGGGGTATTTCACGGCGGCGTGCGGAAAGATTAATCACGGGGTTTTTTCGAAGGGAATGGCCCCAAAATGGGATGTCATGGGTGATGCGGAGAGCTGGAGTGTTCCGGCTTTTCGTCCGGGGCCGCGTTATTATTACACGGAGGAGGGAATGGCGGCGGCGCAGGGCATTTTTCAGAGAATGTTTCCGAAACGTGCAATGAAGGAGTGGGACCAGTATTTGGTGTTCGGCCCTTTGGAGGAGGCTGCTCCCGTGGAAGATGATGTCCTTTACGACGGTCAGGTTGCCAAGCGGGCTGTGGCGTATTTGGAGGAGTTTGGTGGGAAGAAGGATCCGTTCTTTTTGGCGGTGGGATTTATCAAACCGCATTCACCTTACATTGCGCCCAAGAAGTATTTTGATCTCTACAAGCGCGATGAAATTGAATTGGCCAAACATCAGGCTTGGCCGACAGGCGCACGATCGATGGCGGGGCATGGATCGGGGGAGAAGCGGCGCTACACGGATCAGCCGAAGAAGGGGACATTTTCGGAAGCGAACCAGAGGGAGACAAAGCATGCTTATTACGCGTGTATCAGTTATATTGATGCGCAGATTGGGCGGGTGTTGGACGCTTTGAAGGAGAATGATTTGGCGGAAAATACAGTGGTGATGTTGTGGAGTGATCACGGGTATCATTTGGGTGAAAAGGGGTTGTGGGGGAAGACCACGAATTATGAATTGGACACAAGGGTGGCGATGATTTGTCGGAAGCCCGGAATGACAACGGCAGGGAAAAAGACGAAAGCTTTGGTGGAGTTGGTGGACGTTTATCCTTCTTTGGTCGATTTGTGTGGCTTGGATGTTGGGGATCAACTGGAGGGTTCAAGTGTGGCCCGCTTGTTGGATGATCCCGGGAAGGACTGGAAAGGGGCGGCGTTTTCGCAGTTCAGTAAAGGGAGGGCCCGCGGGTATGCGATGCGGACCAAGGATTATCGCTATGTGGAGTGGCTGAGAGGGGATGAGGTTGTTGAGCGAGAGCTCTATGATCGCTTGGAGGACCCGGAAGAGTTGGTGAATTTGTTGTCGGGAGGTGCGAGGTCGGAGGTGGCTGAGACGCTGTCCCTGCAATTGAATCGTGGAAAGGGGTGGAAGAATGCGCGACCCAAGTGAGATGAAGAGGAGTCTCACACGGAGCAGCGGAGCAGCGGAGGCTGGAGGGAGGTTGAGGGGGTGTTTTTTTCTCTGGCTCTTGTTGATGGGGAGTTGGGCTCAGGGCGCTTTGGAATTGGCTTTGCCGTTTACTGATCATGCCGTGTTGCAGGCGGGGAAGCCCTTGCCGGTTTGGGGGAGGGCCGTGCCCGGGGCTGAGATACGAGTGTTGCTTGGTGCGCGGGTGAAACAGACGACGGCATCAGCGGAAGGATTTTGGCAGGTGGACTTTGACGCTGCAGAACCTTCGGGAGAGGGCGTGACGATGGAAGTGGTGGCAGGTGATGAACGCTTGCTGAGGAAAGATCTGGTGTTTGGGGAAGTGTGGATTGCGACGGGGCAGTCGAACATGCGGTGGATGCTGAAAGACTGTGCAACAGGCAAAGAGGCGATGGCGAAGGGAGAGGATGCGGGACTTCGTGTGTTCAATTTTCAGGGGCAACTGCATCCCGGAAGCAAACGTTTTTCCCGCGAATTTCTCGCGGGAATCGATGAGAGTAATTATTACGATGCCAAGGGGTGGCAGCGGGCTTCTGCGCAGAGTTTGGCTGGGTTTTCAGGGGTGGGGTATTTCTTCGCGAGGAGACTCAGGGAGGAACTCAAGGTTCCAGTGGGAGTGATTCATCTCGGGGTGGGCGGAAGTCCGATTGAAGCGCACCTTCCGAAGCGGGCTTTTATGAAGGATGCGCGGTTGCAGGGATTGCTTCATGAGTGGTGGACAAATCCGGATTACCCTGGCTGGTGTCGTCAGAGGGCGGCCTTGAATTTGACGGAGTGGTTTAAGAATCCGGTGGAGGGGCGTAATCCCCCGCATCCCTTTGCTCCGACGTTTCTGTGGAATGCAGGTGTCGAACCGTTACTTCCGTTTCCCGTCAGCGGAGTGCTCTGGTATCAGGGGGAATCCAATGCGACGCTCGATGGTGGCCGGGGAGCGCCTTCCTCTAAGGAGGTCAATCGAAGGAAGTTTGAAGCCTTGATTGAATCGTGGCGACACGCCTGGAGGAATGACGATCTTCCGGTGTATTTTGTTCAGCTGCCAGGATTGAACCGGAATTGGCCGGTTTTCCGGGAGATGCAATTGGAGGTGTCGCAGGAAGTCCCCGGAGTCGGAATGGCGGTCACGATTGACGTCGGTCATCCGACCAATGTGCATCCCAACAAAAAACTCCCCGTTGGTGAGAGGTTGGCGGGACTTGCGTTGGCTAAGACTTATGGCAAGAAGTTGGTGGTTGATGGACCTCGCATGAAGCAGGTGAGGCCGAAACGGGGAGTGCTTTGGCTCGATTTCGATCAGGCTGTGAAAACATCCGATGGTCTCCCGCCATCCGGATTCGCCATTGCGGGCAAAGATGGAGTGTTTCATCCTGCCGGGGGTGAGATTGCCGGGATGTCTTTGGGACTTCGATCGCCGGAGGTTGCTCTTCCCGTGGCAGTCCGCTATGCGTGGGCCAGTGATCCCAGATGCAATCTTGTGAATGATGAAGGTTTGCCTGCCAGTCCCTTTCGGAGTGACGATTGGCCGGTGAGAAAGGCTGGAAGAATAAGAGTGGCATGTATCGGTGATTCGATCACGGCAGGGCACGGCATTGTCGATGTCCAGGAGCACTATCCTTTTGTTTTGGGTGGACTTCTAGGGAACGACTACGAGGTGAAGAACTTCGGGAATTCCGGGCGTGGTGTGGTCAGGCGTTCGATGAGGGGCGACGAAAAGAGGGCTTATGTTTTTATGTCCGAGCACGAAAAGGCAATGAATTTTGAACCTGATATTGTCATCTGCAATCTTGGGATCAACGACTTGATGGATTGGGAGGCCTTTGGAAAGAGGGACTTTGTCGAAGACTATCGATCCTTGATTCGTACCTATAATAATCTGCCGTCGAAGCCCAGAGTGATTCTCTGGCAGCGACTCGCCCCGCTCTTTCCCGGGCAGACCTTTTATGGGAGTAAACGTGTTGAATCGATCAATGTCGGGATTGGGCAGGCGGCAAAACTGGAAGGAGTCGAAACTGTTGATCTGCAGGAACCTCTGAAGCTTCAGGGAGAGTGGTTTCCTGATCACTTGCATCCAAATGCCCATGGGGCCAACGCGATCGCCGAAGTGATGGCAGACTATCTTAAAGAAGTAAAATGATGACGGTCGATGAAGCGGCGGGAATTGTTTGGGATTACCATTTGTTGGGGCACGAGATGGAGCCTGCGGATATGATCTGGGCACTTGGGAGCCATGACCTGAGGGTGGCCGATCGGGTCACGGAATTGTGGCACGCCGGTCTCGCTCCGCTTGTGGTGATGTCCGGTGGATTGGGGAATTTCACGGAAGGTTTTTTTGAGAAACCGGAGGCTGAATTGTTTGCCGGACGAGCGATTGAGCTGGGCGTGCCCGAGGAGGTGATTCTGATTGAGAATCAATCTACGAATACCGGAGAGAACGTGCTGTTTACCCGTCGAGTTTTAGCCGGGGAATCGATTGGGATTTCGAAGGCCATTGCAGTGCAAAAGCCCTACATGGAGCGGCGAACATTCGCGACGATTCGCAAACAATGGGATGAACTTGAGGTTATTGTGACATCGCCCCAACTGACCATTGATGACTACTGTCGTGGTATGATTTCGAAAGAGGATTTAATCCACATCATGGTGGGGGATTTGCAGAGGATTCTGGAGTACCCCGCACGGGGTTTCATGACGAAGCAAGAAGTTGGAGGAGAGGTCATGGATGCTCTTGAATTTCTCATCGACTCTGGTTTCCGGGATCACCTTCCTTGAGGCGGTCGGAATTTTTAGTTCTTTGCCGGGGGCGACTTCTTTCGTCTTTGAGATACCCCTTTTGTTGACCTGGCGAATGGCGGGTTGAACAAAGTGTTAGAGGCCTGTGGTCATTCGCGTCAACTTAATCCTAAAGCCCTGATGAGCAGTGGATTAAACTAAAAA
>ERZ887942.2630-NODE-2630-length-11001-cov-6.351179_pt1 | contig 11001 bp, 13 predicted proteins | sample MGYA00521099_ERZ887942 | MGnify/ENA primary metagenome ERZ887942 (study PRJEB32303, sample SAMEA104408605) | aquatic metagenome | biome: Brackish water; feature: Pelagic; material: water | place: Baltic Sea | collected 2014-06-07T06:48:00 | depth 16,251 m ... | reverse complement strand
CAGGAAATTTTCCGCGAAAACAAATCGGAGCGCTTTGATTTAGCGATTAAAGTCGCGGCGGAGACAATTTTTCTGGAAATGGACCGCGAACATTGGGAGGACGCCGCGAAGGAATTCGACAGCAAGCTTAGCCGTTTTCGCAAAGATTCCGGCGGGCATTTGTTTTACAATTTGGTTCAGCCGTATGTGGAGCGGTGTATTGCGGCGGGGAAACGCGAAATGGCTGCGGCGGCCGTTGGTGAGCTTGATAATTTTTTTAAACCGCAGGCGAATTCGATGCTGGATCAGGATATTGCGACGCTTCGACAGCAGGTTACTTCGGTGAAGTGATTTCGTCACGACGATTGCGAAAAATCTGATTCGTCCAGCCACATTCGGATTGTCGCTGTGAGGACGATCGCTTTCTTTTGTTCAAGATCTGACATCCTGGCTAGGATCGGCGAGCCGATGAGTGGTTGATTGTATGGGGGCTGCCATTTTGTAAGTGTAATTGCATACAAAATGAGTTTGAAGGGAGCTGCGATGCAGCCAGAAAACGGCTGATCAAACCCAGCCGTCCAAGGATGAGCTACCTCGTTTTCATCAATTACGAAAAAGTCCCCAAATCGTTTCCCTACTTTTGCGAGACGAAGTAGGGACTCGCCGTCATCGAATTCAAAAATCTTAGGGGCGTGATACGTTACCGGAATTTCGAGGTGGTGAGACCAAGCCATCGAAGGGACTTCTAGATCACAGGCGCAGGGAGCGCTTTTCCATCAGCCCATTTGATTCTTTGATCTGCACTCCCACTGCAATATTTCAACTTCGCCCAGCTGAATCCTGAACGTTGCGGAATTGCCGGATGTCTCAAAACGGCAATAAATGGTCCCGATTTCATCGCCGTTGGAATGGCCGATTGTGTAAGTTCGCAGCGTATGGCCGTCCTCAAACCGTTCTTCAGGAAGCCAATAATGCAGGGAATTCAATTCCATTCAAAACTACTTTAGCACGCCTTGTTTCAAGAGGAGGAGAAATTGTTGTAACTTAGATTTGGGTGTGAAAAATGATCTCGTCTGCAAGGAATTTTGAAACGTCTCCTCAAAACAACAAGCCTATGAAATACAGCCAGTTATTCGCTCTAATTGCGGTTTCCTTTTTCGCGATCAGTCATTCCACTGCTTTTGATCAATCGCATTCGGCTTTCACCTCGGTATTGAGGAAACATGTCAATTCGAACGGAATGGCGGATTATGCAGCGCTTCAGAAAAATCGGTCGGGGTTAGACAATTATCTGAAAAAGACGGGGGCCGTTTCAAAAGTGGAATTTTCCAGCTGGAGCGAAAAGGCTCAGATTTCATATTTGGTGAATGTTTATAATGCGGAGACGCTTCAGTTGATCATCGACGACTATCCGGTCGATTCGATCAAGGACATTGGCGGATTTTTGGGATCGCCGTGGTTGCAGAAATGCGTCGATCTTTTCGGCGAAAAGACAACGCTCGCAGCGATCGAGAAGAAAATAATTATCAAAAATTACGACGAACCGCGAACGCATTTCGCATTGGTTTGCGCGGCAGTAAAGTGTCCGCCACTGCGACGCGAGGCAATTCAAGCGTCGAAATTTGATTCTCAGTTGAATGATCAAGCTCGTCGATTTCTTGCCGAAAGTGAGAAGAATGACGTGAAAAGTGGAAAATTGCATCTCTCATCGATTTTTCGGACTTACAAATCTGATTTCGAGACTACCGGAAAGACCGTTCCTGAATTTGTTGATCCGTGGTTTCGTGAGAAAACGAGAGGAATGGCTGTCGAATACACAAAATACGACTGGGCGCTGAATGATCAGGCGCGGGGGAAGTGATTTTCACCAAAAGTGGCGTTTTCGGAGCTTGTGAAATTTTTCACAAAGTCGGCAATAAGCTGTTGCGAGGGGTTTTGGCGGACGTAACATGCGTTGAACACGTTCTGCCATGGCTGAAAAAACAACCGAAACGCATCACGCGGCCTACGATTCGAAGGTCGAAGGAAATATCATTTTTACGCAAGTGGATGCGGCGATCAACTACATGCGAAAAAACTCGCTGTGGCCGATGCCGATGGGCTTGGCGTGCTGTGCGATTGAGCTGATGGCAACGGGCGCGTCTCGTTTCGACATCTCCCGTTTTGGTGCTGAGGTGATGCGATTTTCGCCCCGTCAGTCGGATGTCATGATTGTTGCGGGAACCGTGACTTACAAAATGGCCCTCGCGGTGAAGCGCGTTTGGGATCAGATGCCTGAGCCCAAGTGGTGCATCGCCATGGGAGCCTGCGCGTCATCCGGCGGCATGTATCGGAGCTACGCGGTTCTGCAAGGGATCGATAATTTGATTCCGGTCGACATTTATATTTCGGGTTGCCCGCCACGCCCAGAAGCGTTGATTGATGGTCTGATGCGTTTGCAGAAGAAGATCGAAGGCGAGCAATCGACGATGGCTCAGCTGAAAGATGGTTCTCCCGAAGAAGCGGAGAAAGATGCGGCTGCGGTTTCCGCTGATTATTAATTTTAGGACTCCTCCATTTGCCCTAACCTGACTTTTTCATAAAAAATGAGTTCTGACGCAGTGATTTCCCTGAAAAACGAGTTTGGTGCATCCATTCTCGAAGAAATCGAATTTCGTGGCGAGCACACCGTGGTCGTCAAAAATTCGGACGCCAAAAAAGCGCTTCAATTCTGCCGCGACAATCTGGGCTTCGATTATTTGATCGATGTCAGTTCGCTGGATAATTTTGGTTCCGAACCTCGTTGGGAAATGGTTTACGAGCTGTATCAATTGGCCAATGGCGGAAGTCGTCATCTCCGAGTGAAGGCTGCGTATGCCGAAAACGAGAAGGTGGATACCGTTTCGGATTTGTGGGAAACCGCAAACTGGCATGAGCGTGAAGTTTACGACATGATGGGCATCGAGTTTGAAGGTCATCCTGATCTTCGCCGAATTCTGATGTGGGAAGGCTATCCGTTTTTCCCGCTTCGCAAAGATTTTCCACTAGCAGGTCGCCCGAGTGAAATGCCGGATGTGGCGTTCACCGAAAAAGCGCCGTTGGCCGGTGGTCCATTTGTGACATCGCCAACTACTGCGAGCACTGAGCATCGCGAGCCTCGTTCGCGTTCGATGGACTGAGAAAATCGGCTGAACGCTGATTTCAACAACGATGGAATTTACTCCATGTTAAGCTCGCGTCCGTCGGAGAGTTTTGTCATGGCTCCCCGAATCAAATTTCCGCGTTCTTCCCGGCTCATCTTGGGATATTTCGTCATGGTGTATTTGATATATTCCCGGAATTTATTTTTTTGAGCATCGCTCAACGCTTTGTAGCGATCGACTTCTTCCTTGGTCGGTCCTTTGCGTTCGCTATCTTTTCCACTGGCGCTTTTGCCACTGGATCGTGGAGCGACCAGGGTCTGAGTCGCATCATATTTCACATCGAAAACCTCGCCGGCGAATGCAATTTTTGCGGTAACGCCCGTGCCTGTGTCGACATCGATCAATTCAACAAGCTTCATTCCGTGTTCGTTTTCCGTTTCGGGAAAAACGAGGTGAGTTTTTTTCGTAATCCGGTTGTAAAGCGTGGCGACCGGAGTTTCGCCAATCGTAGCGAGGGCCCGGATGGCATAGGTTTCGGACAAATTCAGCTCCCGCAAAAAAGGAGATTGTGCCTTCAGCGCGGAGAAACTTTCGGAGCTGAGCGGTTGAGGCAACTTGATAGGTTCTTCCTGGCAAAATACCGAAGTGATTGGAGTCATCGCAAACAGAGCTGCGACGCCGAATTTCATTTTGACGAATAGACCCTGTTGATTCATCGAATAGACCCTGTTGGTTCGTTAACGGCGACTTCCTTCTTTGGAGCACCAGTGGCGTCGGTTTTCTGTTCGGTATTTTCCGGCTCAGGCTGCGGTTGCGTTTCAGGAGCGGTTGGCGCGGGAACCTCAACTGGAGCTTCTTGATTTTCCGGTGCAGGACCGTCGGGAAGATCACTTTCCTCGGGACGGTACCAATTTGCGATAATAATTTCGACTTTGGCCTGAGGTTCGGGCTCTTTTGATTTGGTATCGAGTTCGAGTTCGAGATATTTAACGACGACAAATTTATCCGGGCCCTGCAATGTGGACAGCCAATCAACGACGGTGTCGGCTTCTCCCCGAAGATCAAACTTCACGGAAACCTCGGTGTAGTCGATCTCTGATTTTGGCTCCTGAAGAGACTGACGATCAATTTTGATCTTCCTTTTAAAAAGTTCGTCTTGAAGCTGCTGGATTAAATTTCCCTGAGCTTTTCCGATCGCGTTGTCTTCAAGAATTGGCATATTTTCGGCAAGCCACTGATCTCTGACATTCCACTTTTCAGGGGCTTGCAGCCACATTTCGTAGTCGGCCAATTCATTTTTGAGCTGTCTAATTTTCGCATCACCGCCGCCACCGGCTTTCATCGCCCACCGGATAGCGAAAAAATTCAGCACCACAAAAAGTGTGAAGAAACAGAAGCCAAGCAGGGCTTTTTCTCTGGATGTCAGGCCTCTCATTCGCTGTCGGTGATTTCTACGGGTTTGCCCTGAATGTCAAAAGTCGCTGTGTTGTTCTGTTCAACTCGGGGCTGTGGCATGTTCCATTCGTAGGCTGCAAAAGCCTCGTTTGCTTTCAGGTCATTTTCAAAGTTAAACGCTAATTGGACATCGCGGGCACGTCCCTGAATTCGGATACTTTTTCCGGATGTGCGAAATTCACGAATCACCACACCACTGCCGGGGAGGGCTTTGGTGACTTCGTTTAGCTGAACTAAAGGGAAGTATTGAAGATCGAACGCAGGTTGCAGAGTCGACCAGCGTTGTTCGGAAGCCTGAATCTGTTGAACTTCAGGCTCAATGATAGAAATTTGTTTTTCGAGCGATGCGATTTGCTGCTCCGAATTTTTTGCTTTCTTCCAAACGAAAAATCCGACGGCTGCGTAGACCACCATTGCAATCAATCCGACCATAGACCACAGTCGGATGGCCTTTTTCATGGCGCGAGATTGGGTGACTTCAGCAGGAAGATATCGAGTCCCTGCCACGAATCGCTTCCGAAGTTCGAGTTTTTCTTCGAAACGGCAGGGTAGAGAAACGATCGATTCGAAAGCGGCTTGGTCTTCTCCGGAAAAATCCCCGGCAACGACCAGAGGACTGTTTTCCTCGATCAATCCGTCAGCGAACAAAGAGAGGAGTGACAAATTGATTTCCTGAGCTGAACCAGCAGAGAGTTTCGGCGCGGCGCTGAGCGCCTGAACATGGGTGAGCCGTCCATCGCGGCGAGCGGCGAGCACGAGGCGACGGTGTTCTTTCCACAGAAAGAGTCCGTCTTCGGGCATTTTCCAAATCGCAGCGGAGGGTGCATAGCCGGCCGCAGTTGGCAAACACATGGTGTCAGGGAGTTCGTGAGAAAGCACGTTCACTGAAAGGAGCGTCTCGTGGCCTCCGTCCTGATTTACGATTTCGTAATCGAAAATGGTATTTTCGCCATGGCCGAGTCCTCGTTTCTCGATTTGCGCAACAACCATGTCATCGAATAGCGAGGAATCGATCGTCGGCAATCGAATGGCAAATGTTGTTCCGAGCGCCGCGGGGATACCAATTACGAGGTCCGTCCGTTTCCCGGCGATCTCTTTGGGCTCCCGCCCGTGATTGGACACACCTTTGCCCTGCCAGAGATTCCAGCCTTTATCAGGATCGGGTAAAACAAAGGTATAACGTGCCATGATGGTTTAAGTCGCGTGTATTTAACACAAAACGCGATAAAAAGTTGCTCTAATCATTCGGATATTCGTGCGACTGGGGTGACCTCTTGATTTCTGCCTTCGCCGCTAATTTCGGCCAAAATGACGAGTCGATAGGAATAATTTCCCACTGTGCCAGTGCTTTCGATTCTTCGGAGGCTGTTTTCGAGAGTCACCCACGATGCCACGCGATTCCAGTCATCGTCCGATAATCCCAGCGCTGATTTCACTTCGTTTTCATCTTGATAGACGTAATCGTCTTCCGTTCCGACGATCCCGTCATTTCCGTTACGAGCCGCTTCAAAGCTTCGTGCTGAATCCTGCGTGGTTAAAAAAAGCGCTTCCAAAGTTTCAGCCGGAGCTGCATTCACATCAATCACGCCATCGGAATAAAGCGTAAAATAATCGCGCCACCGAGGATTGATCCGCGCCACCTGATCCATTCCCCGAACAAGCAGCATTTCTTCGAGCGAGGTGAAATCGCGATTCAGTGGATATTGGGGGTATTCGAGACTGGTGTAGAAAACCTTCTCCGCTCCATTTGGGCTCGGTTCGCTGTCGGTATCAATCCAATCTGCGAGCGAATCTGTGGCAATGGCAGCAGCTGATGCATCGACACCCCAGCGGATAAAAAGCTCCAAGACGGTCGCACGAATGATTTCATCGTGGATTGAATTGATTCGGATGCGGCCGCCTTCCGTAGTGATGCGGACGCTGTAAGAACGCCCATCACCGAAGTCTTTTCGCAGAACAGGATCACCCGGAGGGACATCGGGGTGCATGGCAATGGCTCCGCCGGATTCGGCGAGTTGTTTGGCCTGAAATTTAAATTTTTCTTTGGAGCGATCGTCCTGTGAGTATTCGGAAACCTCCCACAATCCAACGATGATGATTCCGAGAATCGCAATCACGGCAAGAACAAGCAACAGGGCAATGCCACGCTGGTTTTGTCGTTTTTTGGAATGTAAATGCAGTTTCAAATCGGTTTTGTAAAATAGAGAACTCTATCGGCCTCCTCCGCCACCACCAGTCGGTGCGGCATCTCCACCTCCTGTGGGTCTTCCTCCTCCGCCGGGCTGTGGGCGAAACCCAGGCTGTGGGCCACCATCGCCACCTCTTCCTCCGCGATCGCCACCTCCGCGGCCGCCGTCACCACCTTTTCCACCTTCACCCCGCCTATCTCCGCCACGTCGATCACCGCCGCCTTGTGACCCGCGGCCTCCGCCCCCATCTTGTGGCCTCGTCGCTGAGGTGGTCGTACTATTTGCGGTTGAAGTCGTTGCCGCAGCTTGTTCGACGGCCTCTTTCGTTAAATGATCGGGCACATCGAAAACGGTGCGTAAGGGGAGAGGGCGATACGGATCGGTGATTGCCAATTCCAAAAGCGGCGGCATCAACTCAGCGTCCTCCCATTCAATCACCCAATCTTTTGCGTCTTCATCCCAAAATCGAAACGAAACGGCAGTGACGTAATCCAAGATTGGGAGCCAGTAACGACCCTGTTCATCAGCAACGAGAAATCCGTCATCGCCTCCGCCTGCATTGAAAACCATGCCATCGCCGTCTTCATCCTGAGGGCCAAAATCCTCACGACTGATGGCGACCTGGAAAAACTGCTGCCCGTCGTCGAGCGGAAGATCGGGGCGAATCGAATCAATCGGTTGAGGACGCATTCCAATCGTGGTGTCGCCCTCGCCAACGCCGCGTTCACCAAATGAAAAGGCCGTGGTTGCTCCGACAATTTTGATTTCGTAAAACTCAGACTCTGTGCCCGTAGGCGGAACAATTTCGATCCGGCCTTCTTGCGGCATTTGTTCGATGGTATCCCGCAGCAGCGCGATAAAACGAGACACTTCCTCATCCCGCTGATCGACTTCGCGGATTTCTCCAGCAGTCATGCCTACTTGAAATAAAATGGCAAACACCGAACTCGCCAGCACTCCGAGAATTGCCATGGCCACGACAACTTCCAGCAGCGTGAAAGCGCTGATTTTCCTTGAATTCGTTGTGGCTTTTGAATGTTGCATCGCGGGCTGAATCGTCATTTTTGCTCCGGCTGATAAACGTAAATCTCGGCGACTTCTTCCTGCTGCCCGGAGCTATCGGAGAAAGTCGCCGTAGTCGTCAGTTTATAAAGGTCACGAAGGGCGTTGCCATCTCCAGTTGCTACATCCAACTGCTCAACGGCTGTCGTGTAAGTGACTCCCAGTGCTTCGTCAAAAATCTCGCTCTGCATTTCGCGAACGGGTTTGTATTTGGCTTCAGTCAGGGCCGACTCCAGTCCATATTGCACTAGTCGATCAAACCGACCAAAAGTGGATGCTTCCTGAATTTGATGAAGCGAGCGAATTACTCCCGTTCCGACAAGTGCAAAAACCGAAACCGCGAGAATTACATCAAGCAATGCGTAGCCTCGTCGTCTTCGGGTTTTTGTCGGTTTCAATCTCATGAATTTGTTTCGTGACTTCTTAAATTATTCCACCCAGCCGCTTTCGGATTTTACATCGCCAGTCAGCGGATGAAATTCCACTTCGAAAAAAGCATTGTCTGATTGAACCTGAATTTGCATCGGATCAAGCATCCCGGATGGCTGAAATACCCAGCGTTTAAACTCGCCCGTTGTCATATCGACCCAGTCGGTATCGCCGTAAAAACGGAGTTTGTAAGAATAGGTGTCGGGCAGTTCTACTTTTTCAAAATACGTCATCCCCTCGCGCGCCACTTCCATCTGCTGCTGGGCTTCGGTAGGTCCTGCGCCGGCATTCAAATCAATTCCCCGAGCACGTGATGCTTCGATGATTTCCTGTTCCTGAGCGATCACTTCCAAATCTCGTTGGAGTTGATCAAACTCTTCGCTTTTTCCATACGGCGAGAAAAAGCGGGCCGTGTGAAACCCGCGGCTATCAAACGCGATCTGATACGGTCGCCCCTCAGACATGGCTCGCTTGCGGGTTTCGCGAACCATTTTCGCGAGCGCTGTAACCGGCTCTCGCGCCAATTTTTCTTTTCGGATCGAGTCAATCGAAGGCACCGAAATCGCAATCATCACCCCGACAATCGCAAGTGCGACGACGATTTCAACAAGCGAGAACCCAAATTCACGCCTGCGGTGATGACGCTGAATTTTCATCACCAGTTGCCGATGTCGTCATCGCTTTCGACACCGTCTTTTCCGAGTGAAAACACATCGTAGCGCTTCTTACTTTTTTGCGAAGGCATCCGATATTGAAATTCGTTTCCCCATGGATCGAGAAGTTGTTCCTTTTCTTCGACATAGGCGCGCCAGCGTTTCGGCATCGGTTCCGAAGTCGGCTTTTCATGAAGTGCCATCAACCCCTGTTCTTGCGTGGGCGGGCGTGAGTAATTCTGGCCTTCATAGCTGAGAAGCGCGGTTCCCAGTTGCTCAATTCCAAGTTCAGCAGCGCTCATTCGAGCATCATCAACGAATCCGCCCACTCCGACTACCGTTGCAGCTGCGAGAATGCCAATAATCGTGATCACTATGACCATTTCCACCAGCGAAAATGCTCCCGTGCGTGTTCTTTTAAGATTCTGAATGGTGATCTTCATTTTAAGAGTATGCCTAAAAACAGTTACGATTCAACGCCATGATCGTATGGGTTCGATGATCCAACCCCGTTTACGGGTAAAAGTTGCGGTTCTTTCACTTTCTGCCAATACCCGACATCGAGCCAAAAATCGTGTTGATGATCGCAAATGCTACAACGCCAACCACAACCGCCATTGCAATCAAAACCACCATCGGTATTAGACTGGTTAAGCGGCCAATCCTCACATCGAGGTCTTCATCGTATTTCGTGGCTGCTTTTGAGAACGCTTTCCCAAGTTCACCCGTCTGTTCGCCGATCGCGACCCGGTCGACTAACTGAGGCGGAAACGTCCCTGACTCATCCATCGTCCGCGCCAGCGAAATTCCATCTCCCACATCAGCGACCGCTTTTTCGAGGTGCTTCTTCACAAAAATATTGGTCGTTCCGCGCGTCACAAGTTTGAGACCATTCAGAAGAGGAACGCCGTTGTTCACCAAAATTGACATCGTGTGGCAAAACTGAGCGTAGAACCGTCCGGCCACCACCGGGCCAAAGGCAGGGATTTTCATCTTCGCATTGTCCCACCAAAAATGGCCCTTTGGCGTGCGGATGAAGGCCTTGAATAGAATGAAAATCGCGATGCCGATAGTCAAAACCAGCCACCACCAGCTATTCATGAAATTCGAAAACTTGATCAACAATTCCGAAATCAATGGTAGCTCGCCGCCGCCGGTTTTTTTAATCAATTTGGTCAGCTGCGGCATCAAAACCGTGCTGAAAACGAACAGCAACACAATACAGCCGAGAATTAGAATCGCCGGATAAATCATCGCGCTGACCGTTCGGCGATGCAAATCATACATCTGCTTTTGATTTCCTGCCAAACGCCGCAAAATCTCGGGTAACGCACCACTGGCTTCGCCGGCCGCTACAAGATTTCGATACAAATCATCGAACGATGGGGATGCTTTTTTCAAAGCGGTGGAAAAATTGGTGCCCTCGCGAATTTCCTCACGCAAAGTCGCCGCAACCGTTTTCAAAGCCTTGTCCTGCTGTCTTTCTGAAAGCACCCGCAGCGCCTGTTCCAGCTGCAGTCCGGCATCGAGAAGGTCGGCTAACTCCTCCGTGAAAAGGATCATTTGCGGCCTTTTCAGTTTAACCGGCACTCCGATCGCCAGTCCTGAACCTTTCGCTTTTGCCTTTGCCGCCGCACTTTCGTCCGTCTCCTTAACTTGAACCGGCGTCAGCGACTTTGATTCCAATTCGCGGTAAGCCTCCGATTTATTCCGCACCGATAGGCTCCCCGAAACTTTAGTTCCGGTGTTGTCGATCGCAGTGTAGGCAAATGAAGGCATAAGAATGGGAAACAGTTAAAACCCGGTAACGCCCTTCGGTTTTCCTGTTTTTTTCGTCACAGGTGCTTTACGGACAGAAGTCATGAAAAACATATCTCCACTCATCTCCATCGTTGCCGGCGTTTTAATCCTTATAAAGCCTTCGTTGCTGGCTTTGGTAGTCGCTATCTTTTTGATCATCAGCGGTGTGTTGGCGTTAGCCGGTAAAAAATAAAAGTCACGTTTCACGATTCAATAGGGTTGGTTCGTCGAACAAGCCCTGTCTGTTCGTTAAAGTCGAAAATTACGGATTGTCTTCGTGATTCCACTCGGGGCTACCTTTTGGATCGGGGA
>ERZ887942.2629-NODE-2629-length-11003-cov-9.928663_pt1 | contig 11003 bp, 7 predicted proteins | sample MGYA00521099_ERZ887942 | MGnify/ENA primary metagenome ERZ887942 (study PRJEB32303, sample SAMEA104408605) | aquatic metagenome | biome: Brackish water; feature: Pelagic; material: water | place: Baltic Sea | collected 2014-06-07T06:48:00 | depth 16,251 m ... | reverse complement strand
CGCGATCGGTAGGCGCCAAGCGCCATAACCACACTACGATAAACACGCTGACCAATGAGGCGATTCCTGAGAGAAAGTAACGTTGCCAGCCCCCTGCATCAGCCAAAAAACTAAACGCCGCGCCCGTATTGTAAGTCAACATCCAATCAAACCAGCTCGTCACTGGCACAGGATAGCGATAACTGAGCTGCTCTAGGGCTATCTGTTTGGTCCATTGATCAAGCAACACCACCACTACCGCAATCGCCAACCCCACCCAAGGTCGCTGCCACCGAGCAACCCAACCAGACTCATTAGGCAAAGTGTCTCACCTCACCGGGACCCTCAATATTACTCACACAGCGGCCACAGAGTGTCGGGTGGACTGCATGCTCACCCACATCGGGGCGGCGATGCCAACAACGCTCGCACTTTTCACTACTGGCCGGTTCGGCAACGATCCGCAAAGCCAATCCCTCTGCTTCCATCGCGGCCTTCGGGGCCGCCTCCCAATCCGCGACGGTGACCTCTGAGGTAATCAACACAAAGCGCAGTTCCTCCTCTAAAGCCCGGAGCTGCTGCGCTAATGCGGCGTCGGCATAGAGCGTCACCGAGGCATCAAGCGAGCCGCGCAAAACACCTTCTGCTCTCTGTAGCTCTAAGGCCTTATTGACTTGCTGCCGCACGCTCATCATCTGATTCCAAAAGGCGCTATCGAGGGCACTATCTATGGCACTATCTATGGCACTATCTGCGGCACTATCTGCGGCACTATCTGCGGCACTCTCACTGGCTGGCATGGGCAAGTGCTCGTACCACTCGGCCAGAAAGACTGACGGAGAGCGGGCACCGGGGAGATTCTCCCAAATCTCTTCGGCGGTAAAACTTAAGATCGGCGCTATCCAGCGACACAGCGCCTCGGCAAGGTGAAATAAGCTGGTTTGCGCAGAACGACGAGCCATGGACTCGGCTCCCGTCGTGTATTGCCGATCTTTAATAATATCCAAATAAAAACCGCCGAGCTCGCCACTGCAGAAATTATGTACCTTGTGGTAGACATGGTGGAATTGATATTGCTCGTAAGCGGCGAGAACCTCGGTTTGTAAATCATGTGCCTGCCCTATAATCCAGCGATCGAGCGGCAACAATTGCTCAGTGGGTAGGCAATCTCTCTCAGGATCAAAGCCGGCAAGATTAGCCAATAAAAATCGTGCGGTATTTCGTATTCGACGATAGGCATCTGCCGTTCGCTTAAAAATTTCGTCAGAGGCAGAAATTTCATTGCGATAGTCAGCCGCCGACACCCAGAGGCGCAACACATCGGCCCCCAAGTCCTGCATCGCTTTGCCTGCTGGAATGATATTGCCCAGAGATTTAGACATCTTTCGTCCATCCCCATCCACGGTAAAACCGTGTGTCAGGACGCTCTGGTATGGCGCTGCTTTATGGATCGCTACGCCCGTCAGTAACGACGATTGAAACCACCCCCGGTGTTGGTCAGAGCCCTCTAGATATAAATCGGCGGGTCCATTGAGCATCTCTCGCTGCCTGAGGACACAATCATGCGTAACACCAGAGTCAAACCACACATCCAGCGTGTCCGTCACTTTGTCGTATTGGTCAGCATCGGCCTGCAACAGGTCGGCGGGATCCAAGTCGAACCACGCATCAATGCCACCTTGCTCGATCAACTCGGCAACTGACGCCATGAGTGTCAAGGTATTGGGATGTATTTCCCCTGTCACCTTATGGATGAACAAGGTAATCGGAACACCCCATGTCCTCTGACGGGAGATACACCAGTCCGGCCTATCAGCCAACATACTGTCGATTCGTGCACGACCCCAATCCGGTATCCATTGCACGCCCTCCACTGCCGCTTGTGCGGCTGAGAGCAATCCATTACCCATCATGCTGATAAACCATTGCGGCGTTGCACGAAAAATAATGGGGGTCTTATGGCGCCAGCAATGGGGATAGCTGTGCTCGAACGGTTCGTGACACAGCAAGATATTCCGATCCGCTAATGCGGCAACAATATCGTCGTTCGCTTTAAAGATATGCTGGCCGGCAAAGACCGGGGTGCCCGGATGATAAACACCGTTACCGCCCACTGGATTGTACACCTCTAGGTCATAACGACGGCCCATTTCAAAATCTTCTTGGCCGTGGGCAGGCGCCGTATGCACGCAGCCCGTACCCGCGTCGGTCGTGACGTGCTCTCCCAATACGATGGGCACCGGCTGATCATCAAACGGCGGCAGCAACAGCAGTCCCTCTAGGTCAGCTCCCTTAGCACGCCCAAGCACTTCAATCTCATCGACGCCAAAACGTTGTGCACAGTTTTCGGCCAGTGCTTCAGCCACTAATACACCGCGCCCGGCTACCGCCAACAGCACGTAATCGAGTGCCGCAGATAACGCCACGCCGCGATTAGCAGGCAGGGTCCAGGGCGTCGTCGTCCAAATCACCACACCGCTGGCATGATCGGCATGGCAGTTAAGCCGTTTACCAACCTCTTCCGTGTCGACAAAGGGAAACAACACGTCGACCGCAGAAGACTGCTTATCGCGGTACTCCACCTCTGCCTCGGCAAGCGCTGAGCCACAATCTAAACACCAGTGAACGGGCTTGAAGCCGCGTTGCAAATGGCCCTGCTCAATAATAGTAGCGAGTGCGCGCACTACATTCGCTTCAAATGTGAAGTCCATGGTGAGATAGGGGTTTTGCCAGTCTCCCAACACCCCCATGCGCATGAAATCGGTTTTTTGCGCGTTGACTTGTTTATGCGCGTAATCGCGGCAGTGCTGTCTGAACGCTGCGGGGGATACCTTGTGGCCTGGTTTGCCCACCTTTTTTTCAACATTGAGCTCAATCGGCAATCCGTGGCAATCCCAGCCCGGCACATAAGGCGCATTAAAGCCCGACAAGGTTTTCGATTTGATAATAATGTCTTTCAGAATTTTGTTAATCGCATGCCCTACATGGAGCTGACCGTTAGCGTAGGGCGGGCCGTCATGCAGGATGAAAGTCGGTTTATCTTTGCCCGCCTCACGGATTTGACCATATAGATCCATGGCATCCCATGCCTTGAGACGATCTGGCTCACGCTGAGCGAGATTGGCCTTCATGGGAAAGTCTGTCTGCGGCAGGTTTAGTGTCGCCTTGTAATCACTCATACTTTATCCGTGGTCGTTTAGCCACGCGCGCGCGTTAGCTTTATCTGCCTTGATACCGGCCTTAAGAGCCTCTAACGAGGGGAACTTCTGTTCATCTCGCAGCTTATGTCGAAAACGTACCGTTAATCTCTCACCATAAAGATCGGGTGAGCCTTCCAAAACATGTACCTCTAGGGTTGCTTTCAAACGCTCGCTAATGGTGGGTCTGACGCCCACGTTAGCCACACCATGCGCGCCCTCGAGACCACCCCCCCAGACGCTGACAGCATAAACGCCGTGCAACGGTGTTCGAATTCTGTGCAGTGCGATATTCGCGGTTGGCGCCGCTAACTGTCGCCCCAGCTTCTGTCCGTGCTGCACACGGCCCGCGAGTTCAAAAGGCCTACCCAGCAGACGCGCTGCGTCATCAAAGTCGCCCGCTTCCAGTGCCGCCCGAATTCGCGTGCTACTCACTCGCTCTCCCGCTACTGCGAGTGTGGCGGTCGGGGCGACAGCATAGCCAAATTCGTCCGACAGCGCGCGAACATATTCAAGGTCACCCTCTCTCTGATTACCAAAATGAAAATCATCTCCAAACGCCAAATACTGGGCGCCCAGGCCGTCTACAAAAATTTGCTCCACAAACTGTCTGGCCGTGAGCTGCCTAAGGCGCTCGTTAAAAGGCAGACACAACACACTATCGACGCCACAGGCCTCAAGCAGTGGCCACTTATCGCGCAAAGTGGTGATGCGAGGGGGTGCTTCCAAAGGCGTCAAATACTCCCGCGGTAGCGGCTCAAACGTCACCACAGCGGTGGGGATCTCCAATCGCTGCGCCTGATCCCTTAAATGCTCAAGTACCGCCTGATGTCCCAAATGCACGCCATCAAAAGCGCCAATCGTCACCGCGCAGCCACGGTGATGCGATTGTAGATTATGTTGACCGCGAATGAGTTGCATCACCGACACGGTTCCCGCTTCCTAAAAAGAACCAGTATACCGCTCAGCGGCTTTGGGATCAGCCACAGGCACACCTTAGTCAAGCAGCCATAAGACTCAGCGCTTGAGATGATCGATTCGGCCACCCAGCATCCACAAGCTACCCAAAAATGCGCCTAATCCCGCTAAGCAGAGCATCACAATCGTGACCCCTCGCTCCCACCATCGCCACTCTGTCCACATCATAATGTCGGGGGTAATCTGGAGCAGTAACAGGCTCATACCCGTCGCCGACACCATAATTTTGATGAGCCATTGCTTGGCCGAAGCGTCGAGTACGAGAACCCCTGCTCGGTGTAAACCGAGGTAGAGAAGCGTCGCGTTTAACCACGCAGCGACGCTGGTCGCCAGCGCTAAGCCCACGTGTCCCATCTCAAACCACCACATCAATGGAAAAACAAAAAGCACATTGAGCACCATGTTAGTGACCATTGCGATAATCCCGATACGCACGGGGGTTTTCATGTCCTCGCGGGCATAGAATCCGGGCGCTAACACTTTGACCAACATAAACGCGCCCAACCCCAGCGTATACGCTCGCAAACTTGCCGCCGCCATGAATCGATCGTCGGCGCCAAAAGCGCCGTATTGGAACAGCGTCAACAATAATGGCTCAGCCAAAATCGCCAGCGCCAGCGAGGCCGGAATGGCAATAAACCAAACACTGCGTACCGCCCACGACAGAGTGACTGCGAATGCGGGATCATCGGCACGAGCGCGTTGCCCAGATAGCGCAGGCAATATCACCGTGGCAATCGCAATTGCAAAAATACCCAGTGGCAACTCCGTCAATCTATCGGAGTAATACAGCCACGATACGCTGCCCGCAGGTAGTAGCGAGGCCAGCACAGTATCGAGTAACAGATTGATCTGGCTGACCGACACGCCAAACAATGCCGGAACCATCAAGATAAGAATCCGTCTTACGCCCTCGTGCTGGAGCGCCCAGCGGGGCCGCGGCACTAAATCGATCGCCGCCAAGGCAGGCACCTGAAACAGGAGCTGAGCAAATCCAGCAACCAGCACACCCAGCGCCAGCGCAACAACCGGCTCATCAAATCCTGGGGCCGCCCATAATGCGGCTGCGATTAACGAGAGGTTGAGCAGAATCGGCGTCAATGCGGGCACCGCAAAACGCTGATAGCTATTGAGAATCGCGCCGGCAAAACCCGTTAAAGAAATGAGTAACAGGTATGGGAATGTTAGCTTAATGAGATCCGCAGTCAGGGCCAGTTTGCCTGGGTCACGCAGAAAACCGGGTGCAAATAGCATGGCGACCAAAGGAGAGGCCATCACCGTCAAGACCGTCAGCCCCGTCAAAATACCCCCGAGCATTCCCGCGACCCGGTCGATCAACTCGCGAACAGCAGCAGTGCCACCTTGCTCTCGGGTCTGCGCGAGCACAGGTACAAAAGCCTGCGCAAAGGCCCCCTCCGCAAATAATCGTCTCAAAAAATTAGGGATTTTGAAGGCCACGAAGAATGCATCGGCATTACTGCTAGCACCAATTAAATTGGCCAACACCACATCTCGTAGCAGACCGAGCACGCGTGACAACAACGTCGCGACACCGACGACGGCGCTCGAGCGGGCTAACTCAGAGGGGTCACCCGTCGGTATTATCGGGGCGGGTCTGTCGCCATCGATACCATCATGCTGACCCTGCTCAGTCATCGTTATTGTCGAGCCATGCTGCGCGCAGACGCTCACCATGACGCGCCAACCAATGGAGTGCTATCAAAGTATGTCCGCTGTTAATCGCGCCCTCATCCAGTAGGGTCAGTGCCGCTTGACGGGGCAATTGATGCACCAGAATATCTTCATGCTCGCTGTCGAGCCCCTGAATTGTTCCGGGCTTAGCACTCATCAGTTCACCCACAAAAACCCGAATTTGCTCTGAACAGGCACCGGCGCTGGGATAAAATGTGGCAATCGGCTCAAGGCGGCCTAAAACGCAGCCCGCCTCTTCATCCGCCTCTCGGTGCGCAACGCTCACATCGGATTCCCCCGTCTCGACAATGCCAGCGATCAACTCAAGCATCCACGGGCTATCGTTTGCTCGCATCGCGCCGACGCGGAATTGCTCTATCAGCACCAATTCATCCGTTGCGATATCCCAAGGTAGCAACGCCACAGCGTCACCGCGCTGAAACAGCTCGCGTCGCATCGATTCAGACCATTCACCACTGTGCAATCGATGACGCAACGTCAGTGTGTCGACAGAAAAATAACCGCTAAAGCTGCGCTCTTGGCGCTGTACGTCAACGTCTCCAGCACCAAAGCGGGGCTGGAATGACGTCAAAACCGGCGCTCCGTATACCAACTGACCGGGACTGCGTGCTGATCCACCTGCTCGACGACATCGAGTATGAGTGCAAACAACGCCATCCTCACAATCACGCCGTTATCACTTTGGCGAAAAATAGCGAGGTTGGGATTGTCGTTGAGATCAATGTCCAGTTCCTGAGCCCCCTCGCGAGAATCTCTCGGTAAGGGATGCATGATCACCGTATTGGGCTCACAGTTGGCAGTATAGACACTTTGATTCAGCCGGAAGCGGCCACGATACAGGTCAGCCTCCTCCCGAGTGCTAAAGCGCTCCTCTTGTATACGCGTGCTGTACACAATATCGACATCAGTAATGCCCGACTCTAATACCTCCGTCTCCAGCACATCATGTCCTGCTCGGCGCAAGGTCTCCACCACGTCGGCGGGCATTCGCAATGCCTCTGGCGACACTAGGCTGATACGCAGATGATCAAATAGCGATAGCAATTTACACAGCGAGTGCACTGTTCTGCCAAATCGGAGATCGCCCACCATCGCAATTCTTAGGCTATCTAGTCCGCGATCCCGACCCGCTAGTTCAGAGCGAATAGTGTATAAATCCAGCAGCGCTTGGCTGGGGTGCTCATTGGCACCGTCTCCACCGTTAATGACCGGCACGCGACTAGCGCTAGCGAATTCAGACACGGAGCCATCTTCAGGGTGACGCATGACAATAATATCCGAGTAGCCGCTTAAGACGCGGGCTGTATCGTACAGTGACTCCCCCTTGGCAATTGCTGAATGCTCGAAGCCGGTCGTCTCACGCACCTCACCCCCCAGTAGGTTAAAGGCGCTACCAAAACTGATACGGGTGCGAGTGGAGGGTTCAAAAAACATGGAGCCTAGAATCGCCCCCTCTAGCACTCGTGTGATTCGCTCGCGGTGGGCATAGGGACGCATCTGATCCGCCACAGTAAATAGGCGCTCCACATCCTGTCTTTCAAATTGGCTGATACCAAGAATGTGGCTACCGGCAAATTGCACGATATAGGCTCCCCTATTGATGGCCCGCTAGATTATGGTCGGCGTCACCCCAACGGGCTGACTTGGCATGTTGCGCAAGCCGCTACCCGACAAGGGCCTTGCTCCCAGCTCATCAAAGCCATTGTAGCCTTGATCAACCCTCGACTGACAGTTCTCTCACCCATTGCTCCAATGCATCGAGCGCAAGCGTCGTTGCGGGTGTGATGCCGGCGCGCGCGCGCTCCTCGGCCAACGCCTTCGCGAAAGTATCCAGATTGAAATCGCCCTCTTGTCGCTGCAATTGGCAGTGCTCACGCCATTGGTCACGCTCGTCTGCAGAGAGACTGTCGGGAAAATTACGTGCGCGGTAACGGAACAATAGCTCGGGCAATCGTGCATCGGTAAAAGGCCAGCTCTGCGACGCTAATGCAGCCGGCTCTTGTTTATGGATCTGCTGACACAGCGCACGGTCGGCATCGTTGATGAAACGATCGTAGAGCATCTGATCGGGATCAGTCCGCGGCGGAAACGCTCGCCCACGCCAAATGTCCTGAAAACGCGCAACGAACGCCTCCTCACCCGCTGCACGTGCTGTGTGCAACGCGGCCAGGTGTGCGCGGTGATGATCGCCATCCAACCCGAGTCGCTCTGCGACCTCACCTGCGAGCCAATCGGCAGGCAACAGCACCGGCGCGCGATTCAGGCGCACCGCGGTCAGTGGCGGTCGCACGACCCCTTTAGATCGGGCTGAAGCCGGTGTAAACAGCAAGTCACGCAATTGCGCTACCGGCAGTTCGAGATACGCCATGCTGCCGGCCAGATCAGCACAAATGACCTCATTATTATTATCGGGATGCCAAGCTAACGGCACTATCAAGGCGACGTTATTCCTTGCCGTACCGAATAGTCCGGACACATGCACCACCGGCTTCAGTCGTGGGAGATCGATCAGCGCACTGGCAGCCCGTTTACTGCGATGGTCATAAAGCGTAGTAAATAGACGTGTATTAGCCCGCTTCAAGCGCTTTGCCATCTCGATCGTCGCGATCACATCGGCTAGCGCATCGTGTGCGGCGCCATGTTCAATACCGTTGGCGGCGGTGAGGTCCTCAAGACGAAAGCTGGTCAATCCATCGTCACGTTGCGGCCACTCAATACCATTGGGACTCAGCGCCCAAAATGCGCGGACCACATCGAGCAGATCCCAGCGGCTATTGCCATTTTGCCACTCTCGCGCATAGGGGTCGTGCAAACTACGCCACAGGGTAAAGCGAGTGACTTCGTCATCGAAGCGAATCGAGTTATAGCCCACGGTGCAGGTATTAGGTTTGGCGAGTTCCGCGAGAATACGGGTAATGAAGGTCGCTTCGGGGACGCCCTTCTCATGCGCTTCTTGGGGTGTAATACCCGTTACGCGCACCGCTGCAGGATGCGGTAATCGGTCCTTTGCTGGTTGTGCATAAAGCGTGAGTGGTTCACCGACGATATTCAGTTCTGTATCGGTTCTAATACCCGCAAACTGCCAAGGTCGGTCCTGAGTGGGGTCCGCCCCCGACGTTTCATAATCGTGCCAGTAAAAAGACTCAGATGAGCTCAAGCGCCTGCTCTTCAATCTGCGCTTTCCACATTTTAGGTCCTGTCACATGAACAGACTCACCCTGACTATCCACCGCCACACTGACCGGCATATCCTTCACAGTGAAGGCGTAAATGGCCTCCATACCGAGATCCTCAAACGCCACCACCTCAGCCTTCGTCACCGCCTTCGACACGAGGTAGGCCGCACCGCCCACTGCCATCAGATAGACCGCGCCATGCTTTTTAATGGCTTCCACCGCAACAGGGCCGCGCTCCGCTTTGCCAATCATGCCCGCTAATCCTGTCTGATCGAGAATGTAATCCGTAAATTTATCCATTCGCGTCGCGGTCGTGGGGCCGGCCGGGCCGACTGCCTCGTCGCGGACCGGGTCTACTGGTCCCACGTAATAAATAAACTTGCCGCGCAGGTCGACCGGCAACGGCTCACCTTGCTCTAACATCTGCGTCATGCGCTTATGCGCCGCGTCGCGTCCCGTTAGCATGGTACCGGAGAGAAGCAAGGTATCCCCAGGCATCCAGGTATGGATTTCCTCTCGAGTGACCGTGTCTAGATCCACTTTACGGACCGATTCACCCGGCTCCCAACTGATCTCAGGCCACTGGGCAATATCGGGAGGGGTTTGTAGCGCAGGCCCCTCACCCGTCAGCGTAAAATGCGCGTGCCTTGTCGCGGCGCAATTAGGGATCATCGCGACGGGTAATGAGGCAGCATGTGTCGGGTAATCCATAATCTTCACATCAAGCACGGTGGTAAGCCCACCCAAACCCTGTGCACCAATCCCGGTCCGATTAGCGGCGTCCATAATCTCTAATCGCAGCTCTTCGGTGCGGCTCTGCGGCCCCCTCGCGCGAAGCTCATGGATATCTACTGGGGCCATTAGCGACTCCTTGGCCAGTATCATCGCCTTCTCCGCCGTGCCGCCAATACCAATACCCAGTATGCCGGGGGGGCACCACCCCGCGCCCATCGTCGGCAACGTGTTGGCAACCCAGTCGACAATGCTATCTGAGGGGTTGAGCATCGCCAGCTTAGCCTTGTTTTCCGAACCCCCGCCCTTGGCCGCCACCCGAACACTGACGCTGCTGCCTGGCACTAGGCGGGTATGAATGACCGCTGGCGTATTATCACGGGTATTCTCACGACGCCCTGCGGGGTCACTGAGGATAGACGCTCGAAGCTTGTTATCGGGGTGGTTATAGGCGCGTCGTACGCCCTCGTTAATCATGTCGTCGAGGGAACGCTCTGTTTCCCAGCGCACACCCATGCCAACTTCAATAAAGACCGTCACGATGCCTGTGTCTTGACACAGAGGCCGGTGACCGACGGCACACATTCTGGAGTTGATTAAAATCTGCGCCATTGCATCTTTCGCTGCTGGGTTTTGCTCCATCTTCCAAGCGCGATGAACCGCCTGTATGAAATCGAGGGGGTGGTAGTAAGAGATAAACTGCAGTGCATCAGCAACACTGTCGATAAGATCTCGCTCCTGAATGACTGTCATCTCATTTGCACTCCCGCTATCTTCGCGCCTTGACTATTGCATGGCGGGCGCGCTGAGCGCCGCAACTTCTGCTTCTAACTCGATCATGTTGGCATTGACCTGACGACGGAATGCATTGATCGATTCGATCCACTCACCATTACTCTCGACTTGCTTGCGCAGTGCAGCGCGCTCGAGATTTGATTTGTTCAAACCATCGGCCAACCGCTCAACATCCGTCTGAGCGCGTTGCGCACTGGCGGCTAACCGCTCTAAATCGCCCGCCACTTTAGTCAGTGCTGATAACTCAGCCCGCATGCTCTCTAACGTGCTGCTTTGTGCTGTGGTTGTGCTGGTGAGATTGGTGATGGTCTTTTCCTGAGCAACAACGCTCTTCTCGACCTTCGTAAGCTTGCTATTGCTCACTTTGCGGGCATCCCATAATTTGCGCACTTCGGTGTCAATTAACCGTATTTGCGCACTCATCGCAGCCGCT
>ERZ887942.2628-NODE-2628-length-11011-cov-18.395947_pt1 | contig 11011 bp, 6 predicted proteins | sample MGYA00521099_ERZ887942 | MGnify/ENA primary metagenome ERZ887942 (study PRJEB32303, sample SAMEA104408605) | aquatic metagenome | biome: Brackish water; feature: Pelagic; material: water | place: Baltic Sea | collected 2014-06-07T06:48:00 | depth 16,251 m ... | reverse complement strand
CCTAGCCTAAACTCGTAATGAAATCTCCCAAACTCCAATCAGTCATTTGCTCAACTCTCGCTTTGTCGGCAATCCATTCCTTCGCGACCCCGGTCGGAGGTCTCGATCCTTCCGTCGCTCCCGATATTTTTGCGACTGATACGGCGGGCACATTTATGGTGATCGCGAACCAAGAGGTGCTGAGCACGACAGATCCTCAAACGATTGACCTTGGAACTTCGATCTTTCGCTACCAATCAAACAATAATGCCGCTTCTGCAGCGACTCCGTTCCTCGCGATTCAGACTGGTCTTGCTGACAGTCATGACCCTATCGACTATGATGTCATTTGGATTGGAGAGAGTTTGGCGAATGATGCCAGCGGGACCGATGTGGAGGCCGCTCTTGGTGCCGGGACAATTGAACTTCCCGGGAACTCGACAATTGTCGGTGGCTATATGGGGAGCGATGGCGAAGTCAATTTAAGCCCTGCTTCGGCAGTTTTTGGAGAAGGTGCTTCCGAGGATGTCCTGGTGATCGCGCAGTCTACCGTGAGTGTTGATGGCGACATCGCTGTCACCGGCACCGATTGGTCCACCAATGGAGCTGTGACCAATCGCATCTACCACTACCAAATCGATTTGCAGCAAGGTGGTACGGATTCGGATGGCGACGGGCTATTGGATGAGTGGGAGATCGAGCACAGCCTCGACCCGAATGACGATGGCTCTGTCGATCCTGTCAATGGTGCCGAAGGGGATCCTGACGGAGATGGGCTGGATAACCTCGGCGAATCCCGCAACGGGACCGACCCACGGGACGACGATAGTGATGATGACTTGCTGCTTGATAACGATGAAGTCGAGGGGGCTGGCTCACGTCCGCCGACATCCCCACTCAAGAGTGATTCCGACGATGATGGTCTTGATGATCTGGTCGAGACCAACACGGGAACCTTTGCGAGCGACACCGACACCGGAACCAATCCACTGATTGCGGATACCGACGGCGATGGTCTGAGCGATGGAGAAGAGCGCAGTGGCGATAATCCGGGTGGCTTCACCAGTGACCCGAATTTGGCAGACACCGACAACGATGGATTCGACGACGACGTGGAATATTCCGAGGGCACCGACCCGGAGAACGAGGCCAGCTTCCCGAGTGGTCAATACATCGGCGATGCCGCTCCGCAGTTCTCGGGAGTCTTAGACAATGGAAGTGTTGATGGTGCCAATGGCGGGGCTCTCACCTATGCCCTGCATGGTTCGCCTTACACCAATACCTCGGGCGGTGACGAGGAGATCCGGATTTCGGAGGTTAATTTCTGGGCAGATGGGGCCGGGGACGTCACGCCCTTCGTGGTGAGCTATAACGATCTGGGAGTTGGCGTGGCCGCCAACTACACGATTCTCGCCATCGGCGATGTCATCACAGCGACGCCAGGGGAGACGAATACGGTCGAATTTACGGTAGGTGGGCAACCGGCATCGGTCACTTTGGGGGACGGCGAAATGATTCTTGCAGGTTTTTATCAGACTGCAGGAGTGGTTCCTTTCAGTCAGCCGGCCGATGCCGACGCGGATTTCCTCGATGTCGGAGTGACCGTCGGTGTGGTTGGGTCTCCGTTCACCAAAGATGCCAACTGGTCGAACCTACCCCGTAACTACGCATTCAACATTGCCATCGAACCAGGTGCGGGCGTGCCTCTGGCGATCGTCGACATTGCTCTCAGTGAGGATTTGAGTTCGGCGACCATCGTCTTCAACTCGCGTCCGGGAACGACCTATGCGATTTGGGCGTCCAGCGACCTTGAGAATTGGATCGAGCTGAATGACAGTGTTAAAGGGGTTCCTGAGGCGATGACGACCTCTTTCACGGACAGCCCACTCCCCGGAGACTCGTCTCGACGGTTCTACCAGGTTCGTGAAGTGGGGAATTAGCCAATACGGGTAATTACTGATAGCGTGGCTTGCTCACGATGTTCCTGTTTTCAGTCTCTTCCGGAGATTGAATTCCTTTTGCGTGCCTTTCACCGACTGATTCAGACCTTCTCAATTTTCTATGACGACCAGCCAAAAGCTACTGACCTTTCTGTTCCTATTCCTCTCCCCGGCTAGCACTCTGGCTCTGACTGTTCACATCGGCGACGATGCCGCAGAGGGGGCTTTGGTGAGCGATCTCGGTGGCGTAGACACCGCGAATCGTGGTGACATGTTTTATATTTTCACCACGGGCTCCTACACGAACAACAGCGGTGGTGCGGTGGAGTTGGTGGTCACCGATGTCAACTTTTGGGCGGATGGCGGGGGGACGCTCACTCCCTTTGTCGCTACTTATAGTGGTGGTCCCAACGGGAGCGCAAGTAGCTACTCAATCCTGGTGAAAGGCGACCCGATTGCGGCCGGCGCCGGCCAGGCGAACCATGCGGACTTTATCTCAGGCGGCGGAAACCCGTCGATCATGGTCGGCGCAGGCCAGACGATCGTCGCTGGTTTCCACCAATCTTCCGGGGTTGTTCCGTTTGGATCTGGCGGCGATGCTGATTTCCTCCAGACGGGGAATAACCTCCCCGGGTCTCTCCCAAATCCGCCAACTGCCAATGCCCAGTGGTCCACTCTCAATCGGACCTACTCGTTCAACATCGCCCTTGAGGAGCCGGAAAACCCCCTTCAGCCAACCGATATCACTCTGAACAACACCGACTTGCTTCCTTCGACACCAACCGGAGCGTTGGTCGGCCTTTTTGGTACGACTGATCCAAACGCGAGCGACAACATCTTCGTTTACTCGTTGGTCTCCGGTGCAGGGGGAGGAGACAATGGTCTGTTCAATATCTCCGGACCTCGTCTGGAAGCTGCGGCCACACTTGGCGGTGTCGGCTCATCCTACTCGATCCGGGTGCGCAGCACTGACCCCGGCGGACTCTGGTTCGAGAAAAATTTCGCGATCAACCTTGTCATAGGCCAGGCTCCAACGGGCGTCTCCTTGAGCACGACGGTCGTGGCGAATGACCTGTCGCCCGGCAGCAGGTTGGGTATCCTGACCACTGTCGATCCGGACTCCGGTGATGTTCACAGTTATGCTCTGGTGACTGGTGCCGGGGATGATGATAACGCCACGTTTTCGATCAGCGGCGACGAATTGAGAGTGGCCCAAACGCTCCCTGTAAGCGGTGGGACGCTCTCGATCAGGATTCGATCCACCGACTTGGGAGGCCATTTGGTCGAAGAGGTGTTCACGATCTCAGTGATCGATCCCTCTGTAGGTATCAGTGAGTTCATGGCCAGCAATAGCACGATCTTGCTTGATGAGGACGGCGAGTCGTCTGACTGGATCGAGATTTTTAACGAGCAGGCGGAGGAATTAAATCTCGCAGGCTGGTATCTCACCGATGACGTCGCAGACCTGACCAAGTGGCAGTTTCCATCACGGGTTGTGCCAGGCGGGGGATACCTCGTGGTGTTCGCTTCGAATAAAGATCGCTCAGGCGCTACCGATCCGGAGTTACATACAAATTTCAAGCTTTCTTCAGGAGGCGAATATCTCGCGTTGGTGCGGCCGGACGGGCAGACACCAGCCTCGGTATACTCTCCGACATACTTGCCCCAGGTGACCGACATTTCGTTCGGCACAAGCCCGGATGGAACGATGACGGGCTACTTTGCCTCGCCGTCACCCGGGAGTGCAAATGGCACACCTTCGGTGGCGGGCGTGAACTGTGCCGGGTTCAGCATCGAACGCGGTTTCTTCAGCAGCCCCTTTGACGTGACGCTGACCTCGACAATCCCCGGTTCGACGATCCGTTACACGACGAATGGTAGCAAGCCGACAACCACTTCGGGGACAGTCTATTCCTCGCCGATTAACATTTCCGGAACGACGACGCTCCGCGCGATTTCCTATACGGCCGGTGGTGGCGGGCCGGTGTCGATGGTCTCGACCCACACCTACGTTTTTGTCAGCGACGTCGTGAATCAAGGGGTCATGTCCACTACCATCACTAATCACCCGACCTGGGGGCCGCAGATGGAGGACGCGTTGCTCGAAATCCCGTCGGTCTCACTGGTCCAGTCAGGCTCCGTCTCGCAGACCGAATCCGAGACTTCGATGGAGCTGATCTTTCCCGATGGAGCGACTGGATTTCAGATCGATTGCGGAGTTGAACACTTTGGTGGGCACAGCATTAACTCGCCGAAAAAGAACATGCGCATGAGTTTCAAGAAAGCCTACGGTCGCTCCCGCCTCAACTACGATCTTTACGGCGGCGATGCGGCCAGGGACTTCGACCAAATCATCCTGCGTACCGGCTCGCACGACAACTGGTTCTGGACCCATCCAAGTGGCCACGGCGGTGTCTTCGTGCGAGGCCGTTGGTCATTCGATCGCCAACTTGAAGCTGGTAACCTGGCTCCGCGCGGGCGCTGGGTCCACGTTTACCTCAACGGGACCTACCACGGAATCCATCACCTGATGGAGCGTCCCAACGCGGCCTTCATGGCGTCCTATCTCGGCGGGGAAAAGGAGGACTACGAGGCACTCAATGCGGGCTCGCCGATCGACGGTGACAAGAGCACCTGGAACGCGATGAAGGGTGTGCTCGGTGACTACGAAGAACTCCAAACCTACATGGATGTGGAGAACTATGCCGACTACATGTTGCTCCAGTTTTATGGCGGCAACGACTGGGACTGGAATACCTCGCAGAACTGGGCCTCGGCCAGCCGAAAGGCACCCGATGCCTCCTACAAATTCTTCGCTTGGGACAGCGACGTGATCATGCGTACCACTTTGAACGCGAACGTCATCAATCGTGGCGGGCCGGAGAGCCTTTGGGCGATGGTCAAGAGGCACGACGAGTTTAAGCTCCTGCTTGCTGACCGGGCGCAAAAATTCTTCTTCAACGGCGGCATGCTCACCCGCGATCGGGTCCTCTCACAGATCGATGAACTCACCGCTGTCATCGAGAAACCAGTCATCGCCGAGACCGCACGTTGGGGTGGCGGGAGCTGGACCCCGTCGACTTGGCAGGGGCACATTGATTCGATGAAGAGCGACCTGATCAATCAGCGCACCGGCGTGGTGATCTCGCAGATGCGCTCGGCCGGGGTGTTTCCAAGTTTTGACGCACCTATTTTTAGCCAGCGCGGTGGCGACGTCGCGGCAGGTTTTCAACTTGCTCTCTCCCTGGCCGGAAACGCTGCCGGGGGACAGATCTATTACACGACCGACGGTTCGGATCCGATCGGCGATGCGACTCCTCCGGAAAGCACCGAGACGATTTTGCTAGATCAGGGCGTGGCCGCCAAGGCACTCATTCCTTCGATCGCGAATGGAGGAAGTTCGCTTGGCAACAGCTGGAAGGGCGGTAGTGAACCTTTCGACGACGCGTCCTGGCAGACCGGTACCAGCGGCATCGGTTTCGACATTGGACCGGACTACGATACTCTCATCGGTTTGAATCTCCAGGCCATGCAGGGTGTGAACGCCTCGGCCTTCGCTCGTATTGAGTTTACGCTCACCCCGCAGCAAATCGACGACCTGGACCAGCTGCGTCTCGACATGAAGGCGGAGGACGGCTTCGTCGCTTACCTCAACGGGTTGGAAATTGCCTCGTTGCAGAAGCCTGCCAGCCTTATTTGGATCTCGAGCGCTGCCGGATCGACTTCCGATTCGGCTGCCAAGCAGTTCCAGGCCTACGACCTGACAACACGCATTGGCAATCTGGTCGCCGGCACGAATATTCTGGCCTTCCACCTCCTCAACCAGAGCATGGGTAGCAGCGATCTGCTCTGCCTGCCGCGGCTCGTTGGGATCGAGTTTCCAGAAGGAGAGGGTGTCGACCCCGGCGGCCAGTTTTACACCGGACCAATCCCCCTCACAGATTCGGGGTACGTCCGGGCCCGCGTGAAATTGGGAGGCCAGTGGTCTGCTCTCGATGAGGCCTTTTTCTATCTCGATGCGGTCGCTCCTTCACCAGGCGAACTTGTTGTCTCGGAGATCAATTACAATCCGTTTGGAGCGGACAATGGAGAGTTTGTCGAACTCTTGAATACCAGTCGGAAGAACCTGACTCTTGACGGGCTTCAGTTCGTCGATGGTGTGAGTTTTATCTTTCCCTCAAACACCGTGCTCCCCGCAGGCGGGCGAATTGTTGTTGTCGGCGACGAGGCTGTTTTCTCCAGCCGCTACACCGATCCTTCCTCACCCTGGCAGACAGAATCTGTCACGGTTGCCGGGGTCTTCTCAGGCTCGCTCGATAATGGCGGCGAGATCCTGCGTCTCCAGGATGGAGCTGGGACAGATCTCCTCAACTTCGCCTACAACGATTCCGGTAGCTGGCCGGGTCGCGCTGATGGCAAGGGAAGCTCGCTTGAGCTTGAGAGTTTGGTTGGCTCTCCCGTGACGCAACCCGCGCTCAATACCTACCTCGCAAGCGGTGGGAAGTGGCGTCCGTCGAGTGAGTTTTATGGTTCCCCCGGAGGGGCCGGGAGTGGACCCGATAATCGGGTTGTTTTCAATGAAGTGCTGGCACACACCGACTTGCCTGCCATCGACCAGTTTGAGATTTACAACCAGACGGATGCTCCGATCGATCTGGGCGGGTGGTTCATCTCCGATGACAGCGATGACTACAAGAAATTTAAAATTGCCGACGGAACAACCCTCGCCGCAGGTGCGCTTGTTACTTTCGACGAGGGGAACTTCAACTCCGGAACCAATCTTATCGACTTCGCTCTCAATAGTGCCAGTGGTGACGATCTCTACCTGATAACGGCCGACGAGTTCGGTAACTTGCTCGGCTTCGTTGACCATGCCGAATTCGGGGCTTCCGCCAATCGCGAATCATTCGGTCGCTGGCCAAATGGCAACGGCGGATTCTACCCGATGCAGTCGCAGACCTTCGGACTGCCGAATACGGTCGGCGGGAATACGGTTCGGGTTGGACCGGTGGTCATTAGTGAAGTCATGTATAACCCAAGTATGGATCCCGACAGCGGGTTCGAATTCATCGAGATTTACAATGCCGGTCAATCGATCGAGAGCTTGGCCAACTGGCGACTCCGTGGTGAGGCCGATTTTGATTTTGCGCCTGAGGATCTCGCAGCAGGTGGCTTGCTGGTGATTGTGGGTTTCGATCCTATCGCCAACATTGCAGAGCGAGATGCTTTCCTGGGAACCTACCCGACGGCGCTTGCCTCGCAGTTGCGAGGCCCTTGGTCGGCAGGAGCTGGGAATTTGTTAGATAACGGGGGCGCGCCGGTGCGTCTCCAGCGGCCGGACACACTCCAGACTCCAGCGGGAGGATCGTCATTTTATCCTTACTTGTTCGAAGATACGGTGACTTACGACAGCGCGGCACCTTGGCCAACCTCCGCTGACGGGAGTGGTCAGTCGCTGACGCGAACCAGCATGCAAATCTACGGTGACGACGCAAGCAACTGGTTGGCTCTGAATCCCACCCCGGGGAGCCACCCGGTGAACGATGAGGAAAGTTATGAATTCTGGGCGTCATCGAAGGGTCTTGGCCTTGGGCCGTTGTCGGAGCGTTTGGCTGACTTCGATTTAGATGGTAGCAGCAACTTCCTTGAGTTTGCGATTGGTTCAGATCCGACATCAATTGATGAAGAGAAGTTGCCGTTTGCCGACGTTCAGGTCATCGAGGTCCTCGGCGAGAGCGATGACTATCTCACCCTCACCTTCCGAAAGAGGCGCAACGCTCCCCAGCTCACCTACATGGTTGAAGTTTGCTCCGATCTGAGTAACTGGACGCCAGTTTCAACGACTGTCGGCACGCTCGTCGACAATCTGGATGGGACAGATTCGGTAACGGTCCGGGATCATCAGCCCATCGATAGCGATTCGAAGCGTTTCATGCGATTGAGAGTCGTTGAGTTTTAAGAGACAGTCTCGATTGGCACGGACTTGATTCGGAATGGGAAAGGCGATCCGCTTTAATTGCGGCGGTAAACCAAGGGCCCGCGAGACATCCAGTTTGCAAGAATCCGTCTTTTGAAAACAATCAATGTTCATGCATCGAATGAAGGCAACCAAACACATCTTCCTTTCCTTCCTGCCCGCCGGTTCAATTCTGGCAGCAGGGAAGCCGTTGCCGTAACTGCAGGATCTAATCAACGCATCCTCTGCGTCTCGGCGTGAGACCAAGCTCAATCAAACAGCATCTTCTCGACCCGCTCAAAGTGCCACCCTTCGCCTTGGTCCAATCCGTCGGACGCAAGAACCTTACCCAGCCATTCAAATGCAAGGGCGGACTGACCTGCTTCCTTGATACGGGAGGTGCATCCCACCAAAAAAGCCTCCTTCGCCTCATCCGAAGCTTTCGCTTCCCGAATCGCCGCAAAGGCCTTCCCCACCGAGGGGCCTGTCTGCTCTCTATCTTCCCAGCCCAAGGCAATCAATGCCTTCTGCAACATGCTGTCCTCCTCAATCGAGAGGTGATCATCCTGATAAAGAGCAAGGAAGAGGAGTTCGACAATGTCTTGGTGGTTTGAACTTTCCATAGTGCGAGGGACGCTCCCACACGACCCGAATCGACGCAAGCCGGAATGTCCCGATAACGTCAAATTTAGGATAAGCGTGCCTCTTCCATTGATTCGACAACGTTAAGCGGAGAATGAACGATTCATACGGTCCTGTAGGGATTTTCCATTACCAAGGGAAAGCTCTCAAAAAACAGAATGATTTATTTGTGAGAGACAAGCACCGGGAGCCGTCCTGACGGGTGACGATCAACGGGTCCAGGTACGCCAAACTGTCGAGGAGTTCTTTATCGGTCGAGAGATCATCGCGTTGTTTTAGCCCTTTCGTAAAGGGGATCGGCTGCTAGAATGACTTCATGAAAATTTGCGCGACCTCTTTTATTTCGTTTCTGCTTCTCATTGGATTTGCGGTTGCTGATGTCACTCCGATTGGGGCTGACAAGGCGGCGGCAAAGTTGAAGAAGGATCCCAAAATTGTCGTGGTTGATCTCCGGACTCCGAAAGAATTTGCGGCGGGGCATATCAAGGGGGCCATCAATATCAACATGAACGACAAAGCCTTTGCGGCCAAGCTCGGGAAGTTGGACCGGAAGAAGACCTACCTGATGCATTGCCGCAGTGGTGGACGTAGCTCGGCTTCTCTTCCTGTTTGGAAGCGGTTGGGGTTTGAAAATGTGCTCCATCTTGCCAGCGGGACTTTGGGGTGGGAGAAGGCCGGGCAGAAGTTGGAGGTGCCGAAAGTGCCCGCAAAATCCAATTAGTCTTGTCCGGGCTTTTGGTTTGGAGAGAGCGGTTTTTTAATTAGACTTGGCCGGGATGGCTCAAGTGAAGATTGCAATGCGTTGGCTGGCTCCCTTGTTGGGGGTCCTGGCCGGAATGGCAGCCTCGGCGGCGGGGATGGACCGATCGGCGGCGATTACCCTTGGAATCACCGTGCTCACGGCCTTGTGGTGGATGTTTGAGGCAATCCCGATTCCGGTGGCATCCCTGGTGCCGATTTCCTTGTTGCCTCTTCTGGGAGTGCTGGATGCCAAAACGACGGTCGCGAAGAGTTACGGTCATCCGTTGATTCTGCTTTTGATGGGGGGATTCTTTTTGTCGAAGGGGATGGAGAAGAGCGGGGTGCACCGGCGATTGGCGATTGGGATGGTTCGCCTCTGCGGGGGAAAGAGAAATGACGGGAAAACGAAGCCCAGGATGCTGATGCTGGGGTTTATGCTGGCGGCGGCGGTTTTGAGTATGTGGATTTCCAATACGGCGACGACTTTGATGTTATTGCCGATTGCCTTGGCGGTTTTGGACGGCGGGTCGGAAGAGGGAGGAGTGAATCCGCTCGCGGCCCCCTTGATGATGGCGATCGCCTATGCGGCGAGTGTGGGCGGGTTGGGGTCACCGATCGGGACGCCTCCGAACCTGGTTTTCATCGAACAATATCAGGAGGCGACGGGGAAGGTGATGACTTTCACCCAATGGATGGGATACGGGGTGCCGGTTGTGGTGCTCATGCTTCCGCTCATGTGGCTGTGGTTGAGTCGGAGCCAAAAGGGGGAGATTGCTCTTGATCTTCCCGCAGCCGGAATTTGGCGTCCCGCGGAGCGAAGAACCCTGATCGTGTTTGGGCTGACCGCGCTGGCGTGGATGACGAGGGTGGAACCGTTTGGTGGTTGGAGTTCGTGGCTGGGTTTGTCGGGAGCGAATGATGCTTCGGTCGCTTTTGTGGGAGTGATGTTTCTCTTCCTCCTTCCCGATGGCTCGGGGAAAGAAGGAGAACGGGGGCGGTTGCTCGATTGGGAATCCTGCAAAGAGGTGCCGTGGGGTGTTTTGTTGCTTTTTAGCGGTGGGATTTGTCTGGCCGCTGGAATCAAGGAATCGGGGCTGAGTTCTTCCATCGCAGGGGCATTGTCGGGAGTTGGAACTTTACCGGTTTTGGCGCTGGTGCTGACGGTTTGTTTGTTGATGACATTCCTGACCGAACTCACGAGCAATACCGCGAGCACGATTCTGATCATGCCGATTTTGGCGACGGTGGCCTTGTCAAATGAGATCGATCCGCTGGTGGTGATGTTGCCTGCCGCTCTGAGCGCAAGCTGTGCCTTCATGCTGCCGGTGGCGACGGCCCCGAATGCGGTGGTTTTCGGATCGGGGCATTTGACGGTGCCGCGAATGGTGCGGGAGGGAGTGGTCTTGAACCTGATCGGGGTGGTGGTGATCGCCTTATACTCCTGGATCAGGTCGTAGATTGATTGTCGCAGATCGATTTTTTACAGAGTTGTGACACTTCGGTGATCATGATCCTGTTAGGATCAAACTTGGATTTGGAGATTAATTCCAACAAATCCGGGCTTCCGACGTCTAAGTTGGATCGGAGGGGGCCAAAGTGACGCTAAGATTACCATAGCGATCATCCCTCAACCTGCTGATATCACAAAACATGAAGAAGAAAGCGATAGCCGGAGGCCTTTTGTCGGGGGTCTTCCTTTTCGGAGGTTTGTCACTGGCTCAGGAGGTGGAAGGTCCAAATGACAAGGCCAGGC
>ERZ887942.2627-NODE-2627-length-11015-cov-5.277737_pt1 | contig 11015 bp, 11 predicted proteins | sample MGYA00521099_ERZ887942 | MGnify/ENA primary metagenome ERZ887942 (study PRJEB32303, sample SAMEA104408605) | aquatic metagenome | biome: Brackish water; feature: Pelagic; material: water | place: Baltic Sea | collected 2014-06-07T06:48:00 | depth 16,251 m ... | reverse complement strand
TTCAGAGCCTACAATCTTAAGGAATGGCGCGCCCGTGAAACTAGAGCCACCTCAAGGATTGACATGATCAACATGATGTAATTTGTAATTCATCCTCTTATTGCAGATTTCACAGGTCTTCATTTCATCCTGTAAATCATGTTCATCCTGTCTCTTTTCCTTCATTCTTAACGAAGCAGTAGATTCATTTGAAAGTGAGTTCTGGTCCCGTGGCGGACTATTGATATATTGGAATCGCATTGGATCGCCCACGATTAAGTGGGCAGCTAAGCGAATCGCATTTCTAATTACGTTACAACGAAAGCCGTGTAGTAAAACCAAAGTCCCGTGACAGAGGTCAGCACGATATCGATGACGGACAACCAGCCGAGTGTTTTGTGGAGTTTGCTGTGGTCTCCCGGTTGAGGCGGATTGGGGAATCTTTTCAGGGCATAAATCAACGTGGCTGCCCATAGGAATGGTGTTGTTACAGCGAAGACTAAGTGAATCCATAAAACTTGCCGAGCGTGTTGGTAGGCGTCTCCACTTAAGCGAGGTGATTCGGGATTCTTGTTAACGATATTCTCCCAGCCGCCGTGAGCCCACTGGGTGTCGACCTCGAAAGCAGTCACTGCGACCAGCAACACTATTCCCAAACCGATCTGAAGGTTTCGATGGAGAACAAAGTTCCGCTGGAACTTGATGACATAAAGGCTGTACAGCAGGACAGGCACAATCAGTACCAGTGCTGTGACAACAAAGTCCAGCATAAATGAGGCATCGTAGCCTAGAAATCCGTGACTCATCATGGTGTCTATCAGTGTTGGTTTGCCTGCAGCCGAGAACCGAGAAAGTGATATGTCGAGTACCAGTATAGAAATTCGCTGATTGATCACCCGCTGTACTGGCAACTTTTGCGGAATATGGGAATCGTGCAAGTTGTGCTGTTCCGAATGTAACGATCAAACCGCTCGGTCGGTCAGCGTTCGAGTCTGTGGAACTGTTGTTCCGATACTCGACAGCATGGACGACATCGATTTGCACCACCTTCTGGAAGAACCTGTCCTGCAACAGGTTTTAGAAATTTACAGCGAACTCATCACTCTAGCGGGTGAAGATCGTGCTGAAGACGAGCAAGGAACTCGCTGGGCAAATCGCATTCTCGAATTAACAGACACCGATCCGGCGGCATTGTCGTCAATTCACGGTCGTTTGATCGCATTAGGCTGGCTGACATTCCAGATCGAAGATCGGAATTCTGGTCTGATGTACCGCATTACATCGGATGGAAAGAAAGCCTGTGATTGGGCAAAGAAAAATAGTAAGACTGAAACCGTCAGCGATGCTGCTTGATATCATTTCTGCTTTTCGAACCATAATTTCACGTAGGGATGAGCCTATTCTACAAGTTCATTTAGATGTTCTGTCCCAATCATCGCTGAGCTTTCTTTTATCGTCTTCAAGACATGCAGTGTAAGGTTCTTCTTTTCGGAAGCACTCAATCAAGCGAGTAACACGCCATTGAAGATTTGCTGGTGCGAGTTTGTATGCTTTTTGCACGTATCGATCTGCAGCCTTGAAATTTCCTGATCGAGCATATGCAGTTGCTAGGTTTTGAGGTCCGTGCCATTCTTTCCAATGAGTTATTCGGCAACCGCGTTTTGCATGCTTGATTGCAAATTTTGCGTTGTGATAAAACGGATCAGGACAACAAGCTAATAAGTAAGCGAGGTTCATATTCGCTGGAAGATTCTTAGCGTCAAGCTTAATCGCTAAACTATAGCTGGAAATTGCATCTTCAAATCGTGAAGAAAAATACTGAGCTATCCCGAGGTAGACATACCACCCAGGTTGTATTTCGGCTACCAAATTCGCCTGCCCTACCAGCTCATAAATAGTGTCTATTACGCTTAAAAATTCATATTGCGCGAGAGCTTCTGGAACAGATTCAAGTCGTTCTTCGAGTGTCATTATCTCTACCACACACTGTTATTTTTTTAACAATGAGAATTGATCATTCACTTCTGCTTGCGAACCTTTTCTAATAACGGTGCCAGAACTGGCTCGGGGACAAACTTGCTGAGTTGCTGGGCGCTTTTGTCTTGTCCCATAATCGCAATCTGTTTGATGAGCGTGCTTGAAATATGTGAGTACGCTTCGGCTGCCATGAGGAAGACTGTCTCCAGATCAGGGGCAATCGTGGCATTTGCGAGTGCCATGGTGAACTCGGTCTCGATGTCCGAAACAGTACGTACACCGCGAACCATTACGGTGGCGCCAACTGAGCGGGCGAAGTCGACGGTTAGACCAGAGAAACATTGCACGGAAATGTTTGGTGAGTCGCTGAAGATTTCAGTCATTAGCGACTGACGTTCATCGGGGCTGAAGAGTGGTTTCTTGTCCGGGTTGATCCCGATCGCAATGACAAGTTCATCGAACAACTCTGCCCCGCGCAGGGCAATGTCCTCATGCCCCAGCGTAACGGGATCAAATGTTCCGGCATAGACAGCGATGCGTTTCATAATGGTGTGATGGACTCATGGGGCAGAAAAAAACAAAAAGATTCACCACGGAGACACTGAGACACGGAGAAATTAAACATCGAGTTAAGATCTAAATATAGATTTAAGCTGTTCTATGAACGATGATCGAGTTGGGATCCGCTCCACTGCACCCAACCTACAGACGACTGCCTGTTTTTTCTTCTCTGTGTCTCTGTGTCTCTGTGTCTCTGTGTCTCTGTGTCTCTGTGGTGATTTTTTTTCATAAAAGTAGTTAAAACTGCTTACTTCTTCTTGAAATTTCCCTTAACGAAATCTGCTTGGGCTTTCTTCTCTTGTTGAGCTGAGACTTCTGGGTTTGGTGAGGCGTCGACTTCGATATCACCTTGAATCCACTTCACGGCGTTGGTAATCGAATCGAGGAAAGGTTTGCGGGTCCAGGTGTCTTCACGATGTCCGAGATTGTTGAAGTAGACTTTTCCCTCGCCGTAATTCTTAATCCAACAAACCGGGACATGGTATCCATGCTCAGTAGGGACAGCAGATCCGGTGGGACTTTTCGCGTAGTTCAGACTCAGCAACACTCGAACCTTCTTGGGTTGCCAGTGACGATACATATAGATCTCTTCCTGCTGCGTATGGTTCTCGCCAAATGGGACAACCAGAGGATTTTTGGGTTCATGATTGGAGAGAGTCACTTGCGTTCCCGCTCCCCAGGGATGTGCAATGAACGTGCCACCGATCATATCCCAGTAGCGTTCATCGTTATGAAATGTGTCGCCTGCTGAGTGAAACCCGAGAACACCGTGACCTTTTTGCTTCAACCAGTCTTCGAAAAAGTATTTCATGTCTTCTTCTGCGATTGGTAAATTCCCAGTCGTGTAGAAAGCAACGATATCGTAGTTTTGAAGATTCTCTTTGGTGAAGTCTGCTTCGCAATCCTGTGTGCAATCAACGTCAAACAAGCCCGTTTGTTCACCCAGTTGAATCAAAGCAACTTCCGAAGGAGCAAGTGTCTCTTTCCTTCTCACCGAACCGTGTACAAAGCCTTTACTTTGAGTGACAAACAACACTTTTGTTGGTTTTGCTTTTTCGGCAGCGACGCCAAAGTTGACCAACATGAAGGTGGCAACAATTGCCAAGAAAGATCGTTTCATATTTCATTCCTGAAAAGGATTTATTGAATTGAATTTGATATTTGGAGTCAGTAAAGCTTCCACATCATAATACTTTGATGGATAGAAATTGCCAGTCAGTGAGGAACCATTCGCTGCCCGCTAAGCCATTGTCGCATTGACCGCTGCGAAGGCGCTGACATACAAAAGAAGTCCGATTCTATAGCAGGTGATTTAATGACTTCATCGCGATTTCGAAGCCTATTTTGCGTCAATATGTCGACCTTCGCAATTTTTGCGACGGTTTTCGTTGGTTCCAAAATCTTTGCATATGAGATTGTGAGTTCTGGACCGGCCAAATCTGCCGCAGCGGTCGTTCCATCAGAAGATTCTGAAAAACTTCAATTGAGACTGAATAGCGATCCTCCCAATGGCAATTTGAAGCCTCCTATTTATACGGAACCAGAATGGGTTTCATCGATTGATCGAGCAACTCATACTGACAATACAACTGAGGGAGTGATTCAAACTTCAGCTGAAGTCGAAGTGACGATTCCGCCACCTCTAACTGAGTTGGACGCCCCAGTCTCACCAGAGGCAATCATCGAAAACGAATCAAGCATCGAAGAAAAAGTCATTGAACCAAAGGTTGATATTCGCCCCCCAGTAGTCTCAAGTGATTCTGAAGAGGATGACGAAGATCGCATCGAGCCATGTTGGACCGATCCTTTCGTTGATGATCATCTCTTATTGTGGCGGGAGAACCGGGAAGAACTGGAACTCCTGTTTAATAACGGGAACGGGTTCGGGATGACGACTTTAGGTTTCGATGCGAAGATCACTGGAGGAGATGGTCCGCTGTGGGCGAATTTCAAATTTAACTGGCACTTTCTGGATGGTCCCACGCAGCCAGATATTCGTTCACAGACCTATGACCTCTCCTTCGAATTCAATCATGCCCAGCAGCTTGACGAAGATTGGGGGTTGCATTTGCAACTCGCTCCGACTTGGTCGACGGACTGGGACAATAAATCGAGCGATGCTTTTCGGCTGATCGGTGGTGGGTTAGTTTCTTATGATTGTCATGACGGTTGTAAATTTGTAGTCGGTGGAATGTATATGGATCGCCCCGATTTACCATTCGTTCCAACTGCCGGGATTCGCATCTGGGAAGATGATTTCGAACTTGATCTTGTCATTCCGCGCCCTCGAATTGCCTGGAGAACCGATCAAGAAGTCGACGAAGAGACATGGTTCTACATCGCTGGCGAACTGGGTGGAGGATCTTGGGCAGTCGAAAGAGAATTGAGCCGCAAGGAGATTCTGAGTTACAGAGATTACCGTTTACTGGTTGGGTGGGAAACGAAGAAAGTCGACGGATCGCGACAAGTATTCGAACTTGGCTGGGTCTTCGACAGACAAATCGACTTCGACCGCTTCAGCGGCAGCAGCGATCTGGACGACACATTCGTCATGCGCTGGGGGCATACCTATTGATAGCAATGCAGTAAACGGAACAGCTTATCGAGCGTGAACTTGCAACAAATTAAGTGTCTAATTGTCTCGCTGTGAATTCGCCTGCTTCCGTCGCTGTCGGAATACGAGACCAGACAATGCCATCCCCAACATGATGATTGATGATGGCTCAGGAACAGAGCTTGCGGTCACTGTTACATCGTGTAGCGCAAAAAAGTTACTCGTCCCAACATCTGGGTTACGAGCAAAACCAATCACGAAGTAATCGTAATCCGCAAGATTATTCTCGGTATACCCGGTTAGATTGAACTCAGAGCGATGATTTACAGCATCCCCAATGAGAGCGGTTCCCGTGTCTTGATTGAGTAGCTGAATCGCTGCATTGCCAGCGGAACCGTCAGCATGGGTTGTCATTTCAACTCCAGTGCCAAGATTGTAGATCGTGAACCCACCGGTCACAGCATTGACCCACATGTTTCCATTTTGGGCTCCTAAGTTTGCAATGGATGCCGTCCCAGATGCTGAATCATCTACCAGCCCCCATACATGCACAAAAATGTCGTCGGGTGTCGTTCCGTTCCAAGAGTTGAAGGTAAATTCCACATTCAATTGATTCTCGTTAGTAACACCGAGTGCTCCCAGATCGACAATTTGTGCCACTGCGCCATCACTTGTATTCCCCCCCGCGTTGCTGGTGTTGAATAACCAAGAGTTTCCCAGACCTTGTGTCCAGGATCCACTTGAACTGGCGTGCCAACCGATCGAATTCTGATTGAGAGCGCCATCTTTGGTTAAAGAGCTGACGGCAAAGTCATCATCAAGAACGATCAAATCTGCAAACAGGTTATTAGGAGGCAGACCTACAAGAATTAAGGAGAAGAAAGTTACAATTGAAAGAGACTTGGCAAGTGCTGCAACCATTGTGGAAGTCATCCAAAATTTGTTTTGGTTGAGGAATCAACCCAGGCACGATGCTTAGATTGACGATTGAGGGCAATTTTAGTTGAGGGTTGTGATCGGCGTCAACCAGCTTTTTTGCCAGTGCGAAATGAATGAGTGGTAAAAAACAAGATTTTCTTTTCAGCCACGAAATTCTCCGAACACGATAACATCAGAAGTCTTAAATGTGTGTTAGAGAATCTCTGCGAGATCGTGATCAATGACTATTGATAAGATCGCCGGATGCCACGCCCAAGAAGCGTAAGTCGGTCACATATTTCACGCTCTGTGGACTGTCTACCGCTTTGAATTACAAGGGAATCGTTCTTGCTAGACCGTTTGATTTTGAGACCTTAGTTCGCCTCAACGACCCATCGGAGAATGTTGTTGAGTGGCGGATTCAAGAGGTGGATTCTGGTTGATTTTTTCATTTTTGAAAAAAATCCTGAGAATGCGACGCCTGTTTGCAACTCCGATGTGGTCATTGTGGTATCGATATACTGGGAAGAGCTCTAGCGTTTTTATTTATGCTGGTCTTTTGAAGTTTTACTTTTAGCTAACTCAGCTAGCCCACAAGAGGCTTTGGAGTCAAACAATGCGTACGCGAAGAAATCAAGGTTTTACACTGATCGAATTGTTGGTCGTGATTGCAATTATCGCAATTTTGATCGCATTGTTATTGCCTGCTGTTCAACAGGCTCGAGAAGCTGCCCGCCGAACTCAATGTAAGAACAACTTAAAGCAATTTGGATTGGCACTTCATAACTACCACGACGTTTACAATATGTTCGCTCTGGGAGCGTCTGTTCGGTGGAATGCAGGTGCTGGAACTCCCGGTAGTAATTTTTATTCTGGAGCTCCAGCGGCTTTGCTCCCATATTTTGAGCAAGCAAACCTCAAGGATCTTTACGTTAACGAACTACCTTGGGAAGCTCAGTCACCCGATGTTGCGAAACGAGTGATTCCAAGCTTTATTTGCCCATCAAACGCAAGCGCCGAAGTTGTGACGATTCCCGAGTTGGCTGCGTTACCCGGAAGTCCGCCTACGGAGTTGGGGATCATCAACTATCTCTTTTCCAAAGGATCACACGGAGGGTGGTGTGAAAATCCGTCTACAATGGGAACGCGGGTCGGCATGTTTGATACGAATTTAACTTGTCGATTTCGAGATATCACCGATGGGAGTACAAACACGATCGCCATGGGAGAAGGTGCCACCGGATCACTTTTCCCAATTTGCACGGGACAAGGCTGCACAACACCTGTCCCATCCGGGCGAAAAATTACCCAAGCTTGGATGGTTCCACAGCCGAACGGCACAACCTACCAGGGAGCTGGTCTGGATGCCCTGGGAAGTATTTTTGGAAGTACGCTTGATCCAATCAATAAGTCTCCAGTGACTGATACGCTCGTTAATGATGGAGCAGTCACAAACTGTAATGATCCTGGACACTCAACAAGCAACTACCGCAGCAATCATACAGGTGGTGCACAATTCCTTCTCGGAGATGGTTCTGGACGCTTGATTAGCGAAAACATTGATCGCGACACCTTCCGAGCACTCTCTACACGATCAGGTGGCGAAATCATTGGTGAATTTTAAGTCAAGATACTGCTGAGAAAACAAAGTAATCAACACCGTACGTATCTAGATACGTACGGTGTTTTTTTGATTATGTCTACATATCCAAGCATACACGCACGTCTCGCAAAAGGGTCATATTGGCGGAGATCGACGATTCGAAATTGCCCCTATGATTGCTTGCGACTTTATTGTTGATCAAGGACCGAAGCTAACTTTGAAAGAACTAGCATCCCTTACTTTCAGACCCGCTGTAGAGCAAATCCAATGCTTCTCTTGTCCGCGAATTAAGTTTTCACAAGTTGGTACACTCGCGCCACGAGACAGATCTCGTTAAGAACAAATTTGGATTTGTTCTAGCTTTGCTCTCCAATTAACTCACGTAGCACAGAACCTTCAGAAAGTTGAAGTGGTCGGTTCAAGCGGTCTCGCAATTCTGTATGGGGATCGATGCCGAGTTGATGCCAAACAGTTGCGAGGAGATCGGCAGGGCTGATGGGGTTGTCAAGCACTTCTGCGCCTTTGGAGTCACTCGCTCCGACGATTTGACCGCCACGAATTCCGCCGCCAGCGAGGACGGTACTGTAGACATTCGGCCAATGGTCGCGACCTGCATTTCCATTGATCGTCGGCGTTCTTCCGAACTCACCGGTATTCACAACCAAGGTATTTTCGAGCATGCCCCGTTCTGCGAGGTCTTCAACGAGGGCGCTAAACGCCTGATCCATTTCAGGCACAATTTGCTTGTAGCGACCTTCGAGACCACCGTGTGTGTCCCACTTCTGATTGAATTCATTGAAGCCGATAAATTGAACTCCTGCCTCGACAAGTCGTCTGGCGAGCAATAAAGACTGCCCGAATCGGTTGCGTCCATAGCGATCCCGTAGAGTCTCTTTCTCTTGAGAGAGATCGAGTGCCTTACGAATTTTACCATCCACGACAAGATCGTAAGCACTTCGCTGAAGGTGATTGAACTGCTGATCAAGTTCTTCTTCCAGTAGTTTCGCCTTGACTTCAAGTTGTCGTGAGAGGTTGAGCCGACTCTTCAATCTGTCGGAACTGACACCCTCTGGCATCGTCAGTGAAAGTGGGCGATAATCTTTCGCTCCCGGATCGCCTTCGACAAGAAAGGGATCATGCACGCTTCCCAAGAATCCCCCGTATTGACCCGGCATACGATTTGAAGGTCCGGGGATACTCAACCAGTTCGGAAGCGAAACGGCTCGGGGGACATCGCTGCGCTCTGTTTGTAAAGCATTCAGTACTGCCCCTGGTCCGGGGAAGTCATCGCCATGAGCTTCGCGATCACGATCTTGCTGATTTGTTGAGCCTGTGAGAGTAATATATGTCCCAGCGATATGATTTGTGAATCTGTGAGTCATCGAGCGAACAACACACAAGTGATCTGCAACTTTCGCGGAGCCAGCTAACAGTTCCCCAAACTGTATCTCCGGAACGGCAGTCTGAATTGCTTGGAATGCTCCACGAATTTCAGGAACAGCAAGCGGCTTCGGATCCCATAAATCGTGATGACTCGGACCACCTTGCAGATGTAGAAAGATACAGCTTTTTGATGGAATTGTGGCAGTTTTCGATGACGCAATTGCAGAACTTCCGAACAAACTCAGGGCGCCAATCTTTAGGAGAGCACGCCTGTTAATCTCGGTGAAACTCAGCATGTCATCTTGCCGTCTCAAAACTATATAAGAGGGATAATAATCTTAGACAAGTGTATCGACTTCGATCAAGAATGATCAATGTGATTTGAACAATACTCTGACGCTACAGAAGATGTAGAGTGCTGTCGTGTGGCAGGCAAACTCTCGGAGGAAGTTCTGCGCGTGGAACAAGCCAGTAAGGCATCCCACTGGCTTGTTCGTTCTGTAAATCAAAACCACCGCTTGTATCGCGATGATTTCTTTGAGTTGATCTATCACATCCTACTTTGTCTTCTTTTTCTTACTCGTTTTCTTTTTGACTGCGACTTTTTTCTTCACAGTTTTCTTTTTGGTTGTCGTATTCTTCTTAGCTGTCTTGGTTCGCGAACTGGTCTTCTTAGCAGGTTTCTTTTTGCTGACTTTTGCTGTGGCTTTCTTAGGAACTTTCTTTTTGACTGGTTTCTTGACCAGTTCAGCTAATCGCTTGGAAGCATGGAGAGGGTCTTCCTCGGTCACTTCTTCGAACTCGTCAAAGCCTGGCTGTAATGCTGGATCGGTCGCAGCACATTTTAAGAGGTGGCAGAAGAGAGGTCCTTCTGATTTCTTTAAGCCTGCTTTAATCGCGTCCGCAGCCTGTTCGGGCGTCTCACCAAGGTCAGCTAAGCACATCCACTTCAACGCTTTGGACATCGTCTCGTCGACAGGCAGTACATGAGCGCCTAAGCCATGTTGAACAGTGTAATCCCTCATGAATGTCGAAAGATGATTGATCGACATCAGTTCTTTGTTTGCAGCGTCCTGAGTTTTGCGTTTGAGTTGGTCTAAATCAAAGGCATAGTACGTTTCGAAGACATATTGGAGAACTTCGCGAACGCGCAACGCCTTCCAGTCTGGGTCGTTAATCTCGCCGAGTACCTGTTCAATTTCTTTAACAGAACTGACTCGTACCTCATTCAGGTCAAAGAAGTTTTCCAACAGGCGGGCGTATGCAGCCTCTGCTTGCTTGTAAGATGAGTCTTCCAAGCATGCGGAGAATAACAATGTTTCAAAGATAGACCGATTTTGTTTCGGAACAGAGCCTTTGTAGCGCTTCTTCAATTCCGTAACGAGCTTCTTGGTAATCTTCTGTTTGTCAGCTGCTTTCAGCGAATTGCTGGCAGGCATAGACGACTCCCGGATCTGGGCGATTCGTGGTTGAATGGAAATAAGATATCAGAAATCAAAATGATGATTCAGTGATTACTGCTGATTGATGATTAACACCAATCACTCTTCTATCTCAAAATTGTCTTTCAGTCTTGTCCGTCTTCAGTTTCAGTGCTTGCAGTATTTTCATTAAGGGTTTCAGAAACGAGTGAGTCTTCGTCAGAGAGTGGTTCACCACTAATTTCTCGAAGCATTTTTGAAACTTCAACACTCTTTTTGATTCCGGGGTCTGAGATAAAAGTCAGGACCGGCGTCAATCGCAATTGCAACTGGTCAGCAATTTTCGATTGCAACCAGCCTCGCGAAGCATCGAGTCCCTGCATACTCAGGCGTTCCGCTTTCTCATCTCCCAGGATACTCACATAGACTTTAGCTGTCCGTAGGTCTGCCGATGTGTCAACGTGTAGCACGGTCACATTTTTGACTCGTGGATCTCGCAATTCGATTAGAATTGCAGAGCTAACGACTTGTCGAATCGCTTCCGATACTTTTGCAGTTCGTCGTGATTTCATGCGAATGACTCAAAGGATTTGTTTACGAATAGATCTTTCCAGTTGAA
>ERZ887942.2626-NODE-2626-length-11018-cov-4.861443_pt1 | contig 11018 bp, 7 predicted proteins | sample MGYA00521099_ERZ887942 | MGnify/ENA primary metagenome ERZ887942 (study PRJEB32303, sample SAMEA104408605) | aquatic metagenome | biome: Brackish water; feature: Pelagic; material: water | place: Baltic Sea | collected 2014-06-07T06:48:00 | depth 16,251 m ... | reverse complement strand
TCAAGATAAAGGGTTGGCCTTAGAGGCCCTTGAAACTAAGGGTGAGGAAGTGATAGAAGAAGCGACTCCTCCGGTTGCTGATCCAGTAGGGATTGTGGTGAGCGAATTGCCTAAAGTAGTGGCTAGTGGCGATTTAGAAGAGGAATCAAAGGTCATTGATATTCCAGTCAGCCCTATGCCCGAGGGTATATTGACTGAGAAAAAGCCAGCTAACGAGTTTAAAAACTATTTAAAATGGCGTATTGGAGCCAAGGTGGGTATTGGTAATATTTTGAATAATACTTTTGAGGCTACAAACGCTTTTGGACTCTACCAAGAGAAATTGTTGAAGGGCTGGAATTTTGGGGCAGACCTTGCCTTTTTCCCCATGGAAGGTTTTGGGATAGGGGCCGTTTATACTGACTTTACTTCATCTAATTCGGCGACAGAACTTAATTTTATCAACCAAATAACGGGTGTAGAAGCTAGTGGAAGTGTCTCCAATAAGATTTCAAGAAAGTTTATTGGGCCAGCTTTTTTTCTTCGAAAGAGTATTGATTTTAAGACTTTTGTGGTTTTGGGCATTAGCCCGGGGATGTATTTGTACAGTGATAAAGGAGAATATAACGGAGCTCAGTTTAACTTTAAAGGCAGAGAGTTTGGAGCCGCAGCCACACTTGGCTTAGACTTTCTCTTGGGTAATGATATCGTGGGACGAGACATTATTCTGAGCCTAGAAGCTGGCTATAATAAAGGTAAGATAAATGGCCTAGATTACGGGGACGGTGCAGGAGAGATCTTGTTAGATAATCCAATTTTATTAGATAGAGTAGACTTCTCCATAGGTTTAAGGTTTATGCGTTTCCCTAAATACTTGAAGAAGTAGTTTTAAGAAACTACCTCGCCATAGAGGTCAAATTCTTCTGCTGAGTTGATTTTTACTTGAGCGAAATCACCTAATCTTACATATTGATTTGCACTCACTAGTACTTCATTGTCTACCTCAGGAGAATCAAACTCTGTGCGTCCAATAAAGTAATCTCCTTCTTTTCTGTCAAATAGGACTTTGTAGGTATTACCTACTTTCTTCGCATTCAACTCTCGAGAAATTCCCTGTTGGAGTTCCATTATTAAATCTGTTCGCTCTTGCTTTTCTTCTGCTGGAATATCATCAGGCATAGAAAAAGAATGGGTGTCTTCCTCATGAGAATATTGGAATACACCTAATCTATCAAACCTCATTTTTTCAACGAAACGATACATTTCTTCAAAATGAGCCTCTGTTTCACCGGGATGGCCAGCTATAAGGGTGGTTCTAACAGCGATTTCTGGTATTTTCTGACGTATAGCATCAACCAAACTCTCTGTTTTTTCACGATTTATGCCTCTTCGCATATACTTTAATATCTCAGAAGATCCATGCTGCAGAGGCATATCAAGATAGTTACATACGTTAGGTCTGTTTTTAATGACATCCAAAACGTCCATAGGGAAACCTGCTGGGTAAGCATATTGTAACCTTATCCAGTCAATACCTTCTACATCTGCCAGGCGATCTAGGAGTTCTGCTAAGTTTCTTTTTTTATAAATATCTAAGCCGTAGTATGTTAAATCTTGTGCGATAAGAATCAATTCTTTGGTGCCTCTGCTGGCTAGATTATTTGCCGTGCTGATCAATTCTTCCATCGGGGTGGAGACATGTTTGCCACGCATCAATGGGATAGCACAGAAAGAACAGGGCCTATCACAACCTTCGGCAATTTTCAGATAAGCGTAATGAGCAGGAGTGGTCAGAAGTCGTTCACCCACTAATTCTTTTTTATAATCGGCCTTTAAGGTTTTAAGTAACCTTGGTAGTTCATTTGTACCAAACCAAGCATCCACTTGAGGTATTTCGGGAGCTAGTTCATCCTTAAAGCGATGAGAAAGACAGCCGGAAACATATACTTTTTCTACAATACCCGCTTCTTTGGCATCTACATACCTTAGAATGGTGTCAATAGATTCTTGCTTGGCATTGTCAATAAACCCGCATGTGTTTATCACTACCACATTGGAATTATCGTCTTTGGCTTCATGCTCTACCGCCACACCATTGCCCTTAAGCTGTGTGAATAGTATCTCAGAATCCACTACGTTTTTTGAGCACCCAAGCGTCACTATATTGACGTGAGTCTTTTTGTTTCCTTTTGTCTTCATAATCAGCCGCAAAGGTCGTTCTTTTTTCGGAAGTCTTTGCTATGCCCATTGAATCTTTGATAGTGTTTAGAAACCGTCTGAGGCTTCTTCTACCACTTTCTTTTTAACAGGAGCAGCAGGATCTCCTTCTTTAGTAGGCGTAGCACTCGGAATTTCAACTTGCTGAATTTGACCTGGGACAGCAGGAGTGACTCTTCTTCTTTTAGGTTGGGCAAATGCCTCTTCTTTTACACCCAAATAAGTCATGAGGAATCTCTTTCTAAACGCCATGGCTTCAGCCATATCTACATTTATTATCTCTATACCTTTTGCTGTCTTTTCCTTTTCAGATAGCATTTTATTAAATTCGAAATCAGATGAGATAAGTCCCAATTGGCCACTTTTATAACCCATATAGTACCAAGTGTCGTTAGAAACCTCTAAGAAGATATAGATCTCGTCCCCAGTTCTTGGGTTTTTAATAATCTCAAAATAGCCCGGAATTTTGGCGTTAATATCTGTTTCGCCAATGTTTGAAATACCTAAGTCCCCTGTACTGTGAAAGGCATTAAAAACGGGATTCCATTTGAGTTTTAAGTCACTGAAAAGAACGCTAGAGAAGAATTTTGGAGACGCCTTAAAAAGAGGAATATGACCTTTATAATACTCTTTCTTGTAATCCTCGGTGACTTTTTTGCCGACAAACTGTTCCATTTTGCTTTGGAAATCTAAGCTTTCAAAAGCGATAGCTCCTTCTGAATTCCCTATGTCTAGATTTGTCTTAACGATATTGTCACCCATCTTGAGCAACATAGGTATAGGGATAGGCATATTAAATTTCATCATGGTATTAAAGGAGTAATCCATGGAGTCAAGACCAATCTCTGCCAAACCAACACTTTGTATGTAGGAAGTTAGATTAGGATTGAGCAGGTTTAGCTGGCCTTCGAGTTTAATAATACCTTCTTCTTCATAAAGCTCATATTTGTTTCCGATGCTAGCTGAATCGGCAGGATAAATTGTAAATCGTTTATTAGGTTCGTCTCTTTTGAAAACACCATTCGCTAAGAAAATATCGTAATCGTCTTCATATCCTTTAGCAGACAAGAAAGTAGGATAGAGACCCTCTGAGGAGGCTGATGGCTTAAGGTGCAAGCCCGCAAAAAGATCTTTGCCACCATCTTTTAATGTGGCATCTACGTTGATAGTAATCTCTTCAGATTTACTTCCGGTGTAGTTGATCCAGTTACTACCTAAGATTGGGTATTTATCCAATGTAGGAGTTACTTGGCCGTTTAATCTCAGGTTTTTAAAGGGAGCCTGCATGGTGATATCTCCAATGTAGAGCATCTTTGGGGACAGGAATACACTATCAGTTTCTGTCACTTTAGCCTTGGCAATAGTGGATAGTTTACCAGACTTTTTAGAGCTTAAGACGTCTCCTTCAGACGTTATTTCTGCAAACTGAAAGCTTCCCATTTTTATGTTGAAAGTGTCTGAACTAACATTGACAAATTGGTAGGAGGCATCTCCAGTGTAACTCAATTTAGAATTTATGGTGATGTTAGCATTTGCAAGCGTATGAAATTTGTTAAGGGTGTCCACAATAACGGTTGCCTTTTCAAAAGGCTCCAGTTTACCCTCTCCTTTTATAGTGACTTTACCCTCAAAAGGTATGATGATGGCGTCTACTGAGTTTATACCGGGCACGCCGTTAATATTTAAAGTATTTTCAGTGATGTCATACAGGGCAACTGCACCATTAAAGGCTAGGCCATATTGGTTTTTGGCAGTCGAGGTAAATTGAGAATTAATGACATCACCAGCCATACTGATGGTCTTCTTGTTAATATCCCAAGTAGCGTTATCTATAGTAGTTTTATATGCCGCATTTGGAAACGAGATGGAAGATGCAATAGTATCATTAAAGCTGCCATCGCCAGGTGAAATGTTCACGCTTTGATGGTCAACATTAAATGCGATGTCTACTTTTTCTCCTTTAAGGACAGGTTTCGCTCCTTCAGAGTCGGCTTTTACTATAAATTCTGTGTCAGTGGAGCTAAACTCAGACTTGTTGAATTTAAAGGTTTTAGATTTGGCTTCTGAATCGTTTCTTTCCAAGAATCCTTGACCATATAGTCCAGAACTTCTAACGACGAGATTCCCTTTAAGTGTCGTACTTTTTTCATAAAAGCTATAGGCCTCTGGAGATTTAATTTTTAGACTATCGGCTTCTGGAATCCATATGGCATTGAAATCTGTGATGGCTACATCTGGGAAATAAACTGTGGAAGAAACAAATGTTTCTTTAACTTTTCCATTCTCCCCTTTCATTCGCATTTTATCAACAGCAAATTCGGCATTTCCAGCTGTTAAATTAGCTGCTAAATGTGTCAGATTCCCCTTGGAGAGCAGACCTTTTTTGGTCATCTTGAGAGGAGCATCAAACTTGAATACAGAGGCCGTTTCATAAAGTTCATAAAGCCCTCTGGGTTTGTGAATGAAACCAATGGAGGTGTCTGGCATAGTGACTAAAGTCTCCCTTATTGGCCTAAAAATGCCTCCAGATTTAAATATCCCAGAATAGGCCATGTCCACTGTGTTCAGGCTATCATGGTCAATTTTGTCAATAGTAAAGAAAACATCCTCTGGGTAACCGAATTCACCTCTTTCAGGATTGTTAAAATGAACTACGGCTCCGTCAGGTATAAGGAGGCGTGGGTATTGAGGCAAATACTTTCTACCCGACTTATTATCTGGAGCATTTAAGTAAAGTAAGCCGGATTTACCGTAAGCAACATGCCCACCAATTTCTACTCTTCCGCCTGCTTTATAGATATCAATTGGTGTAAACGTAATGGAATCAATACGGTTAAGGTTAACCAGAAAACGTTCATAATCCACTTCAAAATCACCAATAATACGGTAATTCTTTACCACAATTTCACCCTCAAACTTAAAGGACTTGCTCCCTTCCATTTTTAAGGATTGGTTTCTTGGAAGAAAGCGTATTCCCAGGGAATCAGAAAGTTTAAACTCTTGAGTACCTGCTATATCCAGAGCATTGGAGTTTCTGTCTATAGAGGCATTTTGATTTCCTCCTTTGGATACCGAGGCAAATACTAAATCGTCATAATCTCCACGGCCTGTGGCAGCCTTAAAATAATGAAGTCCTTTTCTAGATACACTGTAACTATCTGTATGAGGTTCATAATCCAGAAAGCCCATTTGATGGGCCACTATAACACCGTTCTTTATCTGAATGGGTGTTTTCTTTATTTTGTTTTGGATCTCAAATAGGTCGAATCTATTTTTTCTTTTCTTGTAGACATAATTGCCTAAGAAAATGAGTGGGTTAAAACCTGCGATGTTACTTAACTGCCTTAAGCGGCCATTATTATAGTAATTAAAAGATTCAAAAATGGCAGGAACCTCCGTTTTGCCAGCAATGATATAAAAGTCCATTTTGCCAGTATTTAGATTCCATTGCATGGCGTCACATCTAATGTCCATCTCGTGGAATGTGTCTGAATACATGCTATTTCTATATCCTCCGTTTTTTTGTTTGAATAGATCTAACTGCTTGGTTTCTATGTTGTATTTAAGTCTTACGGCGGGATGATAAATGGAATCTTTTTGGATTTTTGTTGTGAAGCTTACAAAATCAGAAGTGATTAGAGAGTCTGTAAATTCGAGTTTAGACCCCTCCACTTTAAATGAATTTGCCAGGCCTTTATTTACTTCCAATGTAGATACATTGTGGTAAAGTGAACTAGAAAAAATACGATTTCCGATAAGAGAAAACCCTCCCTTGTAAGTCAGATTATCGTTTAAGTTGGTAAAGCTTGCATTGTTTTCATAAGACTTAAATCTAGGAAAATTGCTTAGTTTTCCTTTTGGCCTATTCCCAGCTCTAAACTCAAATACACCATTTACAGGCTCTGTGAGATATGTTTGGTACGAGAAGGTAACTTTTTCGGCGTTTAAGTACGGTGTAGAGAGTTTAAAGCTATACTCGGTAAAAGTAGCTTTTGCCTCTGGAAGATTCACCATATCCCAGTTGACGGTTCCAGTGTCGCCCACCCAAACATTCTGGATAATATCAGCTGCTCCAGAGGTTTTGAAAAGTGCTAGGGAATCTGATTCAGTTACGAAAATGAGATCGACTTCTTTAAATTTAATAACGAAATCACTTATCAGAGGGAGTGGTAGGAGTCTGAAAAATTCATCGTTACTTACCGTTAAATTAGGATTATCCCAGGGGTCTATGTCTACTTCTTTGTCCCAATCATCAAAGAGTCCAAAATCTTCTTCTTCTGCTTCTTGAGCAATAGGGGTTTCTAGTTCTGGGGCAAAATAGTCTTGCTTTTGCTCTAAGAATTCAAAGTCGAACTCTCCGTTTAAAACATAAAGTTTATTGAAATTAGAAGTGTAGAGAACACGGTTTTCTACAAGGTTCTTGATTCTGGCAAAAATGGGCAATACTACCTTGGTTGGATGTTTATCTACCAGTTTTCTTATAGAAAGTATAAGTGGATCTACTTTTTCAATAGGAAAGAGAAGTGGGTCAAATACTGTATTTAAAGCATTAATAAATCGATAATACTCAGGCATTTTACATCTTCTAGAAGCCATTTTTTGACCCGTAGCTATGATATCATTCTTTGATTGCTCTGATAAACTTTGTTGGAAATGCTCTTTAAATGTCTCAAACTCCGCAATTGCTATACTATTTTTCCCTTTTGTAAATACCTTTTCTAAATCTTTTACAAAGTTTTCTTTTTCAGAAGATAATGTGATGACTTGAGCCTTTAATGAGGCCGTCGTTAGTAAGAAGAGGAAAACAATTAGAGATTTCAGGGAAAGTAATTTCAGACGCATGCCATTATTTATTAAGCCTCAGACTTAGTAAAAACGACTGCGGCCCATTCCTTCTTACTAATGTGCTTTACTTTTTTTAATTGATGCTCTGCACAGCAGGCCTCTATTTCTGGAATGTCCTTTTCATAGAAACCGCTTAGGAGTAGTGTTCCTTCACTTTTTAGAAACCTATTATATGTTCCTATCTCGTCTAAAAGGATGTTTCTATTAATATTGGCTACAACTATATCGTAAACGTAGTTGGGCTCGTCGGCTATAGTTCCCTGAGCTATTGAAATGTTCTTACTACTATTAAGTTGTAGGTTCTCTTTAGTGTTTTCTACAGACCATTCATCTATATCAAAGGCCTTTATTTTAGAAGCACCTAGTTTTTCTGCCAGAATTGCCAAGATACCTGTACCTGTCCCTACGTCTAACACGGTTTTGTTAGTATGATCAATTTCAAGTTGGAGGGACATCATCTGGGAAGTAGTTTCATGATGACCTGTTCCAAAAGACATTTTAGGGGTGATGATGATTTCATGCTCAAAACCTACTTTGCTTTCATGAAAGTGTGCTCTGATTAAAATTTTGTCTTCAACTTCTATAGGGTCAAAACTACTTTCCCACTGGGCATTCCAATTTTGTTTTGCAATTTTCTTCAGTGAGTAAAAGATGTTCGTCTTAGAGGAATACTCCTCCATGAGTAGCTTGAATTTGATATTATCAAAAAGTTCTTCTGTGGCATAGGCCTGAAGTCCGCTATCGTTTTCAAGGAAAGTATCAAAACCAATGTCGGCAAGTTCCGCTACCAGTATTTCTCCAAATTCAGCATTCACTTCAATATTTGCTTCGAAATAGTCCATTTGATTTGTTTTAAAAATACTGGAGCAGTTGGCTCAGTTTCGTAATTTTAATTGTGCTTAGAAGTTCTTCGGGGTTGTCTTTCTGATCAAAATGAACAGTATCCCAGCCCATATTTTTAGCTCCCATGATGTCTGCTAAATGGCTGTCACCAATCATCAGAGAGTCCTCTGACCTAGCATGTGTCTTTTTTAGAGCAAACTCAAAAATCCCCGCGTCGGGTTTTCTGGAGTCCGCGATGTCATTGGTGATAACCTTTGTGAAATAGGATTGAATACCGCTATTGGCTAGTTTCTTTTTTTGGATCTTATGGAATCCATTGCTCAGAATGTGAAGTTGATATTTCGGTTTTAAAGTTTCTAAAACCTCCATGCAGCCATCTATGAGTTTTTTCTTCGTTGGTAATAAGTCTAAAAAGGCTCTATTCATGGCTTCAGACATCTTAGTGCCGGCGACAAGACCTAATGCTTCCAAAGAGTTTTTGAACCTGAATTTTCTTATGGCATCGTGTTCAATTTCGTTGAGCTCTAGTTTTGTCCAGAGTTCTTTATTAATCCGAGTAAAGGTTTGGTACAAATCTTCCAATGCGATGTCGTTAGCCCCTAAACCAAAACTTTCATGGATTTCAGAAAGGCAATCATAAGCATTGGCGTCAAAATCCCAAAGGGTATGATCTAAGTCGAAAAAGAGATGTTTTTTATGTTTAAACAAAACTATAGGTCTAGTTTAAGTCTATTTACGGGCCTGCCACCAATAAGATGTTCTGTCACAATCTCTTCTACATCACCAGGAGTCACATGGCCGTAATGAATACCTTCAGGGTATACCACCATAGACGGACCTGCACCACAAGTATCTAAACAGCCTGCACGTTGGGCTCTAATTTCTTTTTGAAGCCCTTTTTCAATGAGGTTTGCTTTGAAGGCCTTGACGAGTGCCATACCCGTCTCACTTCCACAGCACTTTTTGGGTGCGTCTTTGTCGTTTGTACAGATGAATACGTGTCTTTTGAATTTCATTTAATTTGTTGATTTATGATTCTTGCCAAATATCCCATGATTTTTCAGCCTGGTAGACCAGCATATCGTAGCCATTTTTAACGCTAGCTCCTTGCTCTTTACCTTTTCTTAAAAATACAGATTCTGGCGGATTATAGACGAGGTCAAAAAGAAAATGGCCAGAGTTTAATTCGGCGTAATCAATGCTAGGAAACTCTTCTGACTTTGGGTAAGTCCCTAATGGAGTGCAATTTATTATTAACTTATGTGACTTTATGAGCGAATCGCTCTCTTTGTAATTTACTGCTTTTTCGGACGATTTTCTACTCACTAGTTGTACTTGAACCCCTAGGTCTTCTAAGGCCGCAACCACTGCTTTAGCTGCACCTCCGTATCCAAGTATTAGAGCTTTCAGTTTTTTTATATCAAAACCTTCTCCAAGAAATTCTAGAAGTGATCGTTGGAAACCGTAATAGTCAGAATTGTAACCAATCAATTTATTGTCTGCTGTCTTTTTTACAACATTTACAGCCCCTACTTTTTCTGCTGAGATATCTAGTTCATCCAAATAATCAAATACACTTTGCTTATGGGGAATAGTGATATTAATCCCTTTTAGTTGAGGATACTTTTCAAATAGACTGGGAAAATCTGTAGCACTCTCTATTTCAAAAAGGTCATATTCATGGGAATTAGATAAGCCCAAACCTTTAAATTTCTCAGTGAAGTATTTCTTTGAGAAAGAATGTGTTAGTGGAAAACCAATAAGGCCAAATAGATGCATAAAGCTAAATTATTGACCTTCAAAGCCAATTACTTGTTAAGAAATTTCACTTTTATAATACCCCAGATCATAGGGGCAACAGAAACGAATACTATTCCTAAAACAACTTTTTCAAAATTATGTTTCACGAATTCGTTATTGCCTAAGAAATAACCCAACATAGTAATAGATGTAACCCATAAAACAGCTCCTAAGAAGCAGTTGAGGATATACCTCCCATATTTCATACTACCTGCACCTGCCACAAATGGGGCTATAGTTCTAATAATAGGCATAAACCTCGCTAGAATGACAGCTTTACCACCGTGTTTGTCGTAGAAAGCTTCGGTTTGAGTGATGTATTCTCTCTTTAGGAACAGGATTTTTTCTTTGGACTTAATATATCCTCCAAACTTTTTTCCTACAAAATAATTGACATTATCACCAAGAAGTGCAGCTACAATCAGGAGTGGAATAACTATGACCAAAGAAAGCTTACCCGTTGTGGCCGCTAGCAAGCCCACAGAGAATAGGAGCGAATCCCCAGGTAAAAGTGGCATAATAATAAAGCCTGTCTCCACAAAAATGACCATGAATAAAATGGCATAAGTCAGTTCTTCATATTGCTCTAGAAAGCCTTGAAGTACAGTAAGCGGATCTTTTAAAAACTCTAGTAGAAAGTGTATGATTTCCATAGTTTACCCAAAAGGAGTAGATATAAAAACTTGGGAAAGGATTTAGTCGTTTTGAACTATTCTATCGTCTTGATAGTATTTTCCTAATTTGTACTTTTTCTTGATATCATCAGGAAGGAAAGTAGCGAATGTATCACCTCTGAGACCCAATCGGATAGTTTCTAAAGGAATTAGTTCATTTGGAGCAATATTCCCCAAATTCACATTGGAACCCACAAGTTTTACAAAGTAAACCTGCTGCCCTTTTTGAGGAGCTTCCCATATGATTTTCTCTGGTGGAATGGCATGAATGATCTCATCGACTAATCCTTGGCGAACTTCACCACTACTTCTGTATAAGCCAATGTTTCCGCCCTCTCTTGCTTCACCTATAACTTTCCATGCTCCGGCATCCAATTCTGCTTGCATCATTTCTATCCATTTGTATGGAGCGAAAATTTTCTCTGCATCTTTAGAACCTACCTCTGAAAGCACATTACAGTGCTTTGCCATAGTTTTTATATAATTACATTTATCATCATGAGGCAAGGTGATAGAGCCATCAGAAACCTCTGCATGCTCTAGTTTAAACTTCTCAATGACACGTAAATAGTCTTCAAATTGACCACGAACGGTGAAGGCTTCAAAGAGCGTTCCTCCAAAATATACTGGGATGCCAGCATCCTGATACATTTTAACTTT
>ERZ887942.2625-NODE-2625-length-11019-cov-5.975374_pt1 | contig 11019 bp, 9 predicted proteins | sample MGYA00521099_ERZ887942 | MGnify/ENA primary metagenome ERZ887942 (study PRJEB32303, sample SAMEA104408605) | aquatic metagenome | biome: Brackish water; feature: Pelagic; material: water | place: Baltic Sea | collected 2014-06-07T06:48:00 | depth 16,251 m ... | reverse complement strand
AGCTTCACGATTGGCTGGAAGAGTCATCATATTATCAGCCAGTCATGGTCCCAGAACTCGATATCGTCGTCTGGACGGCTCATGCCGAAAGTGCTTCCAAAGCTTCTCAGAACGCTCGCGATATCTTCAATGCAGCTGCAAAACAGAACCTGCATCTCGCTCTGGTGACCTTGCCAAGACATCTTGTCGAAGGTTCGAGCACAATCAAAAACTGGGATCAGCCCGAAGTCACTTGTTTAAGAGCCTGCGTAATGAAACCGGAGCATCTTGAGTGGATGCCGAGGATTCTTGAAAAGTTGAATCAAGCGACCGAAGCTTAGCAGCACACTTTAAATGTGCTGCTAAACGGGATTCAATTTCACCGCTTTTAATCTTCTTTGCTTTTGAAGAACAATCTCGCAAAGAACGCATCGATCCCGAACCAGCTGCCAGTGGGCATCGCTGCGATTGCCAGTAAAGCAATGACCTCGATCATGTTCTTGTTGATGTACAAGCTATGCTCTGGTCCCGGTGCTGGTGGAACTCCTGGCCATGGTGGGATGACAAGGTAGAACGACAGCACCATCGCGGCTCCCAAGATTGCTGCAAAGCGGGTGAAGAAACCCAGGATGAGTAAGGAACCTAAGATCAGCAGTCCCCACATCGCCATCATGTCTGATTTATGTAGCGGCGTGTCTTCCGCAGGCATTGCTCCCCGAGAGATTTGCTCGGTATTCAATAACTTCAAAGCATTATCTTGAAGCTCTGCTTCTAACGCGCGAACTGGTCCAACTAAATCGGCTCGCATGAGAGCAGCCTTGAGTGCCAGTTTGGTGGCGTGATCGTATTGGTATTCGATTTTTGCTTGAGTGAGAGCGGTTTCATACTCTTCCAGGAGTTCCCGGTACTCTTTGATCTTCCCGAAATTGATGCTGTGTTTTTCTGCACTTTCTTCTTGTCGCGTGACTGTTCCCATTTCGATATCAAAAGAACCCCGTTCATTGAGTTCGCCATAGACCCCGACGCGATCTGGATCACCATGCAGCGAGGCAGCCAAGCGATGACGATAAGGCAGCGCGCGTTTGACAGTGGTGCTCATTCGAGTAACACCGTAGAGGAAATTCTCTCTGTTGATTTCAGAGTCTTTCTTTTTGCTCTGTGCAGAGATATCGCTGATCGCTTTTTCGATCGGTTTGCGTGAATAGTTAACAAGTGCGTCAAATGCAGCGTAGAACTTGGCTTCTACGTCATCCGCAGGGACTGGTTTTTTATCTACGAGGGCTTTCTTTCTGTAAGGAATTTTTTTATCGCCCGTTGGAACAACGTCAACCATTTTCTTGATGGCAGCTTCTTCACTAGGAAGAACCGGCTCCATCACTTTGAGGACTTTTCCCTTTGCATCAAAGACAATCGTGTTTGCGTATCGTTTCAGATTGACACCTTTCGGCAAGGCGTCGAGCTTACGAGAAAACGTGGGATTTGTTGGAAGCTCCGCCGGGGCGGTGTCTTCATCTGCTGATCCGTCAAGCATCAGATTAAAGAGTGCTTCCTGCTCTGGATTCAGCTTGTAATGTGTGGCGAAACGGTCGCGCCATGCATACCATTTTGAACTCATCTTCCCATAGTCGAGCCAGTTCAGGTCGTCTGGATCGCCAGTCATTTCGCGGAAATGATCCCGAAACGGTCCTTGAGCATTCTTCAGGTATCCCTCGGCTGACCAAGGTTTAGGCGTGTCCATCTGGTCGTACTTCCACATCCCTTCATACAAAAATTGCCAGCCAATCGAAATTCGCAAGACAACCAGTAGAAGAATGGCAAGCCAGGATATACGTTTGAGGTCTTTCACTTCTGACGTTCCTCAGAATTTAATGATTAGGATTTTGAAACGGATCAACAGGGCAGGATACAAGAGCGGGCAGGAAACTGAAACCAAGTTTCGTAGGCAGTTCGGATATTTTATAGGCTGCGATGGATAATAGAAATACACCGCGGAGGCACTGAGACGCGGAGAAAGAAAAACTAAGCTTCTTTCATCGGCCAGGATTCATTTCATTTTTCTCAGCGTCATCCTCGAAGAAAATCCGATTTAGTGGAAAGTTCTTCACATGTGGTTCCAGCAGCCGACCTTGCGATGGCGTTGGGATGATCACGGCTCCGATCTCTGGGTGACCATCGCAATACCTCAAAGCAGCGTCGAGCCCCATCACATAAAAAGCAGTCGATAACGCATCCGCTTCTGTCGCTGTCGGAGCAATCACCGTCACGGACAGAATTCCCTCAGCTGGCAACCCATTACGTGGGTCAAGTAAATGTCCGTAACGCTTGCCTTCATATCTGAAAAATTGAATGTTCGAACCACTGGTCGCCATGCCTTGGTCTTTCAAGAGGATGGTGGCGTATCGTTTCTCGGTGAACAATGGATTCTTCAGTCCAATCGGCCAACCATCATGTCCGAAGTGACCTCCCGCAGCGAACAAACTGCTCTGTCCACCATGCACCAAGAAATTCTTGATTTCTTCGTTTTCAATGTGCTGGGCAGCGCGATCAATCCCGTAACCTTTTCCAATGGAAGCGAAATCAAGGAGGAGTCCCGGTCGCTGAAAATGGACTTGTGAAGCTTCGTTATTGAAAGAAATGTTCCCCATCCCAGAGTTCGCCAGAGCTTCTTCAATTTCTCCAGTGAACGGAATTCTTCCTTGATCACGAGCGGACTTCCAAAGCCTGATGAGCGATCCAGTTGCAGGGTCAAAAGCTCCGTCTGTCTCTTCATACAGGTGTTGGCAAGTTTGCAGGAATTGAAAGAGTCCCTCGGAGGTCGTTTGCCATTCAGAAGCGGCTTCGCGGTTCAGTTGGGCGACTTCGCTATCATCACGATAGATGGTCAGCATTTGCTCGACATCGCGTACAAAATCAAACGCATCAGTTGCCACCATCACTTGGCGAGGTGGTCCGGGATTCATGATCACCGACCACGGGCAACCCATTGCTTTCGTTTCCAGACGAACGGTATCGCCAGCGATAGGGGCTTGTTGCCCCAGTTCCGCATCGCTCAAGGAATCCGCGATTCCATCTCCCACACGGCGCATCTCTTTCTGAATCACTCTTCCAGTGAGAAATTCGCGACGAGATGAATCGTGTGGTTCGGGCATAGAAGCGGTTGAGTGTTGAGTGGTTAGCCACCCACTTAATTGTGGGCGGAGAGAGTACTGTTCAAGTTTCGATGGTAACCGATCAATCAATTCGAGTTCATTTCAATTCAGTTCAAAATTGATCTTTTAGAGGAACTGCTCGAATTGGAGGTTTTGAACTCCTTGAAGAACTTTCTCACGTGAGTATACTAAACGTAAATATGAGCTCTATCGGTTTGCGAGAAATTCTTGGCGTTCAGATTCAATATGAATTCATCGCTGCAAACTGATCATATTCAATAGATTGCAAGTTTTGCGAGAACAGAGTCTGTTCCGCAGTCATACAGAGATATTTAACTTAACAGGAGAACTACAGATGAGTGCTAAAGTTGGTCAACCCGCTCCCGATTTCAAAATCAATTCCTATGACCGCAGCAAAGATGGCAGCGACGATCAATTCGCTGAGCTTTCGTTGAAAGATTTCAACGGCAAATGGGTTTGCTTGTTCTTCTACCCGCTCGATTTCACATTCGTCTGCCCGACAGAGATTGTCTCTTTCAATGATAAATTGGGCGAGTTCGAAGACCGTGAGTGTGCCGTTCTGACTGCTAGTACAGACAGTGTTTTCTCGCACAAGGGTTGGTGTGATAGCCACGACGATTTGGGCAAACTCAAGTACCCAATGCTAGCCGATACCACTCATCAATTATCAAGAGATTATGGCGTTCTGAAAGAAGATGCCGGTATCGCGTATCGTGGAATCTTCCTGATTGATCCGAACGGAGTTGTTCGTTGGTCAGCGGTTCACGACCTCAGTGTTGGACGTAACGTCGACGAAGTTCTTCGTGTCCTTGATGCTTTGCAAACCGATAAACTTTGCCCCTGCAATTGGAGCAAAGGCGAAGAGACCTTGAATTAATTTCTTCAACTTTTGATCTTTCTGTTTTGCCGGACACTTAAAGTGTCCGGCATCACGGTTTTCTTCTACAACTTTCTTAGTTGAACGATTGCACAATGCTCCAACCAGTTGAAGTTTCTAACGCACCCGAGAATGTCGCAAAACTCTATGGTCGCATCCAGGAAATGCTGGGTGATGAAGAAATGCCGGCACCATTCTTGGTGTACGGCAATGTAGAAATCTTCCTCAAAGACTTCTACATGAACTTCAAAAAATTCGTCTATACCGATGGAGCAATCGACGCCAAAACGCGAGCAGCCATTGCGCTATCAGTCGCTGCCCATGCAAAATCCAAACCCTGGATTGAATACTTTCAAAAGCGATGTGTCGCTCTCGGATTTAGTGAAGAGCAAACCGCAGAGATTCTCGCCATCGCAGCCACAAACTACATGTACAACACCTTCTTCAAATTTCGCGACCTCAGTGGCAGCGATCTCTTCGAAGGGATGGGAGTTGGTCTGCGCGCTATGACGTTCGCAGGAACATCGCTGGAAGATTCGTTAGTTGAACTGATCAACATCGCCATCAGCGATCTCAACGCCTGCAAACCCTGCACTTCAGGCCATGTCGATAAAGCTGCCAAGCTGGGAATCAGCAAAGAACAAATGCTGGAAACAATTCAATGTGCTTCCACGATCTACGCCGGGTCTCAGTTTTTGAACTCTGCAACTTAATTTATACGAACAGATCGCCGGACACTTCAAATGACCGGCAAAACAGAAAGAGCTCATCATGATTTCTTCAGCCGTGACTATTAGTCTTGTCGAACAAGCACGTGGTGGTCCATTTGTATTGTGGGACGACCTCGCTGCCGGTGTCCGTACCGCTAAAGAACTCGGCTATGACGCTGTCGAAATCTTTGCTCCTGGTCCAGATGCAGTCGACCGTGCAGAGTTGAAATCGTTGCTCGAAGAGACCGGTTTGAAATGTGCCGCTGTCGGGACCGGTGCAGGCATGGTCATCAACAAACTGAGCCTGACAGACACCGACCCAGGGAAACGTCAAGCTGCCATCGACTTCGTGAAATCGATGATCGACTTTGGCGGAGAGTTCTCAGCCCCAGCGATTATTGGCTCGATGCAAGGACGCTGGACCGCGGACCTTCCTAAAGACGAAGCACTGAAATCATTAGGGGCTGCACTTATCGAGCTTGGTAAATATGCAGAGCAGTACAATGTGCCACTCATTTATGAACCACTGAATCGCTACGAAACAAACCTGTGTAATACGATGGCTGACGGAGTTGAACTTCTAGAATCGCAGTCGATTTCGAATGTCGTTCTACTGGCTGATCTCTTCCACATGAACATCGAAGAAACAACCATCGCGCAAGGTCTACTAGACGGTGGCAAGCACATCGGCCACGTTCACTTCGTTGATTCTAATCGCCGCCCCGCTGGCAACGGTCACATGGACTACGCACCCATCGTGGCAGCGTTGAAAGAAATTGACTACTCAGACTACGCTTCTGCCGAAGCCTTCGCCTGGCCTGATCCGACCGCCGCAGCCAAGCAAACGATAGAGAAATTCAACGAGCTATTCCGGTAACTCTTTCATTCCGAAGATGTCGCTTGAGACGGTTTTCGTAGGGTGGGTGAAGCAATGAGTCGATGAAAAGGTGGGATACGTTCTCGATTTCCCCGATGAAGAACAGTTAATTTTGATTCACAATTCATTGCGCAACCCACCGTTCACGTGAATCGTCGAACTTCACTCACCCTAGGTCTCTACCAGCACGGCGTGCGAGCGAGTGTGCTTGGGCAGCTGATCCACATGCTCACGCTGCGTGCTTGCATGGGAGATTATTTCCAATTGCTGCCTTACTCTGTGCTCTCGCAAAATGCCTTCAAGTTTTTGAGCTCTTTACTTACGGCGTCCTGACTTGCCTTTGAAGCCAACTTCCCTATTAACATAAAGACGAATTTCATAAATCCCTTTCCGATTACCTGTGACGATTGTGTAACGCGAGTTCGTTCAGGCGTAAGGGATTCGAACTGATAATCGACAAGAATATCAAACTGCTTGCCAGTCAGGTGGACACCGTGTTGATTGGGAGGATCGAAGGTCGTAATGATGCCTTGGAACTCCATGCGGTTTCCGTTCGTATCCGTCACTGAGCGGAATGTTGTGCCGACGACACCTGGAGTCTCTTCGATGATTTCGTCTTCGATCACGACATCGCTCCACTCAGCGACGTGATCAATTGTTAATCAAAATACGTCATTGATGTGTCGTTCTATCTCTACGCTGCCTGTCGTTTGCATGGCACAGTCCTAACGCGGCTTACTCAGTTGTACCCAAATAGGGAAGTTTCATTCAAGCCGCTGGTCAAGTGACGAGGGATCGAGGGTCAAGGGTGAAAAAAGAATTGAAACAATTCATTGGCTTTCCCAAATTCTGACTCCTAAATCCTTTAAAAATTCGCGCACCCGACGCACGTGTTGAACTGTAAGAATCTATGTCACATCTCGACTTCAACGATCGGTTCAATTTCTCCTTTGGAAGTCACCTTAGAGAAAACCGTTTCATGCGGGGTGTGCAAACCCATGATTGTACGCGGGATATCTGGCTCGGATAGGGAATGATAAAATAACCACTGATCGCGACCAACTCGACAGCGAAATGCGACGGCACTTTCCGTCGACTCAAGTTGACCATCTTGTGCAACTGCTAGTTTTGTCCAATCGACTGCTTTGTGCATTCGCTGTGGTGACCAATCGAACATTGTCGAGGCGAAGAGTTTCTCGCCTGAAGAAGACTGCTGAATCGAGAGCGAGTGTTCGTTGGCGACGACTTTCCCCGCAGCTTTTTGGACCCGCTCCTGCTCTAAGGAGAGCGGATAAACTCGCACTCGTTTTGAGGACGATTCATTCAAGGGCAATGACTGCATAGCGAGTTCGCGTGTGGCAGTATCTTGTTCAACTTGCCAGTCGCCGTTGAAAGGAAGTGATGCCTGAAATTCAATCTTGTCTGAACCGTGGGCATGAACCGCATGGTTGATCAAGAGTTGGTGTTGTTCTCGGAGGAAGACTATTTGCCGAACGACTTTGGTTGTCGCATCGACCTCTTGCTGCAGCTCAATGAAATTCACTTCCTCATCAGCGAACCAGCAGGTACAGGTCCAGTCCTCTGAAGTGTTGACTACGCGACCGTCGATTTTCAATTCCTGCGACCACGAGCCTTGGAACAGCGGAACATCAGCGACAACGACATCGATTTGCGGAAGACTCGAATCATAAAGCACGACACAACTGTCCACAGGCACTTTCCAGCCCGAACGCATACAAGCCAGCAGCGACCAATCCGATTGATGAACCTCATCTGGCAGCGACCAATGGCTGACCTTCTTGCTCGATACTAATTTCTTGTTGAAAGTCGATTCCCACAGACGGCTGATTCCAGAATCTTCACCGGCTAGCAATTTCGCTATGACTGTTAACTTCTCGTAATCAAGTGAGTCTCCATGAGAAGAAAAACTGAAGTGGTCCCCCACACAATAACAGGCTGCTCGACCGATCAGTCCTTCCATTCGCTTTTGATATTCTTTGTCCCACAGTTTTTGCTCAACGACCTTTGAGAAGAGAGTCAGTCTTGCGAGAATTGTCAGCGAATCAATCAATCCTGGAACCCAAGGTGCTTGTGGTGTTCCGTCGTTGTCTGTTGATTCATCAAGGCAATTGCGGATTAAACCAATTGTCTCTTTCTGTAACTGCCGCGAACCCTGAAGCTCTGGAAAGACGGCTGACATCATTAAGCAGATTTCCAGGAATCGTAATTGGTTCAGCCCCTGCTCCGGATCACACACCGGGCGTTCCTCCATCCAGAGTTGACCCTGCTGCAATGCCCATCGCCACAAAGAGAACAGCGACTCGGAACTCAATTTCTCTCGATAAAAAGTCAATATCCACAGGGCGTTGCACAAGGTGCGAGTTTCCGGAATTTCGTCCGTTTGCTCTGCGATGAACGCTTCGACTCGAATTGAGCGTTCTGCTTTTTTAAGATCGGGATCCAGAAGCGCCGAGGTCAGTTCCTCGGATTGATCAGCCTTCTCCTGAAGCAAGGTTAACTGTGAGAGCAGGGTTCTTCGCTGCGATTTCTTTATTCTTGCCGGTCCTCCTATGGTTACTCTTACGAATTCAATGAATGAATCGACGTCTCCCTGTTCCGCAGCTGATTTCATTTCAGCTGGGACTGAATTTCTGTACTGCAAAGTCTTTAGCCACTCTACATCTGAAAGTGAATTTGCAGGGGTGGTAAGAAATAGTTCTCCGTTGGACGGTTGAGTCGAAGTCGGCATGTCAGGTTCGCAAAAAGTTTATGATGAGTGATAGTTTCGAGTGCATGATCGCTTCAGAGAAGAGCCATGTCGAGAAAAATTACTGAACTTCTAACTGGAGATTGATTTCATTCTGGGAGCCTTCATGAACTTCAACTCTCAGGCTTGTTTGTGCATGCTCGCCAGTCAATGTGTACGCATCTTCGATAGTTGGAGCTTTCTGAAATGCTCCCATGTGATGAACAGAGACTGAATGCTGCCCGGGAACGGGACCATCTTCGACTGGAAGGGAGAAGTTCCCCTTATTCACCATCGTTGCGACAGCAGGAGCGAAAGGAGAGTCAGTCGGAGACCAGGAGATCAAGCCCCAACTCAATGGTTCTCCATTAAATTTAAGTTGACCTTTAATAGAGACGCGTTTTTGCTGAGTCAAAAAGTTGTTCAGCCTGACCCAGTCCAACAGCCGATCTGGCCACGATTTCAAGACAGGATCATTGGGAGCCAGTCCGACTCCGTGTCGTCCCTTTTGATAAATATGCAGCTCAGCATTGACGCCATTTTTGATAAGAGCGTCGTAATAGACAACCGCATTACCAACCGGAACTGCTTGATCTTCAGCCGTGTGGAAGATGAATGTGGGAGGTGTTTCTTTCGTCACCTGTAAATGGTTTGAAAGGTTTTTGATCATTTCTTCTGTTGGTTCATTACCCAGTAAATTGCGACGGGAACCTTTGTGCGCCAACGGGTCCATCATAGAAATGACTGGATAACAAAGCACTGAGAAATCTGGACGACTGTTTTGTTGAGCAATTACATCAGAACTTGCCTTGTCTCCTTCGTCAAAGTGGGTCGAAACCGTCGATGCAAGATGACCTCCAGCGGAGAAACCCATCACGCCAACACGCTGAGGATCAATTTTGAACTCCTCTGCATGAGCACGCACATAGCGAATCGCTCGCTGCGCGTCTTGCAAGGGGGCAGGATGTTGATAATGGGGTCCATGCCGGTAAGTCGTGACAAACGCAGCAACACCATTTCGATTCCACCACTTGGCGATTTGATGACCTTCATGATCCATCGCCAGCCCGCCATAGCCTCCTCCAGGCAGAACGACGACTGCCGCTCCTGATGCTTCTCCTTCCGGAAGATAAACTCTAATTAGCGGGACATCATGAGCTTCTTCACCCTTCTGCCCGGGAGCACCATCTGCCCACAAGCGAATCGGTTCTGGACCGGCAGCGACCAAACTTGTCTGTAGAAACATCAGTGCGAGCAACCCACACGTAATACTTAGACAACGATCAATTGAACTCATAAGACTGAACCAGACATCGAGATGAAAGAAACGACTCACCACCATTTGGTGGATTATAGATCATTCCACGTTCAAATGCGCTGATCAGCGAAGGTGAAGCTTTGTGGGCAATAGGCTTTGAGATGGGCGCATAAAAATAGCCGGACAGTTAGGACTGTCCGGCTGATTGAATTCTTCATTAAATTCTAGTGGTGATGACCACGGTGGCTGCGGCTTCCTCGACCGAATCGGTCCCAGTGACCAGTTTGGTGGAAGTCGTAATGGCCGGGTTGATAATGGTAGTGGTTTCTGTGACGGACATATTGACCTGGGTGGTAATCATAATGACTGGTGTCGTGCCAAACGCGAGCACTCCTTTGGTATCCGTAATTTCCAAAGTTCCCGCCGTAGTGATTGTAGGATGACGACCTATATCCGAGCCCCCCATATCCATTGCCCAAGTAGAATTGAACACCACCAGCTTCAGCGGAACCAGCTGCCAATCCAAATCCAGCGACAATCGCGACTGCTGTCAGTAAACGTTTCATGATCCTGTCCTCCAGAGACGTTATCAGTTTGTAAAATCAACTTCCCTGTGAGTAATGCAACGTCGATGCCACAATGACTCTACTTGGTGAATCCACCCGAACTTCGGCAATAACTGCGGGTTACAACGACTGTTTAAGGTTGGGCTGTGAAAAGCGTGTGTTGCGGAACTGATAATCGTGATGTCAATTTGGTGACAGCCGACATTTGGAGACTCTTTTCAAGATGACCTGACCGAATTATAGAATTCATTTCGCCGGAACAAGAACCGGCACTTCCAGTAGCTCTGCTGTGGTTCGGTCGATCGTGTGGCACAAATCCTCGAGCCTCAGGTCGTCCAAATCTGTTCCGAATGGTTCTTCAACGGTATCAGCGATCGTTTCCAGACCAACCATCATGTATCCAAGAATCATGGTGATCGGGACTGTTAGCCAATTCAGTTCCTGAACAAGCCCCCATGGGAGGACAAACAAATACAAAGCGAGACTTTTGAGGGCATAAGATCGATAAGAGCCAGCGATGAGCGTGTTACGAATTCGTTCGCATCCACCGCAGACATTGAGGAACTCATGCAGATCGGTGTCGATCAACAGGAATTCGGTGTCCGAAAGTCTTTGCTTCTGAACCAATTCAACCATATCTCGATAAATGCGTCTGACAATCCAGCTAGGAACATGTTGAGGATTTTCATCCACTGCAGCCCAACCGGGGACTGTCTTCAGCTTTACACCAGATCGTAAATGGTCTTTCAATGCAAAGGAGAAACTTGCAATGTGAAGATGCAATTCTTTTCGTTCCGCCAGATCTAGTTCGGCACACTCATGAATTTTAATGGCGA